>ERZ1643251.94-NODE-94-length-160175-cov-12.059686_pt1 | contig 160175 bp, 143 predicted proteins | sample MGYA00579261_ERZ1643251 | MGnify/ENA primary metagenome ERZ1643251 (study PRJEB29033, sample SAMEA4952267) | chicken gut metagenome | biome: Broiler Chicken; feature: Gastrointestinal Tract; material: Caecum | place: Ireland | collected 2018 | study: Broiler... | reverse complement strand
TGGTAGCGCGCTTGACTGGGGGTCAAGAGGCCGTGAGTTCAAGTCTCGCCACTCGGACCAGAAAGAGTCTGAACGCAATTCGCGTTCAGACCCTTTTTTCTTTTCGCAAAGAGACCTGCTTAGGCCCTGCCTCTAAACAGGCGAGGTGCTCCTTTTCCTTAACACGCCCATTATACCGTAGCATAAAATGAAGCTCAAGAGATAAACCCGAGAAATCCTTGACACCGCGTTTTTCCCTATGGTATATTGAAGCTGTAAAGAGGGGCGAAATAAGTGGGACAACTGCATAGCAAAAACCAATCAGCAGGCGTCAAGCCCCTAAACGGGTTTGGCGCCTTTGTGTTTTTATTTATAGGCATACAACGGTAAGCATTCTAACGCTTCGGAGGATTACTATGACAAATATCGACAAAAGTAAAGCGGTTCGGGCATTGGTTATTTTTCTTCTCGGCGTAATTGTGATTGGCTTTGGATTCAATCTGTTCGGAAATACAATCGAGAGCACTTCTGCGCTGTTGTATCCGCTAACAGTTTTCGGTGTATATATTCCGCTTGCGTTTGCCGTGATTGGCGTTCTGCTTGGCCTTGCGGCCTATCTTTTAGAAGGAACTTTGAAAAAACGACTGCGTGTCAGCGCCTGTATTTTTCTGGCTGTTGCGCTTTCTGTCTCGCTGGGCACTTTTGGGGTTGCCGGTGTCAGCACGGCGTCGGACGATACGGCGCAAAAGCGTGCAAAGGCAGAGGAGAAATATCAGATTGAAAATTTCTTCCCAAATGAAAATTTGGTTTTAAGCACGGAATATGATTCGTCTGAGCCTTTTGATTATGCTTTAGGTGACTTTTTTGCCTATCAAAAAGAGCAAAGCTATGAAACAGCGCAGGACGATTCCGCACTGGTTGATTTTACTGTGATGGAATGGCAGGATATACCTTGGTATGCAAAACGCACTGTGTGGCATAAGTTGGAAAATTTCTATTTTCAGGACCCGACCGACACCGGCACAATCGGGCAAACTCAATATATTTATTTTTTAAAGGAAGAACCGGGATATAGAGAAAAGGATAAAGCCCACTTGTTTGTATTGATGCGGTCGGAAAATACTTATATGTATGCTGAAATCCATGTGTATTATCAAGGTGTAAATCCGCTGTCGGTTTCACAGGTTATAAATGCGCTTGCGGAATGAAAATTTTCTGACACACTGTATTTGCTGAAAAGCAGAAAAAATTTTGGAAAAAAAGAAAAACCTTGTATCCTCAACGAATACAAGGTTTTCTTACTTGGAGCGGCTGATGGGAGTCGAACCCACCTGTCGAGCTTGGGAAGCTCGCATTCTACCGATGAACTACAGCCGCGAAAAGGGAATGACGCAAGGGTCACTTGCGTCATTCTTGGTCGGAGTGACGGGACTTGAACCCATGGCCTCTTGGTCCCGAACCAAGCGCGATACCAAACTTCGCCACACCCCGAAGTGCGTTCGTTTTCGAGCGCTTTGGTATTATAATATATTCTAAGAATAAAATCAAGGCTTATTTGCAATTTTGTCAAAGAATTTTTGCTTATGGATAAAATGCCGCGCGAAAACTTATTCAAAGTGAATAAATAATATGCTTTCTTTTGTGGAAAACGTAAAGTGATTTTTTTAAAACTTTTCGCTATACTTTTAATATCCCAATTCGGAACAGGGGGCTTTCCTATGGCCAAAACCCAAACGATAGTGCTTTGCGTTAGTGTGGCGATTGTGCTGATTGCCGCGGCGGTGTTGCTGCTTCTTTATTTCACCGGCGTGCTTCGGTTTGCCGAGCCTGCAAAAAGCACCGGCGGGAAATATCTTTTCTGTTATTTCGTCGGCAACGAACCCGAACAAGAGCGGATTCACTTTGCCGTAAGCGAAGACGGCTATCATTTTGAAGCGCTCAACAACAACGAGCCGGTCATTTTGCAAACGCTCGGGAAAGGCTCCGTGCGCGACCCGTACATATTAAAAGGGGAGGACGGCTCGTTTTATATTATCGGAACGGATATGCGCTGTGAAGAGGGTTGGACCTCCAACCATGCGCTGGTGACCTGGCGGTCTGAGGACCTGATTACTTGGACAGACGAAACGATTTTGGATATCCGCGATTTCGGCGGGGAATTTGCCCACACCAACCGCGCGTGGGCGCCGCAGGCGATTTATGACCCTAAGGCGGGCGCTTATATGGTCTATTGGGCGAACTCGACCGAAGAAGAGGACAACGCGGCCATTTATTACGCCTATACCGAAGATTTTAAATCCCTTACCACGCCGAAGCTTTTGTATGCGCGCGAGGGGATTCAAACCATTGACGCCGATATTGTGCAGAACCCAAAAACCGGAAAATATTATATGTATTTTAAACACGACGAAGACCAAACCATTGCCTATGTCACTTCCGACAATCTCACAGGGCCTTATGAAGATGAACCTGTGGTTGTCTCTTTGGCCCCGACCGGCGTGGAGGGAAGCTCTATGTATCCGATAACCGGGACGGACACCTGGGTGATGATTATGGATGAATACGGCGAGGGCCGTTATTTCGCGCAGCAGACAGAGGATATGGAGCATTTTACCAAACTGCGCCGAAGCGATTACAACTTTGCGGTGTCGCCGCGGCACGGCTCCGTGGTTGCGATTACCGACGCGCAGTATGACGCCTTGGTCGCTGCTTTCGGGAAATCATCATAAACCATTTATGTCGGATAAGAGGTATGGGCAGTATGAATAAACTTTCAACTCGATTGAAAACTTTTTTGCAGTCGCCAATCGTTGCCGGAAACGGCGTTGTCCCCAGACGAGAGGGATTGTGGTACGCAATCGGTATAGCCGGGCAAAATATATCCTGCGGCATGGTCGGCTGGTTTTATTATTTTTGTACGGATGTCGCTTATTACGATATGCGAGTAATTGCTATTGTATTAACTGTTGCGAGAATTTGGGACGCTGTTAATGACCCGCTGATGGGCGTTTTGATTGACCGTCACCGCTTTAAAAACGGTGAAAAACTTCGCCCTTGGCTTCGTATAGCGCCAATCGTTGCCGGTATCAGCGCAATGCTGATGTTCCTGAAACCCGGTTTTACGGAGGACAGCGTATATCTGCAGGGCATACTGATTATGGCAATCTACCTGATTTACGACATGAGCTTTACCGTGCAGGATGTTTCCATGTGGGGAATGACGGCGGTCATGTCTCCGCACTCCAATGAGCGAAGCCGCCTGGCACAGTGGGGCAGAATCGGTGCAACGGTTGGTTCTTGGCTTCCGGGCTTGATTTCAGTTTTTATTTCCGCAGCCAATGCCATCGGTATGTCACAGCGTGTCCTGTTTGCCATTCTCGGTGTGGTTCTCGGCCTTGGCGGCATGCTTTTATCTATTACTTCTTCTATTGGTAAAGAGCGGGTGCGTTCCTTGCCGCAAAAAGGTTCTGCTTCGCTTTGGACAAATCTCAGCGACCTGTTTAAAAACAAAATGGTTATGCTGATTTTGGCTGGAAGCATTTTGAGCGGGCTTTCACTTACGGTACCGCAAATTTACTTTTTTAAATATAAGGTCTCCTTAAACTTGTTTGGATTTGAAATGGACGGCACAACGGCGTCATTCTTCTACGGTATTTTTGCCGGGCTTCCCGGAACACTTGCAATGCTGATTGTGCCGCAGTTTGCCAAAAAAGTCGGCGGTATGAAAAACATTTTGATTCTTTCGTGCTTTGCGGCTATTGTAATGCGTGTCCTTTGCTTCTTTGTCGGCTATGAGGGATACCGTATTTTGATTGTAACCCTGCTGATGGCGGTGGCAAGTATTCCTGCCGGTATGACGGGCATTGCTATGACTTCGCTGTTTGGGGATTCCATTGATTATATGGAGTGGCAAACCGGGCGCCGCGCTGAGGCAATTACTTTTGCGGCGCAAACTTTTGCAAGTAAAATTGTGGGCGCTATTAACACGGGCATTTCTACGGTTTTGTTTATTGTTTTACATTACAGCGCAGAGGATTATGATGCAGGCCTGCCGCTTTCTCCGGAGTTTGACCGCTGGGTATGGCCGTTGTTCATCCTCGGCCCGATTATTGGCAGCATTTTAAATGTGATTCCGCTTTTATTCATCCATTATCCGGATAGCTTGAAAAAACAGGTGGAGGCCGATTTGCAGCAGCGGCGAGCGCAAAGCAAGTCACAAACGGATGACGAAGTTTGTTTAACAGAATAATATGTTTGGCGGCATGGTGAAATCCTTGCCGCCGCACTTTTATATAGCCCTTTTCAAGATTGGAAAACTATGCTAAAATATCCCTGATCTTTTGTTAAGGTGGAGCAATTTATGTCTTTAATCAGCAAAATCGTTTCAAAATTTTCCGGGCTTTCGCAAGAGGAGACCGCGCGCGCGGCCGCCGAAAAGACGATAACACCCGGTATGCCCGAAATTCTGCGCCGTGCCGCGGCGGAGGGCGCTGTGTTACTGAAAAATAACGGCGTGTTGCCGCTTGAAAACAACGAGACGCTTGCCCTGTTTGGCCGTGTGCAGTCCGAGTGGTTTTATACCGGCTACGGCTCCGGCGGCGACGTCAATAAACCTTACGCCGTTAATTTAATCGAGGGCGTCCGAAATTGCTCTGCGCTTTCGCTTTATGAGCCGCTTGCAAAAGTTTATACCGACTGGAGCGCAAAAAACCAAATTGACCACGGCATTTGGGGCCGTTGGCCGCGCTTTTACCCGGAAATGCCGGTGACGAAAGAACTTGCGGCGGACGCAGCGGTACACGCCGACTGCGCGGTGGTTACAATCGGTCGTTCCTCCGGCGAAGACCGCGAAAACGCGTTGGAAAAAGGCAGCTTTTATCTGACTGACGACGAACGCACACTGTTGGAAACCGTTACCGAAGCGTTTGAAAAAACGGTTGTGCTTTTAAACGTCGGCAGCCTTATGGATTTGTCGTGGCTCGAAGAATTCGGCAACAAAATAGGCGCGGTTCTGCTTGTGTGGCAGGGCGGCATGGAAAGCGGCAACGCCGTGGCGGATTTGCTGTGCGGCGCGGTTTGCCCGAGCGGGCGATTGACTGATACAATCGCCCGGCAGTATTCCGATTATCCCTCCGCTGATGATTTCGGTGCGGCGGAATTTAACAACTATACCGAAGATATTTTCGTCGGCTACCGCTGGTTCGAGACGTTCAAGCCCAAAACCGTGCTATATCCGTTCGGTTACGGCTTGAGCTATACCGAGTTTTCCGTGCAGTTTTCTGAATTGAAAGAAGAAAACGACGGCTTTGTGCTTACTTGCAGCGTTACCAATACAGGCGAAAAACACAGCGGCAAAACCGTTGTGCAGGTTTATGTTGAACCCCCATGCGGCGTGCTCGGCACACCCGCGCGCGTGCTTTGCGGATTTACGAAAACCAAATTGCTTGCGCCCGGTGAAACACAGACTTTAACGGTCTCTATTCCGAAAGCGCGTCTTGCGTCTTACGATGAAAGCGGGGAGACAGGCTACCGGAGTGCTTATGTTTTACAGGCAGGCGCTTACAGTTTCTATCTCGGCGAAAATGTCCGTGACGCTGTCCGCGTGGCGGAAACCCGCTTTGAAAAAACCGAACTGCTTGAACAGCTCGAACAGGCGGCGGCACCCGTAAACGCGTTTACCGTCTGCAAAGCGAAAGAAGAAAACGGCGTGCGTGTGCTTTCGCGCGAACCGGTTTACCTTTCTAAAGTCGATTTAAAGCAAAGAATATTAGATACGCTTCCCGAAGCGGTCGAAATGGCAGGCGATCGTGGTATAAAATTGCGTGACGTCCGCGACGGCAAAGCAACAATGGACGACTTTGTCGCGCAGTTGGACCTTACGGAACTCGAAGCCATTTCCCGCGGGGCATATATTATGAACAGCCCGCTCGGCGTGCCGGGCAATGCCGGCGTTTACGGCGGCGTCCTGCCGTCGCTTCGCGAAAAAGGTGTCCCGCCCGTCACCACAACCGACGGTCCCTCCGGTATTCGCCTTTACAGTTGCTGTTCGCTTTTGCCGATTGGCACGCTGCTTGCCTGCACGTTTGACGAAGCGCTTGTGGAAGAAGTGTATAAAGCCGTCGGCGCGGAAATGCGTGAGAAAGGCACCGACGTGCTTTTAGGCCCCGGGATTAACATTCACAGAAACCCGCTTTGCGGCAGAAACTTTGAATATTATTCCGAAGACCCGCTGGTCACGGGTAAAATTGCTGCAGCCGCCGTTCGGGGATTGCAAAGCAACGGCGTTTCCGCCTGCCCGAAACATTTTGCCTGCAATAACCAGGAGTTCCGCCGAAGCACCAACGATTCGAGACTGTCCGAGCGCGCCTTGCGTGAAATTTACCTCAAAGGCTTTGAAATCTGTGTCAAAGAAGCCGCGCCGCAAAATATTATGACTTCCTACAACAAAATCAACGGCGTCCACGGCCACTATCAATATGAGCTTTGCACCACGATTTTGCGCGGGGAGTGGCATTACGACGGTTGTGTGATGACCGACTGGTGGATGCGCTCGCAAAAGAGCCCCGAATTTCCCAACCTTAAAGACAATGCCTATCGTGTGCGCGCTCAAGTTGATGTTTTAATGCCCGGCGGCAAGCGCGTCGGCAAACAAAAGCCGGATAAAACCCTTTTAAAGACCTACGGCAAAAAGGACGGCATCACCCTCGGCGAAATGCAGCGCACGGCGAAAAATGTTTTGCGCTTCTGTATGCAGTCCACGGCAATGGACCGCTTCTTGCAAAACCAAGAAAAATAAAATCCGTACATAAAAACAGCCGGTAAGCAGAAAGCTTACCGGCTGTTTTTTATTTTGTCTTTTCTATGGACTTGACAAAAAGCGTTTGCTCACTTACGGTAAAATGAATTTCCAATCCCGCAAACGAAAGCCCGTAAACGCGCTTCGGGTCGTCCTGATAGGCGGGGCGCGGGTCCTGTGCCAAAACGGAAAGGAGCGCTTGCCGTTTTTCTTCCGGCACAACTTCTAAAAATTCCGGAGGGCATTCCACTTCTAAAACCGGCGCGGTGGATTGCAGCGCAAACCCGCCCGAAGCGTCGGGGTGCGATTCAACATAGGCAAGATACGGCTTAATGTCCAAAACCGGCGTGCCGTCTAAAAAATCCCCACCGAGAATGTGCAAAATCGGGCCGTCTTTTTCGGTGAATTCTACACTTTCAAGCTGCACGCAAGAAAGCCCGATCGGGTTCGGGCGATAGGGGGAACGCGTTGCGAAAACGCCCATATGTTCGTTGCCGCCAAGGCGCGGCGGGCGAACAGTCGGCGACCAGTTGTCCCGCATAGTTTCCGAGAAAAGCCAAAGCACCCAAATGTGCGAAAATCCTTCAATCCCGCGGAATGCGTCGGGATTTCTAAATTCCGGTTCAAACGAAATCGTCGCTTTCAAATCGGTTACAATCCCGCTTTGCCGCGGAATCCCGAATTTCTCCGGAAACTCGCTGTGAATATGCCCCAAAATTTTCATGGGGATTTCCTTTTGCATGCTATCCCTTCTTTGCACATTGCCTTTTTCAATTTCAGGAACAATCTTTGACGCGTGCGGCTTCATTTGGGTAAACAAAAAAGCCCCGAACGCGAATTGCGTGTCGAGGCTCTCGACTGGTGCCGCTGACCGGACTTGAACCGGTACGGTGTTGCCACCGAGGGATTTTAAGTCCCTTGCGTCTGCCGATTTCGCCACAGCGGCATAAAAGATGCGAATCTATTATAGTAAAATCCCCTCACGTTGTCAATGTATTTTTCTGTTTCTGCCGATTTTTTCACTTGCTTTTTTGGCATTGTGTTGTCGTGCCCTTTATTGTATAATATAAATAAACAAAACCCGGAGGTGTTTTTGTGGAACCGTTCAAATGGGCTTATATCGGCAGCGGCAACATTGCGCGCACGACTGCCGCGAATATTTCAAAAGGCAATCATAAAATTGTTTCGGTGTTCAGCCGCAATCTCGAAAAGGCAAAAGCGCTTGCCAATCAGTACGGCGCTAAGGCGTTTTCCGATTTTGACAGCGCCGATAATTCAGACGAGGTCGACGGGGTTTATATCGCCACGCCCCACACGTCCCACGTGGGCTATGCCGTCCGCGCTATGGAACTCGGTAAGCCTGTGCTTTGCGAAAAGCCGGTCGGCGTTTCCGTTAAAGATGTCGACACGCTGATTGCCGCCGCCCAAAAACAGCAGGTGTATTTCTGCGAAGCGATGTGGACTTGGTTTTCCGACGTCGCGCTGACCGTGAAAAAATGGGTACAAAGCGGCGAAATCGGCGACGTGCAGCACGTCGAAATTCACTACGCATTTCCCGGGATTCTCATGTCTAAAAATTCGCGTGTGCTCACCCCCGAAACCGCGGGCGGCGCGCTTTTGGACATCGGCATTTACCCGATTACCTATTGCTACAACCTGTTCGGCGTTCCCGAAGCTGTCCACTGCCGCGGCACGCTGAAAAACGGGATTGACATTAAAGAATTGGTCACGCTCGATTATAAGGGCTTTTCCTGTAAACTGCATATGTCTCTTTGCAGCTTAAAAGAAAGCTGCATGATCGTCGGCACAAAGGGGAAAATATCCCTGCCGTCCTTTTTCCATATGGCTTCCAAAGCGATTCTTTATAATGGCAACGGCAAACAGGTGTTCCGCGGCAAAACGGACTATTTGACCGAGTTTACTCGCGCCGCCGAGGAGATTCGCGCCGGCAAGACCGAGTCACAATATATCCCGTTCGCCGCTACGCGCGCGTGCATGAAAATCATGGACGAGTGCAGACGGCAAATGCATCTTGTCTATCCGTTTGAAAAGTAACCGTTTTTCTTGCAATCACTGGGCAAATTTGTTATGATGTTCATAGAATCTAAAAAGGAAGGACATTATTATGCTGGAATACAGATATGACACTCAACTTTTAATCGAAGGTGAGGACCTCGACGAGGACGCCATTCACGATTATTTTATCGAGCACTTCAAAGGCGACTGCCTGCTTGCAGTCGGCGACGAAGATTTAATCAAAATTCATTTCCATACCAACGAGCCGTGGAAGGTGCTGGAATACTGCTCGACGCTCGGCGAAATTTTTGACATCGTAATCGAAGATATGGACCGGCAGGAGCGCGGCTTAAAGGGCTGAACGCATTAAAAGGAGGATTTTCCATGGCGAAAAATGCTTTCGGCGAGACCTCCTTTTTAAACACGATTACGGATTGTGTAGAAAAATAGCAAGTTTGACCGATTTTTTTCTGCATCGGTTATTGACATTACTTGTCTTTTGGTTCATAATAGACAAGCCTAAAAAATATCGGTAGGTAAGGCTCCCACAGGGATACGGGCTGCTGCCGCGAAACGGTGGAGACACCGTCAGCAGGTCAACAGGGCACATCGAAAAAACAAGGTGTGTTTTAACGCAGTTACATGCCCTCTGAAGCTAAAGCTTGAACGAAACCATAATGCGAAAAAATGCGCATACCGCTTTTCGTTCGGCGGTGTGCGCTTTTTACAGAATTTTTTTATTGTGAGGTGAAAATAATGGACACAACAAGCGCGAAAAGTGCAGAACCCAACCCCCGATCTAGGGAGACGGACTTGACGGCTTTTTGTGCCGTTATTTTCGGTTGAGCTTTGCGCTTTGTTTCCGCGGTGCTTTTTAAGAGCATACTATAAAGACAGGAGGGAAACAAGGTGTACGATCAAATCCTTGCATTGTTAGACGAAAAGAAATATTCTGAGCTTAAAAATCTGCTTTCCGAAATGAACGAAGCGGATATTGCGGCGGTGCTCAAAGAACTGCCGCAGGAAAAACTGCCGCTGTTATACCGTATTTTGCCGAAAGAACTTGCGGCGGAAGTGTTCGTCAATATGGATTCCGACGCGCAGGAGTTTTTAATCCGCGCTTTCAGCGATAACGAGCTGCGCGAAGTCTTAGACGAATTATATGTCGACGACGCGGTCGACATCATTGAAGAAATGCCGGCAACGGTTGTCAAACGCATTTTGATGCACACAGACCCCGAGGTGCGCAAAAGCATCAATGAAATTCTCCAATACCCGGAGGATTCCGCCGGCAGCATTATGACGATTGAATATGTCGACTTAAAAAAATACATGACCGTGGAAGATGCTTTTACCCGCATCCGCCGCACCGGCGTCGACAAAGAAACGATTTATATTTGTTACGTCACCGACGAAAACCGTAAGCTGTTGGGGATAGTGACCGTCAAAGATTTGCTGCTCTCTGAAAAAAACGCAAAAATCTTTGAAATCATGGATACCAATATCATTTCCGCCAACACGCTGGAAGATAAAGAAATCGTCGCGGAAAAATTCCGCAAATATGACCTTTTGGCGCTGCCGGTCGTTGACCAGGAAAACCGCTTGGTCGGTATTGTCACCATCGACGACGCGATGGACGTCTTGCAGGACGAGAACACCGAAGACATTGAAAAGATGGCGGCTATTACGCCTACGGACAAGCCGTATCTGAAAATGTCCGTTTTTGAAACGTGGAAAAAGCGCTTCCCGTGGCTTTTATTGTTGATGGTTTCCGCCACCTTTACCGGCAAAATCATCACCCACTTTGAAGATGCCTTGCAGTCTTACGTCGTTTTGACCGCGTTTATCCCGATGCTGATGGATACCGGCGGCAACTGCGGCGGGCAATCTTCGGTAACGGTTATCCGCGGTTTATCGCTTGGCGACATTACGTTCCGCGACACATTCCGCGTCATTTGGAAAGAGTTTCGCGTAGCGTTCCTTTGCGGTGTTACGCTGGCGCTTGTCAACTTCGGCAAAATGCTGTTAATCGACCGCGTAGGCGTCATGGTCGCCGCCGTTGTTTGCGTTACCATGGTCTTAACCATTATTCTGGCAAAGTTCATCGGCTGCACGCTGCCGATTTTGGCAAAACGTCTCCACTTTGACCCCGCCGTTATGGCAAGTCCGTTTATCACAACGATTGTCGACGCGCTATCCCTCCTTATCTATTTCCGCGTCGCGTCTATGATTCTCGGTATATAAAAACCAAAATATATTTTTAAAAAGTCCGGCTTTTGCCGGGCTTTTTTCATATCTGCGCATATGCACAAAAACCACTTTAAAAAACTGCACAAACCGCCCATAGACAACGCCGCCGGTTTGCGATAAAATATTTTTGTAAGACATATTTTAAAAGGGGAGGAAAGACCATTCTCTAATACTGTAATTTTGCACAAAACCATACGCACCAAACCACTCTTTTTGTTCATGGAAACAGATGTTAAAAGATTAACAAATTACCATTGACAATTATTTAACAATGGACTATGATTAAATCAATACGAAAATACTGATAGGAGCGAAATGCCAAATGCGCAACTCGAAAAACACTGTGCAGGGCATATCCAGGCAGGCGCTTTTGAGGTTGCCCAATTATCTGAATTACCTTAAAAAACTGCAAAGCGAAGGCGTTCAAACGGTCTCTGCGCCGAAGATTGCCGCCGCCTTGGGGCAAAACGAGGTTCAGGTGAGAAAGGATATCGCTTTTGTCAGTTCGTGTGCAGGCAAACCGAAAACGGGGTTTGACACAACGCAGCTCGTGCGGGACTTAGAGTCTTTCTTGGGCTATGACAATGTCAACGAAGCGGTTTTGGTCGGCGCCGGGCAGCTCGGAAGAGCGCTTTTGAACTACAAAGGCTTTGCGGAATACGGCGTGCATATCGTCGCCGCGTTCGACACCGACGAAACCCTTACCGCGCAGACATTCGGCACAGAACAGCGGATTTTCCCAATGGAAAAACTCGAAGACCTCTGCGAACGAATGCGGATTCACATCGGCATTGTGACCGTTCCCGCCGAAAGCGCGCAAGCGGTTTGTGACAAGCTGGTCGCCTGCGGAATCCGGGCAATTCTCAATTTTGCACCGACGCATATTACCGTGCCGCAAGGCATCTTGCTGCAAAACGAAAACATAGCGTCGTCGCTTGCGGTGTTGTCCGCCCATCTGAAAAAAACCATGACAAACAATCCTGAAATCAGGAGCAAAGGAGATTGAGTACAATGGAAAATGCAAAGACTTACGAAATCGTCGATTCTGTTGAAATGCTTGAAAAAACATTGAAACGGGTCCGCGAGGCGCAGGCAGTCTTCGCGACATATTCGCAGGAGCAGGTCGATAAGATCTTCCGCGCTGCCGCGATTGCCGCAAACAAACAGCGTATCCCGCTTGCCAAAATGGCGGTCGAAGAGACCGGCATGGGCGTGGTCGAAGATAAGGTTATCAAAAACCACTATGCGGCGGAATATATTTACAACGCTTACAAAAACACCAAGACCTGCGGCGTAGTCGAAGAGGATAAGGCTTACGGCATTAAAAAGATTGCTGAGCCCATCGGTGTTGTTGCGGCGGTTATCCCGACCACCAACCCCACCTCAACGGCGATTTTTAAAACGCTTATCTCCCTGAAAACCAGAAACGGTATCATCATCAGCCCCCACCCGCGTGCGAAGAAATCCACCATCGCCGCGGCGAAAGTTGTGTTGGAAGCGGCGGTTGAAGCCGGTGCACCCGAAGGCATCATCGGCTGGATTGACATTCCGTCTTTGGAAATGACCACGCTTTTGATGAAAGAAGCGGACATCATCCTTGCAACCGGCGGCCCCGGCATGGTCAAGTCGGCGTATTCTTCCGGCAAACCGGCGCTCGGCGTCGGCGCGGGCAATACCCCGGCGATTATCGACGACACCGCGGACATTCTTTTGGCCGTCAACTCGATTATCCACTCCAAAACGTTCGATAACGGTATGATTTGCGCTTCCGAGCAGTCCGTTATCGTGCTTGACAAAGTCTATAAGAAAGTCAAAGACGAATTCTTAGCGCGCGGCTGCTATTTCCTGAAAAAAGGCGAAATTGATAAGGTCAGAAAGACGATTATCATCAACGGCGCGCTGAACGCGAAAATCGTCGGTCAGCCCGCTTACAAGATTGCACAGCTCGCCGGCGTTACCGTGCCCGAAACCACAAAGGTTTTAATCGGTGAAGTCGAAAGCGTAGATATTTCCGAAGAGTTCGCACACGAAAAGCTGTCTCCCGTCCTTGCCATGTATAAGGCAAAAGATTTCGGCGACGCGCTCGATAAGGCGGAACACCTCATTGCCGACGGCGGTTACGGTCACACCTCTTCCGTGTATTTGAACCCCATCACCGAACAGGCAAAGCTTGCGGAGTTCGGCGAGCGGATGAAGACCTGCCGTATTCTTGTCAACACACCTTCTTCTCAAGGCGGTATCGGCGACCTTTACAACTTCAAACTGGCACCCTCTCTGACACTCGGCTGCGGCTCCTGGGGCGGCAACTCGGTTTCCGAAAACGTCGGTGTCAAACATCTGTTGAATATCAAAACCGTTGCCGAAAGAAGGGAAAATATGCTGTGGTTCCGCGCACCCGAAAAGGTGTATTTCAAAAAAGGCTGCCTGCCTGTTGCGCTTGACGAACTGAAAACGGTCATGGGCAAGAAAAAGGCGTTTATTGTTACCGACTCGTTCCTTTACAATAACGGCTACACCAAGCCGATTGAAGATAAGCTCGACGAAATGGGCATTCAGCACACCTGCTTCTATGAAGTCGCCCCTGACCCGACGCTCCAGTGCGCGAGAAAGGGTACTGACCAGATGACCCAGTTCCAGCCGGATACCATCATCGCCATCGGCGGCGGTTCCGCTATGGACGCTGCAAAAATCATGTGGGTGATGTATGAACACCCCGACGTGGACTTCTCCGACATGGCTATGGACTTCATGGACATCCGCAAGAGAATCTACACCTTCCCGAAGATGGGCGAAAAAGCTTACTTCATCGCGATTCCGACCTCCGCGGGTACCGGTTCCGAAGTGACCCCGTTCGCGATTATTACCGACGCGGACACCGGCGTGAAATGGCCGCTTGCCGACTATCAGCTTCTGCCGAACATGGCAATCGTGGACGCGGATATGATGATGAGCGCACCGAAAGGCCTTACCTCTGCTTCCGGTATCGACGCTGTTACCCACGCACTTGAAGCTTACGCTTCGATTATGGCGACCGATTATACAGACGGTCTTGCCATTCGCGCATTGCAAATGATTTTCCAGTACCTGCCCAGAGCTTATGACAACGGTCAGACCGACCCGGTTGCCCGTGAAAAAATGGGCAACGCGGCTACCATGGCCGGTATGGCGTTTGCCAACGCGTTCCTCGGTGTTTGCCACTCCATGGCGCACAAACTCGGCGCGTTCCACCACCTGCCGCACGGTATTGCAAACGCACTGCTGATTGACCATGTTCTGCGCTTCAACGCAGCGGAAGTTCCCACCAAGATGGGTACTTTCTCCCAGTATGACCACCCGCACACCTTGGAAAGATACTGCGAAGTCGCAGACGCGCTCGGCGTAACCGGCAAGACCAACGAAGAGAAGCTTGAAAACCTGATTGCAAAGCTCGATGAACTCAAAGAGCACATCGGCATCAAAAAGACCATCCGCGATTACGGCGTAGATGAAAAATACTTCTTGGATACGCTGGATGAAATGGTGGAGCAGGCGTTCAACGACCAGTGCACGGGCGCAAACCCGAGATATCCGCTGATGAGCGAAATCAAAGAGATGTATCTCAAGGCATATTACGGTGAATAACAGGAGGAATCAGAATGAAGCTCGATAAAGTTATTGCGGTAAGAACATCCAAAACCGTCTACAAAGACGGCGACTGTGCCATCAAAGTTTTCGATGCGGATTACAAAAAATCCGATATCCTCAACGAGGCGCTCAATCAGGCGAGAGTCGAAGAAACCGGCCTGCCGATTCCGAAACTTTTGGAAGTCGGCGTGGTTGACGGCAAATGGGCAATCGTTTCGGAATTCATCAAGGGTAAAACACTTGCCCGTTTGATGGATGAAAACCCCGATAAAATCGACGAATACATGAACCTGTTTGTCGATATTCAGCTCGACATTCACTCCCGCAAAGCACCCCTGCTTAATAAGCTGAAAGATAAAATGAACCGGAAAATCTCCGAAACCGACCTTGACGCGACCACGCGTTATGAGCTGCACACCCGCTTGGAGGGTATGCCCAAGCACAACAAGGTCTGCCACGGCGATTTCCGTCCGAGCAACGTCATCGTCGGCGAAGACGGCGTCAACTATATCATCGACTGGGCGCACGCTACCCAGGGCAACGCTTCCGCCGACGCGGCAAGAACGTACCTTGTGTTCTATTTGAAAGGCGAAGAAGAACTGGCCGAGAAATACCTGGACCTCTTCTGCCAAAAGAGCGACACCGCCAAGCAGTACGTCCAGAAATGGCTCCCGATTGTTGCCGCTTCCCAAAGTGTCAAGCGCAACCCGGAAGAAAAAGAACTGCTTACCCGCTGGCTTGACGTTGTCGATTACGAATAAGCCGCAAGCGATAATAAATAAGGAGAATCTGCAATGAAAGTAACAGTTTGCATCGGAAGCTCTTGCCATTTGAAAGGGTCGCGCCAGGTCGTAGAAAGACTGCAGGCGCTGATTGCCGAAAACAACTTAAAAGACAAAGTGGAGCTCAGCGGTAAATTCTGCATGGGCAACTGCCAGCACGGCGTCAGTGTGACGGTAAACGACGAGCTGTTCTCTGTTTCTCCCGAAACGGTAGATGACTTTTTCAAAACGCAAATTCTTTCTAAAATATAATCTTCAGGCAGTGCGGAACGGACTTTGGTCCGCACTGCCTTTTTTCCGTCAATAGCCTTATTCGGAGGAAACGGAATGGGTAATTATATTAAACTGAAAAAATCGAACTGCAAAAACTGCTATAAGTGTATCCGAAACTGCCCGGTCAAATCCATTAGCTTTTCGGGGACGCAGGCGCAGATTGTGGAAGACGAGTGCATTCTCTGCGGGATGTGCTTTGTGGCCTGCCCGCAAAACGCCAAAGAGATTCGCGACGATGTGCAAAGCTGTAAAGCGCTTTTGAAAAGCGGTGCGCCGGTGTACGCGAGCGTCGCGCCTTCGTTTGTCGCAAACTACGAAAACGTCAATATGGCGTCTATGCGAAAAGCGCTTAAGCAGCTCGGGTTTACAGACGCCGCGGAGACCGCCGAGGGCGCAACCGTCGTAAAAAAGGAATATGACCGGCTTGTGTCTACCGGCAAACAGGACGTGATTATTTCCACTTGCTGCCATACGGTCAATTTGCTCATTCAAAAGCATTTTACCGAAGCGCTCCCGTGTCTTGCGCGCGTCCAGTCGCCGATGCAGGTGCATTGCGCTTCGATTAAGCGCGAACACCCGGACGCAAAAACCGTGTTCATCGGGCCTTGCATTTCGAAAAAAGCCGAGGCGGAAGAATACGAAGGCATCGTCGATTGCGTGCTGACCTTTGAAGAACTCAACGCCTGGATGGCCGAAGAAAACGTGACCTTTGAGCCGTCACAGGAATTGGACGAACGCCGCGGCAAAGCGCGGTTTTTCCCGACTTCGGGCGGCATTTTAAAATCCATGCTTTGCGACAACGACGACTATACCTATATGACCGTCGACGGCATGTCGTCTTGTATCAGCGCGATTCGCGACGTAATCGCCGGCAACATTCACCACTGCTTTATTGAAATGTCGGCGTGCCCGGGTAGCTGTGTCGGCGGTCCGGCGATGGACCGTGCCCACCGCGCGCCCGTCCGCGGGCAGATTGCCGTGGAAAAATTCGCAAAACAGGCGAACGGCGAAGATTTCCCGGTCAAACAGCCGGCGCCTGAAACCATCGAAAAAAATCTGATTTATCTGAAGAAAGACCATCCGAAAGCGGGCTCGCGCGCGATTGAAGAAATCCTGCGCAAAATGGGTAAGACCCGCCCCGAAGATGAGCTGAACTGCGGCTCCTGCGGCTACAACACCTGCCGCGAAAAAGCGCAGGCGGTGCTCGACGGCAAGGCGGACCTTTCCATGTGCCTGCCGTTTTTAAAGGATAAAGCCGAGTCTTTCTCCGACAATATCATTCACAACACGCCCAACGGTATTTTGATTTTGAACGAAGAAATGGAAGTCCAGCAAATCAATGCCGCGGCGCGGGACATTCTGAATATCCGTAACCAAAGCGATGTGCTCGGCGAGCCGGTCGTTCGGATTATGGAGCCGTTTGATTTCATTGAAGTGCTTTCGAGCGGCATCAATATTCACGACAAGCGCGTCTACCTTGCGGAATATCAGAAATACATAGAAGAAACTATCATTTACGACCGCAATTATCATATTTTGATGTGCATCATGCGCGATATTACCGCGGAAGAAGAGGAAAAGGCCAAGAAAGAGGAAATGAGCCGCCACACGATTGAAGTCACCGACAAGGTGATTGAAAAGCAAATGCGAATCGTGCAGGAAATCGCTTCTCTTTTGGGCGAGACCACCGCGGAAACCAAAATTGCGCTGACCAACTTAAAGGAGTCGCTCAAAGATGAATAATTTGTGCACCGACATTGCGTATCAAAGCGTCAATAAATTCGGCGAACAGCTTTGCGGCGACCGGGTGGAAGTGATTGACCAGGGCGAAGAAAATCACGTTATCGTCTTGGCGGACGGCTTGGGAAGCGGCGTAAAAGCCAATATTCTTTCCACGCTCACGTCAAAAATTATTTCCACGATGATGGCAAACGGCATGAGCCTTGAAAACTGCGTCGAGACCATTGCCGCAACGCTTCCGATTTGCGAAGTCAGAAAAGTGGCATATTCTACATTTACCATCGTTCGGACTATTGACAACCGGGAAGCAGAAATTATACAATATGATAACCCGATGTTGATAATCCTTCGGGACGGCAAAAATTTCGATTATCCGAAAAACGCAATGGAAATCGGCGGCAAGATGATTTATAAAACCAAAATCGAATTGCACGAAAATGATTTCTTAGTGTTTACAAGCGACGGCGCCATTTGGGCGGGCGTCGGCACAACCATGAATTTCGGCTGGCAGCGCGAACAGATTGTAGAGTTTTTAGAAAAAATGGTGCACCCCGAATTTACGGCGAAAACCGTTTCCGCGCTGCTGTTGGACGAATGCTGCAAGCTTTACGGCGGCAAGCCCGGCGACGACACCACGGTCTGCACTGTAAAAATCCGTAAGCGTAAGTCCGTCAACTTAATGCTCGGACCCCCGCGCGACCCGAAAGACGTCAACAAAATGATGTCTTTGTTCTTCGCAAAAGAGGGGAAACACATCGTCTGCGGCGGCACGACTTCCACTTTGGCGGGTGAGTTTTTGGGCAAGCCCGTCACCACGCTTTTGGATTATGTCGACCCCGAAATTCCGCCGATTGCCAAAATTGAAGGTGTCGACCTTGTCACCGAGGGCGTTATAACGCTCAGCCGCGTTTTGGAACAGGCGAAAAGCTACCAGCAGGAAGACGATATTTATGCCGACTGGAATGTCAAAGAAGACGGTGCGTCTTTAATTTCGCGAATGCTGTTTGAAGAAGCGACCGACATCAATTTCTTTGTCGGGCGGGCAATCAATCCGGCGCATCAAAACCCGGACTTGCCGATTACCTTTAACATCAAAATGCATTTGGTTGAAGAACTTTCCGAGCTGCTTCGTCAAATGGGAAAACGCGTAAAAGTAAGTTATTTTTAAGAGGAGATCCGGAATGGGAAAAGAAGGAAGAAAATTTGACACCAAAATTCAATATCTGAAATACAAGGTGTTGCGCGAAGTCGCAAGAATCGCTTATAACAGTGATTCCGGTTTTGAACTTGCCAACAGCTTTAACGATATCGCCAAGGTCATCGTGCCCGGCCCCAAAGCGACAATGCGCTGCTGCATTTACAAAGAGCGCGCGATTATCGCCGAACGCATCAAAATGGCTTGCGGCGGCAATAAAAATAACCCCAACGTCATTGAGGTTATCGACATTGCCTGCGACGAGTGCCCCGCCAGCGGCTATCAGGTTTCACATGACTGCCGCGGCTGTATTGCGCACCGCTGCGAAGATGTCTGCCCGAAAGACGCAATCACCTTTGACGAAAATCAGAAAGCACATATTGACAAAACCAAGTGCGTCAACTGCGGCGCCTGCGCGAAGGTGTGTCCCTATTCTGCAATCTCCAATTATAAGCGTCCTTGTGAAAAAGCCTGCAAGGTCAAGGCGATTTCCATGACCAATGACGAGATTGGCGCAGCACATATCAACAACGACAAGTGCATTTCCTGCGGCGCGTGCGAATATATGTGTCCGTTCGGTGCGATTGCCGATAAATCCTATATTCTCGATGTCATCGACATTTTGAAAAAGAGCGAAAACAATACAAAATATAAAACCTACGCGATTGTTGCGCCGTCGATTTCCAGCCAGTTTACATATGCAAAACTCGGTCAGGTGATCTACGCGATTAAACAGCTCGGCTTCCACAGCGTTGTTGAAGCGGCGCTCGGCGCGGATATGGTTTCTTATTCCGAAGCGCAGGAACTCGCCGAAAAAGGCTTCTTAACAAGCTCCTGCTGCCCGGCGTTTGTCGACTATATCCACAAATCGTTCCCGAAATTGGTCGAGCACATTTCCCACAACCTTTCGCCGATGGCGTCCATCGCCGAATATATTAAAAAGCACGACGAAACGGCAAAGATTGTCTTTATCGGGCCGTGCACGGCAAAGAAAATGGAAATCAAACAAGAGCGCGTCGCTAAAATCATCGATTCCGTTTTGACCTTTGAGGAATTGCAGGCGCTGTTTGACAGCCGCGACTTTGATATGTCCTCGTTCCCGGAGGACGTCCTCGACAACGCCTCTTATTTCGGCCGTATTTTCGCGCGCAGCGGCGGTTTGCGCGACGCTGTTGAGCAGTCCTTGAAAGAACAGAATTTAGACTTCGATTACAAGCCGATTGCCTGCGACGGCATTGAGGAATGCCGCTTGGCGCTTTTAAAAGCCTCCAAAGGTGTTTTGCCGAATAACTTTATCGAGGGTATGGCGTGCGTCGGCGGCTGTATCGGCGGCGCAGGCTGCCTTACTCACGAAGCACGCGACAAAAACGAAGTGGACAAGTACGGTCGCGAGGCAATGGAAAAAACCATTACCGATGCAATCAGCATGCTGAAATAATTTTAACTACCTATTTTATCCCGGCGGAAATTCCTGCCGGGATATTTTTTTGAATAAACCGCATTTTTCCTGTCAATCCTTTGGTTACGAAAGGATTGAAACATATGAAAACAAAAATCAAACGGAACCGGGAAGTTGCCCGGAAACTGGAAATCTCCCTTTTTTGCGGTCTTGTCATCAGCATTTTGTTAAGCATCATTTCTTTCGGCGCTTCCTGCGGCGAAATCCGGCAGGACGTTTTGCGCATGCACGTCATTGCCAATTCCGATTCCGTCGAGGACCAGGCGGTGAAACTCAAAGTCCGCGACGCGGTTTTAGAAGCCGGTGAGGATTTGTTTGACGGCACGCTGACCGCCGAGGGCGCCGAACAGGTACTTGAGAGCGATATTGAGCGTTTGCAAAATGCAGCGCAAACCGTATTAACCGAAAACGGCTTTGACTACGGCGTGCGCGTGGAAATCGGGAAAGATTATTTCAACACCCGAACTTACGATGGCGAAGTCACGCTCCCGGCGGGGGAATATGAGGCCGTCCGCGTGATTTTGGGTGAGGGGAAAGGGCAAAACTGGTGGTGCGTGATGTTCCCGCCGATGTGCCTGCCCGCCGCCGAAGCGGATACCGAAATTTCCGACGTTCTTACGAAAAACGAAGAAGATGTCGTTAAAAGCAACCCGAAATATGAAGCGCGATTTAAAATCGTTGAACTTTTTGAAAACTTTTACCGAAAAATAAAATAAGACTTTCAAAACGCCGTGAATTTTGATATAATGACCTTGTTTACGATATCAGCGCGGCGTTTTCTTCTGCGCTTAGGAACGGAGTGTGCGGCAATGGCAATGTTAAAATACAACTTGATTCCAAAACCGAACTTTTACAAAACGCTTGACGGCACTTACACAGTTTCTTCCGGCACAAAGGTGCTTTGCGCTGAGGAATTTTTGACTGCCGGCAATTATTTGACGGCTTATTTAAAAACCAGCCCCGTGTCGACCGAGGGCGCAATCAAATTTAAAAAAGTCGGCGGCATGGAACCCGAGTCTTATAAACTGAAAGTTTCTCCCGAGGGTATTTTTGTGGAAGCCTCCGACGCGCGCGGCGCATTTTACGGCGCGGTCACGCTGAAAACAATTTTGATGCAGGCAACCAAAAAAGAAGGCAAAGCGGTCGTCAACGGGCTTTTGATTCAAGATGCCCCGCAGTATAGCTACCGCGGTGTGCAAATGGACGAAAGCCGCCACTTTTTCGGCGTGAAAACCGTCAAACAAGTGCTCGATATGATGGCAATGCTCAAATTAAACACATTTCACTGGCATTTGTCCGACGACCAGGGCTACCGGATTGAAAGCAAAGTGTTCCCGCTTTTAAATTCGGTCGGTTCTACCCGCAAATATGCAGGGCTTCAGGGCTTCGGGTTTAAACACCGCGGCGGGGAATATTCGCACTATTATAAACAAGAAGAAATCCGCGAAATCGTCGCTTACGCGAAAAAACTGCATATCACCGTCATTCCCGAAATTGACGTACCCGGACACACGCTGGCTATGCTCGCGGCTTATCCGGAGCTTTCGTGCACCGGTAAAAAAATAGAACCGGCATGTGAAAACGGCATTTTGGAAGACATTCTTTGTGCCGGCAACGAAGAAGTTTATACATTCTTAGAAAAATTGTTTCAGGAACTTTGTTCGCTGTTTGACGGGCCGTATTTTCATATCGGCGGCGACGAAGCGATAAAAGGACACAAGCTTTGGGAAAAATGCCCGAAGTGCACTTCTGTCATGCAGGCGCAGAATCTTAAAAGTGCAAAAGAACTGCAAGGCTATTTTATGACCCGCGTCAATGCGATACTTAAAAAATACGGCAAAACCTGTATTGCGTGGAACGATTGCATCAATGACAATTTTGACAGCAGCATTATCTGTCAGTATTGGTTCCCGAACAACCTTGCCGCCGTGCGCAAACAGGCTTCGCACCGCGACTTTATTTTGTCGCCGGAAAACTATTTCTATTTTGATGAGAAATACGCCCGTGTTTCGCTCAAAAAGGTTTATAAATTTAACGAAGTTAAGGTCGGTTTTGCAGGCGTCGGTCAGCATGTTCGCGGCATTGAGTGCGAGCACTGGAGTGAGTGGATTGATACGGATTCCGCGCTGCAGTTCGCGATGTTCCCGCGCCTGTTTGCAGTTGCGGAGGTCGGCTGGACAAAGCTTGAAAACCGCCGCTATCGCGATTTCTACAAGCGCCTTGCTTGGTATAAAACCTATCTCAATAAAATCGGGATTAACTATTCACGCGTGGAAAAGGGAAGGGCAGCGACAAGACAGGTCATTCCTTACCACTTCGGCGCGGACGGGAAAGAGTATAAAAAAAGCGAAGAGCTTAAGGCGAAAGAATCATTCTGAACGCCGCGGCATATCGCTTTTTAAAATAAATCAACTTTTGGAGGAATTTTATGGCAGACTATGTTTTATCCTGCTGCTCCACGGCGGATTTACCGGCGGAGTATTTCGCAGAACGGAATGTGGCGTACACCTGTTTCCACTACAATATGGACGGAAAGGAATACCCCGACGACCTCGGCAAATCGATGCCGTTTGACGAGTTTTACCGCCGCATTGCCGACGGTGCGCAGCCCACGACCTCTCAGGTCAACGTCCAACAGTATTTGGACTATTTTGAGCCGTTTTTAAAAGAGGGCAAAGACGTTTTGCACTTGGCTTTTTCCAGCGGACTTTCCGGCTCTTACAACTCAGCTTGCATCGCGCGCGAAACGCTTTTGGAAACCTATCCGGATGCGAAACTTTATATTGTCGATACGCTCGGCGCTTCTTCGGGATACGGCCTTTTGGTGGATGCGGCGGCGGATTTGCGCGACAGCGGCAAAAGCATTGACGAGGTTTACGCGTTTGTCGAGGAAAACAAGCTGAATTTACACCACTGGTTTTTCTCGACCGATTTAACAAGCTACATTCGCGGCGGACGTGTCAAACCGGTTGCCGGCTTCTTCGGCACAATGCTGAAAATCTGCCCGCTGCTCAATATGAACAACGAGGGCAAGTTGATTCCGCGCTTAAAATGCCGCGGTAAGGCAAAAGCCATTGATGAAATTGTCGCCAAAATGCTCCAGCACGCGGACGGCGGCGCGGACTATTCCGGCAAATGCTTTATTTCCCAGTCGGCGTGCTACGACGATGCGCGTATCGTTGCGGACCGCGTCGAAGCGGCGTTTCCGAAACTCAACGGTAAAGTGATGATTAACAGCATCGGCACGGTCATCGGCGCCCACACGGGCCCTGGCACCGTTGCGCTGTTCTTCTTCGGCGACAAACGCGGCGAATAAACAGAAAATAAAAGCAAAAGAAAACCCCGACGCTTTTTACGGCGCCGGGGTTTTTATGTGCCTTATAATTACAGGAGAGATTCGTAAAGCGCTTTGATTTCTGCAACGCTCGTGTCGCGCGGGTTGCCCGGGCGGCAAGCGTCATCATAAGCGGACTGTGCCAAGAAATCCAAATCCTCGCGTTTGACGATTTCGCTCAAATCGGCGGGAATGCCGACGTCCTGCGAGAGCTTGCGAACCGCGTCCACAGCGGCTTTGCGCGCGTCTTCCAGCGACATGTCGTCCACACCGGTAACGCCCATAGCTTTGGCGATGTCTCTGTATTTTTCGTCGGTTGCGGGCGCGTTGTATTCCATAACGGTCGGGAGGATAATCGCGTTCGCCACACCGTGCGGGGTGTCATACAGCGCGCCGAGCGGGTGCGCCATAGAGTGCACAATGCCAAGACCGACGTTCGAGAAGCCCATGCCGGCGATATACTGGCCGAGCGCCATGCCTTCTCTGCCTTCCGGCGTGTTTGCAACCGCACCGCGCAGATTCTTGGAAATGATTTCAATCGCTTTTAAGTGGAACATATCGGAAAGTTCCCAAGCGGCTTTGGTGATATAGCCTTCAATTGCATGCGTCAGCGCGTCCATACCGGTGGCGGCGGTCAGCCCTTTGGGCATGCTCGCCATCATATCGGGGTCGACAAACGCAACAACGGGAATGTCGTGCACGTCTACGCAAACCATTTTGCGGTTCTTTTCCGCGTCGGTAATGACATAGTTAATGGTAACTTCCGCGGCGGTACCGGCGGTTGTCGGCACGGCAAAAATCGGTTTTGCTTTGTTTTTGGTCGGCGCAACACCCTCAAGGCTGCGGATATCATAAAATTCCGGGTTCGCCGCGACAATACCGATCGCCTTAGCGGTGTCCATCGAGCTGCCGCCGCCGATCGCAATCAAATAATCCGCGCCGGAGGCTTTGAAAGCGTCCACGCCGTGCTGGCAGTTTTCAATGGTGGGGTTGGCTTTAATATCGGAATAAATTTCATAAGCCAGCCCTTTGCTGTCGAGAATGTCCGTAACCTTTTTGGTCACACCGAATTTCAAAAGGTCCGGGTCAGAGCAGACAAATGCTTTCTGAAAACCGCGGCCAATCGCTTCGTCAGCAATGTTTGCGATTGCGCCCTTGCCATGATAGGAGGTTTCGTTCAATACAAATCTGTTTGCCATATTCATCGCTCCTTTTAATATTTTCAAGGCTTTCGTGGCAAAGAAAACCTTGATTGTTACAAAATTATCATACCAAAATATCCAACAGAAAACAAGTATCCATTTGTAAACTTTTTGTTGGGAATATAACAATTTGTTCAAATAGATTTCAACGTGCAAAAAACCGTTGACGGTAAAATTTGCTTGTGCTATAATAACGATACTGTATCAAATAAGACAGTTTTTGGTGATATTCATGACAGACGCACAACAAAAAGAATGTTTGGCTGTCCTTTTAAAAGCGGACATTTTTTCGGCGGCCGGCGAGATGGAGTTAGCTTCGGTTTTGCTTGATTTTTCAGAGCTTCGCAGCTTCAAAAAAGACGAAATCATCTATTCGCCGCAAAATCCCGAGAAATGTATCGGCGTGCTTATAAAAGGGGAGGCAAGAGTCACAAAAGACTATGTGACCATGAGTGTTCTGCACCCCGGTCAGCAGTTCGGAACGGTGGTGCTTTACCACAAAACCGACTATTTTGTGAACACGATTCTCTCAAAAACCGACTGCAAGGTGCTGTTCGTGAAAAAAGAAGGGGTCGACCGGCTTTTGGCGCACAACCGCCGTTTCGCTGTCGCCTATATCTCTTATCTTTCCAAACGCATTTATTTTCTCAACGAAAAAATCGAAGCTTACACCGCACCAAACGCTGAATCCAAACTGTTGCATTATCTCAAAAGTGTGTGCGACGCAAACGGCGTGGTCTCCGGCATTTCCATCACCGAACTTTCCAGGCAAATCAATGTCAGTCGTGCCAGCCTTTACCGGGCGCTGGATACTTTATCCGCGAGCGGCAAACTCCGGCACGACGGCAAAAAAATAATTTTATTGTAAAGGAAGATTGATTATGAAAAAAGTAGTTTCTGTTTTCCTTGCCCTTTTAATGGTGCTGTCGCTTGCGGCCTGCACCGGCAATGAAGAAGAACAAACCCCTGCGCAGAAAACCGCGATTCGCATGGCGACGCTCAAAGGCCCGACCGGAATCGGTACTGCAAAACTGATGGCAGATAATGATGCGGGAACCGCTGCGAACCAGTACACGGTAACCCTTTGCACCGACCCGACCGAAGTCGTTTCGGGTATTGTTGCCGGCACTTATGATGTCGCCGCCTGCCCGTTGAATATGGCTTCCGTGCTTTACAACAAGACCAACGGCAATATTCAGATGCTCGCGATTAACACCCTCGGCACGATGTATCTGCTTTCCACACAGGAATTGACGGATATTTCCGAACTTGCCGGCAAGACCATCATTTCCGCCGGCCAGGGCGCAACACCCGAATACGTGCTTAACTACCTGTTGGAAAAGAACGGCCTTACCGACAAAGTGACCGTGGAATATAAGTCTGAGCACGCAGAAGTCGCGACGCTTGCCGCCGCTGCTACCGCTGACGGTGATATGTTCTATCTGCTGCCCGAACCCAACGTAACTTCCGCGCTTTTGCAGAACAGCGCGCTGAAAAACGTGCTTGACCTGTCTAAAGCTTTTGAAACCGCTTCCGGCGTTTCTCTTGCAATGGGCTGCATCGTTGCGAAAAAAGATTTCGTACAGCAGAACAAAGCGGCGATTGACGCGTTCTTGGCGGAATATCAGAAGTCCGTGGAATACACTTCCACCAATTTGGATGATACGGCAACCCTTTGCGAAACTTACGGCATTATTCCGAAAGCCGCTGTCGCAAAACAGGCAATTCCTCGCTGCAGCATCGCGTTCGTAACCGGCAGCGAAATGAAAACCGTTGCGACCGAAAACTTGAACGTGCTTTTGGCGGCGTCCGCACAGTCCGTGGGCGGCAAACTGCCGGGCGATGATTTCTGGTATGGCGTCTAATCCGAAAAACAAACCGATTGTCAAGAAAAGTCTGCGGCTGCTGCTTGCGGCAGCCGTTTGGCTTCTCGTTTGGCAAATCGTATACAGTATCATCGGCAGGGAGGTGCTTTTTGCATCCCCCTTGTCTGTGTTTCAGCGGTTGTTTGAACTGGTCAGAACCGTCGGCTTTTGGCTGAAAACCGGCTCGTCGCTTTTAGGAATTACCGAGGGCTATCTGCTCGGCGTGGCGGCAGGCGTTTTGCTCGCGGTCTTGACCTCGCTTTCTGACTGGCTGTATGCTATTTTTAAACCAATGCTGACCGTAATTAAATCGACGCCCGTGGTGTCCTTTATCATTTTGGCACTTGTGTGGATGTCCAAAACCGGTGTTCCCGTGTTTATCTCATTTTTGATGGTTTTGCCGATTGTTTGGGCAAACTTGACCGCCGGTATTCGCGCCACCGATAAAAATCTGTTGGAAATGGCGCGCGTCTATCGCTTCGGTGCGCGCAAAACCCTGCGGTATGTCTATTTCCCGAGTGTGTTGCCGTCGCTGTTGTCCGCGCTGACAACGGCAATCGGTTTTGCCTGGAAAGCGGGCATTGCCGCTGAGGTTATCAGCACACCGCGCAATTCAATCGGCGCCCAGCTTTACAATTCCAAGGTGTACCTTGAAACCGTTGATTTGTTTGCGTGGACGGTGGTCGTAATTGCTATCAGCATGTTGTTTGAAAAACTGATTGTGCTGGCGGTGCGACGTATTGCCGACGCAGCGGAAAGGAGGCACGCCGTATGGAAGTAAGCTTTCAAGATGTTTCTTTGGCGTTCGGCGAAAAGGTGCTGTTTTCCCATTTTACAAAAACCTTTACCTTTTCCGGCATCACTGCGCTTATGGGCCCCTCCGGCAGCGGCAAAACGACCTTTTTCCGACTGCTTTGCGGGCTTCAAAAGCCCGACAGCGGTGCGGTTTTAGGTATTCCGAAAACATTTACCGTTTTGTTTCAGGAAGACAGACTCCTGCCTTGGGTGGACGCGCTGACCAATGTTGCGCTGGTTTCCGACACAGAGACCGCCAAGGCGTGCTTAAATAAAGTTGGGCTTTCAAATGATATGCACAATTTCCCCGGAAATTTGAGCGGCGGCATGTGTCGACGTGTTGCCATTGCGCGTGCGTTGGCGCATAAAAGCGAAATCCTTTTGCTCGACGAACCCTTAAAAGGGCTTGATGAAGAGCTGCGCGCACAGATGTTAAATCTCATCAAAGCGGAAGGGGAAACGCGCCCGGTGCTCTTCATCACACATGACGAACGTGAGGTGGAAGCACTCGGTGCCGAAGTTCTGTCCGTAAACGGAATGCCGATTAAAATGTGACAATCTCCAACACTTTGTGACAAAGGAGAAAACTTGTAATATAATAAAACCATTATCGGCTTGCGCGCGGAAGGGGCACGTAAGCTTAAAGGGGTGATGGCATGGAAAAGACGAGAAAAGTGCGCCTTTTTTCAGCCGTCACCCTTTTTGTATCCTTTTTGTGTATTGCCGTGACTTTTGTCATACAAATCCGTATGCAGAAAACTGTAAGTGATTTGTCCGAGACGGTCAACACAACCACACCCGCAGTTTTGTCCGAAACGCAAACAGAAAACGCTGCGCAAAGGGACACGACTGCTCCGCTTGCCGACCAAAGCGAAACTGCGCCGCTGACACCTGCCGCGGCACAGGTGGGAAAAGAAGAGTCTTCCGCGACCCGGTCGCAAAATCGTGTTTCCGGCAAAACCGATTTGACTACGAAAGCACAGCAAACGACGCAAAAAAGGACAACGACGACCAAACCCGAAACGACAACCGAGCGGTCCACGGAAATCAGCCCGGTTTTGGTGGTGAATCTGAACACGAAAAAAATTCACAGCCCGCACTGTTCTTATCTGCAAAACACCGACCCTGCCAATACAACACAAATTACAGACGACGAATTGCAATCCTATTTAGAAAGCGGCTATACGCTTTGTAAGCGGTGCGGAGGGTATGCGGAATGAAGATGGCAGAGTTTTTGGAAAAATATCAAGATAAGGCCGATGCGGCGATTGCAGTCGGCTGCGCAGTTTTTCTGCTTGCAAGCGCCGGGCTGCTTGTCAATCAGTTTCGTTTGCAAAAACAGTTGGATACGGTAAAAACAGCGTACACTACACTGCCGACCATTCACTGGTATGAAGAGGAGACCACCGCGGCTACGACCGTAGCAAGCACTCCGGACACCACCGCCGCTTTACAGTCCATAGAAACGTCGCCCGCTTTGCAAATTACCGGAAAAACCTATGTTTTAAATACCAGTTCCAAGAAAATTCATTCGCCGGACTGCCGCTATGCGACTTCGATGAAAGAGGAAAACAAAAAGGTCGTGGAAAACGCCGATTTGGACGAGCTGCTTTCAGAAGGGTATGAGGTCTGTTCGGTTTGCGGCGGGGGATAAGCTTTGCTATATGGTCATTTTGACCAATTTTTGCCTGCTGAAAAATGACGAAAAAAGAGCGCTGAATCTACCGAATTACCAAAAAAAACAGCTTTTTTTAGGCAAAATGCAAACGAAATTTCGCAAATATCAAAAAATGGCTTGCAAAATGGTCAAACATTGTGTAAAATACATAGTAAACGAATTGTCAGAATGTATAATACACACATATGGAGGGATAAATCCATGTCAAACAGACTTTTTCAGGCCATTGTGCATCAAATGACCGATGCCATTGACCGGACAATCGGCGTGATTGATGAGTCGGGTACAGTGATTTCCTGCAGTGAACTCGGAAGAATCGGGGAAGTGCTTTCTCCGGAAGTGACGGCGGTGTTCCAAAACAGCGAGCCGGCGGTTGTCAACGGCTATGCTTATAAAGCGTTCGGAACGCATATGCACCCCGAATATGCCGTATTTGTCGAGGGAGACGATGAGCTTGCCGAAAAATACACGGCGGTTATGGCGGTCACCCTTTCCAGCATCAAGCAGTATTATGACGAAAAATATGACCGCGGCAACTTTATCAAAAATGTCATTTTGGACAACATCCTGCCCGGCGACATTTATCTGAAAGCCCGCGAGCTTCGTTTTAATAACGACGTTTCCCGTGTTGTGATTTTAATTCGTATCACCGAACATGTGGACGTTTCTGTTTTTGACATTATCCAGAACCTGTTCCCGGATAAGAACAAAGACTTTGTTATCAACCTCAACGAAACCGACATCGCGCTGATTAAAGAAGTGAAACCCAGCACCGACCCGAAAGATTTGGAAAAACTGGCGCGTTCGATTGCGGACAGCCTCGGCTCGGAATTCTATTCGCATGTGCTTGTCGGTATCGGCACGACCGTCGAGGGGATTAAAGACTTGGCACGTTCGTTCCGCGAGGCGCAGGTCGCTTTGGAAGTCGGCAAGGTGTTTGATACGGAAAAAACGATTGTCAGCTATGACAACCTCGGTATTGCGCGTCTGATTTATCAGCTGCCGACCACGCTTTGCGAAATGTTCTTAAAAGAAGTGTTTAAGCGCGGCTCGATTGATTCCCTTGACCAGGAAACCCTGTTCACCATTCAGAAATTCTTTGAGAACAACCTGAACGTTTCCGAAACCTCCCGTAAACTGTTTGTCCACAGAAATACGTTGGTTTATCGTTTGGAAAAAATCAAGAAATTGACCGGCCTTGACCTTCGTGAATTTGACGACGCAATCGTGTTTAAAGTGGCGCTGATGGTTAAAAAATACCTCGATTCCAACCCCGTCAAATTCTAAATATAGGGTTATCGTGCACTTTGTTCATAAATATGGTAGTTTCTATGTTGAAAGTGCACAGAAGCGACGGCATATTTTGTTGAATCATACAGAATATCCGAAAAACAGTTACAAAACGGTTACAAAAAAACCGAAAATGTGCTATACTATTAGGTGGTATAATATTTTGTCTTTTGACGAGATGTTTACCACCTGTTTTTTTGAGAAATGTAGAGTTCATATAAACAGTGGGGACCGTTTATTCACAAGGAAAAGACAGAAAGGCAGAGGTTTTGGCAAGTGATCGAGTTTAAAAATGTCTCAAAAACTTATGATAACGGTACACAGGCGCTGAAAAATGTAAATCTTCGGATTGAAGACGGCGAATTTGTCTTTGTCGTCGGCTCTTCCGGTGCCGGCAAAAGTACCTTTTTGAAAATTATTATGCGTGAACAGGTTGCCAACAGCGGCACGGTTCTGATTAACGGCTTTAATTTAAATACTATGCGCAAGCGGGATATCCCGATGCTGCGCCGCACGATGGGCATTGTGTTCCAGGATTTCCGTCTGATTCCGACGATGACCGTGTTTGACAACGTGGCGTTCGCCATGCGGGTTATCGGTACGAAAGAAAAAGAAATCCGTAAGCGCGTGCCCTATATTTTGAGCCTTGTCGGGCTTACGTCGAAAGCGCGGCAGTTGCCGACCCAGCTTTCCGGCGGTGAGCAGCAGCGTGTTGCGCTTGCCCGCGCGCTCGTCAACAATGCGGGGATTTTAATCGCGGACGAGCCCACCGGCAACATTGACCCCGAAATGTCCTATGAAATCGTGGATTTGTTGAATCATATCAACGCCAACGGCACAACCGTCGTTATGGTTACACACGAACATAATTTGGTCCGGCATTTCCATCATCGCGTGATTACGATTGAAGAGGGTTCTGTCGTTTCCGATACGAGCGATACGGACAAGCTGCCCGATGATTACGCTTCGATTGAAGCCAATTACCCGACGGATACCGAGCCGGCGAAAGACGAAGAATCGCCTTCCAAAGAGGAAGTGCTTTCCGACACCACCGTGGAGGAATCCAAAACATCGTCTTTCTATTTCCAGCCGAATGAAGACAAGGATTTAGAGGACTTTATGCAAAATTACGGCCTTACCGATGACGATATCGCCGAAGATACGCTTGACTATTCAGCTTACCTTTCTTCGGACGAAACCTCAAACGGAGGTGACGCAAAATGAAAGGTTCAAGTTTAAAATACCTGACCCATGAGGGGTTCCGCAACATTTGGGTCAATCGACTGATGTCGCTCGCGTCCGTTACGGTTTTGCTCGCCTGTCTTGTAATTATCGGCGTCGGCGCAATGGCGTATTTCAACATTAACGCGCTGCTCGACAAAGTCGAAGCGCAAAACGTTGTCATGGTTTATGTCACAAAAGGTTCCGATGACCTCACAACTTCCACCGTCGGCTTGGAACTGCAAAAGCTCAGCAACGTCGAGACCTGTGAGTTTATTCCGAAAGAAGACGCGCTCAAAGAGCAGATTGAAGAACTCGGCGGCGACAACGCCATTTTTGAGGGCTTAACCGAAAACCCGCTGCCCGACGCTTACCGCGTCACCTTAAAAGATTTAAGCCAGTTTTCTCAGACCGTTTCTCAAATTAAAGGCATTGCCAATGTCGATTCCGTCCGTGAAAACAGCGGCCTTGCAAGTAAGCTGATGTCGGTGCGCCACGCGGTCACCATTGTCAGCGTCGGTCTTGTCGTCATGCTGTTCTTGGTCGCTTTGTTCATCATTGCCAACACCATTCGAATCACGATGTTCAGCCGCAAGCTGGAAATCAATATTATGAAAGCGGTCGGGGCTACCAACTGGTTTATCCGCTGGCCGTTCTTAATCGAAGGCGTGCTGATCGGCATTATTTCAAGCGTGATTTCGCTTTTGGCGCTGTGGGGGCTTTACGAGCTCGCGGCGGTTTCGTTTAAAGATGTGCTCGACGCGCTCGGCTTCGCGCTTGTGCCGTTCCGTTCTTACGCGCTGCAAATCTTCGGTGTGTTTGCCGGCATCGGCGTGTTCACCGGCGGCTTCGGCAGTATGATTTCCATGAGCAAATATCTGAAAGAACAAGGGAGCGTGGTCAGCAATGAGTAAACACCTTTTTAAACGAATTGTCTGTGTCTGCACAGTGTGCGTCATGTTCCTTTCTGCGACTTCGTTCCAGGTTTTCGCAAAATCGGCGCAGGACTTTGAAAACCAAATTAACGATTTGGAAAATCAAATTGCTGCGCAGAACGATAAAATTAACCAAAACCAGCAAAGTGCAGACGAACTGCTGGACCAAATCGACTTGATGCAGCAGCAGTTGAATGTCTACAATGAAAAAATCGCGGCACTTAACAAACAAATTGCCGAGAAAAATGCAATCATCAACCAGTATCAGAAAGAAATTGACGCTTTGCAGGCGGAGATCGACGAAGCAAATAAAAAACAGGCACAGCTTGAAAACACGATTGCCGATACTTACGACTTGCTTGCCGACCGGCTTTGTGCAAACTATATGGCGGGTGAAACTTCCGTTTTGGAAATTTTGCTCGGTGCCGGGGATTTTGAAGATTTTTTGACGCGCTTGGAGCTTGTCAAACAAATTTCCGACCATGATGCGTCTTTGGTTTCCGACTTGCAGAAAGACATTGATGAACTGAACCAAACCAAAGAAAAGCTCGATACAGATAAAGCTGCGGTCGAAGAAAAACAGACTTCCGTGCAAAGTGAGCGCGACGCGATTGCTTCGGTGCGTTCCGAGCAAAAAAGTGCAAGCAATACGTTGGAAACCAAACAATCGGCGTTAGAGCAGAAGAACCAAACGTTGCAAAACACAATTGCCGCACAGGGCAATAACGTGGATGCGTTGGAAGAGCAGCTCGCAAAAGCTGAGGCGGAATACGACGCCTGGAAAGCGCAGGGGATGGAAAACGGCAGCGGTTCCATTTCCGGCGGCAGCAGCGGTGGCAGTTCCTCCATCGGCAACTATCCGGTTTCTTCCAAGGGTATGATTTGCCCGCTGCAATATTCCAATGTCACAATTTCCGCCGGCTGGTACGGCTACGCGAACCATAAGGGGATAGACTTTATCACCCGCGGCGCAACCGGCAATACATACGGCAAAGAAATCCGCGCGGCGGCAGACGGCGTTGTCTATTCGGCAGAATACCATTACAGCTGGGGCAACAACGTCTATATCAACCACGGCAACGGCGTTTATACGCGCTATGCGCACTGCAGCCGTATGGTGGTTTCCGCGGGTCAAACCGTAAAACAGGGCCAGGTCATTGCCTATGTCGGCAATACGGGCAATGTTTCTCCGAAACCGACGGCTTCCAACCCACATGCGGGCGCGCATTTGCACTTTGAAGTTTGGGTCAACGGCACGCGTGTCAATCCCTCACCGTGGCTGCCCTGATTTGAAATTCCACTGAAACAGAAAGGCGTTCACAATGAATAAGAAAATTTCACTGGGCTTAACGCTCGCGCTGATTTTCGTTTCCATTGCGGCTACGGTTGCCGTGACCATGGCAGTTGCCATGCGTATGTATAATTCCATCATTAAAGATTTGCCGAGCCGTTCCAAGCTCTATTCCTCGGTGTCTGAATTGGACGACATCGTCCGCAATAACTATTACGGCGAAATCAACGACAGCCTTTTAAACGCGGACCTTTCCGCAGGCTATGCCGACGGCTTGGGCGACCCTTACAGCTACTACATGACCGCTTCCGAATATGCCGTTTATCAGGACGAACTGAATGGCAAAAAGGTCGGTATCGGTATTATTCCGTTCTTTAATCCGCAGGATATGGCGATTTGCGTGGCGGAGATTTCCGAAAATTCTCCGGCGGCGTTGAGCGGTTTGCAAAAGGGCGATAAAATCACGGTCATCAATGAAGAAAAAGTTACGGCTTATAATTATTCGGATTTACTCGAACAACTGACCGGCGACCAGCTTTCAACCGTTACGATTACCTTTGAGCGTGACGGCGCAAGCAAAACCGTCAGCGTTGTAAAAGGCTATACGGCACAGTCGGTGTATTCCAATTTGAACGGAACTGTCGGCTATATTAAAATTACCGAGTTTTACGCCACAACAGCGGACCAACTCAAAAAAGCGGTCGAAAATCTTTCCAACCAAGGCGCAACCAGTTTGGTGTTTGACGTCCGCGGTACTTCCGCAGGTACGATTGAATATGCCGCAACAACGCTTGATGTGCTTGTTCCCGTTGCCAATGAAGGCAGCGGTGCACTTGCAACCGCGCTTGCCAAAGACGGCACCGAAAAACAGACTTTTACCGCCGATGCGGATAGCGTGTCTATGCCGATGCTTGTGCTTGTCAACGGCGAAACCGCAGGCCCTGCGGAACTTTTTGCCTGTGACTTGCGCGACTACGGCAAGGCGCAATTGGTCGGTCAGAAAACAGCCGGCAACGGCACTATGCAGCAGGCGTTCCCGTTAAGCGATGGCGGCGCAATTGTCTTAACCATGGCGGTCATCAAACCGTATGTCAGCGAAAGCTATAACCAGGTCGGTTTGACGCCGGATGTGGAAGTGGCGCTTTCCGACGAAAAGCAGACGATTTTGCCGCTTTTAAGTCAAGCGGAAGATGACCAGTTCCAAAAAGCCTACACCATGCTGACCGGTGAAACCGGCGAAGAATAAAGGCATTTTTAGCTTGTCACCCCACATACTTATGAGGTATGTGGGGTGTTTTTATGTTTACCGTTTTAAACATCGTGAGACAGGCGGATAATAGACGATTCTTCTGCTTTCGGCGACGAAAAAAGGAAATGCCGCTGCTTTCCCGTGTTGCCGTGCGCGGCGGCGCATTTTTTTATACATTGACGCTTTACGCGGACAAACACGGTGAAGTCGATTTTTCCGCTGTGCCTGAAATGTGTCTGCGCCGGGTGCTTCCCGTCGAGGGGACGGAACTCCCCGAAAGGTGCCCCGTAAAGCTTTATAGACCGACTGTTTTTCCGCTGACCGTGTTTTTAAATTCATCGATAGGACTTTTAAAGCGTGCCGAAGATGACCCGAGAACGCGGACCATCGGCATCGTCGACCCAAAGGCGCGCTTGCAGCATGGCGTCGAGCACTTCATTCCCTATGCAAAAACCATTCGCGTGTTTACAGAAATGCCGGAAAAATATGACGCGGCGTGCGAAATGCTTGTAAAAGCTTGGGGCGTGGCGCCGGTTGTTTCGAATAATCCCACGGCAATGCAATCTTGCGACTATGTATTTGCGCCGTTTCAAAACATAGAGGGCGAGCGGCAAGGTACCGTGCGCATGCGGCAGGGGGGCAACACAATCCTTTCCGGCAATACCGTGCTTTTGCCGCCCGAAATCGAGATGCGCCGTCCGGCGGGCACAGACCCGCTTTTGTTTGCTGCGGCGCTTTATGAACTTTGCAATGTTAAGGAAATCGAGACCCTGACTTATGACCGATTTGTACCGATAAAAACCGACGCAATCTATTGACAGAACCGCCGGATTATTTTATAATATTTATCCGTGTAAATGTAAATTACCGAAAGGAGCATATGCAAATATGTTACAGGAAACCCTGTTGACCGCTGAAGGTCTGAAGGAATTAGAACAGGAATTGGAAACCTTAAAAACCGTCGGCAGAAAAGAAGCCGCCGAAAAAATTAAGGTTGCAAGAAGCTTCGGCGACTTGTCCGAAAATGCGGAATACGATGAGGCGATGAGCGACCAGGCAAAACTGGAAGCGCGCATCAACGAAATCGAAACCATGATAAAAAACGCCAAGGTTTTCGACGAAGACGCCCTCGGCACCGAAGTTGTGCACATCGGTTCTAAAGTAACCATTACCAACAGCAAAAAACAGAAATTTGAATATAAGATTGTCGGCTTCGCCCAGGCAAACCCCGACGAGGGCAAAATCTCTGATGAATCCCCGGTCGGCAAAGCGCTGCTCGGCCACAAGGTAGGGGAAAAGGTCATCGTCGAAGCCCCCATCGGCGCGTTGGAATTCAAAATCGTTGCAATCGATAAATAAACAAGAATTTTGACCGGGCTCGTTTGCGCCCGGTTTTTAGGAAGTGAAAACATGGCAGAGGAAACTCGGAACAATCCTGCACAGCAGCTGCAGCAGGATGTCAGCGAACAGCATAAAATCCGTCTGGAAAAATTACAGGCGATGCAGGAAGCGGGACATGACCCGTTTAAAATCACCAAATATGACGTGACCCACCACAGCACCGACGTGAAAGAAAATTTTGAGACGCTCGAAGGCAAAACCGTTTCGGTCGCCGGGCGTATGATGTCCAAACGCGTTATGGGCAAAGCGTCTTTCTGCAACATTCTGGATTTAAAAGGCAATATCCAGTCTTATGTTGCGCGCGACAGCATCGGTGAAGAACCGTATAAAGCGTTTAAGAAACTCGATATCGGCGATATTATCGGCATCAAAGGTGAAGTTTTCAAAACCAAAACCGGTGAAATCTCCATTCACGCCTCCGAAGTTACGCTGTTGTCCAAAAGCCTGCAAGTGCTTCCGGAAAAATTCCACGGCCTTACTAATACCGATATGCGCTATCGTCAGCGCTATGTCGATTTGATTATGAACCAGGATTCGCGCGATACCTTTATCAAGCGTTCCAAAATCATTCGTGCCATTCGCACCTATTTGGACGGCCAGGGCTTTATGGAGGTTGAAACCCCGATGCTCGTAGCCAATGCCGGCGGTGCGGCGGCGCGTCCGTTCGTGACCCATTTCAATGCGCTTGACGAAGATTTCAAACTGCGTATTTCGTTGGAACTTTACCTCAAACGTTTGATTGTCGGCGGTCTCGAGCGCGTCTATGAAATCGGCCGCGTGTTCCGCAACGAGGGTCTTGACACCCGCCATAGCCCGGAATTTACGCTGATGGAACTCTATCAAGCTTATACCGATTATCACGGCATGATGGATTTGACCGAAAACCTTTATCGCCACATCGCGCAAGAAGTGCTCGGCACAACCGTGATTACCTATAACGGCGTGGAAATCGACCTCGGCAAGCCGTTTGCCAGAATTACCATGCTTGACGCGGTCAAGCAGTATGCCGGTGTGGACTTTAACGAAATCCACACGCTCGAAGAGGCGCGTGCCGCGGCAGATGCGCACCATGTGGAATATGAAGCGCGCCACAAAAAAGGCGATATTTTAAACCTGTTCTTTGAAGAGTTTGTTGAAGAGCATTTGGTGCAGCCGACGTTCGTCATGGACCACCCGATTGAAATTTCCCCGCTGACCAAGAAAAAGCCGGAAAATCCCGACTACGTCGAGCGTTTTGAATTCTTTATGAACGGCTGGGAAATGGCAAACGCCTATTCGGAACTCAATGACCCCATTGACCAGCGCGCACGATTTGCAGCGCAGGAAGAATTGTTTGCCCAGGGCGACGAGGAAGCGAACCATACCGACGAAGATTTCCTCTATGCGTTGGAACTCGGTATGCCCCCGACCGGCGGCATCGGTTTCGGCATTGACCGTATGGTCATGCTCTTAACCGATTCGCCCGCAATCCGTGACGTTTTATTGTTCCCGACAATGAAACCTTTGGATAAATAAAGTCTGTATAAGTCTTTATATCTGCACCCAGCAGAACTTATCGAGCACTTTTAAGCCAAAGCTTAAGCCAATTTAAGCCAAACTTAAGCCAAAGACGGTTTTAGAATTGTGCGAATTCCGCTGAGTTCCGAAAACTTCATATAAGTTAATGTGCCCGCTGAGAAATCAGCGGGCTTTTTTTTATTTTGTACCCCTTGCATCAATTAAAGATGTAAGGGGTATTTTTATGCCCAAACGGAGGTGAGAAAAAATTTTTTTCATTTTTTCAAAAGTTTTTTCGTTCAAACGCAAAATTTTTTCCCAATTGTTTAGTGAGGACAAAAACTCACGGACCTTGAAAATTGAATAGACATTCAACAAGTACATTCCTTGTACTGAGAAAACCTCAAGCCTAAGTTGTAGGTACGCCACGACTTCTTATCCATTATAGAATGGGACGAGCGATAAATACTTATACAACAGAAACCGAATTGCTTTCGGTGGCGGCGATAACAGGTACAGGGCATAATGATACTTCTCTACGGAGCTGGCGGAGAACCCGGCAGAGGCGAGATTCCTATGAGTTCGGTTAGCAGCCGAATGCTTGTTGATTTCCTTTTATGCATTTGGGGGACGAGGTCGAATTAAATGCAGCGACTAAAGCACAAAGACTACAGCCTTTGTGTTTTAGTGGATCGAATGATTCAAATCTATGATGAAAGGAGGGCACGGAAATGCCAAACTGTAAAACGATTGCTGTATGCAATCAAAAAGGTGGTGTGGGCAAAACAACGACAGCGGTAAACTTGGGCGTTGGGTTGGCTATGCAAGGCAAAAAGGTGCTTCTTGTAGACGCAGACCCACAGGGCGACCTTACAACCTGTCTTGGGTGGCGGGATACCGATAATCTACAAAACACCATCTCAGACAAAATGACAGAGGTTATCAAAGGTAAGGAAGGCGATTGGTTCAGCGGTATCCTTAAACATAAGGAAGGCGTTGATTTGTTACCGTCAAGCAGTGATTTGTTCGATTTTGAGATAAGTCTTGTGACTGCAATGAACAGAGAAGTTATTTTGAAATCTTACCTGAGCGGAATTAAAGATAAGTATGATTATATTGTAATCGACTGTTCGCCTTCGCTGGGTATGATGACATTAAATGCTCTTTCAGCAGCGGACAGCGTGATTATTCCGGTGCAGGCACATTATCTTCCTGCTAAATGTATGACACAGCTTCTCAAAACGATATCTAAGGTGAAAAGATATATCAATCCCGAATTAACGATTGACGGTATTCTTTTGACTATCGTAGACAACCGCACAAACCTTGCTAAAAGCACCGTAGAGGCGCTCAGAGAGAATTTCGGCTCGCATATAAGAATTTATAAGAGTCAAATTCCGATGGCTGTAAAAGCCGCAGAAGTCGCTTCTAAGGGCAAGAGCATATTTGCCTATGAACCGAACAGCCCGGTGTCAAAAGCCTACTCTGAATTTACGAAGGAGGTGATATCAGATGGCAAACAGAAAGAGCGACTTCACTCTGCCCACGTTCGATGACATTTTTTCAACACAGGATATGAGAGATGAAGCGAAGCTATCAAAAATCAGGGATATTCCTTTGGAGCTGATTGATGACTTTCCTGATCACCCGTTTAAAGTGTGCGATGATGAGGATATGTTTCAGCTTGTGGAAAGCATCAAGGAACGAGGCGTTATTACTCCTGCTACGGTAAGGCAGAAAGAGGACGGACGATATGAGCTTGTATCGGGTCACAGACGAAAACGAGCCTGTGAGCTTGCGGGGTTTGATACCTTGCGTTGCGAGGTTGTAGACTTAACTCGTGATGAAGCTACGATTTTGATGGTTGAGAGTAATTTGCAAAGAATTCAGCAATTACCGTCAGAACGAGCCTTTGCCTATAAAATGCGATTAGATGCTATGACTCGGCAAGGAAAACGAACTGATTTAACTTGTGCAACCGAGTTGCACAAGTTGCCGTATGGCGAAAAAAGTCGTGATACGATTGCTAAAAAAGCAGGTATCAGTCACGAAACAGTAAGGATGTATATTCGTTTGACTAACTTAATACCTGAACTGCTCGAAATGGTAGACAACGGGGTTATAAAGGATAAAAATGCCTTACAAATAGCTCTGAAGCCGGCTGTAGAGATTTCATATTTGAGCGAGGAATGTCAGAGAAATTTGGCAGATGAAATCGATTTGAACGATTGCACTCCCTCTCACGCTCAGACAATCCGTATGCGAAAATTATTTGAAAAGGGTAAACTTACGCCGGAAGCTATTTCTGCCATTATGAGCGAAGAAAAACCGAATCAGCGTGAAAAGATAGTGCTTCGTGGGGACAGGGTGCGACAACTCATTCCAAAATCAGTTTCTATAAGCCAAACGGAAGAATTTGTCTGCAAGGCTTTGGAGCATTACAACAAGTTTTTAAGAAACCGTGCAGAGCGTGAAAGTAGATAGGAGGAGCACAACTGTTCCGTTCCCCCTTTCTCACACTCTAACCCCCTATAACTTGCTGACTATCCGAAATATAACAAACTATCTCCCTGTATATATCTATCTCTCCAATATAGACCTATCTCAAAAAGAAAAGGCACATTTGCAAACTCAAGCATAAGGAATATAATAAAGCTGAGAAAGCAAAGGAGGGATACGAGATGAAAGCAAGACATTTTGTTTTGGTTATTTTGCTTCTTGGATTGATTTTAACAGTTGGCTGTACAACGCAAGTAAAAGCTGATATAGACGGTGCGGATAAAATTATTTCTTCTTCGGAGAGTAAAAAAGAAACTTCAACTTTCTCTAATGATAAAAATAATGTTAAACCCGAACAGTCAAAACCTGAAAGCGAAAATGCGAAAGAGTCCGTAACAACTTCTGCTTCTTCCCCGCATTCTTACGCTTCGTCAGGAACAGAGCAAAAAGCACAACCCGAAAAAACAACAGCTTCAAAGCCAAGTAGTAATTCCAAACCAACGGAACAGACCACAAAGCCGCAGAAGCCTGCAAGCAATCCAAACAAGCCGACCGAGAGCAAACCGGAAAAAACAACAAAGCCGGAAACAAAATCACCTGCTACTGCCGAACCCAAGCCGGAGTTTGACATCAATCACTGGATAAATTATGCTAAGAACTACGCAAAACAAGTAGGTTTAACGCTTAACAGCTGTGCAGTCGATTGTTGGGATAACCCGATTGGAGCAGGATCAAACAGCGTTTATCTTGAAAGAGATATACAGAGCCGATTAAACCGCTATGCCAAAGACGAAGATATAACAGATGTTTGGATATGGGCGGAGAAAACCGGCAACGGAAATTATGAGTTATACATCGGATATGCATAAATAGGGACACATTCACAGACGCATCGTAGAAATACGGTGCGTTTATTATTTCTCAAAGGAGGAAATTAAAACCAATGAAAAAGAATATATTTAAACGAGGCACATCGCTTCTGCTTTCGGCAGTGATGTGCCTTTCTACTTTTGTCGGGTTAGGCTCGACAAAAGCCTTTGCCGCAGGAAGTGAAATCGGTGAAGCTCTTTTGATTTCGTTCCCCCGAAGCGGCGATGAAAATATGAGCAACGATGATTGGGGACACGATTCCAAAACATTTATGAACGGTTGGGATCAAGCTTCCAGTAGATATACCACAATCTACGCGGTTGACTCTTACACCGGAGATATTTGTTATTGTATCGAACCCGGCACTCCGTTAGCAGCAGGAGACAAACTGACAAAAAGAGATGAAAACTACTGGGACAATTATCCGTCAAAATACAACAAGACCATATCGCCCGATGACATCAAGCTTTTTGTCGGTCGAATTATGCAGTACGGATACACCGGAAAAGTCAGCTTGGACTGGCGTTCACAAAACAGTGCGGACGCAGATAAACTGGCTCACGCAATGGCTACACAGTATCTCATTTGGGAAACGGTTGTAGGAGAGCGTGACGCTGATTTCGACAAGGTCAGCACAGGCGGTAAAGATACCATCATCAGTCTGCTTAAAAAAAGTCACCCTCTTTACAGCAGGGTAATGTCATATTACAACAGTATGTCTGCAAGCGTTCAGAAGCACACCAAAGTGCCGAGTTTTTGCAGTAAAGCAAAAAATAAGGCACAGACAATAGAACTCACTTGGGACGGAAGCAAATATACTACAACGCTCACCGATACAAACGGTGTTTTGAGTAATTACACCTTTAGTTCCAATATGTCTGGTCTTACTTTTTCGGTAAGCGGAAAGAAACTGACTATCAGTTCTAAAACTGCACCGACAGGCACAGTAGCAATTACCGCTAACAAGAAAAACTCACAGCGAAAAGGACTGATTGTTTGGAGCGACGGTAAATATGTGCCGGGTGAGGGTATTCAGGATATTGTAACCTATGCACAGGAAGTAAACGATCCCGTTAAGGGTTTCGTAAATCTGAAAGTCAGCTATGGCTCAGCAAAGATTATAAAAACCAGTGAGGACGGTAAGGTTTCGGGCATTTCTTTTCATATTTCCGGCAACGGAGTGGATAAAACCATGCAAACCAACAGCAAGGGTGAAATTCAGATAGATAATCTTGTGCCGGGCGTTTACACGGTAACAGAACAGTCCTACGATAAATACAATCCGCAGGAAGCACGCAGAGTTACCGTTGTCAGCGGTCAGGTCGCCACCGTAACATTCAACAACACATTGAAGCGTGGCGATTTACAGGTTATTAAGTCCTCTGAAGATAACTTTGTTGAGGGTGTAACATTCCACTTATACGGTACTTCTCTTGCAGGAATAGCAGTTGATGAATATGCAGTTACAAATGCAAAAGGTATTGCAACCTTTGATGATGTGCTGATTAGCGGTTCTTCTCCGTATGTAGTCGAAGAAGTGAACACTGCAATCCGTTATGTTATTCCAAAGGCACAGAACACCCCGATAAAATGGAACGAAGTTACAACCCGCAGCTTTACCAATATTTTGAAAAAGTTTGCGGTAACGGCTACTAAGAGCGACTCTGAAAAGGGACAGCCGCAGGGCAACGCTACCCTTGCCGGAGCAAAATACGGTATTTATAAAGGCGAACAGCTTATTGATGAATACTACACCGATATAAACGGTCAGTTCACTACAAAAGAGTATGTCTGTGATACCGACTGGACTATCCGTGAGCTTGCACCAAGCGAGGGATACTTGATTGACGATACGGTGCATAAGGTCGGTGCAGATCCGAAGCTTTATACCGTAGAACATAATCTTACTTCCAATGATGTAACAGAAGATGTTATTAAGGGCAATATCAGTATCATCAAGCATACAGATAATGGCGATACACAGATTGAAACGCCTGAAGCCGGAGCAGCATTTGAAATTTATCTGAAATCTGCCGGAAACTTTAACAATGCTGATGAAGATGAACGAGATGTTATTGTCTGTGATGAGAACGGATACGGTGAAACGAAAGATATGCCTTACGGCACATACACCGTTCATCAAACTAAAGGTTGGGACGGTCGTGAGCTGATGGATGACTTTGATGTATTCATTGCAAAGGACGGTCAGACTTACCGTTTTATCATCAATAACCGCAACTTTGAAAGCTATATCAAAGTTGTAAAACAGGATAAGGAAACAGGAAAGACAATCCCGTATGCGGGTGCAGGCTTCCAAATCTATGATCCTGACGGAAATCTTGTGAAGATGAAGTACACCTATCCTGAAATTACCGAAATTGATATGTTCTATACTTCGGCAGACGGTACGCTTGTAACCCCTGAAAAGTTACCGTATGGCAAAGGCTTTTCGTTAGTTGAGGTGCAGGCTCCGTATGGATATGTTCTCGACAGTAATCCTGTTTATTTTGATGTAGCTGAGAACAATTCAACAGAAGAAGGCGGTGTTACAGTGATTAAGGTTGAAAAACCGAATATGGCGCAAAAAGGCACAATTACGGTAGAAAAAAGCGGTGAGGTATTCTTTGGTGTGTCTGTTACCGGCGAAGAGAACAAAGATACGATTTATCAGCCGCTGTATGATGTTGAGGGGCTTTCCGGCGCAGTTTATGAGATTCGTGCCGCAGAAGATATTATCACTCCTGACGGTACGCTCAGAGCCTCTAAAGGCGATGTGGTGGATACCGTAACAACCAGTAAAAACGGTCTTGTAAAAAGCAAAGAACTTTATCTCGGCAAATATGAGGTAAAGGAAATCAAAGCGCCTTACGGAATGATTTTAAACAGCGAATCACATTCGGTTGAGCTTGTTTATGCAGGTCAGAATGTAGCTGTAACCGAAACAGCCACATCCTTTTATAACGAACGTCAGAAAGTGGAAATCAGTTTAATAAAAACGCTTGAGACGAACGAGCTGTTTGATATAGGAGCGAACGGTGAAACCAAAAATATCAGTTTTGGATTGTTTGCTGCTGAAGAAATCGTTTCAGCAAGCGGTACTTCTATCCCGGCTGACGGGTTGATTGAAATTGTAAGCCCGAATAAAGACGGTACAGCAGTATTTAAAACCGACCTGCCGTTAGGAAAATATTATGTTAAAGAACTTGCCACCGATGACCACTATATCCTGAACGACAAAACATATCCTGTAACATTTGAGTATGCAGGGCAGAAAACAGCGAAGGTCGAACTTACTGCAAACGATGGAAGTCCGATTGAAAATAACCTGATTTACGGTTCTGTATCCGGTAGGAAGGTTGATGAAAATGGGCAGTCTCTCGGAGGTGCGCTGATTGGATTGTTTAAGCCTGACGAAACCGAATTTACGAAAGAAAACGCTTTAATGACTGCTGTTTCTGCTGAGGACGGCAGTTTTTCTTTTGACAAAATTCCTTACGGACATTGGGTGATTCGTGAGATTGAACAGCCGACAGGCTTCGTTTTAAACGATGTAGTCTATGATGTTGAGATTAAAGATGACGGACAGGTTGTCGATATAGAAATCGAAAACAAGCGTATTCGCGGAAATGTTACGCTTATAAAGGTAGACGCAGAATATCCTCAAAACACCTTACAGGGTGCAGTCTTTGAGGTGTATGAGGATACTAATGATAACGGAAAGTTAGATGCAGAAGATAAGCTGATTGGCACACTTGACGAAAAGGAAAACGGTGTGTATGAAATGCTGAATTTGTTGTACGGTCGCTACTTTGTGAAAGAAACGAAAGCACCTGAAGGTTTCATCCTTGATACAGATGTATATGAGGTGTTTATTGATACCGATGGCAAAACGTATACAGTTGAAAATAAAGCAGGTGTTGGATTTATCAATGAAGCAATGCGCGGCAATCTCAAAATTGTTAAGACATCTTCAGACGACAATGTGAAGGGCTTTACTTTCCGCATTACCGGACCGAACGGTTATGATGAAACTTTTGAAACCGATGAAAACGGCGAGATTTTTATCGAAGGACTTCGCATTGGTGAGTATCACATTTCCGAAGTAGCTGATAACGCTTCCGCTTCCTATGTATTACCTGCCGATAAAGATGCAACCGTTGTTCTCGGCGGTACTACTGTAGTCGAAATGCACAATACGCTCCGAGAAACACCAAAAACAGGAGATAACAGCAAACTTGGTCTTTGGCTTGCTCTTGCCGGAGCTTCTGCTACCGGTATTATAGCAACTGCTGTTGTCGGTTTTAGAAAAAAGAAAAAGGAGAATGACTAATGGAACCTAAAACTATTATTGCGATTGTATTAGTCGCTTTTATTATCGGCGGTTTTATTTTTCTGCAAGTTAAAAACAGAAAGAAATAATTTGTTAGGGGCGGAGTGTGAAGCTTCGCCCCATTTTGATTCAGGAGGTATTTTTTATGGAACAGACAAACACAGTAGAACGCAGAGTCCTTGATATTCTCAAGGCGTGTCCGAAATCACGATATGATGATATGCTTCTTGCCTTGCATTATTATGACCGATATGGATATGTTCCCGCCGGGGAACTGCCGTTTGCGGAAGTAATGACAGGGTATAAAGAATTGGGGCTTCCGTGCTTTGAGAGTATTCGCAGGGCAAGACAGCGAGTGCAGTCCTGTTTTCCCGAAGTCTCGCGAAATTCTCAGAAAAATAAGGATGGAGATTTGGTTATTGTAATCAACATCAATTAGAGGAGGGCTTTGATAATGGCTAATAAAAAACCGACAGATATAACGACATTACAGCAAAAGGTTAAGGTGCTTGCGAAACTTTATGATTCAGGCTGCAAAACCGAAAAAGCATTGCAGTCACTTTCAATTGAAAGCATATTGGGAATTCCCAATATTACAATTCAGGATATGACAGTTATTATGAATCTCCAAAAAGAGGTCAAGTCGCATACGCTTTATTCATATCTCGGAGGTGGAGGGAATGAACAGCAAGAATCAGGCGATTGACCGCCATATAATCTGGGGCGACATTGACCTCAATCTTGATGACTGGCGTGAGAACTTACAGGAAGATTATCCAGAACTGTCCGAAACTGAGCTTTATCAGAAAATGTATGATATTAACGGCGAATATCTTGATGATGAGCGAGCGAATCTAAATATTCAGCTTTCACAGCCTATTATCGTAATCGGCGATTTAGGCTTATGGAACGGTCGAGTAACCGGATACAAGATGATAGATTCCGGCAATATCAAGGACTGTTTATATTCCGATACCGACTTTACAGAATGGTATGTCGATAAATACGGAGATTTACGAGCTGATGCAATTCATCACGATGGGACTAATCATTATCTTTATCGTGTATTTAAGGATGGAGTGTCTGATACTCAGGTTGAAAACTTACAAAACAAACTATCCTTCGGCACAGCAACAAAGGCGGATATTACGAGGGTAACAAGACGGCTCGGTGACGATATCGCCAAGGTCTACGGCTTTCCTATTACGAAACAGAAACAACGAACACAGCAAGAAAGAGGGTGAATAACAATGACTAAAGAAATACCGTCGTTTGAAAACGATACAGAAAAGATGATTGATTTTTGGAATTTGAGTAAGGATGAATTTCTTGCCTCATATTCGTATCTCTCCGAAACAGAGTATGACGCTACAGCGGAAAAGGTACACAAACTTGCAGACTTTTCTGTGCGGCCGATAAAGCAGGTTGAGCAGAAGTACACTTTTGCTCAAAGTCAGCAGATATCAATGCAGACAGGTTTAATCGGATATCTCAGGGCGGATATGGACAGCAGCGGAAAAGGCTTTTTCTCCTCCTGGAATAATTTCAGGAGTGATTTAAAGACGGATGAGTTTAAAGAAGAGTTTGACAATGTAATAAATTCTCTACGCGAAAAAGGCAATTTTCTATCAAACAGAGATACTCTTAATCGTTTCTGTAACATTACTCCCGAGGGCAGGTATTGGGACCCGGCGGATCATTACGGTGTTCGAGTGGATACCGAAAAATACAGCTATTTAATGAGGTTGAATCCTAAAAAGGGCGAATACAACCTCTATTGCTACTGTTATAAGCAGGATTGGCTTAATGACCACCTTTTGCGAGCAGAAAACGGTATTCGCTTCATTGACAGCCAATATAATGAGCAATTTCGCATTCCTGATGGAGATGAAGTTCGAGTAACTTATATGGACGGTTCAACTGCAAATCGTACTTGCAGATATATAGACGATTATCACTTTGAAATCGGAAGCGAACTCTATCATATCTGTCAATTTGCAGAACTTTTAGAGAAGAACGGCGGCTCGGTTATTCCGATGAGAAGCTCGCTTCCTGATTTCTGCTACGCATATATCGAATCTGAAAACAAGGTCGGCATCATCCGGAAAGGATGCACCGGGTATTTTGAATGTTCAAAAGCGTATACAGGAAAGCCGAGTGAAGTAAAGTCAATGGCGGAAAAACTTAACCGTCAAGCGGGAATTACAAAAGCACAAGCCGAAGCGATGAAATGCGGTTCTTTGTTTGGGTGGAATGTGAAAGGAGCTGACCCGAAAAACTATGACAAAAACGGCTGCTTGATTAAGCCGAAAGGCAAAAACAAAGATTATGAACGGTAAGGAGGTGTCAGAAAATGGCGAGAAAATATGATTTGATTTCAGAACTGTATGACCGCACTTGCAAAACGGTAGTGGCTAATTCGGAAAGCTGGCAGGCGTTTTTGCGTTCTGCCTGTATGAACTACAAACTACGATTTGACGAGCAGCTACTTGTATACGCACAGCGACCTGACGCGACGGCAGTACTTGAAATTGAGCGTTGGAATAATAATTTCGTTCGTTGGGTCAACAGAGGTGCGAGAGGTATCGCTGTTTTTGCAGACGAAAACCGTGAGTGTCAAAGATTGAAACATTATTTTGATATTTCAGATACCCACGAAAGCCGTCATTCACGACCTGTCCCTATTTGGCAGATGAAAGATGAATACTCTGCTGATGTTATCGATACTCTTGAAAACACCTTCGGTACGCTTAAAGGCAAAGAAAATCTTGCGGCTGCTGTTATATCGGCAGCCGAAAATGCCACGGAAGACAATCTTCAGGATTATCTTTCAGAGTTTATGAAATGCGAAGAAGGAAGCGACTTGCAGTATCTTTCCGCTGAGGAAGCAGGAAAACTGTATGAGCATTTAGTTACAGGCAGCGTGGCTTTTATGATAATGTCACGTTTAGGCATTAATACCGCAGAAATATTTGAATCGGACTTTTTTGACGGCGCAGCCCATTTTAATACGCAGGAAACATTAAATGCTCTTGGATTTGCAACAAGCGATATTGCCGAAATGGGACTCACGGAAATATCAAAAACCGTTATGGCATTGAGCAAGCAAAATCGCATAATTGCTCAAAATAAAAATTCCGATTACAATAGAGCCGAAGAAAACGATGAAAGGAGTTTTGATAATGAACAAAATCACTTACACGGTACAGGGAGATTACAGTCTGCCGAATCTGACATTGCCGGAACAGCCGACGGTAACGCTGGGCAGATACGCACAGATGCGCAGGAGGTATCTGAAAGAACACCGCAGGGTGATGTATTACAATCTGCTGACGAAATGCATACTGACAGCACATCTATCGGAAGTCGAGCAGAAAGCGACCGAGATGGAGGAAATGCTGGTGCGTCAGATGGCGGAGAAGCAGGGAGTGAACGAGAAGCTGAAAGCGGAGGATATGATGAGCTGGGTTCGAAAGATGAACAATATCAGGAACTCGGCACAGGAGATAGTGAAGGCGGAAGTGATTTTCGCTTAGATTACTATGACCGAGAACACGAGGACAAGAGCTTGCCGCTTTTCGGCAGAGACGATACAATCCGTGAAATTCTCGGTACAACTCCCCACTTAAAAGCGTCAAAGGACGAGATTCGATCATTCTTTGAGAACAATCACGATAATGCTGACCGTACCGAATATATCAAGAATATATTCAATAACGATTACACCGAAGTCATTTTGAGTGACGATAGGCGTGTCGGCTACAAAACCTATCAGAATGTGCTTCAGCTTTGGGAAGGCAGCTATCTTTCACGTACAAAGCAGAGCTTTTACGATTGGAGCGTCATCGCACAGCATTTTGAGGCAATGCGTTTGCTTGGTGAATTGCAGGATACAATGAAGCCGTTACCGTCTATAGACGGGCAGATGAGCTTTATGGGATTGGCAGAGGAAGAAAAATCCTCTGCTTTTTCTTTTTCACAGGAGATTATTGATGCTGTTCTGTGCCGAGGCAGCGGGGTAAGCGAAGGCAAAATGCGTATTTATGAGCAGTTTCAGAAAAGCTTGTCTGCAAAGGAAAATGCAGAAATTTTAAAGAATGAATACGGTTGGGGCGGTTCTTATCCGGTCATTATCGGTACCGGGATTAACGAAGAGCACGACGGAAAAGGTATTCGCTTATCAAGGGGACTTGCTTCTGACGCTCCGCATATTGATTTGAAATGGAATCAGGTAGAAAAGCGTATTGCAGAGCTTATTCGTATGGATAGATATCTTAATCCGAAAGAAAAAGATATTTATCCACAGTGGCTTGAAAAGCAGGAAGAACGCCGCCGAGAACAACAGGAGCGAAACGCTGTCAGAGAAGTCCTTTCTGCCGCACCTCCCGAAAAAGAAGCTGAGCAGCAAGATACTGCCCATTATGAATACCATCTTGGTGACAAGGTGTATCTCGGTGCAAATGAGTATGAAATTTTGTCTTTTGACGATGACAGAGTGATGTTATATGACACGCAGTTCCCTTTATTTCAAAAGGAGGAAACAAGAGCTGATTTCGATCGCAAGGTGCAGGAAAACCCGATGAACGATCACTTGAAGGTCAAAGAGTTACTACCCGAAGAAAAATCGGAAAGCCTTTTACCGACAGAACAAACCGTTTCGGCTATCAAGGCTGAAAATCCCGAAGCTATTTTGTTTTATCAGGTCGGTGATTTCTTTGAACTTTACGGAAACGACGCCGCATATATGTCGGACACTTTTGCTCTTCATCTTGCTAATAAAACGGTTGACGGCGAGCGTATGATGATGTGCGGTATCCCTGCTCATCAGTTTGAAGTATATCTTAATTTACTGAATGACAGAGGTTTGGATGTTGCAGTTTCTTCGCTTGAAAATGACGAGCGAGTGACACGCCTGATTGTATCACAGGAAAAGCTCGACCCCGTAGAGTCCCGCCCGGTTGGTAAAATTGAATATCTCTATACGGACGGCAGTGTGCGTGAAAGCATCGAATATACCAGCGAATATCAGTTTGTTAAGGATATACAAGAAGAAAACCGTTACGGCGTCCCGATGAACATTGTGCTGTATCGGGATAAGGACGGGCAGACAATTTCACAGGACTTTGTTTCCAATCTCGACCCTACGCTGCAGGGATTTCGTGTTGAGGACTTTCCTGTTCCGGAAAATCCTTTGATTGAGCATGCAAAACAGCTCATTGATGACTTTTGCCGCAGGGAGTATGACCGTGAAGAAGGTGCGGATTACAGCGATCTCACACGAGTGGAAATAGCTTACACCACAACTGAGGATGAAAAGCACGAAATTCAGGTCGCCGTAGACCTTGTGAACCCTGCAATTAACACATATATTGATAATACGCTTGTGGAGTCGGGCGAATATGAGAGTATGGAGGAACTCGTAAAATACGGACTGTTTGATCTCGACTACGGAGAGCTTGTTTATGTTTCCGAAGAACAGCTTGCACCGTTTTATAAGGAAGCCGAAGCAGTAAAGCCTGCTTGGGAGCAGAAGCGAGCAAGAACACAGACCTTTGACCTGCATCCTGACATTCCTATGTCGGAGCGTCATACCTTTGACCTTGCTTCTCACGAGGTTGGGGAGGTCGGTAAAAAAGAACGCTTCCGCAGAAATATGGAAGCAATCCGAGTATTGAAAGAGTGCGAGTTTGAAAATCGTTTTGCAACGCCTGACGAGCAGATTATCCTGTCAAAATATGTCGGGTGGGGTGGATTGCCTGAAGCATTTGATGAAAACAATACTTCGTGGGCAGATGAATATAAAGAACTTTACACAGCACTTTCGCCTGAAGAATATGCTACTGCAAGCGAGAGTGTACTGACTGCCTTTTATACTCCTCCTGTGGTTATATCCGGTATCTACAAGGCAATGGAGCAGATGGGCTTTCGTGACGGAAATATATTAGAGCCTTCCTGCGGTATCGGTAACTTTATCGGTATGCTTCCGGCATCTATGAAAAGCGCAAAGGTTTACGGCGTGGAAATGGATAAGGTGTCAGCAGGTATAGCACAACAGCTCTATCAGTGTTCTTCTATTGCAGCACAGCCGTATGAGGAAGCCAACATTTCGGACAGCTTTTTTGATGCAGTTGTCGGCAATGTGCCGTTTGGCGATATTCGCCTTGCAGATAAGCGATATGATAAGCACCATTTCCTAATTCACGATTATTTCTTTGCAAAGAGCCTTGATAAACTCCGTCCGGGCGGTATTATGGCGCTGGTGACGAGCAAGGGTACGATGGATAAGGAGAACCCTGCTATTCGTAAATATATTGCACAGCGAGCAGAGCTGCTTGGAGCAATCAGACTGCCGAATGATACCTTTAAGGGCAATGCGGGTACTGAGGTTGTGTCAGATATTCTGATACTCCAAAAGAGAGACAGGCTTATAGATATTGAACCCGATTGGGTGCATCTGAATACCGATGAAAACGGCAGAAAGATGAACTCTTACTTTGTCGATCATCCCGAAATGGTGCTCGGTGAATGGAAAACTGTTTCGGGCAGATTCGGTGATGAGGATACGGTAGTGCCCTTTGAAGGAGCAGACCTTGCCGAACAGATAGAAGAAGCAATTTCTAATATTCACGGTGAAATCAGCGAATATCAAGTTGATGAGGAACTGACCGAAGAAGATAATTCAATCCCTGCTGACCCGAATGTCCGCAACTTTTCCTATACAGTTTATGACGACAAAATCTACTACCGTGAAAATTCCAGAATGACGCCTGTAGAAATCTCTGCTACTGCCGAGAGTCGTATAAAGGGTATGATCGGAATCCGTGACTGTGTTCGCAGATTGCTCGATTTGCAGATAGAGGATTATCCGGATGAAGATATACAGTCAGAACAACAGCGGCTCAATAATCTTTATGATAGCTTTACTGCAAAGTACGGTCTTATTAACAGCCGAGCTAATGTGTCTGCTTTCTCGCAGGACAGTTCATTTTCATTGCTTTCGGCATTGGAAATTATCGGCGATGACGGACAGCTTGAACGTAAAGCCGATATGTTCTTCAAAAGGACAATCAAGCCGCACGTTCCTATCACTTCGGTAGATACTTCAAGCGAAGCTCTTGCTGTTTCAATGGGCGAAAAAGCTTATGTTGATATGCCGTATATGTGTCAGCTTTCGGGCAAAACCGAAGAAGAAATTTTTGAGGATTTGAAAGGCGTTATATTTTTAAATCCTCTGTATGGCTACGGAAACAGCACAGAGCAAAAATATTTGATGGCTGATGAATACTTGTCAGGGAATGTCAGGGAAAAGCTTGATGTTGCAAAAAGATCCGCAGAGGTCTATCCGGAAGATTATACCGTTAATGTGGAAGCGCTCGAAAAGGTACAGCCGAAAGACCTGACAGCAAGCGAAATCTTTGTAAGGCTTGGTGCGACTTGGGTGCCGCCTGATGTGATTGAGCAATTTGTGTTTGAGTTTTTAGATACTCCGAGATATGCTCAATGGAATATCAAGGTGCATTATTCTCAGTATACAAGCGAATGGAATATTGAGGGAAAATCTTACGATCGCAGTAACGTAAAGGCATACAGCACATATGGTACAAGCCGTATCAATGCGTATAAGATTATCGAGGAAACTCTGAACCTCAAAGATGTCCGTATCTTTGATTACGTTGAAGATGATGAGGGCAAAAAGAAAGCGGTTTTAAATGCAAAGGAAACCGCTATAGCACAGGCAAAGCAGGAACAAATTAAACAGGAATTTCAGGACTGGATATGGTCCGATCCTGATCGCAGAGAAAGACTTTGTAAGATTTACAACGAAAAGTTCAATTCGATTCGTCCCCGTGAATATGATGGAAGTCATATCACATTTAATGGGATGAATCCTGAGATTGAACTGAGAGAACATCAAAAAAATGCAGTTGCACATATTTTATATGGCGGGAACACGTTTTTAGCTCACGCTGTAGGCGCAGGAAAAACCTTTGAAATGACTGCTGCTGCAATGGAATCTAAACGTCTCGGTTTGTGTAATAAAAGCTTATTTGTTGTGCCTAACCATCTGACCGAACAGTGGGCGTCGGAGTTCTTACAGCTTTACCCAGCGGCAAATATTTTGGTCGCAACTAAGAAAGACTTTGAAACTAAAAACCGTAAACGCTTTTGCGGCCGTATTGCTACAGGCGATTATGACGCTGTTATTATCGGACACAGCCAGTTTGAGAAAATTCCGATGAGTATAGAAAGACAAAGGGCAATCCTTGAGCAGGAGCTTGATGATATTTTAAAAGGTATTGCAGAATTAAAACGCAACCGTGGCGAAAATTTTTCGGTTAAGCAGCTTCAAAAATCCAAAAAATCTATTGAAACAAAGCTGAAAAAGCTTAATGACCAAAGCCGCAAAGACGATGTCGTAACATTTGAAGAGCTTGGTGTTGACAGACTGTTTATTGATGAAAGTCATTATTACAAGAACTTGTTTTTATACACTAAAATGCGTAATGTGGGCGGTATCGCACAGACAGAGGCGCAAAAATCATCCGACCTGTTTATGAAGTGCAGATACCTCAATGAAATTACAGGCGGGCGTGGAACGGTTTTTGCTACCGGAACGCCTATCAGCAATTCGATGGTAGAGCTTTATACTATTCAGCGCTATTTGCAATATAACACGCTTTGTAAGAACGGCTTACAGCATTTTGATGCGTGGGCGTCCAGCTTTGGCGAAACGGTTACGGCAGTTGAATTGAAGCCGGAAGGCACAGGATACAGAACAAAAACGCGCTTTGCAAAGTTTTATAATCTTCCGGAACTTATGGCAATGTTTAAAGAGATAGCCGACATTAAAACAGCGGATATGCTTGACTTGCCTGTACCGAAAGTTAATTTTCATAATGTGGCGGTTAAACCGTCCGAAATGCAAAAAGAAATGGTGGCTTCACTTGCAGAGAGAGCTGAAAAAGTGCGAGCCGGATTAGTCGATTCGAGTGTAGATAATATGCTGAAGATAACCAATGACGGCAGAAAATTAGCACTTGATCAAAGATTACTCAATCCTATGCTTCCTGATTTCGAGGGTAGTAAATTAAACGCTTGCGTAGATTATATGTTTAAAACTTGGGAGCAAGGGAAAGAAAAAAGGTTGACACAACTTTTCTTTTGCGACCTTTCAACACCGAAAAATGACGGTAATTTTTCAGTATACGATGATATCCGAAAAAAGCTTATACAGCGAGGTGTGCCTGAAAATGAAATAGGCTTTATTCACGAAGCAGATACCGAAAGTAAAAAGCAGGAGCTGTTCAAGAAAACCCGTAAGGGTGATGTCCGTATTCTGATGGGTTCCACTCAAAAGATGGGAGCCGGTACAAATGTGCAGGATAAGCTTAAGGCGCTTTCGGACCTTGATTGTCCTTGGCGTCCGTCCGATTTGGAACAAAGGCTCGGAAGAATAGCCCGTCAGGGAAATGAAAATGATGAGGTTGATGTTTACCGATTTGTTACAGAAGGGACTTTTGACGCATATCTTTATCAGCTCGTTGAGGGTAAGCAAAAGTTTGCCAGTCAGATTATGACCAGCAAATCTCCCGTGCGTTCTGCCGAGGATATTGATGAAACGGCACTTAGCTATGCTGAAATAAAAATGCTGGCAACAGGCAATCCGTATATCAAAGAGAAGATGGATTTGGATATTCAGGTGCAGAAATTAAGGCTTTTAAAGTCAAACTTTCTGTCTGAAAAATATGCTTTGGAAGATAAAATTTTAAAATATTACCCACAGCAAATTGCAAGGCTGAACGAAATTATTATAAGTCTTGAAAATGATGTAAAAACAGCAACAGAACACCCTAAACCTACCGATGACCATTATGTCGGCATTGAGGTTAAGGGTGCTTTTTATTCTGAAAAAGCGGACGCAGGTAAGGCGATTATTGAAGCCTGCAAAGCAATGACAAGTCCCGATCCTGTTCCTCTCGGAAATTACAGGAGCTTTGATTTAGAGCTTTCATTCAACTCTTTTGAGCGTGTTTATGAAGTGAAAATCAAAGGTGAAGCAAGCCGCAGCATTGCCCTTGGTGATGATATACACGGTAATCTGACGCGTATTGACAATGCCGTTGAGCGTATACCCGATGTGCTTTCCGCTAAGAAGAATGAGCTTGAAAACACCGAAAAGCAATTTGAAACCGCAAAGGTTGAGGTGGAAAAGCCGTTCTCCAAGGAAGAAGAGTTGAAAGCAAAGACGGCTCGACTGGATGAACTGAACATTCTGCTGAACCTCGATAAGCGTGAAAACGAGCTTGCAGATGACGCGCCTGACGAAGGCGATGAAGCGCCGCAGCGCAAAGAAAAGGAGCAGGAACGATAAGCACAACGGTGCGGATACTTTTATATTATTTCATACAGCCGCTTAGATTTTCAAAATGAAATCAGGCGGCTGTTTTTATTTAAAGGAGGTGTGAAACCGATGAAAGATTATAACGCTTTGCTTTTAGAAAAAATGTATGCAGAACAAGATGCTTTTCGAGAAGAACTTAAGAAACTGCCTCTGGAACAGATTATAGAAAAGGCGTATGAGTACAACTGGCGACAGGAAATTTTGATGTGCGTTGAATGTGGTGAATTAACATATGAACGTGCAAAAGCACTGTCTAAAATGAAGTATCCGCTTACCGCTTGTTACGAAGAATGGCAGGATACCGATTGCGATTATCTCGACCATTTGCGTGACTGCATAGATAATCGAGCAGACTTTGAAATCAAGGCAAACAAATCACGAACCGACAGAGAAAGCAGGTGAAACAATGGCATATATCGAACCGGAGGTGATTGAGCAGGCACGTCAAATAGACTTACTGACTTATCTGCAAGCCTTTGAACCGGGTGAGCTTGTAAAGATTTCATCGAACAACTATACTACTCGAACTCACGACAGCCTTAAGATTTCCAACGGTAAATGGATGTGGTGGGCAAAGGGATTCGGAGGGTATAATGCGTTGGATTATCTTATCAAAGTTAAGGAATACAGCTTCGTAGAAGCCGTTGCAATTCTGATGGGAAAAGCGGCGGTTAAGCCGAGTGTCACGGTACAAAAGCCTAAAAACGAGCGACCGAAGGTATTGCTTCTGCCCGATAAAAGTGCTTCCACTGACAGAATTACCGAGTATCTTTTCGGCAGAGGTATCGACTACTCTATCATTGACTACTGTATTTCTCACGGTCTGATTTTTGAGAGTCTGCCGTATCACAACCTTGTTTTTGTCGGCTTTAATAACAGTCAAAAACCAAAGTATGCGGCATACAGAGCTACCAATGACACAAGAATTATGGGCGATTGTTCAGGCAGTGATAAGCATTATTCTTTTCGGATTACAAACGAAAAAAGTGATGAATTGCACCTTTTTGAATGTGCTATAGATCTTCTCTCCTATGCTACGCTTTTGAAAATGAAAGGTGTGGATTGGAAAGGTCAGAATCTTGTTTCACTTGCAGGTGTGTACCTACCCAAGAAAAATTTCGCCGACAGCAAGAAGCCTGCCGCTGTTACGGAGTTTCTGAACGGCAGATCGGATATTAAAAAAATATATCTTCATTTTGATAATGACATTGCAGGCAAAAAGGCTTCGTCAGCGATGCAAGCTATATTTTCAGACAACTATGAAGTTATAGATAGTCCTCCGCCAAAAGGTAAAGACTTCAATGACTATTTATGCTATAAGCTTGGAATTATACGAAAGAAAAATGATGAAAGGAGCGTGGAACGCTGATGAAAATTAAAATCTATCAGGTAAATATGGACCGTGACAAAAACAAAGTTGCGTTTGTAAACTCTGATTCTTTATCTAAATTTCAAGGTGCTTCAGAGATTGAAAGCGGCATTTATGACCTTGTATTTAAGGGGAATGTTGATTGTAACAATCTCGAAGATATCTACAAGATGTTCAATCTGAATCATCCTCATGGGTATAAAGCAAGGTCGCTTTCTGTATCGGATATTGTGGAAGTTATTGAGTCGGACAAAGTAAAGTCCGGCTTTTATTTTTGCGATTCATTCGGATATAAAGAAGTGGCATTTGAGCCTGACAAAGCAAAAATGAGCGATGTTTTCTTTGAAATGAAAGATGAAAATAAAATTTCCGTGTTACTTATTCAGCCTGACAAGTATCCCAAAATGATTGAAATTGATAGCTCGCTTGAAGCAATGCAGGCAGTTGTCGGAGGTGATATTGAAGAATATATGCCGTTTGAAGACGAGGTTGCAATTGTTTGTAATGAGGAAGGAAAGATACTAGGTCTCCCTCTGAATCGTGCGATTTATGCCGAACCGCAGGAAACGGATATGACCTATAACGAGATGAAAAATCTGTTTCGAGAAGCAGAAAAGGAACACAAGGAACACCTTACGGGATATGTCGTTTTTACCGAGGACAGCTTTAATAAGCCTTATTCATTGGAATCAAGAACCTATGTTATATCCAGCGACAACAAAGCCTTTATTCCCGACAAGGGCGGTTATTCCATATTTGCACGAGCACTTGACGGTACGGATAATGGCGTTCGTCTTGAACAATATATGGCGGCTGAGCGTGGCGGTAAGGACGGTTGGAAGATTGAACGCTGTTATATGAAAGATGAAAGTCGCAGTATGATTGAAATTATGGCGGGCGATTTTTTCATCGCTTATGCACCGATTGAAAGCGAAAAGTTTTTGAGCTTACCGCCTGATTTGGCGAAAAAGTACAGCGAAAAATTCAAATATCCCGAACGATTTTTCAAAACGGAAAACGGTATTGCCGCTGTTCCGTTTAAACCGATTACCAAGGATAAAGAAAGATAATCTTAAGGTATCAGGGGCAACAGAGGAAGTCTGTATCATCTTAACGAGCAGTGTGTTTTTACTCCTACCTGAGAAAAACACCTCGTTAGGGGTTGCCCCTAATACCCCATTGAAGGAAGGATGACATTATGACAGCATTTATATTTTTCCTTATTGGTTTAATGCTCGGCGGCTGTGTCGGTATTACGACAATGTGCCTTGTGCAGATAAACCGAATCCATCAGTTTGACAACGGAAAGGAGCAAGTTAAAGATGAAAAGGACTGTTAAAAAACAATTTTGGTTTTCCCGTGATGAAGCACAGGATTTAAAAAAGAAAGCGAAGCGTACCTGCCTTAGCGAAGCGGCACTTGTCCGCCTGCTTATCAAAGGGTATGAGCCTAAAGAAAAACCTGACGAGCGCTTTTATGATGCAATGCGAGAACTGTCCGCTATCGGAAACAACATTCATCAGCTTTCCGCCAAGGCAAATTCTTTGAACTTTATTGATGCACCGCAGCTTGCAAAGGAAGCGGAGCATTGGCATAAATTTCGGGCAGAGATTGAGAAAAAGTTTTTGCGTCCCGAAAAGTGTGCTGAAAAGTGGCAGTAACAAGATTGTGGCCTGTTACCGCAAGGCTCGGACAAGTGCTTGATTATGCTACGAATCCCGAAAAAACAGATAAAGCAAAATCAAAATACAGCATGGCGGATTATCAGGCGCTTCGAGATGTTATTGCTTACGCAAAGGACGAAGAAAAAACAGAACGCGAATTTTTCTGCCAAGGCATTAACTGCAATGTATCTACTGCCCGTGAGCAATTTGTGACCGTTAAGGAGCAATATGGGAAACCCGACGGCATTCAGGCATATCACGGATATTTAAGCTTTAAAGAGCAGAATATTACGCCGGAGCTTGCCCAAAAAATCGGAATGGAATTTGCCAATGAAGTTTGGGGCAAACGATTTCAGGTTGTCGTGACAACTCATTTAAACACAACACATTTGCATTGTCATTTTGTAATTAACTCTGTTTCATTTGCAGACGGTCTGCGTTGTCAGGACACCTCTTGGTTTAAGTTCAGAAAGATAGCAGATCGCATTTGTGAAAAGTACGGTTTGCATTTTATTGAAAATCCGGAACGCAATCCTGATTCGGATTTTCTTACTAAAAAAGATAAGGCGGGTATGCCGACGCGATACAATATTGCTCGTAAGGCGATTGACGAAGCTATAAGTATGAGCCATAACAAAGCACAGCTTGAATATGCTTTGCGGGATATGGGATATTCGTTTATGTTTAACGATAAGCGAAAATATTGGACGGTTACTTTGAAAGATGACTCAAAACCGATACGCCTTTATCGCCTTGGAAACGAATATACCAATGAGCGCATTCTTGAACGATTGAAAGAAAATCGCGATAACATAAATTTTGCTCCGTTTCAACCGAAACAGTACGTTGTACGTCAGTATAGGTTGTCTACACGAAGCACCAAAATTAAAAAGGTCGGCGGATTATACGGGCTGTATCTGCATTATTGCTATAAGCTCGGTTATCTTCCGAATTACAAAAAACAAAATCCGGCACGACTGCATTATCTCCTTCGGGATGATCTGATGAAGCTGGACAGATTAACGGAACAGGTAACGCTGCTCGGTCGCAACCATATAGGTACGGACGAGCAGCTTTTTTCATTTAAGCAATCGGTAGAGGCTGAAATCAAAAATTTGCTTGCCGACAGAACGCACCTCCGAAACGAAATACGAAAAGTGAATATAACAGATGCAGAGCTGTCTGAGGCAAAAGAAAAGATTTCAGCTATTACGGAAAGGCTGAAAACGCTCCGTAAGGAGATAAAGGTTTGCGATAGTATTGCAGAAAGGTCGGGCGTTATGCGAAAAAACCTTGAGACAGTAATCGCAGACGAAGAAAAATCTAACAGGAAGGAGAGACAAAGATATGACAAACGGCGGTGACGCAGCAGAACAAATCGTCAGGCTTTCTCTTGAAGGGTTTGAGATAGCCGCAAGACTTACAGGCTCGGCTGCCAAAAATGTTGCTATGCTTTTAGCTTCGGTGTTAAAGCAGGAGATTAACCAGTCGAGCAAAACAAGAGGCAGAGCAAGGCTTACCAATATGATTAAGTCAGGTAAAGAACTCAAAGTCTTTGCTGTTCCGCAAAAGGACTTAAAGAAATTTACCGAGCAGGCAAAACGCTACGGCGTTCTCTACTGTGTGCTTAGAGATAAGAACGCAGATGATCCTGAAGCGATGGTGGATATTATTTCCCGTGCGGATGACGCTTCTAAAATTCAGCGTATTTTCGACCGCTTTGAACTCGGTAAAGTGGACAAGGCTTCTATTGTTACCGAAGCTGAAAGAACTGTTGCCGAGCGTGAAGCTCAGCAGCGCGAGGTGCCTGAAAAATCCAAAGGCGAACTTATTGTTGAGGAAGCGATGGGAAAACCAATGCAAAAAGAGGAGAACTCTATGGGAAACCCCTCGGCGGCAAAGACGGACAAAAACCCTCCGTCCGAGCGAAACTCCGTGCCGGTCGATATGCACACTGATAAGGGTGTTGTAATGCAGGCTGATAAAAAGCCTTCTGTCAGAGAAAAGCTGAACAGATATAAGGCGCAGGCTGAAAAGCAAAATGAAGCAGAGCGTATCGTACCGGATATTGATAAGGATAAGGCGAAGATGCCTGAACCTAACAGACAGACGATTCACAAACAACCGAAAAAATCTAAAAAACCGAAAGAGAGGTAATTTCTATGACAAATAATTTTAAACCTAAAACAGGCGGTACAAACAACCGTCCTAAACTTTCACCGGAAGCATACGCAGAGAAGAAAAGAGCCGAAAAAGACGCTGTGTATCAGATGATTGATGAAGCAGCTGCTGAGATTGTGCAGGATTCGGACAAGTTTAAAGGCTTTCTTGATACGCAGAGTAGAATGGATCGCTATTCCGCCGCTAACGCTCTGCTTATCTATCAGCAGTATCCGCAGGCAACAAAGCTCAAAGATTTCAAAGATTGGGCAGATGACGGTGTGAAAATCAATAAAGGAGCAAAGAGCATCTCTATTCTTGAGCCTGTGGAATATACAAGAAGCAACGGTACAACAGGCATTTCCTATAACGTTAAAAAGGTGTTTGATGTATCGCAGACATCGGGAAAGCGTCAGCCTGTACCGTCTGTCAATCGTGATCCGAGAGCACTTGTTGCGGTTATGCTTGATACAGCTCCCGTAAATGTAGAGAGTTCGTCCGAGCTTCCCTATCCGAACATGGGTGCTTTTTACAACAATGACAAACAGACGCTTTATGTTAAACGAGACATCGGCGACAGTATTGCGCTTTGCCAGTGTGTAGCACAGGAACTCGGTCACGCACAGTTGGCTCTCAGCGGAGATGCTTACAGCAGAAAGGAATCCGGATTTAAAGCGGTGTGCATTGGGTATATGCTCTGCAAAAAGTACGGTGTAGATACCAAAAATTTTGCAATTGATCGTATTCCTGATGAATTGAAAGGAAAAGAGCCGAAAGAAATTCGAGCAGAACTTTCCGACAGCCGTTTCGCTTTCAGTGAAATCAATTCCCGTGTATCTGATGAACTTTACCGTGCGAGACAGGAACGCTCTAAAGATTATGAAAGATAACAGGGGGGACCACAATGAAAGACGAACAATATTTCGTTGCTTTGGATGATTACGAACACGGCGTTGTGATTCGTTCTCTGAACGATAAAAAGACTGAACTTAAAAATGAAGGAAAGTCTACCGACGCAGTTGACGATCTGATTATCAAAATCGGTCACGCCCCAAAAAAGAAATTCAAAGTGGTAGAAAAGGAAACTGGCCATCGCGATGAGAGATAACGACCGTAAGGCTTCTGTTATTCTTTCTGCAATCGGTGTTATTCCTGTGGTGTGGCTGGCACTTCTCATTGCACCGTCAGTAAACGGCGGCTTGGTGGAAATTCTGCCGAAGCTGCTGACGGTGTTTAATAATCCGTTTCATATTGAGCTTTGTGAGGACAGTGTTAAAACTGTCCTCATTTTGCTTCTATGCTACGGAATGGGAATCGGTATTTATTTTTCCACTCGGAAGAATTATCGCCGCAGAGAAGAACACGGCTCGGCTAAATGGGGCGAAGCCGCAGCAGTTAATAAAAAATACCGACAATCGCCGTATTCGGAAAACAAACTGATGACACAGAACGTGCGTATCGGACTTAACGCAAAAAAGCACAGAAGAAATCTAAATACTCTTGTTTGCGGCGGTTCAGGTGCAGGTAAAACAAGGTTTTACTGTAAGCCGAATTTAATGCAGGCGAACACTTCGTTTGTCATTCTTGACCCGAAAGGTGAAATTTTGCGTGATGTCGGAAATCTTTTAGAAAAGAAAGGATATGAAATTCGAGTCCTTGATTTAATTTCTATGGAAAAAAGCCATTGCTACAACCCATTCGTTTATCTGAAAGACGATAACGATGTGCAGAAGCTTGTAACAAATCTTTTTAAGAGCACAACGCCAAAAGGCTCGCAAAGCAACGACCCGTTTTGGGATACGGCGGCTTCAATGCTGCTTTTGGCGCTTGTGTTCTATTTGCATTATGAAGCACCGGAGGATGAACAGAATTTTGCAACGGTAATGGAGATGCTCAGAGCAGGTTCTATTGATGATGAAGAGGACAATCACCCATCACCGCTTGATAACCTTTTTTATGATTTGGAACTGGATAACCCAGAACATATTGCGCTCAAGTATTATCGTTCCTATCATTCCGGTTCGGCAAAAACTTTAAAATCCATTCAGATTACTTTGGCGGCAAGGCTTGAAAAGTTTAACCTTGAGAGCCTTGCTTCAATGACATCAACAGACGAACTTGACTTATCCTCACTCGGAGAGAAAAAAGTGGCTCTGTTTGCTTTGATTCCTGACAACGATTCCAGCTTTAATTTTCTTGTCAGCATTCTGTATACGCAGTTATTCCAACAGTTGTTTTATTCTGCCGACCATATTCACGGCGGCAGTTTGCCTGTGCCTGTTCATTTCCTGATGGACGAATTTGCAAACGTCAGTCTGCCTGATGATTTTGACAAAATTCTCTCGGTTATGCGTTCGAGAGGTGTGTCGGTATCTATCATCTTGCAGAACTTGGCACAGCTGAAAGCACTGTTTGAAAAGCAATGGGAATCTATCGTAGGTAACTGCGACGAGTTTCTCTATTTGGGCGGCAACGAACAATCCACACATAAATATGTGTCTGAATTGCTCGGCAAAGAAACTATTGATACCAATACATTTGGTAAAAGTTCGGGGCGCAGCGGAAATTATTCAACCAACTATCAGATTTCAGGTCGAGAACTGCTTACGCCTGATGAAGTGAGATTGCTTGATAACCAATATGCCATTCTATTCATCCGTGGCGAGCGTCCTGTGATGGACTTTAAATACGATATTCTGAAGCATCCGAATGTTGCGCTTACCGCAGACGGACACGGCGATGTGTATAAGCACGGAACTGTCAGAGATGATGTTGCGACTATCCATATTGATTGGATGAATATGAGCAAAATTTCAGATTTAGAGCTTACAGAAACCACTTATGAGCTTTTGTCCGATGAGGACTTTGAAACCAATAAACATTATTAAACGGAGGAAGTTAAATATTATGATATTCAAAAATAAAAACCTTAAGGAAACACACAAACTGCCTATGACCGGCAAGGTCAAGAAAGGCTTTTGTTTTTACTGTGCAGCTGTACTTGCAATTACTGTGATTCTTGGCTGTACCGTAACTGCATTTGCCGCAGGCGAAGATCCGCTTGCGGTAATTAACAATTTAAGTACCTTTATCTTTGGACTTATCCGAGCCATCGGTCTTATACTGCTCGGCTTTGGTATTGTTCAGGTCGGCTTGTCGCTTAAATCGCACGATCCGTCACAGAGAGCAAACGGTTTCCTGACTCTTGCAGGCGGTGTTATCATCACTTTTGCAAAAGAAATACTGACTCTTATCACGGGCTGATCCTACGCAAACAGTTATCAGGGGCATACCGGGATAATTTCAGGTATGCCATTATCATTTTCTAAGGAGGTGTTTCAATGAGTGATAACTGGGTTGTGCAAAATCTTGAAAACGCACTGGAAACTTGGAACTCAAAGCTTGCTGAAATTTGGACGCTCATTACAACCTCTCCGCAGAATTTTAAAGGCGGAGGGATATGGCAAGTCATCGTAAATATAAACGGTGCGGTACAGGCTATCGGTCTTGCCCTGCTTGTTTTGTTCTTTGTTGTCGGAATGGTAAAAACTTGCGGCAGCTTTACCGAAGTGAAAAAGCCGGAACACGCATTAAAGCTGTTTATCCGCTTTGCTCTTGCTAAAGGTGCAATCACTTACGGTATGGAACTGCTACTGGCAGTTTTCGATATAGTTCAGGGCGTAATTTCAACCATAATGAGTTCGGCGGGATTTGGTACACCGCAAAAAACAGTCTTGCCGCCTGAAATGATAACAACCATTGAAAGTTGCGGCTTTTTTGAGAGCATACCGCTTTGGGCAGTCACGCTCATCGGCGGACTGTTCATTACCGTTATGTCATTCATTTTGATTATGACTGTGTACGGACGATTTTTTAAGATGTATATGTACACGGCACTTGCACCGATACCGCTTTCTACCTTTGCCGGAGAACCAAGTCAGAATGTCGGTAAAAGCTTTATAAAAAGCTTCTGTGCAGTTTGCTTGGAAGGTGCGGTTATTGTGCTTGCCTGTATTATCTTTTCCGTGTTTGCTTCTTCTCCACCTGTTGTTGATACGGGTGCGGCGGCAGTAACACAAGTATGGGCATATATCGGAGAACTGATTTTCAATATGCTCGTTCTCGTCGGTTCTGTCAAAATGTCAGACCGCATTGTCCGTGAAATGATGGGACTTTAAGGGGAGATGAAAATGGCAAAACAAAAAAGAAAGCGAAACGAATGTGAGCAGTCCTATGTTTCGGACTGCATTAAATGTGCATACTTCGGCGGCAGGCGTAAAAAGCAGGTTATTTGTTTGAATGATGAGTGTATTTATGCCGACCGCCGAGAAAGGAGGACAAATGGAAGTAAAAATTAACCGAGAGATCAGAAACTACACGGAAGCAATGTTTTTCGGACTGTCGCTCAGACAGTTCGTTTTTTCAATTTGTGCCTGTGTAGTTGCGGTTGGATTATATTTTCTGCTCAAGTCTTATCTCGGAACAGAAACGGTGTCTTGGGTTTGCATTTTGGGAGCCGCACCGTTTGCGGTTCTCGGCTTTGTAAAATATAACGGAATGACCGCAGAAAAGTTTATATGGGCGTGGTTCAAATCCGAGTTTCTTCTTCCGAAGAAGCTCGTTTTTCATTCTACCAACACTTACTATGAGTTGATGAAACCAAGTATTGAAAAACACGAAAAGGAGGCTTTGAAAGCTGATGATTAAAACACTTACAAATCTTTTTAAGCAGGACAAGGAAAAGTTTGTTATCCCGAAAGGCGTTCAGGACGCTATCCCTATTAAAGCAATCTATGATGACGGTATCTTCCTTGTGGGCAAGGACAAGTATTCCAAATCTTTCAAATTTACCGACATCAATTATGCGGTTGCAAGCCGAGAGGATAAGGAAGCAATGTTCCTTGAGTATTCAGAACTTCTGAACTCGTTTGACAGCGGTGCGACTACAAAAATCACCATTAACAACCGCAGACTGAATCGCCTTAATTTTGAGAAAACAATCCTTATCTCACCCGCAGGAGATAACCTTGACGAGTACAGAGAGGAATACAACAAAATTCTTCTCGATAAGGCGACAGGCTCAAACGCTATGGTTCAGGACAAATATGTTACGATCTCCATTAACAAAAAGAATGTTGATGACGCAAGAACATATTTCAACCGTGTCGGTGCGGACTTAATCGCTCACTTCGGCAGGCTCGGAAGCATTTGCACCGAACTTGAAACAGATGAAAGGCTTAGAATTTTTCACGATTTCTACCGTGTGGGTGAAGAAACTGCTTTTCATTTTGATATTAAGGAAACACGCCGCAAAGGACACGATTTCAAAGACTTCGTTTGCCCTGATACTTTGGAATTTGAAAAAGATTATTTCAAAATGGGCAACCGTTATGGCAGGGTGTTATTTTTGCGTGACTACGCTTCCTATATCAAGGACAGTATGGTTGCCGAACTGACAGACTTAAACCGCAATCTGATGATGTCTATTGATGTTGTTCCTGTACCGACAGATGAAGCGGTGCGTGAAGCTGAAACAAGGCTTTTAGGCGTTGAAACAAACATAACGAATTGGCAGAGAAAACAGAACTCAAACAACAACTTTTCCGCTACTGTTCCTTATGATATGGAACAGCAGAAAAAGGAAGTCAAAGATTTCCTCGACGATTTGACTACCCGTGACCAAAGAATGATGTTTGCAGTTCTTACCTTAGTCCATACAGCAGACAGCAAAGAACAGCTTGACAACGATACTGAAGCGTTGCTCACAACAGCGAGAAAGCACCTTTGTCAGTTTGCGGTTCTCAAATATCAGCAGTTGGACGGTCTGAATACCGCAATGCCTTTCGGCACTCGAAAGATAGACGCATTCAGAACGCTTACCACCGAATCGTTAGCGGTATTTATACCTTTCAGAGTACAAGACATCTATCACGAAAACGGTATTTACTACGGTCAGAATGTTATTTCAAAGAATATGATTATCGCAGACCGCAAACAGCTTCTTAACGGTAACGAGTTTATCTTGGGTGTATCCGGCGGCGGTAAATCTTTTGCGGCGAAAGGCGAAATCATCAATCAGGTGCTTGCTTCAGACGCAGATATTATCATCATTGATCCAGAGCGTGAGTATTCGCAGCTTGTTAAGGCAATGGGCGGCGAAGTTATCCATATTTCTGCAACGAGTGCAAGCCATATCAACGCAATGGATATGAACAAAGATTACGGTGACGGTGCAAACCCCGTCATTCTTAAATCGGAGTTCATTATGTCCCTGTGTGAACAGCTTATCGGCGGTACAAACTTGGGGGCTAAGCAGAAATCTATCATTGACCGTTGTGCAGCTTCGGTATATCGCACCTATCAGCAGAATGATTATCAGGGCGCTGTGCCTACTTTGCAGGATTTCAGAGCAGAGCTTCTGAAGCAGGACGAACCTGAAGCAAAAGAGATTGCTCTTGCGATTGAATTGTTTACTCACGGTTCTCTGAATACCTTTGCAAAGCAGACCAATGTTGACACAAACAACCGCCTGATTTGCTATGACATTCTTGATCTCGGCAAACAGCTTATGCCTATCGGTATGCTTGTTGTCCTTGACTCTATCTTAAACCGCATTACACAGAACAGAGCAAAAGGTAAAAATACCTTTATCTTTATTGATGAGATTTATCTTCTCTTTCAGCACGAATATTCCGCAAACTTCCTCTTTACCCTTTGGAAGCGTGTTCGTAAATACGGTGCTTATGCAAGCGGTATCACACAGAATGTCGATGACCTTTTACAGAGCCATACAGCGAGAACAATGCTTGCTAACTCTGAATTTATCATAATGCTGAATCAGGCTTCTACCGACCGTTTAGAACTTGCAAAGCTTCTGAACATTTCTGACCTTCAGATGTCCTATATTACCAACGTGGAAGCAGGACACGGACTTATTAAGGTCGGCAGTTCGCTTGTACCGTTTGCAAACAAATTCCCTAAAAATACGAAGTTATACAAACTGATGACAACAAAACCGGGCGAGAGTGCATAACTCTCGTCCTTTGGTTTTAGAAAGGATTTGCTATGAAAAAGAAAATATGTATTGCGTTGATTGCGGCTTTTTCCGTTCTGCTTATAGTGAGTGGATATTTCATCATCAGTCACTATGTTGAAGAAAGAAAGCAGAATGAACTGTTCGAAAATCTGATTGAACAGGTTGAAGAATCGGAAACCACCCCTAACGAAGAAGTACAGCTTACGCCGGATAAAACCGTGCTGCCGAATTACACCGATTTATTCAATCAGAACAGAGATATGGTCGGTTGGATCAGCGTTGAAGATACGCATATCAACTATCCTGTAATGCAGAGCGTTAATGAGCCTAATTTTTATCTGAAGCACGGTTTTAACAAGCAATATTCAAGATACGGTTGTCCTTATGTTCAGGAGAACTGTGATATGCTCGCTCCATCTGACAATATCATCATCTACGGTCATCATATGAATGACGGAACAATGTTTGCTGAACTTGAGAAATTCAAAAAGGAAAGCTTTTGGGAAAGTCATAAAATAATCAGCTTCGATACTCTGACAGAGCAAGGAAAATACGAGATTGTTTCCGTATTCAAAACAGTTGCTTATACCGACAACAAGGACGATTTTCCTTACTATCAGTTTGTCAATGCGAAAAAGCCTGAAGATTTTAAGGCTTATATAGATAAGTGCAAGGCGTTATCTTTTTATGACACCGGAGTATCCGCAGAATACGGAGATAAGCTTATCACCCTTTCCACCTGTGAATATTCACGCAAAAACGGCAGGCTTGTTGTGGTGGCAAAAAAGGTTGTGAAGGATACCTCTGTTTCGGATGACAGCGAAAGCTAACACGCTTATTTAAAGCAAAACGCAGAAAGGAGGTTTTCTATGCCTGATATTAAGACAAAGGACGCAATAAAAGGAACGATTAAAACCATAGACAAGTCGGCAGTTACCGCAGACCGTATGCGTTCTGCTTATGTTCAGACCAAAGAGCGAGCCGAACACACAACCTCTCCTGCTGAAAATTCGGCTGAAGAATATGCTTCAGACAGAGTTGAGGGCGGTATAGACCGCATTACGCACGAAGCCGCTTATCAGTTTGACAAGCAAGGTAAAAAGAGCGTTCAGACTACGAAACAGAACATATCGAAAGCGAAAGACGGTATTCGCAATTTTAAAGAAAAACGAACCGTGCAGTCTATGGAAAGACAGGCTCAATCAGTCCGTACTGCTCAAGCTTCAGGTCAGAACAGTATCAAGGTTGCCGAGCAAGCAGAAAAAACGGCTAAACAATCTGCCCGTTCCGCAGGGAAAAAGACAATCAAGACGGTTGAAAAAACTGCAACTAAAGCCGCTACAAAAACGGTTAAGACAGCAGAACGAACAGCAAAAACCAGTATCAAAACCGCACAGCAGACAGCGAAAGCCGCACAGAAAACTGCCCAAGCAACTGCAAAAACTGCTCAAAAAGCGGCACAGGCGGCAAAAGCCGTAGGAAAAGTTGTTGTAACCGGAATAAAAGCAGCAGTTAAAGCTACGATTGCAACCGTAAAAGCAATAATCGCCGCTACAAAAGCGTTGGTTTCCGCTATCGTAGCGGGAGGTTGGATTGCAGTAGTTATTATTCTTGTTATTTGCTTAGTTGCTTTGTTAATCGGTTCGGTCTACGGTATTTTCTTTTCCGGCGAAGATTCCGGCACAGGACAAACAATGCAAACGGTAGTGCAGGAAATCAACACAGATTATGAAGCTAAACTGCAAGCTGAAAAAGATAAAGTGTCTTATGACAAACTTGAAATGAGTGGCAGTCGTGCTGTGTGGAAAGATGTACTTGCGGTTTATGCAGTCAAAGTCAACACCGATCCTGACAATCCTCAGGAAATTGCCACAATGGATGATAATAAGAAACAACTTCTGAAAGATATCTTTTGGCAGATGAACTCCATATCGTCCCGAACAGAAACCAAGACCGAAACGGAAATCATTGAAACAGATGACGGTCACGGTAACATCCTACAAACGGAAAAGAAAGTTACACGCACCTATCTGTATATTACCGTTTCACACAAAACTCCTGATGAAATGGCAGACAAATACGGTTTTAATAAAGAACAACGGACATATCTGAAAGACCTTCTCAAAGATGAGAACAACTCTTTATGGTCGCAAGTCCTTTATGGTGTAGCAAATGCTGATGACTCTATCGTACAAGTCGCTCTTACACAGGTTGGCAATGTGGGAGGTCAGCCTTACTGGTCTTGGTATGGCTTTAATTCAAGGGTTGAATGGTGTGCCTGCTTTGTATCTTGGTGTGCAAACGAATGCGGATATATTGACGCAGGCGTTGTTCCGAAATTTGCAGGCTGTGGAACAGGCGTACAGTGGTTTAAAGACAGAGGTCAGTGGTCAGATAATACTATTGAGCCATCCCCGGGAATGATTATTTTCTTTGATTGGGATAACAAAGGAAGCAGCGGACCGCAGGATGGATTGAGCGATCACGTCGGAATTGTAGAAAAAGTGGAAAACGGTGTTGTTTATACAGTCGAAGGAAACTCCGGCGACAGCTGCCGACAAAATCAATATAGTGTGGGGCATTATGAAATTTTAGGCTATGGAATACCCGCATATTAAAAATAACCGTCTGTAAAATGCAGACGGTTATGATTTTTTCTATCGTAAAACGGCAAGAATAATATTAACCTGAAGGAGAGATAAATGAAATTTATTCGAACATTTTTTATATTTGCAATAGGATTATTTACCGCAGTCATCTTATATCCGTTTCTTCACGAGTCGGGACATTCACTTTTTGCTGTTGCTTTGGGAGGCAAAGTGACAGAATTTAATCTTTTGCCGCTTCCCAATATCGTGTGTAATGTCAGTGGGCTTGAAGCAAGAGCAATAGCATTTATAGGTTTAGGCGGCTTATTGTTTCCCTTGATTTTTACAGCGCTTGTAAATATCAAAAATTTTTGGGCGTGGCTGATTGGAATATATATCAGTTTTATAACCTTTCTTTCATATCTGATATCGTTGTATGGCTGCATAGCTTATGCGTATGGTACGCCTGTTGTAAACGAAGATATAACACAAATCATTGACATTGATCCAAATGCTTTTTCAGGCTTGATTATACTGCTGATTGCGCTTATGGGTATAGTTGCGTTTCAGGTTGTGAAATCGAAAGGTTTACAGAGATACTTGTAAAAAAAGTCGAGTGTTTGCTTTTATTGGGCAGACACTCGGCTTTTTTATTTTGTATTAAGTCTTTTAGCTGTGTTGATAAGTACAAGTATATCTTCTTTTGACATTTCTTTTGTTAGATTGTAGAGTTCGTTGACGAGAGTAGGTTCAGTAACCGTATCATCAAAAAATTCTTTCGGAGTAACGCCGAGATAATCACATATATACAGAAATTCAGACAGTGATGGGAGTGATTTCCCGGAAGAAATGCTTTGAATATAACTTTTGCTGTGCCCTAAGTCAAGGCTCATTTTATATTCCGATATATTCTTTTTTGTACGAATCTCAGATATTCGATCTCTAATGTAATTTTCGTCCATATGCTCACCTCTCAAATTATTTTATACGATTTTTAGCGGTAATAATCACGATTAAACTACCGATTTGACTTGATTTATACCGATACAAGCGGTATAATAACAAATATAGTTACAAGTCTTATTTGTAGGTGTGCTTATGGTTGCGTGTGGATGCTTCGGCCATAGAGAGTCATTTAAAAATTATGAGAAAGAAATGATGACAACATTAGAAAATTTGATTCTTGAGAATGATAATGTGGTTTTTATGACTGGAGGAATGGGACAAATTGATAATCTGTTTTCATCGACTGTCCGTTCATTAAAGCGAAAATATAAAAACATCCGTCTTTTACTTGTTGTTCCGTATTTGACCAATGACTTAAATAAGAATAAGGATTATTATGTTGCAATGTATGATGAAATAGTTATTCCGGATGAGTTAATAGGAGTACATTATAAGGCTGCAATAAAACAACGAAATCGCTGGATAGTTGAACATTGCGATGTAATAATCGACTGTACCTACAGAGATTTCGGAGGAGCTTATACAGCAATACAATATGCTAAAAAGGCGGGGAAAAAGGTTATCAAATTATAAAAAAATAGGAGTCAATATCCAAGCAGATATCGACGCCTTATTTGCGTAGAACTACGGGTTCATAACATATAAAATACCTATTATTATAATCAATTTTAGCACGTGACCAACTGTTTGTCAATTCATTTTCTTGCCTTTTTCGACTGAAATCAGTAAAAATCGAAAGAAATTTTGATGAATTCAGTAAAATAATATATTTTATAGTGGTCAGAAAAATGGTCTGTTTTATGCACAAAAGGAGAAAGCAAAATGCCAAAACGAGGAGATAATATACGAAAAAGAAAAGATGGTAGATGGGAAGGCAGATATAAAGTTGGAGTTTTACCTTCCGGGCAAACAAAATATCGATCTGTATATGGAAAAACATACTCGGATGTAAAATTAAAATTGATTTCCGAAAAGAATAACAATACTTACAATACACGCATCAAAAAAAGATTAAGATTTAATGAGTTGATAGAGAAATGGATGGCTTCAAGCTCAATAAGATTTAAGGGCGCTACAGAAAACAAATATTGGACAATCATTGATAGACATATCAATCCGATATTAGGCAGTTTAGAACTATCACAGATAACACCGTCTTTAATAAATGAATTTTTAAATGATAAATTGAATAACGGCAGAATAGACGGTAACGGAGGATTATCACCTTCTTACGTTAACACTATTCGTATTATAATGTTATCTGCTGTTCAATATGGTGTAAATGAAAAATTATGTGAACCATTAAATGCAAACATATATAAGCCAACTATAAACAATAATGAATTAACAGTATTAAGTGAAAAAAACTGTGAAAAATTAGAGAAAGTCTTAGTGATGAATTTGGATTGCACTGCTTTAGGTATGCTAATATCTTTGCACACAGGATTACGCATTGGTGAAGTTTGTGCCTTAAAGTGGTCAGATGTCGATATTGAACGTAAAATACTGACAGTTAGACAGACAGTAGCAAGAGTAAAAGCCAATTCAAATGATAACTGCAAAAGCAAATTAATCCTTGATGCTCCAAAAACAAAAAATTCTTTAAGAGAAATTCCAATTAACTCTTTTCTTCTCCCTTTATTAGTTAAAAAGAAATCTGAAAGTGTATCTGACTTTGTCGTATCAGAGCAAAAAACATTCGTCAGTCCACGAACATTTGAATATAGATATCACAAAATTTTGGAACGATTTGACATTGAACAAGTAAACTACCATTCTCTGCGGCACACATTTGCTACACGATGTATAGAAAGAGGAGTGGATTGCAAATCTTTATCAGAAATTTTAGGACACTCAAATGTAAATATTACACTTAACACATATGTGCACTCATCTATGGAGTTAAAAAGAATTCAAATAGAAAAATTAATATAGAATTTATCGTGGTCAAAAATGTGGTCATATAAAACTAAAAATTCCTTTAAAAAGGTCTATTTATATTCAAATTGAGCTGAACCCGTAGTTCTACGCAAGTAATGGCGTTCTTACTTATTTATATTATTTTTATTTCTAAAAATAATATACGCAAGAGAAAGGTGATTTTTTGGAAGATTTGACAGAACGTCAGAGAAAAATGATAAATACACTTACACAAGCGATGCCTTATTTGCGAAAAGAGCTTGGAGTTTCACAAACAGTATTGGCCACAAAAGTTGGAATGAGCCGACAAATGATCTCACTGATTGAAAGAGGCAAACAACCTATGACTTGGACACAGTTCCTGGCAATTGTTTTCTTTTTTAAATCAAACAATAATTTTAAAAAAGGAGCAAGAGCGATTGCTAAAAAGCAACCAAATGTTGTTGAACAACTATTGCTTCTTGAATCGGATATGAATTACTACGAAAAGAGAGGGCAAAGCAAATGATAATAAACCTAATAAAAGCCAAACAAATGTTTAGTTTAACATTGCCCAATAAAGTTAAAGGTCAATATTGGTTAAGCGACACAGATGCAAATGGTAAGCCACGCGATTTGATTAGTGTTGAAGCGGTTAATGGTGAGTGGGTTTTAAAAAGTAATAAGAGAGTTTCTGTTCTGAATTCTAATAATGAACCTGTAAGCAATACAGTTTTGCGCCCATTGGGATTTTTTAATCTAAAAATAACTGGCGATGATGACCGTGTTATGCTTTTCGCAGAAAAAATTGATGATACACGACATACCTTTAGAAAGGTTTTGGTAAGGAAATCAGATGTTTTTAACATCGGAAGGACAAACGATAATAATTTCTGCTATGAAAATAAATTCGTATCAAGCAAACACGCAAGAATGTCATACGATGGAAAAAGCTGGTCTATTGTTGATTTGGGAAGCACAAATGGTACATATGTAAATGGCTATAGAGTAGATTCGCTAAATTTAGTTCCAGGAGATTTTATTTATATAATGGGATTAAAAATAATTGTTGGATGTAATTTCTTGGCAATTAATAATCCTGATGGACTTTTAAAAATTAACTCAGTAAGCCTTTCTGAATATCATCCGCAAAATATTAATGCGGATATTGAACCTACAGAAATTCCTGAAAAGAATTATTTTTTCCGTTCTCCTCGTTTTCACAGAGAAATTGAGCACTCTGAAATAAAAATTGATCCACCTCCTCAATTGCAAAAATTAGACACAGTACCATTGGCACTTATGTTAGGTCCGTCAATAACTATGGGAATGACATCATTAAGTACGGGTCTATTAACATTAAACAATGTTATTTCTAATGGTGGTGAAATAACACAAGCACTGCCGACTTTGATGATGTCAGTAAGTATGTTGCTTGGCACAGTTTTATGGCCAATACTTACCAAAAAATATGAGAAAAAGAACAAAATTAAAAATGAAAAGAAAAGGCAGGAAAAATATTTAGCCTATTTGGACAGCATTCGAGATGAAATAAAACGAAAGTCAAAAGAGCAGAGTGATATACTGCAAGAAAATCTTATTACATTGGAAGAATGTGCTGACCGTGTTGCAAAAGAAAGCTCTAATTTATGGGAAAGAGCACTTGGACACTCTGATTTCCTTAAGTTAAGACTTGGACTTGGCGATATTCCACTAGACGCAGATGTTAAGTTCCCAGAGAAAAAATTCACTTTAGATGATGATAACTTGCAAGATGCTATGTTGTCACTTGGTTCGGAACCTAAACAATTGGTTAATGTACCAATTAGTGTATCTTTAGTGGATAATATGACAGTTGGAATTTATGGTGAATATATTCAGACTGTTAATATGATTAAGTCACTTATTTTACAGATGGTTTCTTTGCATAGTTACGATGAACTAAAAGTAATTTTAATCTGTGATGAGAGTGATGAAAAAGAGTGGAGTTTCACTAAATTTATTCCTCATTTTTGGGATAATGACAAAACCATTCGTTTCTTTGCTACAAATGCAGATGAAGTTAAAGAGATTTCTGCATTTATTGAAAAAAACATTTTATCACGTGGTGATGTTTCAAACCAAGATTATTCCGAGTTATCTCCGTATTATGTTGTGATTTCAACGAGTAAGATACTAAGTGAAAAATGTGAATCAACGCAACAATTGTTGAAATACAAAAACAACAGGGCGTTCAGTGTTTTATTGTCAGCGTCCGAATTAAAGGATCTTCCGAAGGAAACAAAAACGGTGATCTTCGCTAATGGTGAAAACTCCAAAATGTTTGACAGAGAGGATACTACAGGTAAGGATGTTCCTTTCTCTTCGGATATAGTTAATGAAGCGGCAGTAAATAGCATAGCAGAAGATTTAGCAAATATTGAGCTTGATTTAAGTACACAAAGATACTCTTTGCCATCAATGATTACATTTCTTGAAATGTTTAATGTTGGTAAAATTGAACACTTGAACTCGTTAACAAGGTGGAAAGAAAACAATCCAACCATCACATTGCAAACTCCAATTGGTGTGGATTCTTATGGCGGAATATTTAATTTGGATTTGCACGAAAAGTTTCACGGTCCGCATGGACTTGTCGCCGGTATGACCGGATCTGGTAAGTCTGAGTTTATTATAACTTATATTCTTTCACTTGCAGTTAATTTCCATCCTGACGAAGTTGCATTTATTTTGATTGACTATAAAGGCGGCGGACTTACAGGAGCTTTTGAAGATGATGATAGAGGAATAAAATTGCCACATCTTGCCGGAACAATTACTAACTTAGATGGTGCAGCAGTTAAACGTTCTCTTATTTCAATTCAAAGTGAACTTAGACGCAGACAGGCAATCTTTAACGAAGCAAGAAAAGTATCCAATGAAGGTACAATGGATATATATAAGTATCAGCAACTGTACAGAGATAAGGTGGTCCGTGAACCGGTTCCCCATTTGTTCATTATTTCAGATGAATTCGCTGAATTGAAAACTCAACAACCTGAATTTATGGAACAGCTCATAAGCGCTGCTCGTATTGGTAGAAGCTTAGGGGTGCATCTGATACTTGCAACGCAGAAGCCAAGCGGTGTTGTAGATGATCAGATTTGGAGTAACAGTAAATTTAGAGTTTGCTTGAAAGTTCAAGAAAAAGCGGACAGCCAAGATATGATTAAATGTCCTGACGCAGCAGAAATATCACAAACTGGTAGATTCTATTTACAAGTTGGTTTTAATGAACTGTTTGCTCTTGGACAATCAGCTTGGTGTGGTGCTGAATACATACCTACAGAGACTGTTGAAAAGTCTGTAGACAATAGTATTCAAGTAGTTGACAATCTTGGTCGAACAATGATGAAAGTTAAGCCAAGTAAGAAGAAAATCTCAGGTGGAAGCAAGACAAAACAAATCGTTTCTATTGTTAAGTATTTGTCAGATCTTGCTTCTGAAGAAAACATTTCTGTGAGACCGCTTTGGTTAGATCCAATTCCTGGCTATATTTTTGTTGACGAAGTAGAAAATAAATATTCAATTATTGAAGCGGGTACGATTTTAAATCCTGTAGTTGGAGAATATGATGATCCGTTTAATCAGAAACAAGGGGTACTTACAATACCGTTTTCTGAGGAAGGCAATTGCTTGATATACGGTGCCACAGGTAACGGTAAAACAACATTTTTGACAACTCTATGTTATGCCTTGATCAAAAATCATACTGCTGAAGAAGTCAATATCTATATTATGGATTTTGGCTCGGAAACATTGAAAGTGTTTGATAAGGCACCTCAAGTTGGTGGCGTTATTGTTTCTTCTGACGAAGAAAAAACAATCAACTTCTTGAAAATGCTTCATAGCGAAATGGAAAGAAGAAAGGGATTGTTTTCTGAGTTTGGCGGTGACTATGCAGGGTATTGCAGAAATAGCGGGAAAACCGTTCCTAATATCGTTGTACTTTTAAATAATTATTCGGGCTTTTCAGAGCAATTTGAAGATTTGCAAGAATCCTTCACCCTCCTTACAAGAGATGGTGTGAAATATGGTATTTATTTTGCAGTGACAGCAGGTAACACCAATGCTGTCCGTTACAAAACTCAGCAAAACTTTAAAATGATGCTTACAATGCAACTGAATGATTCCACTGATTATTCTCTTGTTGTTGGAAAGACGGATGGATTGATTCCATCAAAGTATAAAGGCAGAGGTTTGGTTTCTCTTGATAGAGTTTATGAGTTCCAAACCGCATACTGCAAAGATGTTGATGATATCCAAGATTATTTGCGTACATATTGCTTTGAGCTTCGAGAAAAAACTGAAATATTTGCCAAACCTATTCCGGTATTACCAAATACAGTTGATGTTGAATATGTTAAACCGATAATTAAGGATATTAGAAATATACCGGTCGGTGTAAACAAAAAATCTCTTAACATTGCTTCTATTAATCTTGCAAACAAAGTCGTATTTCCTGTTGTTGCGCAGGAAATATATGAAGCGGCGAACTTTACTGAAGAGTTAATCCGGGTATTGGCATTGACAACGGAGACAATTGTAGTCGATGTTGAACAATTATTCAGTGAGCAAAATTTTGGCGTTTCTATAGTGAATGGCAATTATGAGAAGTTTGTTCAAAATCTATTCTCTGAGATGGCAGAAAGAAATAACACATATAAAGATGCAAAGATGGACATATCATCTCTTGATAAATACGATGAGCGTGTATATGTATTTGTTGGCTTTAAGAGAATGTGCGAACAGTTAACTGCTGATGGTAAAGAAAAACTTGGTTTGTTATTAGAAAAGGCAGAAAGCTTTTATAAGCTACATTTTGTAATTGTTGAGTCACTTACACAATTGAATACATATTCTTATGATGCTTGGTATAAACGACAAATTACCGGTGCAGATGGATTATGGATTGGCGATGGTGTAGCTGATCAATATATGCTTAAAATCAACAAGATTACAAGTGATCTTTACGATGAAAACGGAAATGAATACGGTTATGTCATCGTAAGAAACAGACCTACGCTTATAAAACTTCTTTCACCAAAAACTGAAGAGGAGGTTGAATAAGATGGATAAAGTGTTAGTAGAAGTTTTTGTGCCTGTATTAGACCATTCTTTTGATGTTTTTATCCCTTTACAATCGCCTATGTTTGAGGTTTTAGAACTAATAAAAAAAGCAATTGTCGAAATGTCTGGTGGTCGTTTTATCGCAAATGAAAACACTACAATATGCTATCGAGAAGATGGTTCAATTATTAATATTAATTTATCGGTTTATGAACTTGAAATCCGTAATGGTTCAAAACTGATGTTAATATAAAAAATTTAAGGAGGTCATTATTATGGCAAGAAACATTCAGGTAACACCTGAACAGTTGGAGTCCGCAGCAGGAAGAATCGAAAGTTTAGCCGGCGATTACAAAACACAGTATGACCAGCTTTACAGCGAAACAAGTGCTATGGCTTCAACTTGGAACGGAAAGGACAATACCGCATTTGTTGATCAGATTGCAGGCTTCAAAGATGACTTCGAGAAGATGCATACTCTGATGCTCAACTATGCAGATTTCCTTAGAAAAAGCGCAAAAGCTTATCGTGACACTCAGGATACAGTAGTTTCTGAGGCAAGAAAATTAGTAAATTAAGGAGGGTAATAAAATGGCAGACGGAATTCAAATTTCCACACAAGTATTGCTTGATACAGCAGAAAAGGTACGCACAATAAATACCACATTGGATTCAAAACTTGCTGATATTAACAAGAATATGAACGACTTGGAAGCAACTTGGAAAAGTGATGCTGCTTCCGATATCAGAGCTGCAATGAACGCTCTCAAACCTCGTTTTGAGGAATACAAAAATGTAGTAGAATCTTATGCAAAATTCCTTGTAAATACTGCTCAGAATTATGAGACAACTGAAGGTGCTATTCAGAGCAACGCAAGTGCATTTAAATAATGCCAAACCAATGCAAGTGGGTGTAATCTTGCACCCACTTGCCTAAATTTGAAAATAATAAGAATTATTCTTTTTATATAAAATAGTTAAAATATGGAGGAATAAATATGAAACGCTTCATTGCGATTATATTAAGTATTACTACTTTAATTTGCACTATTTCTTGTTTTTCGGGTTGTGATAGTAAAACAGTCCATATTTTAACAAGAGGAGAATGGGTTGATAAATTAGCAAAAACATTTGAAATGTCAGAATGCTATGATTCAAAGCAGATATTTAAAGATGTTAATCCTGATCATAAATATTTTCAAACAATACAAGCTTGTTGTGAATGGGAAATAGTTGAACCAACAGAATATTTTTATCCAGATGATAGAGCAGACGTTTCTTTTGCAATATCTACTGCAATAAAAGCTGTAGGATTAGATAAAATTGAAAAATCAGTTGATGGGAAAAAATTGAGAACAGATGAGGAAATCATCGATTATTTTAATGAAAAATGTTCTGTGAATTATATAAAAGGTTCTAATCTGTACGAAGATACAGCTGATAATATTATAAACGAAATTTCGCTATTGTATGCTTCTTTACAACTAAAACAATTTCAAGATATCTCATTGAATAGTGCAGTGGTAGAAGCAAAGGATACAGATATTGCTTTTTCAGCTGATGGTGAGACTGGAACAATTCTCAAAGGAAATTACAATGTAGGAGACATAGTTTCAATTGAACCCTGTACAACATACCCTACTGGTAAATATGCGAAGATCACAAATATTGAAGGAAATAAGGTAAAATATACAGAACCAACTTTTGAGGAAATGTATGACCACGTAACTATGTTTGGAACATATGAGCCTGAAATTGTTGGTGTTGTTCCTTTAATGGATGGTGTGGAAGTAGCATCTATTGGCGGTGAAGAGGTACAACCTCAAGTTTATTCGGATAATAGTACTGATCAAACAATATACATAAAAAAGCTTAATACTAGTGAAAAAATAGAACCAGTAGCAAAAACATTTGGCCTAGGTGATATTGATTTAAAAATAAATGCTACGGCCAAGGCTGGGAACAGTTCAGTGACGGTTTCTGGAGGCGTAAAATTAAAAAATATAAAAGCAACAGTAGATTTAGATGTTTGGGGTCCGGTAATCAAAACAGCTGAATTAAAACTTACTGACACTATTGAGTCTAGTATTGCAGTTTCAGGTCAAATAGAAAAAACATTTAATATTGCAAAGGTACCTTGTAAATTATGGGGAACTGTGGGTGTCGATTTTATTTTAGCGATCAAAGTAGGTTTAGAAGGAAGTGTATCATTTGTTTGGTCAGTTGACACTTCTCAAAGCGTTGAATATAAACCTCTTAGAACGCCTAAATTCCATGCGTCAGGTTCAAACTCTAATTTAGATGTGGAACTGAAAGCAAAGGCATATATTAAGCCAGAATTTAAAGCTGAATTTGTAATTGGTCCATTGTCCATAGCAAATTTGGGAGCATATTCCGGAGTAGAAGCATCTGCTAAAACTAAAGTGTTTGGTACAAGTGATGATGTTTCCTGCGTAGATGTTAACGCATACATCCCTTTGTCTATTTTTGTTGGAGCTGAGACTAAAAAAGGTGATGACACATTATTAGGAAAATTAGGAGTAAAAAAGAGTTGGTCTATATGGACGTCGTCTAATAGCCCTTGGAAAAAGAAATGGCATATTGAGGAAGGGACGATAGTGCCAAAATGTACAAGAAAAAATGCAAATAATAACGAGGAATCAGAAAAAATTGATGATCAGGGTAAAAATTCAAATGATATAGATATGGATTTGATCAATCATATTTTTGAAATTGACGATGCGATTGGTATATCGAGCTATTTTTCGGTTATTGATGAAGGACAAACAGATCGTTTGAAGATTAATCATATGCCTACAGGTTATGATGCTTCGACATTGATTTTTTCTTCTTCAAATAATGATGTAGCAACTGTTGATAAAAATGGCAATATCACAGGAAAAGGAACGGGTGTTTGTGTAATAAAAGTATCTACGAAAGACGAGAAATATACACAATTCTGCTCAGTTCGTGTTTTAGCATCGTATGATGTTAATTTCACTCCATTGACTTATTTTGTGTTGGGAGAACGTAATTATGTATATTCAATTTAATCGTGTTCAGAAATCCATCAGTGCTTTTGAGTATAATATTTTAGAACGCACTCCATATTCCGTTTGTGAGACAATAGGTTTTGAAAAAACATCATTTGGAACAATTTCGCTAAAGGGACAGCTCAAGAACACTAAAATACAACTTAATATTAATTCGAAGTTTGGCAACCGCATTCAGGAAGGCGCGGTATATAAAGAACTCTGCGGAGACTTTTCATTGGATAACAGAACTGGAAGCATTTTCTATTGCGGAAAAAAAGGAAGTAACTTTTTAAACGGAATTTACTTTTGGTCATTTGTTTTGAACGAGGAAATTTATAATACATATGAAGTCGGTTTTGGGCGAAAAGGAATATATTTATGTGTGTGGAAAGACGACCAGTTAATTGCAATAATTTCAAAAAAAACACATACCAAAAAGTTTGAAAGTAATTATTCTATTTATGCGGAAAATTGCCAAGATTTCGAGTTCCTTATTGTTATAAATGCTTACTGGGATATATCGAGATATTTTATTTCTTCTTCAGGAGAGGAATGGCACACTCTTAATACTTGGCAAAAAGAGTTGAAAAATAAATATGATCCTGAATTTATTCCAAGAATAAAAGCAATGGACGGAATTACAGACTAAAGGAGGTGTAGTAGTGGCTATAAATGTTAATGTGGCAAACGCTCAGGCAGGACAACTATCTGGATATGCCAATCAACTTGTAAGTGCAAAAAATCAGTTGAGCAGTTATAAGTCGTCAATTTCAACATATTGGCAAGGGCAAGAAGTATCATACATTGTTCGTGGTATCGATCAAACAATTGCACAGATTGATAGTGTAATTAAACAGTTGAATAGCCTAAGTTCAGACATAAAAAGCACAGCGGCTACTATAAAAAGAGAAGATGATGCTGCCGCCGCTGCTGCACGAGCAAGAGCATTAAAGCAACAACGGATTCAAGCGGCTCAAGTAAACTATAATAGAGCAGTTGATGAATGTGACAATCTCTATAAAGAAAGAGATCAGTTACAAAAAACACTGATGAAAAATCTTTCCTCAAAAAGCAGAGCATCTTATCAAAAGAAGTTGGATGAGATAATGAAAAAAATTAAAGAGGCAGAAAGAAAACGCAATGATTGCTATAATGCGTTGAATGCGGCAAGAAGGTAATTAATTATATGAACAAGGTTAAGATTATAAAAAAAATGGGCACTAGCCAGTTAATGATAAAGAGTTTAAAGGGACAACAGTTAAGTGAACACGAAGTATACTCTATCAATAATAATGAGGTTCGTGGGCTGCTGCATCTTGATGTTGTTCAAAAAAACAATTCTTTTAAGCTTTTTTATAATGTTACCGGATTTGTTTCATTTAGAGAGTTTCTTCGTACCCCATTGACAAAGGACACATTTGCCAAAACGCTTCAGAGCATACTTGACTGTTTACTTGCTTTAAAAAAAGCTTATTTTCATCAGCAAAATCTTTTAATGGACTTTAACAGAGTAATGGTTAATCCTGCAACGCAAAGTATATATTTTGTTTATGTTCCTATTCAAGGATTTGAAAGTGGAGACTCTTTACGAGATTTTTTGCTGAACATCATTCAATTTTGTACTTTTGCTCCAGGTGATGATACAAGCTATATCAAAGAATATATTACTATTCTTAATAGCGGAATAAACTTTTCGGAGTTTGAACTTGAAGAATACATAAAAAAATTGATGGGACAGAAATCGGAAAATACAAAAGAAATCGAATGCCCCGTATGCCATACTATACTATCAAAAGGTACCAGTTATTGTAGTCACTGTGGTAGTAAAGTAACCGGAAACACAGGTAGAACAGGAAATGGTATATATGATCCTCTAAAGCAGAATGAGGAACAAGAAAAAACAGATAATCCTATAAGAGAAGAATCAAAATCGCGAAAAGACAATACTCAAGGCTTAAGTGATGGAACGACAGTCTTGGGGGCTGATCCCGGCGGAACAACTGTGTTGGGGTCTGAAGAATTAGAAACGCCTAATTATCCCTATCTTATAAGATGTAAGAATGATGAAAAAATAATGGTTAATAAACCGACATTTAGAATAGGTAAGGAAAAGAAATACTGCGATTATTTTGTCGTTGACAATAATGCTGTTAGCAGAAGTCACGCAGATATTATTACCAAGGGAAAAAGATATTACATAATAGATTTGAATTCAACAAATAAAACATATGTTGATGGTCGTGCTATTGCTATTGAAAAAGAAATAGAAATTTTTAACGAAACCAAATTGCGCTTAGCTAATGAGGATTTTGTTTTCTATATTGATGATGTGAAAGGCGGTGAGTAAGGTTGCCATTTAAAATAGAAATGCATACAGATATTGGTATTCATAAAGAAACAAATCAAGATAGTATGTGTGTAAAGGAAGCACAAACTGACAAGGGCAATATCTTATTTGCTGTAATCTGCGATGGAATGGGCGGATTGGAAAAAGGAGAAGTTGCCAGTGCTACTATTATAAATGCTTTCTCAATTTGGTTTGATAATGAACTTCCTTACCAACTTTCAAAAAGTGATGCTATTAATGATATACGCTATTGCTGGGATAGAATGATTAAAGAACAAAATCAAAATATTGCTGATTATGGCAGAAAAAATCATATTCAATTAGGTTCTACTATAACTGCAATGTTGTTCTTTGAGGACGGAAAATACTTAATTGGTCACGTGGGCGATTCAAGAGCATACAGAGTTACTGAAACTGTTATTGAAATGTTGACACAGGATCAGACTGTCGTTGCAAGAGAGATTAAGTTGGGCAGGCTTACCCCGGAAGAGGCAGAAAGAGATCCTCGTAGAAACGTTTTATTACAATGTATAGGCGCATCAAAAATTGTTGAACCTGATTTTGCAGAAGGCAATTATGCATCAGGTGAATGCTATATGTTGTGTTCTGATGGGTTTAGACACGTAGTATCAACAGATGAAATAAAAGAGGCCTTCGTACCTTCTCAGAATACAGATGAGAAAGCAATGAAAGAAAATATTATCCGATTAATTGAATTAAATAAGGAAAGGGAAGAAACGGATAATATTTCAGCAATTCTTATCAGAGTGATTTAGGAGGTACAATTTATGAAAGATAGAATTGTAAAAAAAATAAACACTGCAAAAAGGTTTCACATATTTTTGATTATATTAGCGGTGTTGTGCTTCTTCAGTATGATAATAATTCCGATGTTAGATATCGAGTATATGGGAATTTATTTTGTATTATTTGTTGCATTGATTGTTTCAGGATATGTGTATCTTATTTCTTTTCAACCTATTGTGAAAAGTGCGAAATGTCTTAAAAAGGTTGGTATGGAAAATACAGTTAATGATATTCCGACAAACCCAACTCTGCCGAAATCAAAAATTTATTGTGGTTCGAAAGCGTTTTGTTCAAAAAAACCATTTACAGTAGTCCCTTATTCTGAAATTGCATGGGTTTATATGCAAGTAAATAAAGCATATGGAATCACAGTTGCAAAACAAGTACATATTTATTGCAGAAACGGAAAACATTTTATTCTCAGAGCAGATGTTGAAGAAATCAAGTGGCTTTTGGGAAGTTGCCTGCTGAAATTTAATCAAAATATTATTATCGGTTATGGATTTGAACAAAAAAAGCAGTATAAAGAAGTTAAAAAGGCTTATAAAAATAAATATTAGAGTTAGAGGAGGCATTCATATTGGCATTTGTCGGACAAGTAATAGACGATAAATATGAAATACTTAAATTAGTCGGACAAGGCGGCATGTCAAAAGTTTATCTCGCAATGGATAAACGATTAAATAAGCAGTGGGCTGTTAAGGAAATTGAAAAACGAGCAAAAGATAAAAACAATGAAATTGTTATACAAAGTGCCATTGCTGAGGCCAATTTAATTAAACAGCTTGATCACCCTGCTATTGTTCGTATTGTAGATATTATTGATAATGGTAATGTTATTTATATTATTGAAGATTATATAGAGGGTGAGACATTAGGTACAATTCTCGAAAACAATGGAGCACAGCCTCAAGAGCTCGTTATTGAATGGGCAATGCAAATCTGTGAGGCATTGGAGTATTTACATACACGTAAACCACCGATTATATACAGAGACATGAAACCGGCAAATGTTATGTTGAAGCCAGATGGAAATATTAAGGTTATTGATTTTGGTATTGCTCGTGAATATAAAGATCAAAGTTTAGCCGATACGGTAAGTCTTGGCACAAAAGGGTATGCTGCTCCAGAACAATTCGGTGGTAAGGGACAAACGGATGCAAGAACAGATATTTATTGTTTAGGTGTAACGCTCTATCATCTTTTGACAGGACAAAACCCTTGTGAACCACCATATGAAATATATCCCATTCGACATTGGAATCCGCAACTTTCGGCAGGCCTTGAAGCTATTATACAAAAGTCTACTCAGCTTAATCCTGATGATAGATATCAATCTTGTGCTGAACTGTTATATGCATTGCACCATTATGAAGAATATGGTGCGGCATATCGAGCAATGCAGAAAAGCAAATTAAAGAAATTTATTGTTACAGTTTCTGCTATGGTTATATGTCTTTGTGTAGGTGTTTTTGGACTTGTAATGCGAACTGCTACAAATAATGCAGACTATACACAAAATATTTTACAGGCAGAGAAAGCATCATCCTCTGAAGAAAAAGCAAACTATTATGCTACTGCAATTGATATAAAGCCATTGGAAAGTGATGCTTATATTGGAATGATTGAAGCGTTTAAAGACGATGCAGCTTTTTCGACAGACGAAGAAGCCTTGCTTAAGCAGAAGTTAAATTCCAATATTGCTGATTTAAGAAATCAAGAAGATTACGCAGAATTAGCTTTTGAGGTTGGAAAATTATACTGGTATTATTATGACTACGGAAAAAGCAATGCAGCTGACAATCAAATTACAAGAATGAAGAGTTCCATTCAGTGGTTTGAGGATGCTGCCGAGTATGGTGGCGAATCTTCTGATAATTATTTAATGTCAACGATATATAGAGATATCGGTAAATTTAACAGGGATATAAATTTGAATGTTGAGGAAGCCTCTGATAAAGGTAAATATGCTCCTTATTGGGAAAATATAAAAAATTTAGTCTCAATGATTTCATCTAAAGAAAATGAAAGTGAAATTATTGAACTTGAAGTTTATAGACTTTCAATGTATTCAATAGAAAACTATGCCAGAAAGTTTAAAGCTGATGGCGTAGAACAATCAGATATGATTGACTTATATAACACAGTGAAAAAGGCTGTTTCTGGTGTTGCCACAACATCAGATAAAACAGAAACACTAAAAAAAGATGTGATGGGACGATTTAGTTCAATTGAAAGTGCAATAGAAAATGCATATAGAGAGTAGGTGAGAATTTAATGAGTGCAACAACGTGGTTGATAATAGCAATTATTGGATTTTCACTTGCCGGAATTGCTTTAATCATTGCAATATTTATGTTTGTAAAAATGAATATACCGTCTGTTATCGGTGATTTGTCAGGAAAAACCGTTGCTCGTGAAATAAAGGCAATGAGAGAGTTTAACAATGCCAACGGAGACAGAAGATTTCGACCGAGTAAAGTTAATCTTGAACGAGGTACTTTGACGGAAAAAGTTGAAACCTCTCAAGACAATAGGAAAGCTATGGCTGAAGCACACGCTTCTAAAAGATTAGATAATATTAAATCGGGCGAATTGTCAGAGAAAAAAACTTATAGTAGTGGTAGCGGTACAGTTGGATTGAATGATTTTGAAATTAATCCAACAGAAGTGTTGGATGAAGGCAACGAACCGACAGAAATGTTAAGTGACGGCGAAACAGAAGTTTTGAACGAAAATGCAACTGAAGTTTTATCGAATGACACTACTGTTTTAAACGGAACAACTGTACTAAGTGAAACAGAGAAACTTACAGAGGAATCCGAAGTTATCCCTGTTCCGTTTAAAATCACTAAGTCTGAGATTATCATTCATACAGACGAGGTGATTTAATGAGAAAATTAATTTTGAAATTCACGCGTTTGATAAATACAGCAATTGTCTGTTCGTTTATATCAAGCTTTGCATTGTTATCGTGTATATTCATTGGTATGAATGATATCTCAGATAAAATTATCGGAATAATTTTTCCTATTATATTTTGGCTCGGACTGATTGCGGAGCAGATTTTAATTTGGAAATCAAATGCAGTTAGAAAAGAAATTGAAAATATCGGTGAAACTCGGAAATTTCGAGGGAGACCAGGGATTATTAATATATGGAAAAACCGATATGGTGCAATAGCTGATATAGTTTGCTTAGTGTCTCTTTTGCTGTTGGTTTTATTTATGATAATTGGCATTGGAGAAAAAGCTGTTCAGTACATTCTTATTTTTCTTTTGGTTTTGTCTTTTAGACTGCATTGCATTTTTAATGGGCAAAACTTTAGATATAAAAAATACTTGGAAAAGAGGAAGGTTAAAAATGATATTTAGCAAATCCAAAACAATGGCTTCAAAAATTTTAACTGGATTTTTAGCTCTGATTATGCTTGTGAGTGTAATTCCTCTGGGAACACTCGTTACAGCATTTGCAGTTACAATTGATAGCTATACCGTGAGCTTGACTGATGGTGCTGACATCATTGCACTTGATGATGTAAAAATTACAATCAAGAACAAAAATGATGTTGAAAAAGTATTGTCACAGCCATCGAAAAACGGCATTGCAACATTTAATAATTTTATCGAAGAAGATGAAACATATATAGTTTCTATTGATTCGATTGTTGGATATAAAAATGTTGCAGATTTTGAAATAACACCAACTGCCGGAGAATCCAACAAAAATGTTGTGTTGACTGTTATTGGTAAAATTACAATCAGCGGCAAAGTGGTTGATGAAAATGATGTAGCATATAGTGGTGCATCCGTTGCCATCTCAGGCTATACAGATGCAACGACAATCACAAACGCTTCGGGTGAGTATTCTTTTGAGGTTTATGAGGGTCAAAATTATACAATAAAGGCTACAGCAAAAGAAGCAAAATACGAAGAAAAAACTACAACTATCACTAATCCTACAAAAGACTATACCTGCGATACATTAAAATTTACAGTTAAGCAGTTCACTATTGCAACAACAGCAGGTGAAAATGGTACCGTTACATCTACTGAATCTGTAGAATATGGTTCGAATAAGGTTGTTAAGGCTGTTGCAAACGATGGATATCGTATTGAGAGCTATAAAGTGGATGGGCAGGAACAGTCTGCTGCCAAGGGAGAAAAAGAGTATGCATATACTTTCTCAAATATAACCGAAGCTCACAAAGTAGATGTTTCTTTTATTAGACAGACATATAAAATTACATTTACAGTTAGCGAAAATGGTAAGGTTACTTATAACGATGGTACAGCTCAGGAAGTTGCTGGCGGTTCTGTAAATATTGAAAAGATTTTTAATGAATCCACAGATCCTGCGAACCCTACAAAAATTGAATTAACTGCTACACCAGAAGCAAATTATCGTGTATCTCAAGTTATTGTAGATAATGGAAATCCTGAAACTTTTTCAGAGAATGATAAGTCATATACAAAAGAGTTTGAAATGACTAAAGACCATTCTTTTGTCGTTGAATTTAAACTGAACACATATACTGTAAAAGTTAACGCGGTGGAGAATGGTTCCGTTACATTTCCTAATGGCAAATTAGAAATTACCGTGAACTACGGTGATAATACTGAACTGAAAATTACTCCTCAAATAGGCTATGAATTGACTTCTCTGACTGTTGGTTCAACGGAAAGTATAGAAAAAATAACTGAAAAAGATGGATATTATACTTTTGCTTTAGAAAATATAACACAAGATACCGAAATAAACGTTGAATTCACAAAGAGAAATATTGCAAACGTTACAGATAAAATTGATAATGAGTATTATACTATTTCGTTCACCAATCCCGCGATTGTTAAAGGTAATGAATATATAATAAGGGACGGAGATTCAGCCACTATTACTCCAAAAGCTCCTTATAAGAGAGTTAATATAAATTGGAGTTGGGCGAGCGGAGAGACGGGTAAAACTATAGTTATCTCTAAGTCTAAAAAAATAGATAGTATCTTTGTTTCTGAAAGAAATTCTGGCGGTTGGTCTGATGAAATCCCAGTAAATATTCAAATCCGTGTTGATAATACTGCCCCAACTGTTGGAACAGTTTCTAAGACACCAAATGTGGATTGGAATAATGATAAGTATTCTATTTTTGTTCCGGTAACAGACGACTATGCAGGTGTTGATAAAGTAGTATATTCGCCTAATAATGATATTTCAGCTGCTGTTAATGCAGAATGGAACAATGAACATCAAGCTTATCAGTTTGAAACTATAGATACCGAGTATAATGGTAATTATTATATTTGGGCATACGATCTTTTAGGTAATGTATCTAATCCAACACAGGTTAGAGTACAAATTGACCGAAAAGCTCCGACCGTTACTGCTTTTACATATAGCACAAGTGAGACATCAGTTGTAGAAGATTTCATTAAGTTCCTTACATTTGGAACTGTTTCTTCTAAATCGATATATGTAACTGTAACAGGTTCTGATGAGGATATTACATCCGGCTTGAAAGAAATTACGCTTTACAAGGGGTCAGATGTATTTGAAACAAAAACAACAACAGGAAATACCGCAACATTCAAATTGACTGAAGCTGAATTTAAGGATGGTGCGGAAATTTCTGCAACAGTAACGGATATCGCTGGTAATGTTTCAAATAATACGAAACCTACCGATGAGGGTGTAACAACTAAAGCCAAAAATAATACTGTAAAGATTGATACAGCCAAGCCTGAAGCAACTATTCAACCTGATGAGGCTGTATATACTGATGGCGATGGCAAACTTTGGTATAACGGAAATACCGCACTTAACATTGTTGCTACTGATAACAATGCAGGTATTTGCTCTGTTGAAATTAAATTAAATGGCGAAAGTCTTAAGACAGATGTCGAAAGGAAAGCAATTGATACAGATTTTTCCGCTGCGTATACCACAAGCGAAAAATTTGTGATAAATACAGCTCAAAATGCCGTCGACGGTGAAAATGTAATTGAAGTTATTGTTACTAACAATGCAGGTGTTCAAAGCGATACCAAAATTCAGAAGGTTTATATTGATACAACCGCACCTGATATAACAAATTTTGAAGTAACAAGAGTTCATGATCAGGCACTTGATAAAACACTTAACTTCTTGACATTTGGTATATTCTGTAATGATCAGGTCGAGGTTACAGTAACAGCTGCTGATTCTAATGCTACATCTGGCGTAAAAACTATTACCCTTTTTGCCGGTGAAAAAGTATTTGAGACAAAAAATGTTGAAAATGATAAAGTAACATTTGTAATCCCAACTGACGATATCACTGATGAAACTAAGCATTTTGATGCTGTTATTTCTGCAAAAGCAACCGATTATACTAACAATACAACTCCAACCGCTGTTGAGCCTAATACGGGAAATTCAAATGTTAAAGACAGCGGATTGATGATTGAAACCATCAAACCTACTATTGATGTGGAATTCCCTGAAGCAGTAACGGGTAAAAATACTAACACAGCAACCGCAGGAGATTGGTATAACTCTGATGTGAAATTTGCAATTACTGCAAATGACGCTGATGCAGGTTTGAAAAATGTTCTTATCACTATTAACGACAAAGAACTTGTCAATGACAACCTTTATGCTTCTGAAAAAATCACGTCAAAAGAATATGAGGTTAATACAGCTGATGCTGTAAGAGCTGATGATGGTTCGTACGCTTTAAAGGTTATTGTTACAGATAATGCCGGAAATGTTTCTGATACATATTCAAAAACAATCTTTAAAGATGTTGATAAACCTTACATTACAGGCTTTGATTTTGCTCCGGATAAGTATATAGAAGGTAGTGAAACAAAATCAACCGTGGAAGTAACAGACTATGGCTTCTATTTCAAGGCCGATACAAAAGTTACTATTTCTTCAAAAGACGACGCTCCGGCGGCAGGTGTTAAATCAATCACTTACTATACTGTGGATATTGACAGCGGTAAGAGTGAAGAAATAACAGAATTAGTAAATAAAGATAATTGCATTGATTTTACTATCAAGGCCAATTTCAAGGGACAGATTTATGCTAAAGCAACGGACAATGTCCTGAATGTTGCTTCCGATTTCGTAAATCCGGACAGCGCAATTGTTGAGAGTCCTGAAAAGCACGAAAAAGAGGAACATATTGCTTTCTCTAAGAGTCCAACCGAATACAAAACACAAGATGAAACAGAACTCTATGCAAAAGATGTTCCGGTAACCCTTACTGTAACAGATACATATTCAGGTATCCGTAATATTGAATGGGAAGTTGTTGCACCATATGATACTGAAAACAATCAAAGCGGTAAAGTATCAGTGAACAATGACAAAACATTTGTGGAAGGCAGCGATACCGATTGGAAACAGACCAAGACTGAAAGCAACTTGGTTACCGAGATGCAAAAAACAATTACAGTTAACAATAACAGTAATGACATTGTTGTGTTGGTTAAAATGACTGACCGTGCAGGAAACACATCTGAAAAGCAAATTGAGTTCAGCATTGATAAAACAAACCCTGTAATTGAGGTTAAGTACGATAATAATGTTCCTGACGAAACTTATAAAGACATTTTCAAAGCAAATCGTACAGCTACAATCAAAATTACAGAACGTAATTTCAACGGAAAAGACGTAATCCATAGAATTACCAATACAGATGGTGTAATTCCTGCTCTTTCAGCTTGGGAAGAACACAAAAACACAGAAAATCCGGATGAAACCTATTACACTGCTACTATTGCATATGCAGCGGACGGAGACTATACATTTGATATTAGTTATTCTGATCTTGCTGATAATGCGGCTGAAAAATTTGCACAGCATAAGTTTACAATTGATAAGACCATTCCTACAGTAGTTGTTTCTTACGATAATAACACTGCACTCAATGGAAATTATTACAAAGCCGACAGAACAGCAACGATAACTATTGTCGAGCACAATTTCGATTCTTCAAGAGTAAATGTTGTTGGTACGGCAACGGATAATGGTACCGCTTTGAGTTTCCCTGCAACAAGTACTTGGACAAGTAACGGGGATACGCATACAGCAACCATTAATTATTCCTCAGACTCTAAGTACACATTTGATATCGAATTTTTAGATATGGCGGGTAATCCGATTGCTGACTACACAACGGAAGAATTCTTTGTTGATAAGACAGCTCCTACACTTGAAATTTCAGGCGTAGCTGACAAATCTGCAAACAATGGTACTGTTGCACCTGTTGTTACATACTCGGATACTAACTTCAATAAAGATGCTGTAAATATTGAACTTTCCGGTGTAAGTAATGGCAAAGTAAATTATGCAGGCTCAGCTGAGGATATTGCAAATGGTCAGAAGTTTACATATGCAGATTTTGAAAAGGTTCAAAATGTAGATGACATATATACATTAACTGCTACTTTAACAGATATGGCAGGAAATGAAACAACAAAGACCATTGTATTCTCTGCCAACAGATTCGGCTCTGTTTATACCTTCGATTCATTCTTGAAATCTATTGAAGGCAAGTACACTAATACAGAGCAAGATGTTGTGTTTACAGAAACAAATGTTGATACACTTGATCGTGAAAGTATAAAACTCAAACTTGTTAAAAATGGTACTCCTTCAGATCTTAAAGAAGGTAATGACTATACTATAACTACATCGGGTGGTAACGGTCAGTGGAGTCAGTACAAATATGTTGTAAATAAAGCCTTGTTTGCTGATGATGGCAACTACAGATTGACCATTTACTCTATGGATGCTGCCGGAAATGTCAATGAGAATATCGACGAGTCTAAGAAAGCAGAAATTTCTTTCGGTATTGATAAAACGAATCCTGTTATTGTTCCGATTGATTTTGAAAGCGGCAAACAGTATCCTGTTGAAGTAAAAAATGTAAAAGCTGAAGTTAAAGATAATCTCGTTCTTGAAAGTGTAAAGATTTATCTTAATGGTGAAGAAGTCGAATACAAGGTCGACGGCGAAGCATATACATTTGATATTCCTGAAGCCAACGAAAAACAGAATGTTGAATTTGTTGCAGTTGATGCGGCTGGTAACGAATATAAACTTCAGGTTGATGACTTCCTTGTTTCTACTAACATTTTTGTTCGTTGGTACAATAACACACCTTTGTTTGTTGGTTCGATAATCGGTGTGGTTGTTCTTGCTGTTGCTATTACTGCCTTTATACTCTTCGGTAAAAAGAAGAAAAAGGACGAGGAAAAATAATTCTTATATGAAAGCTCCAGTGAACTTTTATGCTCACTGGAGCTAATCCCCCAAGGAGGTAGACTGTATGTATCCTGAATTTATAGCGATTTATATTGGATTAGCGGTGCTGATTGGACTTGCAGTCGCAATACTTGTATTGCTAATTTGTTTATTAAAGGGCAAAGGCAACAAAACGGTTATGCCAACAACTTATTCTGATAAAAATGCTAATCCTCCAATAAAGGCCAATCAAACAAGCGGTAATATGGCATTTTGTAAGAAATGTGCTACTCAGTTTGATGCTTCTGAACGATTTTGCCCTAATTGTGGAACTCCACGATAAGATGGATGCAATGTTTGTTTAGGAGGTGAGTCGATGGCACAAATAAAAATTAATGTAGGAGCAGTTGTAGGACTTAGCCCAACGGTTACTTCTGCAAAAAATACAGTGGCAAATGTAAAATCTTACTTTAACTCAACACGAAGCCAAGTAGACGGTAGAGTGTTAAATAGAAATAATCTCGGAAATAGGATGTCAAGCGTATCATCCCAATTGTCAAGTATTGAAAACCGAATTATATCTATTAAAAATATGGTCGAAAAAGGTGCAAACAACTACCATAACACTGATGTTCGTGTTATGGGAATGAAAAATGCTTTGACTGGTAAAATAAGCGGCCTTGGTATTATTGGGTTGGGGCTTGGCACAACTGGCGGCTCGGAAATGAGTAAGCAAGCATCAAACAAGACTCAAGTTGATGATAAGGACGGAGCGGATAGCACAATTAAGAAAGTCCTTAAGGATGACTGGAAAATTGAAGGCGCTGTGCTTGGAGGAAAAGCTACAACTGATGGTTCAGTTCTCGGCTTTGATTCGTCGGGATCAGCTGAAGGCGATGTAATCGGTGGCTCAATTAAAACTAAGTCGAGTGCCAAATGGAATCCTGGAAAAGGTGACGCAGGGATTGAAAAAAGTGTTGAAGCTGAGGGGCATCTCGCTAAGGGAAAACTTAAAGGCAATATTGGCTTAGTAGGCGGAGAAGTTAGTGGCACAGTTGGTACTGTCGGAGCTACCGGTAAAATCGGAGCAACATTGTATAAAGACGGTAAGTTTTCACCAACTTTAGATGCAAAATTGAAAGCCGAAGCTGCTGCTGCTAAGGGAAGTGCCGAAGCAAAAATTGGAACAGATGAAATCAATGGGCATATTAAAGGTAGCGGAACCCTATTGGGAGCTGAAGCTGAAGCCAGTGGCAGTGTTGGTAAGATAACCTATAAAGACGAAACAACAGGCCAAACCAAGACGGAATTAGGAGCTAAAGGCAAGGTCGGAGCTGAAGCATATTTAGCTCAAGGAAAAGTTTCCGGAGGCTTTACAATTTTTGGTATCAAGATTGATGCTGGAGTAACTGGAAAAGCAGGTGGAGCAGGTGTAAGCGCCGAAGGAAAAGTTACAACCGGAGGTGTTTCGGGTAAAATCGGTGCTGGATTAGGCTTAGGAGCCGGAGTGGAAATTAGTATTGATTGGAGTAATTTTTCGCTCTGGTAATTGAAAAAACGCAATAAATTTGATATAATTAAACTAACGATACGGAGGTAAAGATATATGTATAAAGATTTGTTGCCTATAGGTTCTGTCGTTCTGTTAAAAGGCGGAGACAAAAAGATAATGGTGTGCGGTCGCATTCAGGCTAAAGAAGGCGAAAATACAATATATGATTACTCTGCTTGCTATTATCCAGAAGGGATTGTTGACCCTTCATCAATGTTTTTCTTTAATAGAGATGCAATTGATACTGTATATTTCCTCGGATTCCAAGACAAAGATGAGTTGGATTTTAGACAAAATGTGTTAGATAAACTTGGAGAACTTGAAATTAAGGACGGTTCGATTGTTCCCAAAGAATAAGGTGAATATATGATACTTGATGTAATACAAGTTTCAAAGGATTTGTTTTCTGCAAGTTTTGAAATTAAACGTGAAAATACTCAAATAGGAAACTTTTCGCTCCAAGGTAGATTAGGCTCAATGGAAGCAGAAATACAAGGAACAATTCACGAGCAAGCCTTTAAGATGGTTTATGGGAAAATGGATAATTTAGAAGTTGATCATCCATTTCGACCTTATTTAATCTATAAAGGAAGTACCCCTGACGGAACTGTTTATCAAACTAAATTCAATGGTGGATTATTCAAAAAATTTGATTATCATCAAATGAAATTGAATGGAATGATATTTGATCTGTTCCCTATTGGTTTTGGCAATGAAGGAAGCAAGTCACCCATTTATAATGGGAATAAACAGATTGCTCAAATAGAAAAGGATTGTATTGTATATAACGATTTACATAATTACAGAATTTTTGCAGAGGATTTATTTGCCTCACAAATAGCGATATTTTTCTGTATTTATATGTATATCAATGCTGGGTATAAGCCAGGAGAAAAAGTTGTAAGTTCTAAAGTGAAAGTAGTTTCGACTACTACCAACAAATTACTGAAAGAAAAATATAATCCTGAATTTATAAAAAGTATAGAAAAATGATTGATAAGGAGTTTGTTTCATAGCGAACTCCTTTCTTTTGTTTTATGGCTATGCTATAATTTAGAACGTAATTATGATTTTGGGGTGTGGTTATGTCTGAAAGCAAAAATAGGTTGCTATATATTCTGAAATATTTGTGGGAGTATACAGATGAAGAACATCAGGTTACGACAAATCAGCTGATTGATATTCTTCAGCAAGAGTACGGTATTTCTGTGCACAGGAGCACACTCGCTAAAGATTTATCCGAGTTGCAGGATTTTGGAATTGATGTTGTAACCGTACACTCTACTCAATGCAAATATTTTATAGGAAACCGAACCTTTGAATTGCCGGAATTAAAACTTTTGATAGATGCGGTAGAGTCATCTAAGTTTATAACCGCTAAGAAAAGCGATGAACTTATCAAAAAAATTCATTCACTTGCAAGCAAAGGAGAGGTATCGAAGCTCAAACGCAATAATTATGTTACAGGTCGAATTAAGCCGGATAATGAGCAAATCTATTACATAGTAGATACGATAAACGATGCTATCAACCAAGAAAAGCAGATTGCTTTTACATACTATGAATATGATAGTTCGAAGAGAAAAGTTCTTAAAAATGGCGGGGAGGTTTACGTTATAAGCCCATATCATCTCGTTTGGAATAATGACTTTTACTATGTGGTAGGATATTCCGAGAAAAAAGGCAAAGTGGTAACTTTCAGAGTGGACCGTATTGCAACTCAGCCGGAAATTTTAGAACAAGCTGCTTTGGAAGCACCAAAGGACTTTGTTCTTGCTGATTTCACCAAAGAGGTTTTCTCTATGTATGACGGACAAGAGGTAGAGGTCGAGCTTCTATGTGATAACAGCTTGATGAAAACGATGATTGACCGTTTTGGCGAAGATGTAAAAACGACAAGCTATAACGATACGGCATTTAGGTTGACAACAGAAGTGTCTGCAAGTCCTACATTTTTCGGTTGGATATTCGGCTTTGACGGTAAGGTTCAGATACTCGCACCGCAGGAGGTCAAAGAACAATATAAACAGATGATTATTCAAGCTTCAGAGAAGTTATAATAAGTTACTGCTCTTATAGTGCATAATTTATTTCCTTTCGCTCATACTAATAGAATACGCCTATGTGATTGCAGAAAGTGGGCGTAAATACGCCTGTTGCGTTGACATTCGCCCAAATATATGCTATAATTGGGCGTAATGTATGGAGGTGAGCGAATGAGAATATTTAACTACTCGCTTTTAAAGGATAGACAGTGGGACAGCGAAATACTCGGATTAGTAGCACAGATCCACGAATTTAAAGGCAGACAAGAACTGTATCTGAAACAGAAACCGGCTGTATTAGATAAGCTCGTCGAAGTCGCAAAGATTCAGAGTACCGAAGCATCCAATAAGATTGAGGGTATCGTTACAACAAGTACACGAATCAAACAGCTTTATCAGGAAAAGACAACTCCGAAAAACAGAGACGAGCAGGAGATTATGGGTTATCGTGATGTGCTAAATACTATTCACGAAAACTTTGAATATATCCCTCTCCGTTCTTCATATATCCTGCAACTTCACAGGGACTTGTATCAATATTCCGAGAAGTCCATCGGCGGTAGATTTAAAAATACGCAGAACTATATTGCTGAAACACATCCTGACGGTACGCAGACCGTGCGCTTTATGCCACTTGCACCGTATGAAACACCGGAAGCTATCGATACTATATGCGAAAGCTTTAATCAGGTTGTAGATTCTTGCGACGTTGATCCGCTGATTTTGATTCCGTGCTTTATCAATGACTTCTTATGTATACATCCGTTTAATGACGGAAACGGCCGTATGTCAAGATTGCTTACCACACTGCTGCTATATCGTTGCGGTTATGTTGTCGGAAGATATATCAGTATTGAAAGCAAGATAGAAAAGACAAAATCAAAGTATTACGATGTGCTGGAACAGAGTGGTATAGGCTGGCACGAAGCCGAGAATGACCCTACTCCGTTTATAAAGTATATCCTTGGTGTTATTCTTGCGGCGTACCGTGAGTTTGAAAGCCGAATAGATTTGTTTGACGAGAAGCTGCCGGCAGTAGAATTAGTCCGCAGAGCTATTGGAGAGAAAATCGGCAAGTTCACAAAGAGTGAGATAATGGAGCTTGTTCCGTCTGTCGGAAAAACCTCTATAGAAAATTCCTTGAAAAAGCTTGTTGATGAAGGCGTTATTGTTCGTCACGGTACAGGCAAAGCGACTTTTTATACCCGTAACGATTGAATGAAATATACTATAAAAGATGAGGTGTCGTAAAAATGCGACACCTCTTTCCTTTTGCCTCAAAATATCTTGTATCTTTAAGAAAAAGGAGTATAATGAAGCTATAAGAAACAATCTGTTTCAGATAGAAAAGGAACATTATTATGAGAAGCAAAAACCCTGAATTGATGAATAAAATATGTAAATACGCTGAACAGTATTATCTTCAGAACGGACATTCTCCGAGTACATCGAATATTGCAAATGCCATTGGTATTTCAAGAGCGACAGCATATAGATATTTGCTTGCAATGGACGATAACGGAATGATTGAGTATAACGGTCAGGAGATACGCACCGCAGTTACAAAGAAATTGAGTAAGGGTACAACGCAAATGGCTATTGTCGGTTCTGTTCCGTGCGGTTCGCCTGAATATGAAGAAGAAAATGTTGAGGAGTATGTATCACTGCCGACTGCTATTTTCGGCAAGGGGGATTTCTTTATTCTAAGAGCCAGCGGCGATTCTATGATAGAAGCCGGTATTGATGACGGTGATCTTGTGGTAATAAGAAAACAGTTTTTTGCCGATGACGGGGATATTATCGTTGCTCTTGTTGACAATCAAAATACATTAAAAAGGCTTTATCACGATAACAAAAACAAGAAAATTATTCTCCATCCGGAAAATAAAAGACTGAAGGATATTGTTGTTGACGAGTGTGCGATACAAGGCGTAGCTTGTCACGTTATCAAAGCCTTATAAGTGAGGTAAGAGCCGATGAATAAAATTGAAGGAGTTCGCTATCCGATTTCAGATAGTGCGGAAATAAATTTACACCGTGTCGTATTCGGCACAGTAGAGTTGGAGGTGGACACAACTTGAATAGTTATATGTCACGAGCCGAGATTGATGAAATCAGCGAAGGCTTGATTAAAGTATATGCCGAACAGTATGGTAACAAAGCTGTTCAGTGTATTGATATAGAGCATTTTATTACTGCGTTTTTATCTTTGCAGATTGAATATGCCGCTTTTGCAGAAAATGATTCCGGCAGGATAGGATTTTTAGCCGACGGTGAAACGCCTCTGCTTGTATATCTTGCAGGAGAAATCACGCCGTACGTTTACCCAAAGGATACAATAGTTCTTGATAAGTTTCTTCTTGCGGAGAAAGAACAAGGACGCCGCAGGTTTACAATGGCACACGAAGCGGCACATCACATATTGAGTAAAATGTATGCTATGTCAAGTGAGGGGCGTTTTCATACTGAATATGACAGTGAAAGAGTCTACAGCAAAGAAGAGCTTGTTCAGATGTTTGCTTCGGTTGAATGGCAGGCTGACGCGATGGGGGCGTCACTTCTTATGCCGAGGTATCTTGTCGAAAATGCATTAGCAAAGTTTCATAAATCAGCACCTGTTAAAGTTTACGGTGATACGGTTTTTACTACCAGTGATAAAACTAAAATTCATAGTATGGCACGCTACTTGGGTGTATCATACACAGCCTTGGTTATCAGACTGCGAGATCTTAATCTGTTGGAGTATCACGATGTCACAGAGTATATTGCCAAGGAACTCCATATAGGAGGTGCAGTGCATTGAAAACATCAGTGACGACAGTAACGCCGGAAGTGCAAAAACGATTGCTTCTGTCACGAGTTGAAGCTGAGACTCTCAAGGAACGGGATATACTTTGTCCCACTTGCGGATATCGAATACAGAGAGTTTTTTCTGATGCAACGGGACACCTGAGTGTAAAGTGCCAGAAGTGTAAAAGAGTACACGTTCTGAATCTTGCCTATTTCCGTAAGATAAAGCGGAACGGTGGCATAAAAAGATACAAGTAAATATTGATACGATTTCTAATCGAGCAAGCGGAGATAACGAAAATTCGTTAAGCTACCAAGCGCCGTATGAAGCCGGATAAGTATATGGGATATTTATATCCTTACTTATTCGATTTCTGCGGCGTTTTTTTATTGCTCTGATTTGCTTCGTACTGCATTAGGTCTTTTCTCGGCTTTGTTCGGGAAAGGACCTTTATGTTTTATACCCAATGGCAATGCCAAATAGCTGAATATCCGTAACCTCCGAATTTTTGATTTCAACCTTATATATCAAAAATTCAAATTTCAAGGAGATTACGGAAATGAAAAAAATATATCTTGTGAAAAAAGACCCTGCTATGCCTGCCGACGGAAACAACTGGATAGTAATGAACTCATACGATTTTGCTATGTTTATGAAAACTCCGGAGGGACAAAAGCGTAAAAACAACTTCGGTCAGTTAGATGCCTGTTCCAGAAACGAATATATCATCGTTGCTGAGTGCGGCTCGGAGAACGCAAAAGAGTGGCGTTCCTCAAAAGATGAACACGATTATCTTGCAAATGTGGAAAAAGAAATGGGATTTACCGTTTTTTCATATAACACGCAAGCGGCTTCAGAAGATGATATGTCCGGTGAAGAGCTTATCGCTGATGAAAGCTGTGATGTAGAGCAGGAAGTACTTAGGAAACTGGAATATGAGGAACTGTACAAGGCGTTGTCATTGCTTTCTGATGACGATAAAAATCTGCTTGTGTGTTTGTTCCTGCACCAAAAGCCGATGACCGAAAGAGAATACGCAAAGGAGTACGGCGCAAAGCAGACTTCTGTCAACTATCGTAAAGCCAGAGCACTGGAGAGATTGAAAAAAATTCTCGAAAATTAAAAATAATTTCGTTCAAACGCAAAATTTTTTCCCAATTGGTTAGTAGAGAAGAAAATCTCAATATTTATTAGGAGTGTTAAGAAATGAAAAAATTTTTGATGACAAAGTTCAATTCTCCGGAGTGGAATAAGGTTGACAGAGACAATATCTATTTTTGGTTTGTTTCGCTTGGATTTAAGCAGGTCGGAGACTTAATGTCTGTTCGTGTGTTTGATCTTTTAAATCTTGACCGAATCAATAATAACAGAGCCGAAGAAATGCTGCTGTGTTTGTATCATTTGCTGTATCCGAACGCAAAGCTTGACGAAGGTATCTATTACGATGAAATCGACCAATATTTTTCATACAGAGAATGGAAGAAAAAGCATAAGCGGCTTGAACAGGCTACGGTGTCAGATGTTTTATTAACAGAAGGTATCAATGAGTCTGCGCTACTTCGCATCTTTGACGGTATTACTACTGCTTTTTACAAATCAAGTGAATATAACAGCCGCAAATATCGCTATGGCAGTTTTAAGGAACTATTGGATTATCGAATCAGCGTTGAAAAGGAGGGCGGCAATGGGCAGACCAAATAAAGATTATGCGGTGCCGCTTTGGGAGAAAACAAATCTGACGGTGTACGAAGCGGCAGCATATACAGGTATAGGAGCAGACAAATTAAGAGAGCTTTCCGACAGAGAGGACTGCGAGTTTGTGCTTTGGAACGGAACAAAAAGGCTTTTTAAAAGGAAAAAGCTTGATGAATATTTAGATAAAGCATATTCAATTTAAAATGCAAATGTGCGATTGCAAAAATCGCATAATAGCCGGATTTTTCTTTTGATGCTATCCTTGTGTCAGCAAATGAAACAGGAGGATTGCTGATATGAGTAAAAAAGGCAAAGAGCATTTAGTCCCTATCTGGGAACGCAGAAATTTAACGCTGGACGAGGCTTCCGTTTATACCGGAATAGGAGTCGATAAACTGCGAGAAATTTCTAATTCGGAGGATTGCGATTTTGTATTATGGGTAGGTACAAAACGAATGCTGAAACGAAAACAATTAGAGGATTACTTAGATAAGTGTTACAAAATCTAAAACAGGAGGTAATTATGACTAAGAAGAAACCGGTAGTGGCAAGGTACGATAATAACCGAACACGTTTAAAAACAGGCGAAAGTCAGCGCCCTAACGGTACATATGTGTATCGTTGGACTACTCAGGACGGCAAGCGTAACGCAGTATATGCACCTACGCTTGAAACGCTCCGCGAACAGGAAGAACAAATCATCGTGGATAAACACGACGGAATCAGGGCTGATAAAAAGCACTTAACCGTCAATGATATGTTTGATTTGTGGTGCCAGCTTAAGCGAGGAATTAAAGACAGCACCTTCAAAAACTATATCTATATGTATGAGCTGTTTGTAAAGCCTGCTTTTGGGCAAAACAGAATAACTCTCGTTAAGAAATCTGATGTCCGTAAATTCTATAACAGTCTTGCAGACGGAAAGATACTCAAAATTGCTACAATAGATAATGTGCATAATGTTTTGCATCAAGTTTTTCAGGTGGCGGTTGATGACGGTATCATAAGAACAAATCCTACAGACAAAATGCTCAAGGAATTGAAAATGTCGCACGGATTTGAGCGAGAAAAGAAAAGCGCGCTAACCATTGAACAGCAAAAGCTTTTCTTTGATTATATGCTCAGCCATCCCAAAGATCGTCACTGGTATCCGATATTTTATATAATGGCAAATACGGGTATGCGAGTTGGTGAAATTACAGGACTTAGGTGGAGCGATATTGATTTGGATGAGGGTATTATCCGAGTAAACCATACGCTTGTTTATTACAACCACCGTGATGAAAAAGGCTGCTATTTCTCTATCAATACACCTAAGACAAAAGCCGGAGAAAGAGAAATTCCGATGACAGAGGGTGTAAAACAAGCTTTCAGAATGGAGCGTGAATATCAGCAGGAGGCGGAGATCGAAAGTCGAAGTCATATTGACGGGTATGATGACTTTATTTTTGTAAACCGTTTCGGTGATGTTCAGAATCAATGCAATCTGAATAAAGCTATCAGAAGAATGATGCGTGACTGCAATGATGAGATACTTGAAAAATACGGAGCTGATTCCAATCCTGTTTTATTGCCACGCTTTAGCTGCCATATTCTAAGGCATACATTCGCCACAAGACTTTGCGAGTCGGGTGTCAATCTCAAGGTGATTCAAGATGTTTTAGGACACGCTGATGTTTCAACAACAATGGATATTTATGTTGATGTAACAAACGCTTTGAAGAAAAGAGAGATTGCCGTTTTTGATGATTATATGGCAACAGGTACAATTTTATAAACGGAGCAGATAAACGCCTTGCGGCATATTTCGCAGGGCGTTTTCTTATATTCGCACATTTCAAATTTTTATTGTAAGGAGCTATACTAAAGCCAGAAAAAGTAAAGGAGCTTTAGTATGGATAACAGTTTATATAATAAAAAACCGCACCTTGTTTCGGAATGGTCGGGCAGAAATCTTCCTTTAACTCCCCACGATATATCATTCGGTTCAAATAAAGTTGTGTGGTGGCACGGTAAATGCGGTCACGAGTGGCAGGCAAGCGTAAAGGCACGCTCTCACGGAGAAGGTTGTCCGATCTGCTCCGGCGCAAGAGTGGTAGAAGGCGTCAATGATCTTGCAACAAAATATCCTGAGATAGCGTCCGAATGGTCATCAAAGAATTTACTGCTGAAGCCTACTATGGTAAGTGCAGGTTCGCACAAAAAGGTGATATGGGTGGATAAGTTCGGACACGAGTGGACAGCTTCCGTAAAGAGCAGAGTTCAGGGCAGCGGTTGTCCTTACTGTTCTCACAATATGGTGTTAGCAGGCTTTAATGACTTGGCAAGTCGATTCCCCAAAATTGCTGACGAGTGGTCTGACAGAAATTTACCTTTAACACCTGACAAGGTTACTGCATTTAAAAATATGAAAGTGTGGTGGAAATGCAGTTTGGGTCACGAATGGTACACGCTTATTTCTACCCGTTCCGGCGGGAGTCAATGCCCGTATTGCAGTGGTATTAAACTGCTAAAAGGATTCAACGACCTTGCGACAAAGCACCCGGATCTTGCAAAAGAATGGTCTGAATGTAATTTACCACTGACTGCTGATATGGTAAATGAGAAATCAACTAAGAATGTATGGTGGAAATGCCAGACTTGCGGTTATGAATGGAAAGCGGTAGTTAAATCAAGAGTGAAGGGTGCTATGTGCCCTGTGTGTGCAGACAGAGCCGTACTAAAAGGATATAATGACCTTGCAACGACTGACCCTGAGTTATTAAACGAATGGGATTATGAAAAGAACGGAGAACTGCTTCCAACAAATATTTCTCGTAACTCAATGCGGATAGTAGGGTGGAAATGTGTAAGCGGTCATTCTTGGAAAGCAAAGATTACAGACAGGACAATCGAAGGCAAAGGTTGCCGTATTTGTGAAAAGGAGTTTCAAACAGCTTTCCCTAGACTGCTTATTATGCTGTACGCAGCTCGTAACGGTTTGAAAGTTGAAACAGATATAGATAATATAATAGGTATAGCATTAGACACCTATATACCCGAACTGAAATTGGCAATAGAGCTTGATGGTGTGACTAAAACGGAACACGAATTTCAAACTGTCAAAGAGCACATTTGCAAGTGCAATGATATTAAATATGTAAGAATAAAACAGATCTCAGATTTTTTCAAAATGGCACAGTCGATAAGAGAAGCCTTTGGCAAGTGCCATACATATTTTTCTGCCGACGATAAAAACGATATTGAACTTTTGAAGAAACGGTTTGCGGAATGGCAAAAAAGGAAAGTAGTATGATAAGTTGTTAATTTCCGGTTCACTGAAAGCACTTGATTTTTCAAGTCTTTTGAATTATACTGATAATAAACAAATTACTCAGTTAACGTGTTTCTTATATTTTATTTTTCTGTGGCTTTTTGTTTGTGATAAGCTTAATCCAATTTAAACCACAACTTAAACCAATAATAATGCGGATATCTAAAATAAGCTGACTTTAGCGTACCACGCAGGGGTACAATGAACAGTATCATCTGAAGTTATCGAGCACTCGCAGAATTTGGCTGACAAGTTACTTGGAAATCCCCACAATGAAACCCTTAGATGGTGTAAAGAAAGAAATTGGTGTAAATTCTGAAGCTGCAAAAGCTCCTGATACACCAAAAGCAGAACCGGAGAAAATTGATTTTTCCAATGTGAAAATCGAGCCGCTGTTTGAGGAGTTTGTAGATTTTGAAACATTCTCAAAATCTGATTTCAGAGCTGTAAAGGTAAAAGAATGTGAAGCTGTGCCAAAGAGCAAAAAGCTCCTTAAATTCGTTTTAGATGACGGTACAGGCACAGATAGAGTGATTTTAAGCGGTATTCACGAGTATTACGAGCCGGAAGAACTGGTCGGAAAGACCTGTATCGCTATTACAAATCTGCCGCCTCGTCCAATGATGGGCATTGACTCCTGTGGTATGCTGATTTCGGCAGTACACGAAGAAAACGGCAGAGAAGGTCTTAACCTTTTGATGGTTGATGACCGTATTCCGGCAGGTGCAAAACTGTATTAAGATGTACCGTTTTGCCTGTGAAAACGGGATGTACTTCATTTTCTGAAAAGCTCAGATTTTACACAAATACACCAATTTTACACCAATCGATGTCAAAATCGGTGCAGAGGTAAAAAAATCGCATAATTAACGGAATAAATGGGCAGTCCCTTAATGGGATTGCCCATTTTTAGAAGAAATACGAAAAAAACTCTTGACCTGTACGCAGCGTACACGCTTATACTATCATCACAAGGAGGTGTATCCGATGTTATTGAATGAGATTATAAATGAAGTCGGAATGACTAAGCGTGCAGTGAAGTATTATGAAGAAAAAGGATTGTTGTCAGTAGATAAAGATAGCAATGGGTATCGTAACTACTCTGCACAAGATGTTGAAACTTTAAAAAAGATTTCAGTATATAGAAAACTCGGTATTGGTATTAAAGACATACAGAGCCTTTTGAAAACTGGCGATAAAAGCATTCTTCTTCGTATTTATCAAGAAAAATTGCAGGAAAAAGTTTTACAAGACTCAGAACTCAAAGCTTTGAAGCAATTTATAGATGATGGTAATGCGGACAAAGCAAATGAGTTACTTGATTATCAAACAGTTGAAAATGCGATTGAGTCTTTGTTACCGGGAAAAGAATGGGGAGAATATTTAAAAAATCATTTCAAACCATTTCTTAATGTAAGGTTAAAGACTCCGGAGCAGAAACAAGCCTTACGGAATATCTTAGAGTATTGTGATAATACAACATTGAAAATTCCTTTTATTATGGGATTAGGTGTGAAGATGGCGCACGGAATTGTTCAAGAAACAAGAACCGCAGAGGAAATGATTTCCTACTATCGTGATATGAGTGAAAGCGAATATGAAAGATTAAAAGAAGTGGTATTGAAAGGTGCTAAAATAAAAACTGGCATTATGAAATATCACCCGTCGTTTGTTGCACAAAGAAAAATGCAGAAAGAGTTCCAAGATAAAGGATATAACGATATATTCATTCCTAACTTGATGGCTCTATCTCCGCAGTATGCAGAATATAAGAAAGCATTAGATAAGGTGAATGATAGAATGTGTAGAGAACTTGGATTGCATTATGATAGCAACTACAACTTAGTTATAAAAAAGGATAATTCTAAGTAAAAGTTTAATTACCCTTTGAGAGAGGAACAACCTTTCTCAAAGGGATTTTTTTATTTACACGCTTATTCGCAAACTTGGGACAAGTACCTTTTCTTCATATAATAAAAGCAAAGGAAGGAGAGGATTTGATATGGGTAATCTTTTATCAGAGGTACACCCTGAGCTTATTGAACAATGGTCTGAAAGAAACTTACCGCTTACGCCTGATAAAATCACATACGGATCAAATAAAATAGTTTGGTGGAAAGGAGCTTGTGGTCACGAATGGCAGACCAGTATTAAGGCTCGCTCAAACGGTGAGAACTGTCCGATCTGCTCAGGTGCAAGAGTTGTAGAGGGTATCAATGATTTAGCAACGCTGAAGCCGGAACTTGCAGCCGAATGGTCGAGTAAAAACAAGACATTAAAACCGACAATGGTAAGTGTCGGTTCCCATAAAAAAGTGATTTGGAAAGGCAAATGCGGTCATGAATGGAGTGCAACAGTTAAGAGTAGGGCTACAAACGGCACAGGCTGCCCATATTGCTCCCATAATAAGATTTTGGTAGGATTCAATGACCTTGCTTCACAACGCCCTGAAATTGCTGCTGAGTGGTCGGAAAAGAATTATCCGCTAAAGCCTGATATATCAACAACACTTAATATTTATACTGATGTGACAAAGGAACTGAGACAGTCCGAGTTCGAATGTTATGATACAATAGATAGGTAACATTAAAAACAGAAAAAACAACTCAAATGTGTTAAGATGAAAGTACAGTAAAATGAGAATGTATAGCCTTGAAGACGGCAGAAAGCAACTTGCAAAATACAATAAAATTTCAAATAATATTTCAAAAAGTTGTCTTAAATACAGAAGTCCAAACGCAGTACTTGCTGACTATCTGGCAGTAATGTAATTAGCGCCGAATTTGTTGTGTTGTTCGTCGCCTGCGGCTCCTCACAACACAACAAATTCTTTCAAAATACACTTTCATCTTATTTTTTTGAGAAAAGTGTTACCTATCATTGATTTATCTACAGGAACTGAGACAGTCCGAGTTCGAAGGTCTTGACTCATATTTCAAAAATGAGTATAATAAAGTGTATGTCTAATATGAAATGATTGGAGACAATAATAAAAAAGCTTATACACCATTTACACCAATTTGTACACCAATCCACCGAAAAACTACACGAATTTATAGGGATATGGCGATTCAGGAAGAAACCCCGTTTAGACCTGTTATGAGATATGAGGAGTTTTAGGAGAGATTGAAAAGATGGTTGCTTTCGTCCCCACAATGAAAACGATTGACAAGTAAAGTAAAAACAAATTCATAAAATCTTGCAGCTGCCACCGGGTAGTGAACGCTAAAGCGTTTGATTGTGCATCGTTAGGTCTTAGAAGATGTGCATTCAAACGCTTTTATTGTTAGGGGCATTTTAAATGAACAAAATAAAAAATTATTTTACAAAATCTGAAATTTTGCTGTGGCTGTGTTCTGTGGGCTTTATTGTTGGTTCCTTTGCTGTATTTGACAGGGAAAATTATCTAACATTGACAGCCTCTGTTATAGGTGCTACATCTTTAATATTTAATGCAAAAGGCAATCCGTTCGGTCAGGTGCTTATGATTGTTTTCAGCATTTTGTATGGTATCATTTCCTATTCCTGTTCTTATTACGGGGAGATGATAACTTATCTTGGCATGACTGCGCCCATGGCTCTTTTTTCGCTGGTCGCTTGGCTGAAAAATCCTTATAAAGGGAACAAAGCAGAGGTTACCGTAAATAAAATAAGAGCAAAGGAATATGTGCTTTTGGCTTTATTAACTTCAGCGGTGACTGTTTTATTTTACTTTATACTCAACGCACTTGAAACAGCCAATATAATTCCCAGCACCATTTCCGTAACCACCAGTTTTATTGCGGTTTACCTTACTTTTCGCAGAAGCCCTTACTTTGCGATAGGCTATGCGGCGAATGACATTGTTCTTATTGTGCTTTGGGTCATGGCTATGCTTAGCAATATATCCTATTTATCGGTTGTGGTATGTTTTGTTGCCTTTCTGGTGAATGATATTTATGGCTTTATAAATTGGAACAAAATGTATAAAAGGCAAAACGGTTGTAATGAAATATAGACAAATTTTTATTGGTGCTGTAAAATTCGTTTGAAAGCCCAATCCGAAATAACAGAGAATCTTGGGCGTGTGAGGTGAAATGCACTGAAAATAGTTGAAGTAAAAGAAAATAAAAAGCAATACCTTGATTTACTTCTGCTCGCTGATGAGCAAGAAGATATGATAGACCGGTATCTTACAAATGGGACAATGTATGTTTTAGAGGATGACGGAGTTAAGGCAGAATGTGTTGTGTTAGATGTCGGCGGCGGAGTGCTTGAAATAAAAAACATTGCCACAGACCCACAGTTTCACGGCAAGGGCTACGGTAAAGCATTAATAGAGTTTATTACCCAAAAATATAAGAGCGATTATTCAATATTGCAGGTCGGAACGGGCGACAGCCCATCAACAATTCCCTTTTATGAAAAGTGCGGCTTTAGTCGTTCTCATATTATTAAGAACTTCTTTGCCGATCATTATGACCACCCGATTTATGATGATGGTGTAAAGCTGATAGATATGATTTACTTGCGAAAATATATATAGGAATAACGGTGAGAATCCGTATATCAATTTTATCAAATTCTATACATATCCGATTTTAAAACAGAAATTCCCAAACCGCGCGGAAGATGTCTGCACAGGTAAAGCGTGCGCGTAAGGGCGTCCTCTTGACTTTGCTCTCAAAACAGAGAAAAATATTAAAAAGTTTCAGTATTTTACGCGGGTAACATTTTAGTTTTCCCGACACTTCTTTTTCTCTGTTTCATTACGTGAACCGCATTCAATTTTAAATGGTGCAATGTAACGAAAACACTGTTGTTTTGCAACGGTGTTTTCTTTTTGTGTGAAAAAGTACTTTCCCAACAAAAGAGGTCTTTAAATACTGAAAAAATGTAATTTGGTAAATTTTATGTAGGAAGGCGAATAGAAAATATTAAGCAAACAATGCAACAAACAATTAAGAATTACGCGTTATTTTTGGTGGGGCTGTTTATCGCCTCTATAGGTGTGGCGCTGTCCACAAAAGCGGGACTCGGCACTTCACCGGTTGCGGCGGTGCCTTACTCGGTGTCGATTGTCAACCACGCTTTAACTTTTGGCTGGTGGCTGAATATTTGGAGTTTGCTCCAGGTTGCTGTACAGGTGATTTTGCTTCGCAAGAAATGCAAACCGGTCGAAATTATCATTCAAGCAGTTCTGGCGCTTGTCTACGGTTATATGACCGACTTCTCCTGCATGCTCATTGACGGCTTTCAGCCGAACACGTATCTTGCCCAGTTCTTTTGGATGGCTTTGGGCTGCGTTGTTTTGGCGCTCGGCATTTGGATTCAGTTCAAAGGCGGCATTGCCATGCTTCCGGGTGAGGCGATGAACCGCGCCATAAGCGAAGTTTCCGGCAAACGATATGAAAATATTAAAATCCTGTTTGACGTGCTTTATATCGTCGCGGCGGCAGTCATCAGCTTTATTACAACCGGCAAACTGCAAGGCGTCCGCGAAGGCAGTATCATCGCCGCGGTCGTCGTCGGCAATATTATTAAGCTTTACAACTTGATTTTTAATAAACTGACCAAAAAGTCCGCAAAAAAGAAAACAGATGCAAACAGGTCGAGTGCCGCGAAATTATCTCCGGCCAACGACAACCTTTCCCTGCAATCTAAATAAAAAGGCAAAGATATAAGTGCAACGAAAAGAGAGAAAAGCAATTGCTTTTCTCTCTTTTTATGTATAGAAAATTTCTTAAAACGGCAAATTCTGAAAAATTTACGCAATTTGAAACCTCAACCCTTTATCAACCGGGCAAATTCAACGATTTTGCGCCGCTTTCTATGACTCGTTTTTCTCTCCTGAAAATTTGACATATTGGGGCCGTTGTGTTATGATTACCCTAATATAATGCGATGATTACGCCATGTTGCAACCCGGGCGAAGAAGGGGACATGCTTTCCTTGTGTCGGTTCCGGTGTAAAATTTTGGAGGAGCTTCTATGTCAATTGCTGTTAGTGTTATTGTTCCGGCTTACAATGCGGAAAAAACGGTTGGCAAAACGCTTGACAGCCTGCTTGGGCAGACGTTGAAAAACATTGAAATTTTGGTTGTGGACGATGGCAGCAAAGATGCCACCCGTCAGGTCATTTCCCAATATGTTCAAAAAGACAGTCGTGTTCGACTTTTGCCGAAAGATATAAATGAAGGGTTAAGTGCCGCTCGCAATACTGGTGCCGCGCAAGCGCTGGGTGCATATATCGGGTTCGTGGATTCCGACGATTGGTGTGAACCGGATATGTTTGAGAAAATGTATCAAGCGTCTGCGAAGGCCGATGTAGTTGTCAGTGGCTTTTTTCATGATTCTTTAGACGATGACGGCAATTTGGTTGTGCAAACGCTGGACCAAACCGGGGAAAATGCAGTCGTTTCCGATCGGAAAGATATTATTTTGTGGGCTGCGAAACTCGATTGCAGTCGACTTTTTGCTTTTACTTGTAACAAGTTATATCGAACGGATTTTTATCGGTCAACCGGCGTTGTGTTTGAACAACAGACCTTGATAGAGGACTATATGTTCAACTGCAAAATTTGGGACCAAATCCAAAAACTTTCCGTGTTAGACGGAACGTATTATCATTATATTAAGTTGTCGAAAGACGCACTGACGCAGAAGTTCTTGCCGGATTATTTTGAAATTATCAGCAAGCGATATGTTTTAATGCGGGATTTGTTCGAGAAAGAAAATTTGTTTTCCGGGGAAGCGCGTGAAATTCTCTGCAATATGCATATTAAGCATGTTCTTGCCGGAATGGTCCGTAATTTTAATACAAAATCGAATTATACCGCCGCGCAGCGAAAAGCTAAAATCAAAGAAATGCTGGACGATGCAAATTGCCGCCAGGCGATGCAGTATGCGGTCGGAAAACGGAAACAGGAAAAAGTCAGCAATTTTATTTTTAAAACAAGAAGCGTTTTCCTGAATTATCTGTTTGCAAAACTCATTTTTAAAATGCAAAATTCAAAAAGCAAACTGTTTGATAAGCTGAAATAATTTTGGAGGGCTTTTTATGCAACCCACTTTAAGCGTGATTATACCTGCATACAACGTAGAACACTATCTTGACGATTGTTTGGAATCTGTTGTGAAGCAGGATAACGGTAAGCTGGAAATTGTGTTGGTCAATGACGGGTCAACCGATTCCACTTGGGACATATGTCAGCGTTACGCCGAGAAATATCCTTATATCCACGCATATTCCAAAGAAAACGGCGGGCTCTCTGCTGCCAGAAATTTCGGGATTCAAAAGGCAACTGGGCAGTATGTTTATTTTTTAGACAGCGACGATTTTTTGAAGGAAGAAGCGGTGGAAAAACTGCTTTCCAAAATTGAAAAAGGCGCTTATGATGTTGTGGTGTCCTTATATGAAAATTTGGAAGACGCCACCGGCGAAAAATATGACTGCGGTTATCATTTGGAGCAGGAAAAAGTGGAGTCCCTGTCCGGTGAAGCATTGCTGCAATATGTGATGACAGGCAGGGTTTACGATTGGTATGCCGTTTTGCAGACGGTTAAAAAATCTTATTTAGAGGCGAATAACCTGTATTTTGAAGAGGGCGTAACTTTTGAAGATGCCCGCTGGACACCTCGTGTTTTACTGCACGCTGAAAAAGTCGGATATTTGGATTTCCCGGGTTATGTTTACAGAAGAAATCGTGCCGGCTCTATTACCGGAACTTTTTCAGAAAAGAATTTTAAGAGCAAACTTGGCGTTTTCACGTTTATTGAAGATTTTGCAAAGCAAAACGGCTTGTCTGATAAGACGCGGGATATGATGCTTGCAAACATGTCTAATCTTTATGTTTCGGCCCTGTTTGATACGTGGTCTTTTCCGAAAGAACAGCGAAAAGCGTATTTACAGGTCTTGAAAAAGTATAAATTGATTTTGGCAAATTCCGCAAGAAGCTATCACCATTTGCTCAATATGATGTGGAATGTTGCGGGAATTACTCCCGTTTCTTATCTTTTATATTTGCGTGCCGGTTGGGTGAGAAAACGGAACAAATAACACAGGGGTAGTGTCACGGAGAATAGATATGGAAAAAGTTGAAAAGTTTTTAATGAAGAACAAATTTACATCTTTCTTTTTAAATGCAGATAATTATGCCTGCATTTATATCACCATCTGTATATTGTGGTTCTTTCCGCTTTTAGGGCAAATTATCAATCCGTTGAGTAAAGTGTGCTTCGTTTGGGGCGCCGGTTTAGTCGCTTGGGAGTTTTTTACAAAGCGGCGCATGTTTAAAAGCATTTACTGGGCGCTGCCGCTTTGCATTATTGCGGCTTACGTTATTTCCATTTTACTCAATATTCGGTACAACCTGTATATGGGTGTAAAGCACTTTGTTTATTTGTGCATCAGCCTTTTGGTCTTATACGGTCAGGACCGCAAAAAAAGTTTCGAAGACATCAAAAAACAGCTGTATCGTATTAACAAAATTATTTTAATCATCGTTTTCATATCTTCTCTGGTGTCCATTATTATGTTCATGTTCCGGATTTCATTTTCCTTTAAATCCGGCGATATGACTTTCCGGCAGGGCTTTTTAGAAAACCGTTTGTTCGGCGTTTACACAAGCCCGAACACAGGCGCACTGTTTTCAGTTATATCTTTGTCCGCGATGTTGATGAATTCTATTATCAAACACGGCAAAATCAAGTTTAACGGGTTTTACATTGTCAACCTGATTGTTCAAATCGTTTATTTTTCCTTAACTTTGTCCAACGGCGGTTTCTTGACCTTGGTCGCATTTGCAATTTTGTTCGCCGTAGTTTATTTCTTCCCCAAAATGCAGCTGAAAAAGGGGACGGTATCCGCGGTGTTGTTATCAATTGTATTTGCCGTTGTGATGATTGCCGGTGTGCGCGGTGTGATGTATGGCACCCGCTATGTCATGTCTTACGTCCCGAGCGTTGTGGACAAGGCTATTGACCGAAATGCTTCGGTAGAAGCGGACAAGGAAAAAGAAGAACAAAAAATTCAGTTTGAACGGATTGAATCCGGTGACGATGTTTCGAACGGTCGTATTACCATTTGGACCGGCAGTTTAAAACTGCTCCTGCAGCACCCGCTTTTCGGTTATGCAGATATGTGGGTGGAAGAAGAGGACACGGTTCGGTTCGACCGGTCTGTTTTAGATGAAAATGAGTTGGTTTGGCTTTACAAACCGAACGGGAATTTACACAATGCGTATATCCACATTGCGGCTTACAGCGGAATCGTCGGTTTTGCATTGGTTCTGATTTTCGCCCTTTTGTTGGTGAAGAAAATCGGTTTTGCACTGCTCCGAGGGAGAAAAGATACACAGTTTTATTCGTTATTAGCTGTGTTATTTGTCACCTTGGGCACTATCGCGGCCAACGGTATGGTAGAAGCGCACATTTTATATACACGACAAGATCCGTACGGTGCGATTTTCTGGCTTTACACGGGGTTAGCTGCACTTTTGGCCGAGCTTTATACTTACAGTAAGGATTATGCGAAAGAAGGCGCTCCGAACACCGAAAAATTCGCCTTTGCCGTTGACACCCCTTTGCAGACGCTAAACTGTGTAAATTTCGTTTTGAATGACACAAAGGGCAGTAAGGGGAAAGCCGACCTTTATGTGTATCACCAGTTTAAAGGCTCAGATGAACTTTCTGCGCGACTGAAAGAAAGCGGCGTATTTAACAACGTGTATGATATAGACGTTTATAAAAAATACCCGTCTGTTCTGAACAAGTTTGTCACGATTTTCCGGCTGTTCTTGCCGGCCAACGCGATTCGTTCTGCCGCGCGGCAAAAAATTCCGATGTCGAAAAAAAGCTATGCATATATCGGCGTCAGTTTCCCGACCTCGTTCACAACCGGCTTGCATATGGCGTATCCACGCGCGCAAGTGCTTCTGATTGAAGACGGAATCGGCTCGTATTTCGGGAATATCGTGGACGATTACGCCACAGGCATATTTAAATGGATTGATAAATTCTTCTTCGGCAATACGTTAAGCATTCAGCCGACTGAAATCTATTTGTCCAATCCGCAGCTTTCCAAAAACCGAATTGATTCTAAAGTCTGCCGGTTGGATATGGTGAAGCCAGAAAATCTCAGCGTCATTGAAAAGATTTTCGACTATAAACCCAATCAAATTTATAAAGAACACAAGGCGGTCTATTTGACACAGCCGCTCGATGAAAAAGACGGGTTTGTGAAAGAAAACGAGAAAAAAATTGAAGATTTGCTTGTCCGCTCGTTTTCAACAGAGGTTGTGGCGCGCATTCATCCCCGCCACAACGCAGCCGCTTTTGACAATATGTGTCCCGATACATTCCGAAATTTGTGGGAGCTTGAGTGCGTAAAGCAGATTGGCGACGAGCATATTTTGATCGGCGCGTTTTCCACCGCGCAGTTTATGCCGAAACTCTTGAAAAATGTGGAGCCGACCATTATTTGTACCTATCCGATTTTGTTTAACAATCTGGACGATGCTTTTTGGCAGGGGACCAAAAAGTTCATTGATGATTTTAAAGCGTTATACAGCAATCCGCAAAAAATCTATACGCCCGAATCTTTAGAGGCGTTGCAAAAGCTGTTAAACGACTTGGGTGACGCAAACGAAATGTAGAGGCGTTAATATGGATACAAAGCGTTTTAATCTTAAAAAACTGCTGACCGGCACCAGCGCCAACCAGCTTGCCTTTTTCAATATGCTGGGGCCAATCATTTTAAACGGCGTCAACTTCTTTACCGTTCCCGTGTTTACAAGAATGCTGGGCACGGAAAACTACGGCGTGGTTTCGCTGTATACCACTTGGGTGCAGGTGCTGACAATCGTTATGGGCATTCAAACCTGTGGTACGATTGCCGCCGCCCGCGTTCATATTGACAAAAAAGAGTTGGATGCATTCTATTCCAGCATTCTTTCTCTTTCTTGCCTGGTGTCAGCCGTTTTAACGGTATTGATTGTTATTTTCATCAATCCGATTGCTGCTTTCATGCAGTTCAACAAAATTGTCGTTCTGCTAATCGTGGCGCAAAGTTTCGGGGCTTACGTTATCAACTTTGTCACGATGAAATATATCCACCACAAGCAGGCTTCGTTAAATTTCTTGGTCTCCGTGGTGGTTACCTTAGTGTCGGTATTTCTTTCTTTAATTTTGATTATGAATATCGACACATTCGAAGACCGCTATTGGGGCAGGATTATCGGTTACGCCGTGCCCAATGTGGTGGTCGGTATTATTCTCGGCATTCAGATTTTCGCCAAAGGGAAAACCGGCTATCGAAAAGACTATTGGCGGTTCTGTCTTCCGCTGTGTCTGCCGTTGATTTTCCACAATCTTTCACAGATTCTCTTGGCGCAGTCTGACCGCATTATGCTCCAAAAGCTGATGAATGACAACGGCGCCGTCGGTATTTACAGCTTTATCTTCAACTTTGTTCATATCATCAATATTATTTACAGTGCGATGAACAACACCTGGGTGCCGCTGTATTACGACCATTTGAAAGCCGGGGAAATGGATGCGATTCGCCGCCGGACGCGCAACTACATGGTTCTTTATACCATATTGACCATGGGCTTTATGCTGTTGGCGCCGGAAGTTGTCAAATTGTTTGCTTCCGAGGATTTCTGGAGCGGCACCAACCTGATTCCGATTATGACCGTGGCCTATTATATGGTCTTCCTTTACAGTTTCCCGGTGAATTTTGAATTTTATCATCGAGAAACCAAGATTATTGCGGTGGGCACTTGCCTTGCGGCGCTGGTCAACATCGTTGCCAACTATTTCATGATTCCGATTTGGGGCATTGCGGGTGCTTCAATCGCGACCATGGGCTCTTATGTGCTGTTGTTTTTTTTCCACCATTTCATTGCGAAATATTTCATCAAAGGCGCAAAATATCATTACAAGTTCACCACGTTCCTGCCCGGAATTGCTGCCGTGCTTGTGACGTGCGGTGTGTTCTATTTGTTCTATGATTTCTGGTATATTCGCTGGGGAATCGGCGCCGTGCTCGGTGTCTATTTGCTCGTGCGTGTCTATAAACAAAAAAGTATTTTCTAATTCAATGAGGTTTTGAGTATGCATGTTTTGGCAGTTATTCCCGCCAGAGGCGGCTCGAAAGGAATTCCGAGAAAAAATGTTCGCCTGATGAACGGCAAACCCTTAATTGCTTACGCCATTCAAAACGCCAACGCTTGTGCGGCAATCAGCGACGTGGTGGTCAGCAGTGATGATGACGAGATTTTAACCATTGCAAAAAAATACAACGCCTATCCGCTGCGCCGCAGCGCAAAGCTTGCACAGGATGCGGTGACGCTGGACCCGGTGGTTTACGATGCGGTTGTGCAAATGGAAGCGCTCAAAAATATTCGTTATGACGTGGTCATTACGTTACAGCCGACTTCGCCGCTTTTGACCGCCGGAACGTTAAACGAAGCCATTTGTTCGTTCTTTACAAGCGAATATGATACCTTTATCAGTGCAACCAATCAGCCGCATTTGGCTTGGTCTAAAAATGAAAACGGCTTTTTCCCGCTGTATAAAAAACGGTTGAACCGCCAACAGCTGGAACCGAATTATCTCGAAGCCGGCGCATTTTTTATCAGCCGACGTGAAAACGTGACGGAAAACAGCCGTATCGGCAAAAAGGTATCGGTTTATGAAATTCCGGCGCAGGAAGCTGTGGATATTGACACCATCGGCGATTGGCTTGTTTGTGAAAATTTCCTGAAACGCAAAAAAATTGTGATGCGCGTGGACGGCACTGCCCAAACCGGGCTTGAGCGTGTAAACGATTGCTTGACTTTGGCTTATAATTTGTTCGGGCACGATATTGTTTTTGTGACGCGTGCCGACTGTGCGGCGGGGCTTTTAAAAATTCAGGCGAGCAATTTTCCGCTGATTACCATTGCCGATGACGAAGCGCTGTTTGCTTACCTTTCCGAAAATCCGGCAGATATTTTGGTGCATCACTGCGGCGACACCACCGCGGCTTATGTAAAAACGCTGAAGCAGCATTGCGGCCGCGTAGTGACGATGGACGATATGGGTGACGGCGCCGTGTTTGCCGACGCGGTTATTAACCCGCTCGGCGGCAACCGAATCAACGGCAAAAATGTTTTTGCCGGAGAGGATTATATCAGCCTGCGCGATGAATTTGCCATCGCCAAAGTCAAACCGTTTTCCGAGACTGTGCAAAATGTTTTGGTGCTGTTCGGCGGTACGGACCCGTCTGGCCTTACGCGCAAGGTATATGATCTGGCAAACCAAGTTTATGACAAATACGACGGCGTTTCATTTTATTTTGTGCCGGGAGCCGGTTTCGATTGTACCGCAAACGGCATTGTGACAAACCCTGATAAACGTATTTTTGTCGAAGAAAATGTGCAGTATGTCAGCGAATATATGGAAAAAGCAGACATTGCATTCACGTCGCAAGGGCGAACGGTTTATGAGCTTGCAAGCCTTTGCGTGCCGTCTATTGTTATGGCGCAAAATGAGCGGGAAACCGCGCAAACCTTTGCCCAAATGAAAAACGGTTTCTTCAACTTGGGGCTTGGTGCCCGCGTGCAGCCGCAGACGCTGTTAAAGGCATTTGAACTGCTTGCGGAAAGTGATTTGCTGCGGCAGGAAATGCGCAAAGCTATGGAACAACATGATTTTACCGGCGGCGTAAAAAGACAGATTCGCCTGATTCTCGGCGAATAAGCATGCCAATTTGCGAAAAGGAGTAAATATATGCAACAGGTTATTTTAAACAGTATGAAAACGGGGAAATTCGTACTGATTGCGGAGGTCGGCGTCAATTATTATGACATCGCAAAAGAACGCGGCATCACACCGATGGAAGCCGCAAAATTGATGGTCAAAGAAGCACATGACGCGGGCATCCATGCTGTTAAATTTCAAACCTATAAAGCCGAAACGCTCGCGGCGAAACAGTCTCCGTATTATTGGGACATTACCGAGGAGCCGACGCGTTCGCAATTTGAGCTGTTTCAGAAGTTTGATTCGTTCGGCGAAGCAGAATATAAGGAACTTGCCGATTATTGCGATGAAATCGGGATTGAATTTTGCTCAACGGCATTCGACTTTGAGTCGGCGGATTACCTCGACAAAATGATGAATGTCTATAAGATTTCTTCTTCTGACCTTACCAATATTCCGTTTATTGAGCATCAGGCCAAAAAAGGCAAACCGGTTTTGCTGTCGGTCGGCGCTTCCAATGTCGATGAAATCGAGCGCGCCGTGCAGGCCATTCGGAAATATAACGACCAGCCTTTGGCGCTGCTGCACTGCGTTTTGGAATATCCCACGCCGTATACGGAAGTAAACCTGAATAAAATTGCTTCGCTGAAAGCAAAATATCCGGATTTGGTTATCGGCTATTCCGACCACACGAAGCCGAAAGCCGGTTTTGACGTTATCAAAACCGCTTATACGCTCGGTGCAACCGTGATTGAAAAACATTTCACCTTAAATAAGACGCTGAAGGGCAATGACCATTACCATGCAATGGACCCGAACGATGCGCGCGAGATTTTGAAAGGCATTGCCTTTTTGGATATGATTCGCGGCAGCGGGGAATTGAAATGCCTGGAAAGCGAAATGGTGGCACGTGCCAATGCAAGACGTTCTGTGGTCTCCAAAGGGGCGATCGCCAAGGGCACGGTGATTACCAAAGACATGCTGACCTACAAACGTCCCGGAACCGGTATTGCGCCGTCTGAAATTGACGGTATTATTGGTAAAAAGGCAGCGTTGGATATTGAAGACGATACCATTTTGAAGTGGGATATGTTTGAAGACTGATATCCTTATCCTTTTGTAACAAAAGCCTTGCGGCTTTTTGCGTAGGCCTATTTTTTTGGAGTGGTTTTTATGGAAAACAAAGAAAACAAAGTGAAGCTGACGCCGAAGCAAACGGCCGTGCAGATTGTGAAGTTTGTCGCGTTCTCCATGGGCGCCGGAATTATTCAGGTTGTAACGTTTACGTTGCTCAACGAAATCGCACATCTGCATTATTGGCTCAGTTATTTGCCGGCTTTGGTGCTGTCCGTGCTTTACAACTTTACTGTTAACCGCCGTTACACGTTTAAATCGGCAAACAATGTACCGATTGCGATGCTGAAAATCGCGATTTATTATTGCATTTTCACGCCGGTTTCCACGTATCTCGGCAACTTGGCGGAAAGTTCGGGCATCAACGAATATATTGTTTTGGCGGTCACAATGCTTTGCAATATGACAACGGAATTCCTTGTTTGCCGCTTTTGGGTCTATCGCAATACGATTAACACCAACAGCATTGCGAAAAAAGATGAGGAAAAACAGAAAGCCCAAGCGCAGCAAGCACCAAAAGTTTAAAAATCGGCGGACGCATTTTGCGTCCGCTTTTTTGCCTGTAAGCCTTTAGGAGAATTTATGAAGCCTATGACACCGAAACTGCCGGAAACCTTAACTCCGGTCGATAATTTTCTAAAGTTTTCAAAACCATATCTTGACGCGGAACGCGCAATCGCCGGCATAAAAACCGCGCCCGCCCGTATTTTAGAAGCAGATTTTTTTCGCTTGGAAGTGCGCGCCAGTGTTTTTTCGGGACTTGTGGCGCAAAATTGCGCCTTTGAAAACGCAAGTTTTTGCAATGTTCTGTTTCAAGACTGTAACTTTTCCGGCTGTAATTTCTCCGACGCTTATTTTGAACGTTGTGTGTTTCTGAATTGTAAGGCTGTCGGCGCAAATTTTAAAAACTCGCTTTTTAAAAATGTCCGAATGACCGACAGCAATTTTTCTTACGCCGTGTTTGACAGCGGCGCTTTGCGGACTTTTCAAACGGAGAACACCAATTTTTCCTGTGCTTCCTTTTCCCGCGCGAAATGGCAAAAGCCGAAGTGTGTGAACAGTGTGTTTTCGCAAAACAATCTTTTTCAAGCGGACCTCGGCGGCGCGGATTTTTCGGAGTGTACGTTTGAAGCGCCGACGGTTTCCGACCCGCCGAAAGAATTGCGCGGAGTTACGGTGAATGCTTTTCAAGCGTCCGAACTTGTCGGGCTGTTCGGTATCAAGGTTCGTACATAAGGGGATTTTATGAAAGTTGTCCTTTGCAGTTTAAATTCACAATATATCCATTCTTCGTTAGCACCGTGGTGCCTGCTCGCCGGCGTAAAAGCCTATTGCCCGCCGACAGTGCAGGCGGTGGTCGTGGAGGGGACGGTCAACGAACCGAAAGAAGCGGTGTTTGACCGCGTTTTACAAGAACAGCCGGAAGTGGTTGGCTTTTCAACTTACATTTGGAACGTCACCACCGTGTTTGCACTCGCAAAAGCCGTGCGCAAAGCTTTGCCGCAGGTGAAAATTGTGTTGGGCGGTCCCGAAGTCGGCTACCGCCCTGAAAATGTATTGCAGACGCTCCCCGAAGCCGACGCCGTCCTTTCCGGGGAGGGGGAATACCCCTTTGCCGCATTTTTGCTTTCTCTTTTAACCGGTACGCCGTGGGAACAGGTGCCGGCTTTAAGTTTCCGCACGGAAAACGGTGTGCACATAGCTGCCCCTTATCTCCCGAAAGAAGACCCGGTGTCGCCTTACAGCGAAGAATATTGTAAAGCCCTGCACGGGCGCATCGCTTATTTGGAAACCTCGCGCGGGTGTCCTTATTCCTGCGCGTTTTGCCTGTCCGGACGGTGCGGCACAGTGCGCTTTTTTGACCTCGAGACCACCAAAGCCAATTTGCTGCGTTTAGCTTCCTCAGGCGCCAAGACAATAAAACTGGTGGACCGCACCTTTAATGCCAACCGGGCGAGAGCTTATGAACTGATTTCTTTTATTACCGAGCATTACGGCAAGGAAATCCCGCAAGGCGTTTGCTTCCATTTTGAAATTGCCGGCGATATTTTAGACGACCGCCTCCTTTCTTGCCTTGCAAACGTCCCGAAAGGCGCGGTGCAGCTTGAAATCGGCCTACAAAGCTTTTGTGAAAAAACGCTTGCCGCGGTGCACCGAAAAACCGACCTTCAAAGGCTTGAACGCAATATCCGCGCGCTGATTGCCCCGCGGAATATCCATATTCACATCGATTTAATTGCCGGCCTGCCGTTTGAGGACGCAAAAACCTTTGCCGAAAGCTTTAACCGCGCTTATGCACTTTCACCCGACATGCTCCAATTCGGCTTTTTAAAGCTTTTATACGGCGCGCCGATGCGCGAAGAGCCGGAAGAATATCCCTGCACATTTTGCGATGCGCCGCCCTATGAAGTTACCTCCACGCCGTGGCTTTCCAAAGAAGATTTGCAGATGCTCCACGAAACGGAAGACGCTTTTGACCGCATTTATAACAGCGGTCGGTTTCGGCGCACGACAGCTTATGTGCTGCAAACCTGCGGCAAAACGCCGTTTTCGCTGTTTTCCGGCTTTGCCGAATGGAAAAAGGCGCACGAACCTTGCGACATTAAATCCCTTGACGCGTTCACCGGCGCACTATTCTCTTATTTTGCCTCGCTTCCTAACGTTGATGCCCGCGTGCTGCGCGACAAAATGGTGTGCGACCGGCTTGCCACAAATTCCTCCGGCGTGTTGCCGGAAGTACTTCGCGTGCCGGACAAAAACTTGAAAACCTACCGAGCCGCCCTTTTTAACAATCCCACCACGTGCGCGCCGGCGCATACCAAAAGGAGTGTCGCGATATTATACAGTGAAAACCGTTTGGTCTATGTAGATTATATTGTTCCCGACCCGGTCACAGGGGAGTATAAGCTAAATTTTGTATCATTTGATACACTTTAAAAATTTTATGAAAAAATTTTACAGGGTCACTTGAACTTAAAAAGTTGAAAAGCGACCCTGTTTTTATTTATATTTTGATTTTTAAACGTATTTTAACACAAAATAAGTTCACAAAATCTTATTTCGTGTTCAGAAAAAAGTTTTTCATAAAAATATTTTCAAAAAGCGTCTGTTTTTAAAGATTAAATCATAATTTTATAAAAATTTGCACATCTTGCAAAGCGGTAGGACCTATGCTATGATGCACATAACGCATAAGGCTTATGTGTTTTAAGAAAGGCGGGTGAGAAAAATGTTACCACTTTCCGATACAGGGCTTACTATCCTTTGGGTTGTTTTGCTGGGTGTGTTTCTGGTGTTGGAAGCGGCAACGACGCAGCTTGTGTCGATTTGGTTCGCGGTTGGCGCCTTGGCGGCATTGCTAGCGCATTTGTTCGGACTTAATGAGATTTGGCAGATGGCTCTGTTTGTGCTCGTGTCCGGCGTTTGCCTGGCGGCGACAAGACCGTTCGTAAAGAAATTGACCGCGACAAAATTGCAAAAGACCAACGCGGACCGCTGCATCGGCGCCGATGCCGTGGTCACGGAAGAAATTAACAACCTGAAAGCGCAGGGCCAGGTGAAAGTACTCGGCAATGTGTGGACAGCGCGTGCGGCGGAAGACGCCGTTATTCCCGAAGGGACAGTTGTCACCGTAGAAAAAATGGACGGTGTGAAACTCATCGTCCGCAAAAAAGATGAAACCAAATAAGGAGGGTTATCTATGTTATACATTTTATTAGGAATCGTACTTTTAATCCTTTTGATTGTTGTTGCCAATATCAAGATTGTGCCGCAGTCCAAGGCCTATGTCATTGAGCGCCTCGGCGCATACAGAACGACTTGGCAAACCGGCTTTCATGTCAAAATCCCGTTCTTTGAAAGAGTGGCAAAAATCGTGTCCTTAAAAGAACAGGTTGTGGACTTCGCGCCCCAGCCCGTTATTACAAAAGACAATGTCACCATGCAGATTGACACGGTCGTTTTCTTCCAGATTACCGACCCGAAGCTTTACACCTACGGTGTCGAAGCGCCGATGTCCGCGATTGAAAATCTGACGGCAACCACGCTTCGTAATATCATCGGTGAGTTGGAACTCGACAGCACTTTAACCTCGCGCGACACCATCAACGCCAAAATCCGCGTGATTTTGGACGAAGCGACTGACCCGTGGGGCATTAAGGTCAACCGCGTGGAACTGAAGAACATTATTCCGCCGCGTGAAATTCAGGATGCGATGGAAAAACAGATGAAAGCCGAACGCCAGCGCCGTGAAGCGATTTTGACGGCGGAAGGCGAAAAGGCAAGTAAGATTTTGGTCGCCGAAGGCCATAAGGAATCGCAGATTCTCAACGCGGAAGCGGAAAAACAGGCGGCGATTTTGCGCGCTGAAGCTGTGAAAGAAGCGAAAATCCGCGAAGCCGAGGGTGAAGCGCAGGCAATTCTCGCCGTGCAGAAAGCCAATGCAGACGCCATTCGCATGATTAACGAAGCGAACCCCGGTGAAGCCGTCATTGCCATTAAGAGTTTGGACGCTTTCGCAAAAGCTGCCGACGGCAAAGCCACCAAGATTATCATTCCGTCGGAAATCCAGAGCCTTGCGGGGCTTGCAACCGGCTTAAAGGAACTTGTAACCGACACAAAGCCCGAAAAGGAGTAAATCATGCGCCCGAAATGGACAAAATATGACCGGGCGACCTATTTAATCAGCGCTTTCCTTTTGCTTGCAACCTGTATTTGGCTCGCCGTAAAATGGAAAGAACTGCCCGAACTTGTAGCGATGCATTACAATTTCCAAGGCGAAATTGACCGCTACGGAAAAAAGTCGGAATTGCTGATTGTGCCGATCTTCGGTTGGGTGCTGGTTCTCCTGCTAGGCGTCGTCAGCCGGTTCCCGAAAATCTGGAACACCGGCGGGCTCGAGCTTACCGACGAAAACCGGGAATATGTGTATAAGCGTCTTCGCTATATGCTTGACACCATGATGGTGCTTGTAAGCGGTGTGTTCAGTTTCTTAACCGTATACACCTTGACCGGGGAAAACCTGCCCAAAGCTTTTTTGCCGGTGTTTATCCTGCTGCTGTTCGGTTCTATGGCGTATTTCCTTGTTCCGCTTTATCGAAAAAATAAGAAATAACCCGAAAGCCCGTTTCGTTGGAAGCGGGCTTTTTTGTTTCTGCATAAACGGCTTAATTTTCTCGATACTAAATCCGAGGTGAACAAATTGAACGACAAAGAACTGCTGGGCTTTATTTTGAATACGCCGCACGACAATATGAGCAACGAAGAAATTATCCACTTGCTTTTGGAAAATACCGTGTCGCAAAAAGGGGATGGAAAAGAAACGTTCGGACAAAAAGCGGCGGATAAAATGGCGGCTTTCGCCGGAAGCTGGACGTTTATTTTGACCTTTACCGGCGTTTTGGTTTTGTGGATTGTTTTTAATAATCTTGCCGCTTTACGTGCCTTTGACCCTTATCCGTTTATTTTACTGAATTTGGTGCTGTCGTGCGTGGCGGCAATTCAGGCGCCGCTTATTATGATGAGCCAAAAGCGCCAGGAAGAAAAAGACCGTCTTCGCAGCGAAAATGATTATAAAGTCAATTTGAAAAGCGAAATCATTTTAAAAGACCTCCACAAAAAGCTGGATTATGTGATTTTGCTTTTGGAGCAGGAAGCAAAACGCGAAAATAATCGACAGGGGAAGATTTAATGTTGAAATTGTTTAAAAATTAGCGATAAAGTCCTAAAAATTTTAGTTGAAATATAAAATCACCTATGCTATACTCATTCTATAACGGGAAAATATAAACAGAATCGAGGGAAAAGTATGGGAAAGTTCAAAAAGAAAATGGCAAGCTTCGGCGCTTTGCTGCTGGCTTTTTCACTCCTTTTGGCTGTCGTGCCGTCCGCGGTGATCCGCTCCGTCGCCGTCGGTAATGATCAGCTGACGTTCGGGGTGATCAGCGACCTGCACTATTATCCCGAGTCACTCATGGGCTCCGACGTGCAGGCGTTTATCGATGCGTCCAAACTCAATGCGTCTACCTCTTACCTTGCCGACGCGCTTTTGGACAACGCGCTGTATGAATATGAACAGCAGGCGAAAACCCGCGACATCAAATACATATTAATTCCGGGGGATTTGACCAAAAACGGTGAATATGAGGGGCATCGTGCGCTTTCCCAAAAGCTGAAAGATTTTGAAGACCGCACCGGTATTCAGGTGCTTGTCATCAACGGCAACCACGATATTCGCAGAATCTCTGACGCCGCTGCGTTTAACAACGGCAAATTTGAAACCACATGCACGACTGAGCCCGAAGAGTTCCGCGAGCTTTACGCCGACCTCGGCTATGACCTCGCCGACGCGTTCTTTACGCCGCCCGAAGGGGAAGAAGCCGGTATGCTTTCTTATGCCGCAACGCTCGAGGGTGGCTACCGTCTGATTGCGCTCGACGGCGCTTGCTATTCCGCTGACAGCAACTCCGACGGCAAAAATGAAGGCGAAACACGCGGCGCGTATTCCGAAGCGCTGATGGAGTGGGCGCTCGAGCAAATTGCCGATGCGAAAGCGAAAGGTCTTACCGTTATCGGGCTTACCCATTTCAATCTCGTCGAGCATTTTGAATATGAAGACAATCTGTTCACCGCGTTCCCGATTGAAAACTGGCAGAACGTCTGCGAAAGCTTTGCCGATGCCGGTATGCACTTTGCCTTTACCGGGCACATTCACATGACCGACATCGCTTCCCACACCTCCGACAACGGCGAAACGCTGACCGACTGTTCGTCTGCGTCGCTGTTAAGCTACCCGTGCTATTTGCGCATTGTCACGTTCGATAATACAAGCCTTTCCGGAAAAGTGACCGCGCAATATGAAACCGTGGATATTGACAATTCCCGACCTGTTACCGCATTCGGCGTCACTTACCTGAAGCCGTATAAATACACCGCGTTCGCGCTTAATTTCGGCGGCAGCGATATTAACGAATTTGTCATCAATATGCTGCGCTATCAGCTCGAATATAACCTCTTGCCCGGAATTGAAGAAGCGGGGAGTTTGTACCGTTTCCTTTCCAACAGTTTGGATTTGGACGGCGCGCTGGATTCCCTGCTTTCCGAGGATTCCGGCATCGGCTCGATTGCGGGCGTCACCAAAATTTCTCTGAAACTTCTGATTAAAAATGTCTGTGACCAAATTGAAGATGTCTATCTCGACGGCGCGGACGGCACAGAGCATTTGATTGCGGTTTTAGATAGCGCCATTCGGAAGGTAACTTCTTTGCGGGTGTCCGATTTGCCGTGTACGAAGTTTATTTCTACTTTCGGTTTCGGTGACGCCTCGAAACCCGGCACATTTGCCGATGCAGCGTCTTCGTGCCTTGCCTATATATACAGCGGTGACGAGGATAGAAGCGACGACCCGTTTATGAACGATGTTCTTGCGCGCTTTGAACGCGGCGAAATTGCCGACACCCTTTTGGATACGCTGATTGACGTGCTGCTGCACGATGTTTTGGAAGATGAAATTCTCCAAAATATTCATATTGACGTGGTCGGGATTTTGCGAAATTCCAACGACGAAGACACCAAACTTTTACTCGGTGAAATTTTAACCCAGATTATTGCCGCGGGCGATGAAAACAACCTGACGGCCATGGTCCCGCAACCGAGCTTAATGCAGCTTATCAATATTTTCTTCGCGGCGGGCATTGTGGAATATAAGTCTTTAGACGATGTGCTCAATTATTACATGGACGCCTATTTGACCGAAAGCCAAATGGAGACCATCGCCTATGAATTTTACAGCGTGATTACAGACTTCACGACCGATACAAACCCCGGCGTGCGCATGGACAATAACGCGGTGATTACATACAGCGGCAAAGTCCCCGTCACACCGACCGCAGAAGATTTACGCCTGCCGTCCGGCATTGCTGTGACGTTCGGCAGCAACGCGGCAACCACTCGGAATTTCAGTTGGTTTACCAAAACCAGCGTAACCGGCACCGATATTGAAATTGTGCCGTATTCCGAAAACCCGAAATTCTCGGGAAAACCCACAACCGGCAGCAATATTGTCTCGAAAACCGCAAAGGTGACAAAAGAAATCCCCGGCGTGGATTTGGGCGTCATCGGCGTGATTTCCTATTCGTTTGACGTCAACCGCCATATGATTCGCGTTTCCGGCCTTACGCCCGGCAAAAAATACTGCTATCGCGTGGGCGACGCTTCGCGCGGCTGGTGGAGCGATGTCGGCGTTATGGAAATGGCGGACAATTCCGACGCCTTTACCTTCTTCCATATGAGCGACAGTCAGGCGGGGATTGAGCGCCAGTATGAAACCTGGGCGCAGGTTGTCGACACCGCATTTAACTTATACCCGCAGGCAAAATTCATAGTCCACACCGGTGACGTGGTGGATAGCGGCAAAAACTTCAAGCAGTGGAACTGGGTGTTCAATACCGCTTCCTCCGATTTGCTGAATACGGCCATGATGCCGGCAACCGGCAACCACGAAACCAATATGGACTATGCCACCGTTGAAAACTTCCTGCTCGAATACCCCGAACAAGACACCACACAGGGCGTGTATTATTCCTATGACTATAACAACGCGCATTTTATGGTGCTCAATACCAACGACCTCAAATCCGACAATACCTTAAGCGCTGAACAGCTCGCTTGGCTGCAGGCGGATGCCGCCGCAAGCGACAAACCGTGGAAAATTGTTGCGCTGCACAAAGCGGTTTACTCGAACGGCTCGCACTATGCCGATGACGATGTGACCGCGCTTCGCAAACAGCTTTCCGTGCTGATGCCGCAGTTGGATATTGACGTTGTCTTGCAAGGGCACGACCACGTTTATCTGCGCACAGCGCCGATGAACGCAAACGCCGTGAGCACGGTGACCGAGCGCACAATTCAGCACAATGGTTCGTCTTACAGCGCGATGGTCAACCCCGACGGCACGGTGTATGCGATTGACGGCTGCGCTGGCGTGAAATATTACCAAACCAAAGACGCCGCGCTTACCGATTCCGCGTTCCCGCGTGCGGCGAAAATTGTCAATGCGAACGCGCCTGTCTTCTCCGCCATTTCGATTGACGGCGATAACCTGTATTTTGATGCCTACACCGTCGAAAACGGAAGGGCAACAAAAATCGACAGCTTTGCCATTACCAAAGCTGACGCGGCGATAGGGGAGACGGATTCCGGCGAGAATACTTCGGTGGACGATGCCGACATTCCGACCACCGCAGGTCGTCAAGTTACTTCCGCCTTTGTATTCTTAATTCCCGTTGCGTTGACCGCCGGCTTTTGTGCCGGCGCAGTAAAACGCAAGCGCGAGCAAGATGTTTAATCTATACAATTTATCACTTTTGGGCAGCCGGTTTTTTCCGGCTGCTTTTTTTATTTCCATAAAAATTTTGTCGAACCATACAAAAATTTGAAATCCTTAGAAAAAATCTCTATGTTTCGCGGTATTGACCGAAAAGTGCCTTGCGGCGTACAATATATTGTGTCATTGAGGTGATCATATTGAAGATTAAATTGCTTGCGTCCGATATTGACGGCACGCTTGTCAACGACGAAAAAGAGATTTTAGAGCAAACAAAACAGGACCTGCAGTTGTTTATGAAACGCGGCGGCGTTTTTGTTTTGGCGTCCGGACGACCGACACACGGCATCGCGCGCTATATTGAAGAACTGGAATTGCGCCGTTACGGCGGCTATGTGATTTCTTATAACGGCGCGCGGACGTTTTCCGTGCGAACCGGGGAACTGCTTTCGCAAAAAAGCATTTCGCCGGAAGTGTACCCCGCGATTTTTGATGCGGCGGAAGATTTGAATTTACCTTTGACCGCCTATTCCTCCCATGATGTCGCTGTGACCGAAAAGGCGAATGACGATTATTTCAAAATGGAAACCACGGTAAACCGTTTGGAAATTCAAAGAGTCCGTTCGCTTCGGGAAACCCTTACGTGGCCGACACCGAAGTTTTTAATTACCGGCACGCCGGACTTTTTAAGTGACGCAGAAATCAAACTGCGTGACCGCTTGAAAGGGCTTCCGGTCTGCGTGTTCCGTTCCGAGCCGTTTTTCTTAGAAATTACCGCAATCGGCTGCGACAAAGGCACTGCCATTTTAGAACTTGCCGAACGTCTGCGGATTGACCGCTCGGAAACCATGGCGTGCGGCGACGGCTTTAATGATATTACCATGCTTCGCGCCGCCGGTATCGGTGTTGCGATGGAAAACGCGCAAACCCCTGCCAAAAACGCCGCCGACTTTATAACGCTTTCCAATAACGACAACGGCATTTGTTTCGCTTTGCGAAAATTTGCCTGAATTTCCAAAAATTCCCTGTATATCAAGGAAAATTTGCATTTTTTTGAACAGTATGTTATAATATCCCCGAATTTTAGTTCGGGGGTGTTTTTTTGAAGCGTCCGCTTAGTGGATTCGGTAAGAAAATTCTGCACGGCATCAGCATGTCGGCTTTGTTTGCCGTGTCTTTGGTGATTGCATTATTTACCACTTCTTTTGCGCCGACCATGTTCCGCGAAACCATGGCGGAAAGCTATATCCCGCCGGCGCCGGTCGCTGTGACAACCGAGCCGGAAACGCAGCCCCCGGAAACCACGGCCGCTCCAACGACCGAAACAACAACCGAAGAAGAGACTACAAAAAAGGTTGTTTATAAAGCGAAGACCAACGTAAAAACACAAGTCGCAACCGGCGACAAAAAGAAAGACGAAGACAAAGGTAACGACAAGGTAAAAGATGAGTCGTTGACCTCTTCCGGAAGCGGCGAAGCCCTGCCGGAATATAAGCCGACACCGTTGCCGTCAACGGGCGGTGTAGGCGTTCAATCGAAATATACAGATTTTGTCTATGCTGATACAAGTAACCTCACCGGTTGGCAAACGATTGACGGTGCGCAGTTCTATTTCAATAACAGCCACAAGCCTTTAACCGGGATGCAGAAAATCGGCAATCGCAATTATTACTTCAATTCCTACGGCGCGAAAGCTTCGCTTGTCGGGATTGACGTTTCTCAGTGGAACGGTACAATCAACTGGAGCAAAGTCAAAGCGGACGGCATTGATTTTGCAATTATCCGTGTCGGCTTCCGCGGCTACGGCACAAGCACGCCGATTAAACCGGTCACGCTTGACAAAAATGTCCGAACCAATATTGTCAACGCCAAAAAGGCAGGAGTTGCTGTCGGGCTTTATTTCTTCAGCCAGGCGATTACGATTGACGAGGCGTTAGAAGAAGCGGGCGCGTGCGTCAATATCGCGCGGCAATACGGGATTCAATATCCGATTTATTTCGATACGGAGTATTCAAACCCTGACCGTGACGGCCGCGCAGACAGTCTTTCCAAGGCTAAGCGTACCGACATTGCCGTGGCATTTTGTGAGGCAGTCAAAAATGCCGGTTATGCTCCCGGTGTTTACGCAAGCAAATCGTTTTATGATGACGAGTTGCAATTCTCCCGCCTGTCCTCTTACAACATTTGGGTTGCGCACTATACTTCTAAAAACACGGACTTCCGTTATTCCTACAAAATTTGGCAGTATTCTTCAACGGGAAGCGTCAGCGGTATTTCCAATAATACCGATATGAACATTTCGCTTTATGATTACGCCAAAAAAAGCGATATGAAAAACCTCGGCAGCAAAGTGGTGCTGACCAATGCCGCCGGCGTGCAAAGCTACACCTTGGCGGAAACCAAGCTCGCCGCATACGAGCAAACGCCGACGGACGCAATTTATAAAGACACGTTTTCAACAATTTCCGACTTGCCGGATGCGCGCGTAAAATCAGCGCTTTTGGAAAAATTGGAGGAACTTCACGAGACGGCGAAAGCTACTACAACCGCCGCGGCTTCCACAACCGCCAAAGCGTAATAATGTAAAATAAAAACGGGCTGTCTTTTATAGACAGCCCGTTTTTGCACCCTGTCGGACATCTCTGTCTTTAAAAGTACGTTGTATTGTGTTGAGCACTCTTTTCTTGTCTGCCGACCAAAGCGGTGCGACCAACAGTTTTTTCGGTGCATCGCCAGTCAGACGGTGGATTACGATTTCCGGCGGTAAAATCTCAATGCAGTCGCAAAGCAAATCGGCGTATTCCTCCAACGTCATCGTCTGAAATGCGCCTCGGTTATAAAGTGTTTCCAAATCCGTGCCGCGCAATACGTGCAAAAGCTGAAGTTTGATGCCCTTCGCACCGCTTTCGCCGACATACCGCACGGTTTCGAGCATTTCTTTGCGCGTTTCCCCGGGCAGCCCTAAAATGACGTGCGTCACAACCCGAACGCCGATGGCGTTTAGCTTTTTTACCGCTTCGTCATAAACCGAAAGGGGATAGCCGCGCCGGATAAATTCCGCGGTTCTTTCATGTATGGTTTGCAGCCCCAGTTCGACAAACACCGGCTTTTGCGCTTGCAGGGCTTTGAGCATATTAAGAATTTCGTCCGAAAGGCAGTCCGGACGCGTTCCGATGGCAATTGCACGGATGCAGTCTTCACGAACGGCGGCGTTAAAAATTTCAGAAAGCCTTTTTACATCACCATAGGTGTTCGTGTAGCTTTGAAAATAGGCGATATAGTGTTCACCCTTAAACTTTTTCTGTACCTGTGCTTTGGCGCGCTCAATTTGTTCGTGTATGCTGCCTTGTGTACTTTCGGCAAAGTCCCCGCTGCCGCCCGCGCTGCAAAAAATACACCCGCGGGTGTCCAGCGTTCCGTCCCGGTTCGGGCAGGTACAGCCCGCGGAAAGCGATAGCTTGTATAGTTTTTCACCGAATTCCCGTTTTACGGCATCGCTAAACGCATGATATCGTTTCTGCATAAATTTATCAGCTCCAAGGGGTATTATACCAGAGAAATATGCGTTTGCATAGGAATTGTGAAAACTGTATCAAACTGTAAATTTATTTTTTGAAAAAACTCATGCAAAGCAACAAAATCCGAATTTTTCACCATTTTGTTATTCACTTGTTGCGTAAGTAGGCGTATTATTTTTGCATAACAACAAAGGCGTTGTGAAGAAAACCTTCACAGCGCCTTTTTCTTTGTTCTTCAGCAAAGAAAAAAACCCCCGGTTCTACCGGGGGAATAAAAACGCTTTAGTAAAGAAAAACGGGCGAGCAAGGGCAAGCCCGAAAAAGGCGTTGAGGAAAAGAAAACCTCCAAGTAAAATGTAAGTGGTTTGGCAGCCGCATTACAAAAAACAAGGAGGAGATCAACAATGAAATATACAGGAAATAATGAGATAAAAAGTTTATCACATTCAACCTACAGATGTCAGTATCATATAGTGTTTGCACCAAAGTATAGAAGGAAAGAAATATACGGTCAAATCAAAAAAGATATAGGTGAAATCATCAGGAAATTGTGCGAACAAAAAGGAGTAGAAATAATAGAAGCAGAAGCGTGTAAGGATCACATACACCTTTTGGTAAGCATACCGCCATACATAAGTGTAGCACAATTCATGGGATATCTCAAGGGAAAAAGCAGTTTGATGATTTTCGACGACATGCAAATTTGAAATACAAGTACGGAAACAGAACCTTTTGGTGCAGAGGATACTATGTAGATACAGTCGGTCGAAATAAAAGGGTAATAGCAGAATACATCAAAAACCAGTTAGAAGAAGATTTTGCAAATGACCAAATAACAATAAAAGAATATGTAGACCCGTTTACGGGTGCCAAGAGAAAGTAAGCAAAAAAACAGCCGCACGAGAGCGGCTGCTTGAAAAAGTAATGCGATGCCAAACTGTCAGTGCCGCCTTTCAGGCGGCGAGCCAGTAGGCGCCCCTTATAGGGGCTGTGCAAACCACCAGTTTACTGGTGGTTATGATTTTCGGGACTTGCAAATCGGCGGAAGGTTTCACATATAAGTAAAGCATGAGAAGGGGTGTTTTTATGCTTTTCGAGTTGCTTTCCGCCATTAGTTCCCATATGCTTTACTTGCTTTTGCATATTGAGGGCGCGGGCTCGTTCCCGAAACCCTTAAAGCCGAAAGAGGAACGCGAGGCGCTGGCAAAATACCACGCGGGGGATATGGAAGCGCGCAATTTGTTAATTGAGCACAATTTACGCCTGGTCGCCCATATTATCAAGAAATATTATTCGTCTTATTCCGACCAAGACGATTTGATTTCGATTGGTACGATTGGGCTAATCAAAGGCATCGGTTCTTTTGACGAAAACAAAGGAACGCACCTTGCCACTTACGCGTCTCGTTGCATTGAAAACGAGATTTTAATGCATTTCCGCAATCAAAAGAAGAGCGCGCAGGATATTTCCATGAGCGAGCCGATTGACACCGACCCGCAGGGGAATCCTTTAACACTTTCCGAGATTATTTTTACAGACGATACAATAGCCGACGATTTAGATACCAAAATTAAAATCGAACGTCTTCGAAAACTTATAGATGAAATGCCCGAAACACGTGCAAAACAGATTTTAATTGCGCGTTACGGTTTAGACGGCAATTTCCCGAAAACCCAGCGTGAAATTGCGGAACAATTACACATTTCCCGCTCATATGTTTCCAGAATCGAAAAAAAGACTTTAGAGGATTTGCGTGATCGATTTGACCCTTGATAAAGCGCCGGTTTTCAGCAAAAAGAATATTGACATTGCAGCGGATTTTTGATAAAATTATCACCGTTGCAAAACGCGGGTGTAGTTCAATGGCTAGAATTCCAGCCTTCCAAGCTGGCTGTGTGGGTTCGATTCCCATCACCCGCTCCATTTTAAAACCTCATTCGTCAGAATGAGGTTTTTTCACAATTAGACCGAATTCAGAAAGGCGCGTTAGTTATGACAAAAATGGCAAAGGTCATGCCGCTTTGGGGTCCGTATTCCAAGAAATACAGCGGCATTTCCCGAATTGTGAATCACAAGGAAGAAAAGGGCGTTCGCTTCGACTTGGTCGTAAGCCCGGCGGTGTCGAACACCAACACCTGCCCGCCGAATGTGACCATTCCGGTCGGCATTCACCCGTGGACGGCGAAAAGCGATTATTCCCATTATTCCTATCGCTGCGATTTGGAGTGGAAAGACGTCATTTACGCCGACGTTTCGTTTACGAAATTAGACGATGAAAGCGTCCTGGTTCGTACCGAGCTTTTCAACAACTCTGAATTAACGCAAAATTGCCTTGTCAATTTCTTTTCAAGCCTAGAATTTCCGTGCCGCAGCGCGGTCACACTTTCTTTGCCGGACAAGTGCCTTTATAAAGACGCGCTCGACTATGTTTCTTATGATTACCACACCAAACGCCCGTGGGATGAAGAGTGCATGGACGCGATGAAAAAAGGCGAGTTTTTCGACGATACCTTCGTCGGGCACAGAGGACTCGGCGACCGAGACAACAACCGCTATATTTTACAGAAATACCCGAAATTCGGCGAAGAGGCGGGGGACAGGGTCGTCTATTCTCTGCCTTCAAAAACAACTTTTGATAAGCCTGTTTTAGTCGTTCGTTACAGAACCACGAGCGATAAAGATTCAACATTTACTTTAAACGGAAAACCTGTTGTTTTTACTGCTTCGGACAAGCTGCAAAACGCCGTGTTCCCGCTTGAAAACAAAAATGAAAATGCGTTTGAAATCGAGTTGATTTCCAAAGGTACCGGCGGCGTGGAACTTGACTTTTTAGCCGTCACCGAAGAAAAAGACGCACCTTTTGTGAAAGTCGAAGAAAAAGCGCTTCAATTTGAGCCGGAAGTAACCACAGAACTTTATAAAGACGGCGCAAAAGCGGTCTGTCAATATGAGGGTATCGAAAAACCGTTTGTCCTGCGTACATTCAACGCGGACACCCGGTTCCGTAATTTCCCGACCGGTGCGCTCGAAGACAGCCCCACGTCCCGTATTACCCAGCCGGACGAAAGCTTCGGCGATATGCTCGAGCAGTTTTCCGGCTCGTTCTCTGAAAAACACAGTGACCCGGGCTTTTTCCACAATACCGTTGTGCACACCATTTTCATGCCGCCGCATTCTACCCACGTGGAATATGCTGTGATTTCCTACGGTGAGACGGCTTATAAAACCCCGGAAGCTTATGAAAATATTTATAAAGCTGCCGCGGCGTCGCTCGAACCCCTCGGATACACCAAAGCCGGCGAGCCTTATGCGTTTTCCAACCAGCTTCTGCGCGCTGCCATGTTCCAAAACACGGTTTATCCGCTTTACTGCCACGGGGAATATGTCGTGCACCACACGCCCGGCAAACGCTGGGATTCGTTCTACACGTGGGATTCGGGCTTTATCGGGCTTGATATGACTATGTTCGCCCCGAAAATTGCCGACTACATTCTCGATATGTATTTAAGCGATAAGGATAACCCGGACTATGCGTTTTTGCTGCACGGTTCGCCTGTGCCGGTGCACTTGTACCAGTACTTTGAAATGCTCAAAGGCGTAAACGACAAAACCGAGCTTTATGCCTATTACGACCGCGCCAAGCTGTTTTATGATTTCTTGGCGGGCAAAATCAACGGTTCAACGACCGCTAAGTTTAAAAGCGGCATGACCACCACGTTCGATTATTTCTACAATTGCAGCGGTATGGACGACCTCCCGCCGCAAAAGGCAATGTACCAAAAGGGAATTCAGAAATACTGCGCGCCGGCGATTTCGTCTTCGCAGGTGATTCGCACGGCGAAAATGCTGAAAATCGTCGCCGAGCATTTAGGAAGAACGGACGATATGCGCCAATACGACGAAGACATTGCCCGTATAACAAATGCTTTGCAAACCTGGTCGTGGGACGAAAATTGCGGCTATTTCTCTTATGTTCTCCATGATGACGACGGGAACCCGACCGGCAAATTCCTTTCGGACAGCGGCGAAAACCTCGATAAGACCATGGACGGTATTTACCCGCTGATTGCCGGTGCCGTAACCGCAAAACAGCGCGAAATCATTTTGTCACACTTAAAAAGCGACGATGAAATGTTCACGCCGGTCGGCATCAGCGCCGTGGACCGCACCGCCGGGTATTATTTGCCCAACGGCTACTGGAACGGCAACGTCTGGCTTTCGCACCAGTGGTTTGTGTGGAAAACCATGTTAGACCTCGGCGAAACGGATTTCGCTTATCGAATTGCCGAAACGGCGCTGAAAGCGTGGAAGCGCGAAGTCGAGTATTCCTACTATACCTTTGAAATGTTCAGCATCGAAACCGGACGCGGCGGTTGGTTCCACAACTTCGGCGGACTTTCCGCGCCGGTCAATCTTTGGGCGGCGGCATATTTCTGCCCGGGGACTTGCAATTCCGGCTTCGACACCTATTGTGAGCATATGGAATTTTCTGACGACAACGCGGCTTTCGTCGGCACCTTTGACAATTACGGCGAAACCGACAGCGTCGCGTTGGTCGTTTTAAAAGACACCGGGCGCTATACCGTCACCGTGGACGGTAAACCCTGCGACTGCCACGAGCGTTTCCCGGGCATGTTTGAAATTCCGCTCCCGAAAGCCAAGAAAAATATACAGGTGAAAATCAGCTTGTGTAATCCTCAATAATTTTCTGTATTTCTTCGTCCGTTTGTGCCGGAATGCCGTTGATAACCCTTTTCTGTTCTTCGGCGGGCAGCATTTCCAAATAGACGTCGTAAATTTCAACAGGCATGGCAAATCCTCTTTCAAAAAGCGCCAACTGCCCCTGATATTGCGAAAATGTGTATTTCGGTACGGAGACTTGCGTGACCTCGTTTGCCGCGGCAGGGGTTTCTCCGGCATTTAAAGAAAAAACGGCGGATAAACCCAAAATTACAAGTGCACAAAGCGAAATCAGAATACAGCGAAGTAATGTTTTTTGCATTTTGTCACTTCCTTTATGCTTATTTTTGCCAAAATGACTGGATTTTATTAAATTTCGGCTAAATTTGGAAATTTTTAATGAAATACAGGCAAAAATATGATACAATAACTTGTAAATTTGTTTTCTCGGAAAAACCATGCTTTTTAAGCTTTAAAAATTAAACGGAGGCACTGTATGGCATCCAAACCGCGAAAAACCAATGTGCGCAAACGCAAACCGATCAGCAAGAACAAAAGAACGCTGATTTCGGTTTTGTTGGCGCTTGCCCTGACGGCATTGTTGACCGTTTTAATTGTCGGCATTTACCTAGTGTCGTTCATGGTCTCTTATGTCAACGGCGACCCGAAAATCAATTTGGAAGAATATAAAGAAAATCAGGACCAAACCACGATTATCTATGCGTATGATTCCAATAACGAAGCCGTGGAGCTTACCCGACTTTACGGCGAGCAGAACCGCGTTTGGGTAACTTACAGCACAAACCCCGACGAAAGCGTGATCCCGCAAAATCTGGCGAATGCTTATATCGCGCTGGAAGACAAACGCTTCCCGGACCATGACGGCGTCGACTGGTTCAGAACCTTTGCCGCTGTGTTCCATGACGGCGGTTCCACCGGCGGTTCAACGCTTACCCAACAGCTGATTAAAAACCTGACGGGTGAAAACAAGAGAACCATAAACCGTAAATTTTACGAAATTTTGATGGCGTTAAACCTTGAAAAGAATGTTTCCAAGGAAACGGTTTTGGAAGCTTATATGAACACCGTTTATATGAGCCACGGCTGCTACGGCGTGCAGACGGCGGCGGAAAAATACTTCGGTAAAAATGTGCAGGATTTGAATCTTGCCGAATGTGCGTCGCTCGCTGCCATTACAAAAGCACCGTCTTCCAACGACCCGCTTTTGCATCCCGACAAAAACCGCACCCGTCAGCTTTATTGCCTGGATATGATGTTGGAAGAGGGTATGATTACCCAAGAAGAACACGACGAAGCGGTCAACTATAAAATGGTCTTTACCAACAGCGAAGACTATGTACCCTCCGGCGACCTTGCTTCTCAGCAGACCCAAACCGAAACCAAAATTCAAAGCTATTATGTGGATTACGTTATTCAAAGCGTGATTCAGGATTTGATGGACAAATACGGCTACACCCGCTCTCAGGCGTCTTCGATGATTTATTCCGGTGGTTTGCGTATCTATTCCGCTGTGGATATGGATATTCAGGAAGCCATGGAAACGGTTTACGTCAATAAGATTTCGTTCCCGAAATATAACAAAAAAATTGACGATGCACAGTCCGCTATGACCATTATGGATTACAGCGGCAGAATCGTCGGTATGGTCGGCGGCGCCGGTGAAAAGACCGAAAACCGCGGGCTGAACCGTGCGGCGAACTCTTACCGTCAGCCCGGTTCTTCGATTAAACCGCTGACGATTTATGCGCCCGCGATTGAAAAAAAATATGTCACCTGGAGCACAAGAGTTAAGAACTACGGTATCCCGAACTATTATACTGACGGGAAAAACGGCGGCTACGGCCCCGTGAACTACGGCAACGACCCAGGTTCTCCGGATTCCTATGTCAACGTGCAAAAGGCAATTTGTAAGTCTTACAATACCGTTCCGGCGCAGATTTTACGCCAAATGGGCTATCAAAAGAGCTTCGATTTTGCGACCCAAAAATTCCGCCTTTCAACCCTTGTTGACCCGACCGACATCAACGCATCTTCTCTTGCCGTCGGCGGTACTTATAAAGGCGTTTCCACGCTGCAAATGGCGGCGGCTTATGCGTCATTCGGCAACGGCGGCAAATATTTTGAGCCGTATTGTTACTATAAAGTGACGAATTCCACCGGCACGGAAGTGTTGTTACAGCACGACAAAACCGACGGTGACCAGATTATGGGTGCGGATACCGCAGATATTATGAATAAACTTCTCCAGACGGTTGTTACCGACGCTGCGGGGCAGGGCACCATGCGCAACTACGCGCTGAAAAATTCCGTGTTGTTTGCGAAAACCGGTACTACGACCGATGACTATGACCGCTGGGTTATCGGCGGCACGCCGTATTATGTCGCGGCGGTTTGGTTCGGCTGTGATATTCAGAAATCACTTTCCAACTATGTTTCCGGAAACCCGTCCGCCAAGATTTTTGACGAGGTTATGAACCGGATTCATAAAAATCTCGAACGAAAAGATTTTGAAACGCATTCTCCAATTGTGGAACAACACGCCTATTGCACCGCAACCGGGCTTTTGGCAAGTGACAGTTGCCCGAGCAAGGCAATGGGTTGGTATTCGAAAAACAATATGCCCGGCTACTGTGTTTCCTGTACCGCTGCGGCGCCTGCGGAACCTGCTACAAATGCTGCGGGCGGCGGCGAAGCGACAACTGCCGCTCAGGCAGAAGGCACAACGGCAGCGCCCGCAACAACGGCGGCTGCAACAGAGGCAAATACAGCTGCACCGGCGGCGTAATTTGGGAAGAGGGAATTCATGTCTGCTTTTCTGTTTCAAAATGCGCGGGTCATTGACCCCTCGCAAAATATGGACGTTGTTTGCGATTTGCTTTGCCGCGACGGTAAAATTGCCGCCGTCGGACAGGGCCTGTCTGCAGACGGCGCAAAAAGAATTGACGCTTCGGGGCTTATTTTAGCCCCGGGGCTCATTGACTTGCATACCCATTTGCGCGACCCGGGCTTTACCGAAAAGGAAGATATTTTAACCGGCTGTGCCGCTGCGGCAGCGGGAGGCGTGACAACGCTTTGTGCGATGCCCAACACTAAACCGACCTGCGACACGCCGGAAACAATTGCTTATATTCTCGAAAAATCCAAAAACGCGAAAGCTCGCGTTTTGCCGGTTGCCGCGATTACAAAAGGCCTTGCCGGTCAGGAACTCACCGATATGGAAGCCTTGAAAAAAGCGGGTGCCTGCGCGTTCTCCGATGACGGCGTGCCGGTCGCTACGGCGGCGTTAATGGCAGAAGCCATGCGCGAGGCTTCCAAACTGAACGTACCGATTTTTGCCCATACGGAAGACCAAACGCTTTCCAAAGGCGGCAAAATCAACGAGGGTGAAGTCTCTCGTGAACTCGGCGTTCCCGGAATTCCGAACGCCGCGGAAGACGTGGGAACCGCGCGCGAACTGGCGCTTTTGATGACCGCACCCGAAAATACAAGGCTGCACATTTGCCACGTCAGCACGGCGGGCAGCGTCGCGCTGATTGCCGACGCAAAACGGCGAGGCCTTTCGGTTACCGCCGAAACCGGCCCGCATTATTTTATGTTGAACGACGAAATGCTGCGCACAAAAGATGCCGACTACCGCATGAACCCGCCGCTGCGCACGAAAGCGGACCAAGAAGTGGTGTTAAAAGCACTTGTGGACGGCACCTTAGACGTCATTGCCACCGACCACGCACCGCACACACCTTTGGAAAAATCAGATTTCTTAAATGCGCCGAACGGTGTAATCGGTATGGAAACGTCCTTTTGCGCCGCTTATACCGCGCTGGTTTTAACAGGACTTATGACGGTTTCAGAACTGATTTACCGCATGAGCACTTTGCCCGCCAAAATTTTGGGGCGTGACCTCGGTACTTTGCGCGTGGGTGCGCCGGCGGATTTGATTTTGATTGACGAACACGAGACTTGGGTCGTTGACCCGGAGCGTCTGCACGGAAAATCTAAAAACGCGGTGTTCAAAGGCAGGAAACTGCAATCCAAAATTAAAATGACCGTTTACAACGGTGAAATTGTTTTTGAAGATGAAAGGGAGAAAAACTATGGGGTTTGACAGACTGATTGAAGCAATCGCCGAAAAGAAAAATCCGACGGTTGCGGGGCTCGACCCGAAGCTTGACTATGTGCCGGAATATATCCGCAAACAGTCGTTTGAAAAATACGGATTTACATTAGAGGGCGCGGCAGATGCGCTTCTGACTTTCAACAAAGGGCTTATAGACGCGCTTTGCGATATCGTTCCGGCGGTGAAACCCCAGTGTGCTTATTATGAAATGTATGGTTGGCAGGGCGTTCGCGCGCTGTATGATACGATTTCCTACGCCAAAAGCAAGGGCTTGTTCGTCATTACCGACGGCAAGCGCAACGACATCGGCTCCACAATGGAAGCTTACGCCGCCGCGCATCTTGGAAAAGTCGCGGTCGGTGAAAAGACTTATGCGCCGTTTGACGGCGACGCGCTGACCGTCAACGGTTATCTCGGCACGGACGGCGTTGCACCGCTTCTGCCGATTTGCCGTGAGCAGGATAAAGGGATTTTTGTTTTGGTCAAAACCTCCAATCCGTCCTCCGGCGAGTTGCAGGATAAAATCCTTGACGGTAACACCGTTTACCGCACAATGGGCGCGATGTGTGAAAAATGGGGCGAAGATACCCGCGGCAAATACGGCTACTCCGCCGTCGGCGCGGTTGTCGGCGCGACTTACCCGCAGCAGTTGGGCGAACTTCGCGAAGCGCTTCCCCACACTTTCTTCTTGGTGCCCGGTTACGGTGCGCAGGGCGGCGGCGCAAAAGACGTAGCGCCTGCGTTTGACAAAAACGGGCGCGGCGCGGTGATTAACTCTTCCCGCGGAATTATGTGCGCTTACAAAAAAGGCGATTATGCCGAAACCGACTACGCAAAAGCCGCACGCGAGGAAGCCATTCGCATGCGTGACGAAATCAACAGCGTTTTATAATAAACAAAAGGGGAAAGCCTTATGACGCAACAAATCAAAAAAGCCTATTTGCTTTTAGAGGACGGAACCGAGTTTTCGGGCTATTCTATGGGAAAATCCGGCACGGCGATTGGGGAAGTTGTTTTCAATACCTGCACGGCTTCTTATGAAGAGCTTTTGTCCGACCCGACCTATTACGGCCAAATTGTCGCGCAAACTTATCCGTTGGTCGGCAACCGCGGCGTTTCGCGCGAACGCAAAGAGTCCGAAATTATGTCCAACGGCTATATCGTCCGCGAATGGTGCGACGTGTCGGGCGACGGTGCACTCTCACTAGACGACTATCTTCGTGAACAGGGAATTGTCGGGGTTTACGGCATCGACACGCGCCGTTTAACACGTGCGTTGCGGGATAAAGGCTATATGAAAGGCGCGATTACCGACAGCCTTCAAAACCGTGACGCGCTGTTGGAAGAAATCAAAAAATACACCATTTCCGGCGCCGTTGAGACGATTACAGTAAAGACCCCCGAACATATCGAAACCGAAAACGCAAAGTTTCGCGTAGCGGTTTTGGATTACGGCTTTCCGCGTAAAACGCTCGACGCCTTTACCTCGCGCGGGTGTTCGTTGGATATTTTGCCGGCCGATTACACCGCCGAGCAAATCGCGGCGCTTTCACCCGACGGGATTTTGCTTTCCGACGGCCCGGCGGACCCGGATGACAACCCTGAGCTTATTGAGCATATCCGTGAGATTATAAAAAGCGGTATTCCGGTTTTGGCAATCGGGCTTGGTTATCAAATGCTGTCGCTTGCGGTCGGCGCGAAAATTGTCAAAATGCCGCAAGGGCACAGAGGTTCCAACCAGCCGGTTTTGATTGAAAACACCGACCGTTTGATGGTGACCGACCAAAATCACGGCTACTGCGTGGCGCGCGACAGCGTTCTTCCCGAAACGGCTGAGATTTTGTTCAGCAATATCAACGACCGCTCCGTTGAGGGGCTTCGCTATAAAGCGTTCCCCGGAGTCGGCGTCCAGTTTACGCCGTCCGGCGATCGCGACAGCAGTACATCTTGGATTTTTGACAGCTTTTTGGAAACCATGAAGGAGGTGCGCGCATGAAACCGACATTCCGCAAAATCTTGGTCATCGGCGCGGGCCCTGTCGTCATTGGGCAGTCGAGCGAATTCGATTATGCCGGCACGCAAATGTGCCGCACCTTGAAAAATGAGGGTATCGAAGTTGTAGTGGTCAACTCGAACCCCGCAACCGTGATGACCGACAAACAGCTTGTCGATAAGGTCTATATCGAACCGTTAAACGGGGAAACGGTGAAAAAAATTATTGAGTTGGAACAGCCGGACGGCGTTCTTGCGACCGCAGGCGGCAAAACCGGGCTCGAAATCTGTCTGGAACTTGCGCAAAACGGCTATTTGGATGAGCACCACACGGTGCTTTTGGGCGCGCAGCCGGACGTGATTAAAAGCGTCCGCAATGCGCAGGCGCTGCAAACCATGCTTCGTGACGCAGGCGAGCCGTATTTGCCCGCTGACATCGTCAATTCCGCCGAAGAAGCTGCGGAATTTGCCGAAAAGGCAGGCTACCCGGTTTGTATTAAGACCGCATTTTCTGCGGAAGCCGGAGAGTTTATTCCTTGTAATAATGAAACCGCATTGAAAGCGGCGTTCCCGGCGTGTGCGGAAAAATCACTGGTCGGGCAAGTGCTTATACAAAAATTTATCGGCGGCTACAAGGAAATTGAATTTGCCGCGATTCGCGACGCTTATGACAACTGCATCAGCGTTTGCAGCACGGAAAATTTGGACGCAGTCGGCACCAACTCCGGCGACAGCGTTGTGGTTTTGCCGGCGCAAACGTTGACCGACAACGAAATGTCCCGCCTTCGCCGTGCGGCGCGGAAAATTGCGCGGTATTTAAAAATTGCCGGAAGCTGTCTTGTTCGCTTTGCGCTGCACCCGCAGACCGGGGATTATATCGTTTTAGACGTCGAACCTCAGCTCAACCGCACCACGGCGCTGATTTCCAAAGTGACCGGCTACCCGATTGCAACAGTCTGTGCCAAAATTGCGCTGGGCTATAAATTGTTTGAAATCCCGAATGAGATTACCGGCGTGACCACGGCGGCAAATGAATCGGCGATTGACTATTGTGCGGTGCGCGTGCCGAAATGGTCGTTTGAAAATTTCAGCGATGCTGATCGTGTGCTCGGCGACACCATGAAATCCACCGGCGAAGCGTTTGCCATCGGTACGGGCTTTGAATTGGCGCTCTTAAAAGCCATTCGTTCCATCAATCCCAAAACCGAGCATTTGGCGTTGCCGAAACTGCGGCTGAAATCCGACGAAGAAATCAAAGAATTGCTTTGCGTTCACGACGACGAGCGGATTTTCACCGTGTATGAAGCGGTGCGCCGCAATATGCCGTTAGACGAAATCCATAAGCTCACGCAAATCGACAATTTCTTCCTGTCGAAGTTCAAAAATATTGCCGATATGGAAGCGCTGATCGCGTCCGGTCTTACCGGAGAAATTTACTATCGTGCAAAAGCGCTCGGTTTCTTAGACAGCGTGATTATGAAGCTTGCCGACCTTGAAAAATTGCCGTTTTCCGCGCACGCGTCTTACAACACCGTGGATACCTGCGCGGCGGAATTTGACGTGCAGAAGCCTTATTTCTATTCCGCCTGGGATGAAGACAATGAGGCGGCAATGTACCTTAACGCGCACCCGCAAAAGAAAAAGAAAATTTTGGTTGTCGGCGCGGGTCCGACCTCTATCGGTCTTGGGACCGACCGCGATTATGCCGCTTTTCAGGCGCTGCGCACACTTTCCGATTTCGGCTATGAAACCGTGATGCTCAACAACAATCCGGCGGCCAACACCACCGATTTTGCCGCGGCGGATAAGCTTTATGCCGACCCGATTACCGAAGAGGATATTTGCCATGTCGCAGCGACGGAAAAACCTGACGGCGCGATTTTGATTTTCGGCGGCGGCAACGCACTTCGCAAATCCGAAGCGCTGCGCGAAATGGGCGTGCAGATTTACGGCGCTGACGCGGAAACGCACCGCATGCTTAAAAACAAAATCGAGTTTTTCGATATTTTAGACAGCCTCAATATCCGCCACACCAACAACCGCCGTGTTTTGGTCGGCAAAGGTGCCCAGGTGGACGTTTTGACCGACGGCGAGGATTTCTTAATTCCCGGCATTTGCGAGCACATCGAAAAAGCGCAGGTCCACTCCGGTGACTCCGTCAGCGTGTATCCGACCGTGACGCTCACGCCCGCGGTCAAAGATGAAATCGTCGAATATACCGCGCGTTTGGTGCGCCGGCTGAAAATCAAAGGGCTTTTGAACTTGCAGTTCGTGGTGTATGACAACGAAGTCTATGTCACCGAAGCGAGCGCGGTTGCAACGCGCAATATTCCGTTTTTGACGAAAGCAACCGCCCTGCCGATTATCGAGTTCGCAACACGCCTGATGCTCGGCGAAACCTTGCGCGACATTGGTATCGGCACCGGCCTTTATAAAGAGCCTGACCGGTCATATGTCCGCGTGCCGGTGTTCAGCTTTGAACAGCTTGAGGGCACCGATGTCCAGCTCGGCGGTGAAATGAAATCCACCGGCGAGGTGATGGGCGTAGCCGACACGTTTGAAGAAGCGCTCTTAAAAGGCTTTGTCGCTTCCGGCATGCGCATCAAGCGCACCGGCGGCGTGCTGATTTCTGTTGCGGATTCCGACAAACAGGCGAGCGTTGCGCTGGCAGACGAATTTTTAAAACAGGATTTCAAAATTTATGCAACGTCCAACACGGCGAAATTGCTCAATGCGAACCATGTGGCGGCAAATGCCGTGCGCAAAATTCACGAGGGCGCGCCGAATACGATGACTTTAATTATGAAAAACCGGCTTTCTTATTTGGTTTCCACCGCCGAATCCGGTCCGAAGCAAAATTCCGATGACGTCCGTATTCGCCGAACTGCACTGCTTCGCAGAATTCCGGTTCTTCCGTCTGTGGAAATGGCAACAGCCTTTGCAAACTGCCTAGCCAAAAACGACGTAGTGGAAGAAATCCGCGTACAACCGCTTTAATGTAAAGGAGAAACCAATGTTTCAGTCTTTTTACAAAATCCAGTCCGTGGAACAGCTCAACCCGACCACGTTCAGTTTTGTGGTCGATTGCAAGAATTTAGCTGCTGAGAGTTGGTGCGGCCGATTTGTCAACATTCAGTGCGGCGAAAAAACCTTGCGCCGCCCGATTTCAATTAGCGAAATCGACCAGGAAATGGGTACAATCACGCTTGTTTTCGAGGTGCGCGGCGAGGGGACTGCCTGGCTTGCACAGCGAAAAGCAGGCGACGAAATCAACATTTTAGGACCTTTGGGCAACGGCTTTTTCCCGGATAAAGGGAAACGTGCTATTTTCATCGGCGGCGGCATCGGCTGCCCGCCCATGCTCGGTGCAGCGCAGGATTACGGCGAAAAAGCCGAGGCGATTTTGGGCTTCCGTTCGAAAGGGCAAGTCATTTTGCTTGATAAATTTGAAAAATGCTGCCAAAGTGTCAGCGTCACGACCAATGACGGTTCGTTCGGCACAAAAGGCTTTGTGACAGACGTTTTGCGTGAAAAACTTGAAAGCGACACCGACTGTGTGGTTTATGCCTGCGGACCTATGCCGATGTTAAAAGGCGTTGCGGAGCTTTGCAACGAAAAAAACGTCTTGTGCTATGTTTCTTTGGAACAGCGCATGGGCTGCGGCATCGGCGCTTGCTTGGCGTGTGCCTGCAAGACCCACGAAAAAGACGGCGAGCATATGCGCCACGTCTGCAAAAACGGACCTGTGTTTGATGCAAGGGAGGTTGATTTCAATGGCTGATCTGCGCGTCAATATTGCCGGTGTGCAGTTTAAAAACCCGGTGATTACCGCAAGCGGTACTTTCGGCTTCGGGCAGGAATATGCCCGGCTTTATGATATTTCCAAACTCGGCGGTATTTCCTGTAAAGGCACAACGCTCCACGAGCGCCCGGGCAATCTCCCGCCGCGTATCGCCGAAACCCCCAGCGGGATTTTAAACAGCGTTGGGCTGCAAAATCCCGGTGTCGATGCCTTTTTAAAAGATGACCTGCCGTTTTTAGCACAAAAAGATTTGGTGGTTATCGCCAACATTGCCGGCAGTCAGGTCGAGGACTATGTGGAATCCGTCCGCCGGTTGCAGGGCAGCAAAGTCGATATGATTGAATTGAATATTTCCTGCCCGAATGTCAAAGAGGGCGGTGCTTCTTTCGGCACATCTGCAAAAAGTGTGGAAAACATTACGAAACAGGTGAAAGCCGTCGCCGAACAGCCGCTGATGGTGAAACTCACGCCGAACGTCACCGATATTACGGAAATGGCGGCAGCGGCAGAAGCCGGCGGTGCTGACGCTGTTTCGCTTATAAACACACTTACCGGCATGAAAATTGATATTCGCACCCGCCGTCCGCTGCTCAAGAACAACACCGGCGGTATGTCCGGTCCCGCTGTGTTCCCGGTCGCGTTGCGTATGGTTTGGCAGGTTGCGAACCGCGTGAAAATTCCCGTGGTCGGTATGGGCGGCATTTCGAAGTGGGAAGACGCTGTGGAAATGCTGCTGGCGGGCGCCACAGCCATTCAAATCGGCACGGCCAATTTTACGGACGCTTACACGCCTTTAAAAGTGATTCAGGGCTTAAACGACTATTTAGATGCGAACGGCGAAAAATCCGTCACCGATATTATCGGCAAGGTGCAGCCATGGTAATTTTATCTGTGGATTACGGCGATGCGCGAACGGGGATTGCCTCCTGTGACGCGCTGCAAATGCTCGCGTCGCCGGTCACGGTGATTCACCAAACCGAAAAAGAACCGTTAGCCGACGAAATTTGCCGCATAGCAGCCGAGAAAAAAGCGCAAAAGCTGGTTTTGGGGCTTCCGAAAAATATGGACGGCTCCGAGGGCTTTCGTGCGCAGGCTTGTCGGGAGTTTGCGGCGCTGCTTTCGGAAAAATCCGGGCTTCCGGTCGATTTTCAGGACGAACGACTGACCACCGTCAGCGCGCACAACGCGTTAAACCTTACCAATACGCGCGGCAAGAAACGAAAAGCGGTCGTTGACGCCGTTTCCGCCGTGATTATTTTAGAAGATTACCTGCGGCGCACGAAATAATTTTTCTTGCCCACAATACGACAAATTATAAGAACCGATACCGATATAATAACGGTATCGGTTCTTTTTTTATGTTTGGGGGCGTTTCTATGGTCGTATATGTGGATGTCTTGGTCGCGCTCAATATTTTTGTCACTTACTTTTTGCTGCTTTGCACAAGAGGTCTCTTGCGCAAAACCGTAAAGCGCAGGCGGTTAGCCTTCGGTGCTGTGCTCGGCGGACTTTATTCGCTTATCATTTTTGTGCCGGAGCTGTCGGATATTCTTTCCGTACTTCTCAACATAGCTGCCTGCTGCCTTATTGTGCTCGCGGCGATTCCCGTACATACTTTTCGCGAATTTTTAAAAGCTTTCTGGGCGTTTTTGGTCGTGAATTTTGCGTTTGCCGGGCTGATGTTGGCGCTTTGGCTGTCATTACACCCGAAAGGCATGGTTTACAATAACGGTGCCGTCTATTTTGATATTGATATGAAAGTGCTTGTCCTTTCAACCCTTGCCTGTTACGGGATTTTAAGCCTTGCCGGTTTTCTTTTGAAGCGCCGAACGCCTGATAACAAAATTTATGAAATAGAGCTTTGTCACAACGGAAAAACCGTCTCCGCAAAAGCGCTTTTGGACACCGGCAACGCGCTTTCCGACGGCTTTTCCGACACGCCGGTTTTGGTTGCCGCGCCAAGCGTTCTCAAAGCTTTACTCGGCACGGATTTAGACAGCTTGTTTTTAATCAAAAAGGACTTTGAAACGGAATCTTCGGAGCGTATCCGGCTGATTCCGTTTTCTACGGTCGGTGACAACGGCGTTTTAAAAGCGGTTTTGATTGACAAAGTCCGTGTGCCGAAATTAGGCTTAATAGTGCAGCATGTGTTATTAGCGCAAAGTAAGGAGAAAACGCTCTCTGATGAATATTCGGTTTTATTAAGCAGTGATTTTTTGGAAAGGGGTAGTTATGAACACAATACTCGAAAATCTTCAAAACATATTACAAAAAATTAAGGGTTTTCTTTTCCGGCGAAGGATTCATTATATCAACGGCTCGCAAGCGCTCCCGGAACCGCTTTCCAAAGAAGAGGAAGAGGCGCTCCTTGCGCGCTTGCAAAGCGGGGAGAGCGCCGTTCGCGAAGAGCTGATTGTCCACAACCTGCGGCTTGTCGTTTATATCGCGAAAAAATTTGAAACCTCCGGCGTGTTTGTCGAAGATTTGATTTCGATTGGAACAATCGGTCTAATTAAAGCCGTCAACACGTTCCGTCCTGAAAAAAATATCAAGCTTGCCACTTACGCCTCGCGCTGTATCGAAAATGAAATTTTAATGTATCTTCGCAAAACAAGCACCCACAAAGCAGATGTTTCGATTGACGAACCGCTCAATGTGGATTGGGACGGCAACGAACTGCTGCTTTCTGACATTCTCGGCAGCGAGCCGGACTCCATTCACGAAAATTTGGAATATGACGATGAAAAAAAGCTGCTTTTAAAATGTGTGCGCACGTTACCTTCCAGAGAGCGTATGATTATGAATATGCGGTTCGGTTTGGACGGCGAAAGTGAACACACCCAAAAGGAAGTCGCCGACCTGCTCGGTATTTCGCAAAGCTATATATCCAGACTGGAAAAAAGAATTTTGGGGCAGTTAAAAAAATCCATGGAAGCGGCCGGTTGACAAGTGTTGAAAAAATTGTGTTTTTTTTAACAAAAAGACTACCACTTTGCTAAAAAATATGGTAAAATGACAAATGTTAAGTATTCTTTTTTGTGAGGGATATTTTTGGTCTTTTCAAGCCTTGTTTTTCTATACATTTTCCTACCGCTGTGTTTAGCGGCTTATTTTATTACAAAAAATATTCGAGTGCGCAACGTTGTGCTTTTGGTTTTTTCTCTCGTGTTTTACGCCTGGGGGGAGCCGAAATATATCTTTTTGATGATTTTAACCACGGCGGTCGACTTCTTCGCCGGGTTGTTCATTGAAAAATATCGCGGCACGCGTAAATCCCGCCTGTTTTTGACGCTTGCCGTTGTGCTGACGCTGTCGTCTTTGGGACTGTTTAAATATTTTGACTTTTTTGCCTCCAACGCCAACAGCTTTTTCCACATTTCTGTTCCGCTATTGGGACTTTCTCTGCCGATTGGCATTTCGTTTTATACCTTCCAGGCGCTTACTTATGTTGTTGACGTGTACCGCGGCAAGGTGCAGGTGCAAACGCAGTTTTACAAAATGCTTTTGTATGTGTCGATGTTCCCGCAGCTCATAGCCGGCCCGATTGTCCGTTACAGCGACGTCTGTAAACAAATTGACGAGCGTACCTGCTCCGTGCAAAAAGCGGCGCGCGGCACCATGCGGTTTTGCGTCGGTCTTTTCAAAAAAGCGGTTCTTGCCAATTTTGCAGGGGCGCTTACTGAAAAACTGCTCGGCGAAGACCTTTCGACGCTGTCTTTTGTAGGTGCGTGGGTCGGTATTTTCGCCTATGCTTTGCAAATCTACTTTGATTTTTCCGGCTATTCCGATATGGCGATCGGTCTCGGGCGAATTTTCGGCTTTGATTTTCCCGAAAATTTCCGCTACCCTTATATCGCCAAATCCATTCAGGATTTTTGGAGCCGCTGGCATATGACGTTAAGCTCCTTTTTCCGCGACTATCTTTACATACCGCTCGGCGGCAACCGAAAGCGCTGGGCGCTAAATATGCTGATTGTTTGGCTGCTTACAGGTCTTTGGCACGGTGCCGAATGGAACTTTGTTTTGTGGGGACTTTATTATTTCTTCTTCCTGATGCTCGAAAAAATGTACCTCGCAAAATACCTGAACAAAGCGCCGGTGGTCATACAACACCTTTACGCCGTAATTGTGATTTTGGTCGGTTGGGTATTTTTCTATTTCGGCTCACTTTCCGAAATCAAAGCATTTTTCGCCGCCGCGTTCGGCGCAAACGGCTTTTTACAGATCACCGAAAAAACCGTGATTGTCAATTATATTTTGACGCTTTTGGTTGGCGCGGTTTTGTGTTTGCCGGTGATTCCGTTCTGCAAGCGCATTGCCGGCAATTTGTGTAAATCCCACGGCGGTAAGATTTTCGTAAATGTGTGCGCGTGTGTGTGCACGGTCGCCGCTTTCGCGATTTCCACTGCGGCACTTGTCGGTTCAAGTTATAATCCGTTTTTATATTTCCGTTTTTAAGGTTCTTTATTATGAAAAGTTTAACTGCTTCACAAATTCAAGAATTTCACCGCCGAAAAAGACGAAAAAAGGCGCCGTATTTACTTTATAAGCCGGCGGCGTTTCTGATTGTATTCCTTTTTTGCCTGTCGCTGTTCTTTTTCTTCTTTTACAGCGCTTTTGACACAGATAAAACCGTCTCCGAAACCGAGAACCGCGCTTTGGCAACAAGACCTAAAGTGACGGCTTCCGCCATTTTTGACGGCAGTTTTATGAAAGATTTTGAAACCTATTACACCGATACTTTTCCTTTCCGCGATACGTTTCTGGCAGTCAATCAAAAGCTTTCTGCCTTTTTCACGGGCACACGCAGCAAGGACGATGTTGTATTAGTGGAAAAGCAGGACAAAGACGATTTTGCCGGCCAGGATATTACATATGACGAGTAAAAAATGCAGATGGGGTGAAACTTATGCAGTATGATGTCGTAGTCATCGGTGCCGGCGTGGTCGGTGCGCTGATTTCCCTGGAGCTTTCCAAAAAGGATATCCGCGTCGCCATGCTCGACAAGTGCAACGATGTTGCCATGGGTACCACAAAAGCAAACAGCGCAATCGTTCACGGCGGGTTTGACGCCGCCAACGGTACGCTGAAAGCCAAGCTCAATGTGCGCGGCACGGCGTTGATGCCGCAGCTTTGCGCGGACTTGGCTGTCCCTTACCGGAACAACGGTTCTTTGGTGCTTGCCTTTTCCGAGGAGGAAATGGAGCACGTCCACACGCTCTATGAAAGAGGGCAGAAAAACGGTGTGCCGCGTCTTTCCGTGATTGATAAGGCTGTGGTAAAAGCAATGGAACCGCACGTAAGCGACGAGGTCGTCGGCGCGCTTCTTTCGGAAACCGCCGGCATTGTCTGCCCCTATGAATTGACTATCGCTGCAACAGAAGTTGCGGTAACCAACGGCGTGGAATTTTTACGCAACTGCGCTGTGGAAAGTATTAAAGCCCAAAATGACAGCTTTGTGCTTTCAACCACCTGCGGTGAAATCGAAGCTTCCTATGTCATCAACGCGGCAGGGGTGCATGCCGATGACGTCGCGCGGATGATTGGCGACGACAGCATTTCGATTATCGCGCGCAAAGGCGAATATTACCTTTTGGACAAGTCTTACGGCTATATCGCCGACCACACGCTGTTCCAGTGCCCGACCAAAATGGGCAAAGGCGTTTTGGTGACGCCCACCGTTGACGGTAACCTTTTAATCGGCCCGTCCGCTTTAGATGTCGAAGATAAAGATGATGTCGACACAACCGCCGAAGGTCTTTCGTTCATTTTGGAAAAAGCGAAAAAGACGGTGCCGGAACTGAACACGCGCGGCGCAATCACGTCGTTTGCCGGTATGCGTGCCCACCCGGTGACCGATGATTTTATTATCGGTTTTTCCGAGAAAAACGACCGCTTCTTAAATGTCGCCGGTATCGAGTCGCCCGGCCTTTCCGCCGCGCCCGCGATTGCGGAAATGGTGCGTGACCTCTTGACCGAAAAAGCCGCCCTTTCTGAAAAAGCGCAATATAAGACCAAACGCACGCCGCCGGTTCGCTTCCGTCATATGACAAAATCGGAACGCGAAGCACTCATTGCGAAAAACAAAGCATACGGCCGTGTGATTTGCCGTTGTGAGACGATTACAGAAGGCGAGATTTTAGACGCAATTCACGCACCCGCCGGGGCGCGCGACGTGGACGGCGTAAAACGCCGTACCCGCGCCGGAATGGGTCGTTGCCAGGGTGGTTTCTGCGGCTCAAAAGTTGTGGAAATCCTTGCCCGCGAATTAAACGTGCCGATGAACGATATTACGAAATTCGGCGGCGCGTCTAAAATTCTGTTTGACAAAACGAAGTGAGGTGTGAATGATGCTCAACTATGATTTGGTCGTGGTCGGCGGCGGCCCTGCCGGTATGGCGGCGGCGCTGCAGGCGCACGAAGACGGAATCGAGAAAATCCTGATTTTAGAGCGTGCGGATACGCTCGGCGGTATTCTGGAGCAGTGTATTCACACCGGCTTCGGGCTGCATTATTTCGGCGAAGAGCTTTCGGGACCTGAATATGCCGGCAGATTCATTGAACAGGTTTACAAAACGGATATTGACGTAAAAGTCGATACCATGGTATTGGATATTTCCCCGGAAAACATCGTCACGGCGGTCAATAATTTTGACGGGCTGTTGACCATTCAGGCAAAAGCCGTTGTGTTGGCAATGGGCTGCCGCGAACGACCGCGCGGCGCGCTTTCAATTGCGGGCTGCCGCGCTTCGGGTATTATGACCGCAGGAACTGCGCAGAAATATGTAAACATCGACGGCTATATGCCCGGCAAAACGGTTGTCATTTTAGGCTCCGGTGACATCGGCCTTATTATGGCGCGCCGTATGACTTTGGAAGGCGCCAAGGTAAAAGCCGTTTGCGAATTGATGCCGTATTCCGGCGGTTTGACGCGGAATATCGTGCAGTGCCTGGAAGATTTCGGGATTCCGCTTCGTCTTTCCTGCACCGTCATTGAAACACACGGCAAAGACCGTCTGGAGGGTGTAACGGTTGCAAATGTGGACGAGCATTTACAGCCGATTCCGGGAACGGAAGAATACATACCCTGTGACACGTTGATGCTTTCCGTCGGTCTGATTCCCGAAAATGAGCTTTCCAAAAACGCCGGAATTGAGCTTGACCGCGTGACCAACGGTCCTATTGTAGACGAATACCGCGAAACGCTGCACAAAGGCGTGTTTGCCTGCGGCAATGTTTTGCAGGTGCACGACCTTGTGGACTTCGTAACCGAAGAAAGCAAGCTCGCGGGCGCCGGTGCGGCAAAATATATCAAAGGCGAAAAGAAAGACAACGGCGTGGTCGAAACCAAAGGGCAGAACGGCGTTCGTTATATTGTTCCCCAACGGATTAACCGCGCGACCGACAAAGACGTGAAACTGTATTTCCGCGTCGGCAAAGTGCTTGAAAATGTTATGCTGACGGTTACCTGCGGCGATAAAGTCCTGCTTTCCAAGAAAAAGCGGAAAATGACGCCCGGTGAAATGGAATATGTCACGATTAAAGCGGATACCATTCACGACCTGCCCGAAAATAGCACGCTGGTCGTGGAGACAAAGGAGGCGTAAGACATGGAAAAAAGAGAACTGATTTGCGTGTCCTGCCCCATTGGCTGCGCCATTACGGTGGAGCTTGACGACAACGGCGAGGTCCTGTCCGTTACCGGGAACACCTGCAAACGCGGCGACAGCTACGCGCGGCAGGAATGCACCCACCCGGAGCGCATGCTTACGTCGACTGTTAAAGTCGAGGGCGGACGACTGCCGGTTGTTCCGGTCAAATCCAGTGTCCCGGTGCCGAAAGAAATGTTGTTCGATTGTATGAAAGAAATCAACAAAGTTACCGTTAAAGCACCTGTTCATATCGGCGACGTTGTACTTTCGAATATTCTCGATACCGGTGTAGATATTGTAGCAACCAACGAAGTGTAATTGTTTTATAAGAAAGCACGCTCTTTCGGAGCGTGCTTTTTTCTGTATAGTGCTGTTTCTTGCGGAATCTCTGAAACTGTGCTAAAATTACCGTAAGAAGCATTGAAGGAGAAATCGTATGGAAAGCTATCAACGCGCCGCCGAGATTGTGCCGTCTGAGCGCCAGCTCGCGTGGCAGAAAATGGAGTTTTACGCTTTCTGCCATTTTGGCATGAATACATTTACAGGCAAAGAGTGGGGCGATGGTCAAACGCCGCCGGAAGTTTTTAACCCGACAGACCTCGACGCCGAACAGTGGGTCAAGGCGATTAAGTCCGCCGGTATGCGCGGGCTTATTTTGACCTGTAAACACCACGACGGCTTTTGCCTGTGGCCGAGCGCCTACACTGAATATTCCGTGAAAAACAGCCCGTTCCGCGACGGAAACGGCGACGTTGTGCACGAAGTCGCCGACGCTTGCCGGAAACACAATATCAAATTCGGCGTCTATCTTTCCCCGTGGGACCGCCACGAAGAGACCTATGGGCAGGGGGAGGCCTACAATACCTTTTACAAAAACCAACTGCGCGAGCTGCTCACCAATTACGGCGAAATTTTCACCGTTTGGCTGGACGGCGCCTGCGGGGAGGGGAAAAACGGCAAGGTGCAAAAATATGATTGGCAAAGCTACTACGCCGTCGTGCGCGAATTACAGCCGAATACCGTAATCAGCATCTGCGGGCCGGACGTCCGCTGGATCGGCAATGAAGCGGGGGTCTGCCGTAAATCGGAGTGGAGTGTTGTGCCGTCTTGGCTTTCCATCAACGAATTTACCGCGGAACGCTCGCAAAAAGAGGATGACAAAAAATTTGCCAAGTCCCACAATGCTATGTTGTTGGACCTCGGCTCGCGGAAAGCCATCCGCAAGGAAAACGAACTGATTTGGTATCCGGCGGAGGTGGACACTTCCATTCGTCCCGGCTGGTTTTACCACCCGGAGCAGGATTATAAAATCAAATCGCTTGACAAACTGTTTAAAATCTATTTGAGTTCCGTTGGCGCCAACGCTTCGCTTCTTTTGAATGTTCCGCCGGATAAAACCGGACATATCAGCAAAATGGACGAATTGACGCTCGATTCTTTCGGGCGGCTTTTGCGGCGTGAATTCCCCGAAAACCTGTTCGGGGAGCATGCACGCGCTGATGCGACAAGTGAGCTTGACGAAGCACACGGGCCGCAAAACGTGCTGTCTGAAGACGAAACCGCCTATTGGCAGGCGGCAAGCGATGATCCCACGCCGGAACTGATTTTGGATTTCGGGCAAGAAACGCGGTTTGACAGTCTTTTTTTACAGGAAAATATCGCGACCGGCCAGCAAATTGAGGCGTTTTCGGTTTATATCGAGCACAAAAACCACTGGAAACGCATCGGAAAATACACGGTGATCGGTTATAAAAAAATCTGTTATTTTAAGAAAGCCCATAAAGCAAGAAAAATTCGAATTGTGTTTAACCAGAACCGCGGGAAGGTGACAATTTTGTGTGCGCTTGCCTATAAACGTGAAGAGCTTGACACCCCGACCGACAATACTCAGGATTTGTCTTAATTTGCAACCCTGCCTTCAAAAAATATACAGTGTAAAGCAGAATACTTGCTACGAAAAAATCGCCTTGTAAAGTCAAAAACTTTACAAGGCGATTGACATAAAAATGTTCAAAAACCGGAGTTTTTAACATTGTGAACAGAGTTTTGAACATTATCTACGTTGAAAAAAGAACTGGGAAAAATTGGAAATCCTGCATATTTTAATTTTTTGCTATGCATTTTTCGTCAAATTTTTGCATTTTTCTTAAATTTAACTTTCAAACACTTTTTACCAGTTGTCGATGTGGCTTCTTTCAAGCGCACCGATAATTTTTTTGCGCACGGCAGGGTAATCTTTTTCGAGGGCTTTTAAAAGCTCTTTCATGTTCTGTCGATTTGAGACTTTGTCCATCGGGCAGCGGCTTTTTACAACCGGCAAATTTGCTCTGCGCGCTGCAGCGGCGACATCTTTTTCGTAGGCAAAAATCAACGGGCGGATGAGATAAAGCTTTTTGTTCGAAAGATAAGAAACGGGGGAGAAGCAGCCGATTTTTCCGCCGTTTAAAAGGTTCATCAAAAAAGTTTCCGCCGCGTCGTCCAAATGGTGTCCGAGTGCCACTTTGTTGCAGCCGTTCGCCACCGCTGTGTCGTGCAAAAGCCCCCGGCGCATTTTTGCACACAGACTGCACGGGTTCTTTTCTTTTCGGGTCTTAAAAATGACTTCCCAAAGATTGGTGCGCCGCACGATGTATTCCACTTGCAATTTTTTGCAAAGCGCTTCAATGGCTGTGTAATCTTCAGCAATGCCGTTAAACTGATAGTCGAGCGTAATCGCGACCAGAGAAAAAGGCTTCGGGTAAAAGTCTCGCAATTTGGCGAGTGCATACAGGAGCGCCAAGGAATCCTTGCCGCCTGAAACGCCGACCGCGATTTTATCGCCGGCTTCAATCATATTGTATTTGTCTACCGCCGCGCGCGTCAGGCTTAAAAGCTTTTTCATGGTATGCCTCCAAAAAGTGCTTGTTACCGTTGCATTTTACCGCAAAATAAGCCGAAAGTAAACAAAATTTTCAAAAATAATCTGCGAGCAAATAATATAAAATTAAGAGAAAACAGAAGAAAATAAGAGAAAATTATATAGTCCGTTAAAAATTTGAAAAAATAGGTTGACGAATCCGATTTTAAGTGGTAATATATTCGAGCAATTCAGAAAAAAGAAGTTTAGATTTTGGAGGTTATGTCTTATGTCAACTTATATGCCTAAGGCCGGCGACATCAGCCGCGCATGGTATGTTCTTGATGCTGACGGCAGAACGCTCGGCGAAGTCGCAGCGGAAGCGGCAACGCTTCTTCGCGGGAAACACAAACCCACCTTCGCACCTCATGCGGACTGCGGCGACAACGTTATCGTGATTAACGCTGAAAAAGTTGTTCTCACCGGCAACAAGCTCGAACAAAAAATGTATTATCATCACACCGGGTACATCGGCAATATGAAGAAAATCAAATACAAAACTTTGATGGCCGAAAAACCCGGATTCGTTATGGAAAAAGCAGTAAAAGGTATGCTTCCCGCCAACTCCATCGGCAGAAAGGCGCTCACCAGACTGCACGTTTACCAAGGCGCTGCGCACCCGCATGAAGCGCAGAAGCCGCAAGTAAGAGAATTCTAAGAAAGGGAGGCAAAAGAATATGTACGAAACCAATCCTTATTTTTACGGCACAGGCAGAAGAAAGAAATCCGTTGCGCGTGTCCGCGTTTATGCCGGCACCGGTAAAATCACCATCAACGATCGTGATTTCGACGATTATTTCGGCCTTGAAACCCTGAAACTCATCGTGCGTCAGCCTCTCACTCTGACTGGCACCGAAGGCAAATTCGACATCGTCTGCAAAGTTGCCGGCGGCGGCGTTACCGGCCAGGCCGGTGCAATTCGTCACGGTCTTTCCCGTGCACTTCTGCAGTATGACGAAAGCCTGCGCCCGGTTCTCAAGAAAGCAGGCTTCTTAACACGCGACCCGAGAATGAAAGAAAGAAAGAAATACGGTCTCAAAGGCGCTCGCCGTGCGCCTCAGTTCAGCAAGCGATAAAACTGTTTCAAAACAGCTCAAAAACCCCGAAACCATGCGGTTTTCGGGGTTTTTCCTTTTCAGATTGTTTGCCCTGTTTTGGCATAGTCTGACCTGTTTTGACCCGATTTTTATGGGTTAAATAAAGGACAACCACCCCTAAAATGAGGGCTAATGGGTTAAATTATAGGACAACTTTTTTGCCCCTGCACCCTCCCATGAGGTCATTTTTGCTTTTTTGCCCCTCTGAAATTTTATGCAAAATCGGTTTGGCAGAGTTTGACCAAATCTGAACAAATGAATATGATTTTATTGCGAAAGCGCTCAGTGTTTTTGGCTGGGCGCTTTTTGCATTTCCGGGAACTTGCTTCCGGGATCAGAAAAAGCCGTCACTCTTTTTTTCACGAAAGAAGTGGCGGCTTTTTCTATTTCCAGAAACAATCACGACCAAACAGAAATGAGGTGAAGTCATTGAACACGCAAATCATCGCCGTCGCTAACCAGAAGGGCGGCGTCGGAAAGACGACCACTTGCGCCAACTTAGGCATTGGGCTGGCCCAGGCCGGGAAGAAGGTCCTGCTGGTGGACGCTGACCCCCAGGCCAGCCTGACCATCAGCCTGGGCAACCCCCAGCCGGACAAGCTGCCCTTCACCCTCTCGGACGCGATGGGCCGCATCCTGATGG
>ERZ1643251.93-NODE-93-length-160460-cov-42.614276_pt1 | contig 160460 bp, 132 predicted proteins | sample MGYA00579261_ERZ1643251 | MGnify/ENA primary metagenome ERZ1643251 (study PRJEB29033, sample SAMEA4952267) | chicken gut metagenome | biome: Broiler Chicken; feature: Gastrointestinal Tract; material: Caecum | place: Ireland | collected 2018 | study: Broiler... | reverse complement strand
AGGTTAGGTTAGGTTAGGTTAGGTTAGGTTAGGTTAGGTTAGGTTAGGTTAGGTGCAATTCTATATAAATAAAATACTTTATTTATATAGAATTGCACCTAATAAAGAAAGGATAATTTATGTCAATAACTGTTAAAGACTTATTTCAATATGACTCAAATTTTGATCAAGCAAAAATTAGACGTTTAACAGGAAAAAAGGATTATAAGAAAAGTGATATAATCGACTTATCAAGGTTAGCAGCATTAAACGACAAAGATTTATCAATTTTTGTTGCAAAAAAAGAAGGCAAATCTTTTGTAAATTCTATAAAAGATGACAATATGCGTACAAAAATAGCAGATGCGACAGGAATTAAAACAGAAAACAAACAAAACAATCAAAGCTGGAATATTCCTGGCAATATACCTATGAATAAAAGTATTTTTACAATTGCACAAGAAACACACGGAAAAACATTTTCTTAAGATTGATTTTTGAGGATATATGAAAGAGGATGATGAAAAACTAAATATAGATTTGACGGTTAACAAAAAGGCGAACCTTTCTACAATGCTTGGTGATTTTGAATTCAACATTAGCAGCTCTACAGTGAATAACGGTATAGAAACAAAATCAGGCTCTATTGGTTATTCAAAAAATCTAAAAGATGTTAGTATCTCTACAAATCTTGAAAAAACAAGCAGTGACTTTACTTATGATACAACCGTAGGGGTAAGCCATAGTTTTGACAATGGGATCTCTACTAATGCGCAATTATTCCACAGTAAAGACGATACATCTTTGACTGTTGGTGTTAATAAAAAATTTTTAATCAATCCCGATAATATCAACAATCTTGAAAATCAAGATAAAGTACGGAAAGAAGAACTTGTGGAAACCGGTGAACGATTTAATTTGCAGTCAAAAATCGGTTACTCACAAGAACAAAACGGTCTGTATACAAAAAATTCCCTCATGTACAGAATTAACAATTCCAACTTTTTGAATACAGAATATACACAAAGCAATAATAATCATGAAATTACTGCAACAGCAGATTTGCAAAAAATAAAACTTGAATATAAAAATAGCGACACAAAAGAAGAATTATTAAAAACAACAACCAATAACTTTAATATAATGACCAAGGGAGTCAAAAATCAGTACAACCTAGGTTTAAACAATTCCAAAATAAAAATCAACGGTGAAGCTCCAGAAACAAATCATAATTTAAACATTGAGGCAGGTGCAAAATTAAACCGTACAGAATATGGAGAATTTAACAGTGGTTTGAATGGTGAAGTTAAAACAGAATTAATGCTCAATGGTGGAAAAATTTCCGGTTACAAATTAGACCTTGACGGTGCTTACAACCATTATGGTGCAGAAAACAATTCAACAACAGACTATCTTGTTAGATCAGCAGTTAGTTTTGGCAAGAACAACGAGTCCAAAAATTTCTCAGCGGCTTTAGGCGGAGATTATCGAATTAATAATTGTAATACAATTTTTGAAGCAGGTGCTAAATATTCAAGTGAAAGTGCACCTTCATTAAAAAATCAAAGTTTTAATACAAACTTTGGTGTATATCAAAATCTCGGCAGAAATTTTGGAGATACAGTAATTTTTACACAGCTGGAAACGGGTAAAAAATGGGAACAAACCCCTGAAGCTAAAAATTCATTAAAATATGTACAAGTATCATTTGGCTCAGATGCCAAAGTGGCTAAAAAACTCTCTCTTAATACGAGAATGACTTATGATACAGGGAAAAAGTGGAGTGGAGAAGTCGGAGTGCGATATTCATTTTAATATCAACTTTTTAAAATTTAATAACTGTAAATTAGCCACTCGGGCTATACCAACAGAGCAATTAATTGTATATAGTTTTATGGTTACAAAATTCGGAATCGAAATCATGCTAAACAAAAAGAAAGCCTGTATACTGGTCACATCAATATCAGTATTATTCTATGCTCTTGTATCCCCAAACCTTTTACCCGGTGTCACCATAGATGTAAAAGATGCAATATTTATCAGTTACTATGTTGTATCTATGATTTTCTTAATCGGTTTGACATGTAAAAGAGAAAAAGTAAAACTGGAACAAAAAATTCATCTCCAGCATTCACAAATGGAAACGATTATAAATAATGCACCATTCATTATGTATTTAAAAGATATAGACGGAACTATTTTGCTTGCCAACCATAAAATATCCAAATTACTCGGTATTGATGCAGATGAAGTAATAGGCAAAAATATAAATAACTTTTACAGCAGACATAACCTTTGTTTGAATGAAGATAAAGAAATAATTACAACAAAAAACACCCTGTGTATACAAAGAGAAATTGAAACACCAAAAGGAACATTTGGCTGGTGCAAACTAATAAAAGCTCCTGTGCTGGATGACAACGGAAATGTCGTAAGTATTGTGGTAATTTTTCAAAACATTGATAAAGAAAAAGAGATTGAAGAAAGAAAAAACACATTTATTGCAACACTAACTCACGATTTAAAAACACCGACAATAGCTCAAATCAAAGCAACCGAATTATTGTTAGATAACGTACTTGGTGAAATAAATGATGAGCAAAGAGATATACTTACGCAGATTAAAAAATCTTGCAAATACATGTATGATTTGATTTTTACAATACTAGAGACATATCTGTATGACGAAGGTCAGGTCAAGATTAACCGCACAAATTTTTGCATGCCGGAACTAATACAAGAAGTTATTGGAGAAATATCTAACCTGATGAGAGAAAAGGAGCAAACCATACACATTAGCGCCGACTTTAACATGCACGAAATTTATGCAGACAAAATACAGATGAAAAGGGTAATAATCAATTTTATAGCCAACGCTATAACCTATGGCCAAAACAAAACAGATATTGATATAAATGTTGAAGAAAATGAGGACTCTTTAACCTTTAAGGTACACAACAAATCAACTTACATTCCCGAAGAAAAACTCAAAGATTTGTATGAAAAATTTAAAACAAATTCTAATGCAAAATTCAAAAAAGCCGGTACCGGCTTAGGGTTGTATCTTTCCAAACAAATCATCAACGCACATAAAGGAGAGGTGTTTGCCTCAAGCAGCAAAACAGGCAACTGTTGCTTTGGTTTTTGTATACCAAAGACTACAAAAACCACTCAATTAGAGGCTTCTTGTCTCCAAAACAAAAGTTAAATGTTTTCTCAAATTCAGGGTCAGTTAAATAATGATAGCTTATGTTAAAGCCTAATGGTTCTTTTTTAGTATCTAATTTTTTATATTTCCTTACTGACACTGTCCTTTTAGAAAGATTCAAAACGTTTGAATAATTTAGCCCTTCAAATGTACAAAAAGGAGCTTTTAGCTTACCCGTATCGTATTTTGTCATCAAACCGAATGTCCTGCAAAGCACCCCTCTATACTCATATACAGAGCATACGTCATCAATCAAAAAAGGACAATCATACAAAAACTTTTTGCCTTTAAATGTCTTTTTCTTTTCCAGAATTAATTTAAAATTCTCTTCTATTTTTTGTTGCTTTTTAATATCTAGTGTCACCAGCCCGTTTAGCAAATACTGCATTTCTGTGGCAGAATATGGAAATTGTGCGTTTTTGCAGCATTTTGCGCATCCTTTTTGACAAAAAATAAAAGGGCTTTGGCTTTCAAAAAAAGTTGAAAGCTTCGAGTCTAAAAATTTCAAATACTTTACATATCCCTCAAGCATAATGCCTCTCTTTACAAAAGAGTATAGCACAACAAAAAAGGAGAATATTTCTATTCTCCTTTTTTTATAACTTGTCTTTGTGTATTAGAAGAACACAGTCAGCTCTTCACCGGGGTTCAAACTTGAGTTGTTAGAATATGCAGGTACAATCACATATCTTAATTCATCTGTAACTTCATACACAATACCAAATGCACCGCTTACGATGATTTTGCAAATATCAAATACGCCTTTGCCTACAGTAACAGCAGCATTGCCGATATTTTTAACCCCTGCAACCGGTTGCAATGATAATGTATCAACAAAAACATTCGAAATATTATCACCAAACTGTTCAAGTCCGTTGCCTGTTACATTCACGATTGAACCTGCCGAACGACCTGTAACACCGATGATTCTTGCTGAACCGCTAAAAGGCATACCAAAAAGTCTTGCAACGAAATTAGGATTTTTCAAAACATCTGCTTTAGCTTGTGATATGTTTTTTGGGAAACAAATGCATTGATCACCATCTTTTATTTTAGTAAATTTTACTTTAATATAACCGGGGTTTTTAATGCCTGGTCTTGATACTTCTACAACTTCACCCTTAACAAGTGAACCTGCTTTGAAGCATTTACCATTGATAGTCACATCTTTTGTTGTTTTTGCACTAAATTTATCACCCACATTTGATTGTCTTGCAGATAATCTGTCAGCAAGTTTGATATTGAGTACTGTCGGAGTGTATCCTTGAATAGATGCCGGAGCATTAGGATCTTTTGCGATTGAGTTTTTGTATGCCCAGTCCTGTCTTAATGAACCGACAAGGTAAGCAACCTGTTCTTTTGAAAGATATTCGTCGTTATTAACTTTTGCAGGGTCAGGAATTTGTTCCAACAGTCTTGATGCAACAACCTCTTTTGTAGGAGTAATTGCCCATCTTGGAATATATTGAATATCTTTGCCTTTAAACGGCGGAACAATAAGGCTTCTGTCAATAGGAACCTGAATCAATTGTGCAATGGTTGCAAATACTTCTGCTTTTGTAACAGGCTGGTCGGGTCTGAATTTATTATCAGGATAACCTATCATTACACCGTGGCTAAGAGCACCGTAAATCCAATCTTTTGCCCAGTAATCAGCAGGAATATCGCTATATGATTTTGAACCTCTGCCTTTGAGCTCAAAACCTTCTGATAAGATTACAGCCAATTCTGAACGCAAAACAGGCATTTTAGGATTAAAGACCTGACCATTAGCAAAAGGCTGCTGGTCTTTTATCAAAGACATTATGTCTTTTACCCAGGAATCAACAAGAACATTGTCCTTATTTTTTATACCGATTTGGTTTTTGGATTTCATCATTTTACCGCCTACAATATAGACAGAATCGGCACTGATTGTTTCTTGAACCTGAGAACCAAACATTGTCGGGTGAGCATAAGCCTCTGTTTTTACAGTCTGTACTTTATCTGCGGCAAATGCGCATGTTGCAGATACAGAGAGTACAAGAACAGAAGACAAAATTGTTCTGAAAGCTTTCATAATCTACTCCTAACTTGTAATACTACTTTTTATTTTCCAGATAACTCGTGTATCTTATTATCCAATTTTATTCATATATCGTCAAGCATTTTATAACAGACTGTAAATTACACTTTTAAATAAACATAGGCTAAATTGTTATTGACAAAAAAACGGACGGAGGAATTATGTCTATGTTGACTGTAGAAGATTGTATCAAAGATTTGAACCGCTGCAACTGGTATGAATCAGAAGTAAAAGAAACAGGAATTTTAAAAAGTTTTTTAACAGTAAAAAAATATGAAAATCTTTTTTACAAAACACACTCAAACTACAGCAAAAATGAAGAAAATCCTATTATTGAAGACCTGTGCGATAAAATAGAAAAGCAAAAAATAAAAACAGCTGACAATATAACACTTGATATATGGGATATAAACCCGTACAGGTGCAAAAGTTATATTATTTTCTGTCAGGGAATAGGTAGCGAAAAAAGCAGCATATTTCAGCAAAAAGCGTATCTTCAGTTTGTTCAAAACGGCTGGGGTGTAATTGCTTTTGATTACCGAGGCAGAGGAAAAAGTCAGGGAGAATTTTCACAGCAAGGTGCATCGCTTGATGTGAAAGCAGTATATGACTATTTAAAAGCAAAAGGAATTAAATCATCATCCATAGGAATAATCGGCCACTCAATGGGCTCTGGCGTTGCTCTGGATTTTGCAAGCAAGGCAGCTACTGCTTTTACTATATTGATAAATCCATTTTCAAAAGCATCTGATATGGCAAAAAACATTGCAAAAAAGGTGAAAATGCCTGCTATTATAAAACGTATTTTGCTTGCAATGCCTTCTTGTTTATTCCCTTTAAAAAATAAATTTGATAATGTAAATGCTTTATCTAAAATAGAAAGTCCTGTTTTGATTATTCACACAAAAAAAGATCGCACCATTCCTGTCAGACTGGCAAGAAAACTCTATGAAAAGAACAGAAAAAGCAACATAACATATCTGGAAATTGACGGTTACGACCACGAAATAAATGCGGAAAAAACAGATATTTGTCTAGACTTTTTGCATCATATATGAACTAAAATTTGCAGAAGTATGTATATGTATGTACTGGCTGATATTTACAGCAAAAAGACTCCAAAAAAATTATATTAACAGAAAATTTTTTATTTTATTTTCGTTAATCTTTTTGATATAATGAACCTTCGGTAAGCAGTTTAGCGAAACATTAAGATAGAAAATTGGGTCCTTATGAGTGTAAATATCAAAAAGAATAATATAGATGAGTTGTTTTTGAACCTGACAGAAAACCCTGTCGGTATGGAAAATAAAGACTTTCGTCTTCAACTGAGCACTATTTACCAGCTTTTTGAAGATGAATTTGAAGATGCTTTTGTCGGGAAAAATACACCGTTGAGAAATACAAACATGTATCTTCTTGAAAACGGTGATTTTTTTGTTACCCCTACAAACAACTTTGATTTTTATGCAAAGTCCAAGGGCTCTTTATTCCGTTTTCGTTCAGAAATCAAAGAAATTGACGTAGACGGCAACAAACAAGACATGATTGGTTATGTAATAAAACAGGATATTATCTTTGATTACTTTGCCAGTTTTAACGAAATCCTAAACTTTGAAGACGGCACGCCAACATTTAATTACCTCAACAGGTTTGCTTATACAGTGATGAAAATAGTTGAAAAACTGCATTTTATCCCTGTTGTAAAACAAACAGAAAACCTTTTTCAAATCAAATACGAAATATACAAAAACAGCAAAGATGTAACAAATGCAATAAACTCTATAAAGTCAGCTATACCCGCTGATTTTATAACAAACGAAGATAAATACGGTTTTAACAAACTTCTGGCAAGTTTTTTAAATTACATTATTTTCAAGTTTCTACATATTAAAGCAACAAAATTTAAAGACGCAAAAGCAGCGGTTTATTTTATTAAAGACGCATCTAACAAAAGATTTTTCCGTGGCAATGACCTTGCTTTGGCAATATCAGAATGGCTTGATGAAATATATATAGGTAAATACAATATACTTCCAGAGTTTGAAATATTAAAGCTTACAGATGATGAATATCAGCTAAAAATTAATGTAAAAAATATCCATACCGGCGAAAAACACAGGATTGAGGATATTTATGCAGAAACTGTTCATTTTGAAAATTATACAAATCAGGAAATTGTCGACCTTATCGAAAAACAACTAACTTATGTTGCCAGATACTATCCCGAGCTGGAAGAATTTTTTGATGAAGACCACCAATTTGAACTTAATATGAACCTTAACGAGGTTTACAAAATAATTGCTCAAATATCATATTATCTTCAAAAAGCTTCTATTGACGTGATTTTACCGGAAGGCATAGATAACATTATCACACCTCGTGCATCTATCAATGCAAGAGTAAAAGCCTCCAGAATGTCCGAGCTTCGTGACATAATAACCTCTAACGGTGCATCGGCCACAGCGCTCAACGACTTGTTTGATTTTTCATACACTATAGCAATAGGTGATGACAAGTTGTCTGTAGAAGAATACGAAGCACTGACAAAAGATGCTCAAGGGTTGATAAAATACAAAGATCATTACGTGCTCATAGACAAGGAAGAAAATGCAAAGTTAATTGAAAAAGTTAAAAATCCTAAAATTACAGATAAAAACAAAATGGAAATTCTTCATGCTGCATTATCTTCTCAAATGGATGACTATGATTTTGACTACGATGAGGCCTTTGCCAACATATTAAAAGACCTTACAAAAACAGAAGATGTACCGCCGCCAGAATCGCTGAAAGGTGTTTTAAGACCTTATCAGGAACGCGGATTCAAGTGGCTGCACACAAACATAAAAAAAGGTTTTGGATGCTGTATGGCAGACGACATGGGGCTTGGTAAAACCATTCAGGTAATCAGTTTTATACTCAAGCAAAAAGAAACAGGAGCCTTAAAACAGCCAGCTCTTGTTGTATGTCCGACAACACTTCTGGGCAACTGGGTTAAAGAGATTAAACATTTTGCACCTGCTATAAAAACATCCGTTTATCACGGAATTGAAAGACAGCTTGATACAAAAGCAGATGTTATTATTACAACCTATGCAATTTTGAGAATAGATATTGAGCAGATTAAAAAACAAAAATGGTCAATGATGATTATTGACGAAGCCCAAAACATCAAAAATCCGGATACTTCTCAAACACAGGCTGTAAAACAAATTAAGGCAGATACAAAAATAGCAATGACAGGTACACCTGTTGAAAATAAACTGACAGAACTTTGGAGTATCTTTGACTTCATTAACAGAGGATACCTTGGCTCTATTAGAGATTTTCAAAAAAGCTATGCTATACCTATAGAAAAATTTAAACAATCCAACAGAGCCGAAAAACTGCGCCTTGCAATTTCACCATTTATCTTAAGAAGGCTGAAAACAGATAAATCAATTATTTCAGACCTTCCTGATAAAGTTGTGTTAAACGAATACTGTTATTTGACAAAAACACAGGCTGCATTGTATCAGAGCGTTCTTGACAACCTTATGTCAGATATCTCCAAGCTCAACGGTATTAACAGACGTGGCATGATTTTTAAGCTCATCACAGCATTAAAACAAATCTGCAACCACCCATACCAGTATCTTAAAAGCGGAGATATTTCAAAAGACGTATCAGGAAAGGCCGAACAGCTTGTTTCTATTACAAAACAAATTCTTGAAAATGATGAAAAAACACTTATTTTTACACAATACAAAGAAATGGGCAACATTCTCTCTACAATATTAAATGACGAGCTTGGTGTTAACCCTCTCTTTTTCCACGGCTCTTTGAACAGAACTCAAAGAGAAGATTTGATTAAAGATTTTCAAGAAAATAAAGATTCAAATGTAATGATTCTGTCATTAAAAGCTGGGGGCACGGGTCTCAACCTGACTGCAGCAACAAACGTAATTCATTACGATCTTTGGTGGAACCCGGCTGTAGAAGATCAGGCTACTGACAGAACTTATCGTATCGGTCAGGATAAAAATGTAATGGTACACAGATTCATTACTCTCGGTACATTTGAAGAAAAAATCGATGAGATGATTAACAACAAAAAAGACCTTGCAAATGTAGCTGTATTTGAAGGCGAAAAAATTATTACCGAGCTCTCAGACGAAGAAATTTACAAAATCTTCTCACTTGGAGTTTAATTCAACTTCACGCAAAACATCTTCAGGGTGGACTGTTTCAATATGCTTTGGTGCAGTTTTTTCAGGTACCGGCAGTTTGTTTACGGTATTTACCGGAGTAATATTATTTACCGGGGTAACATTATTTGTCGGAACACCGTCAAGATCTTCAGAATCAGATGATTTGAATTTTAAAAGAAACATTGTATCTTTTGTAATATAAACATCTTTCCCTTCTTCAACATAAGAGAGAGGAGAGTCTTTGTATACCTGGACAACACCTGACTTCAGACGGTTATTTTCAGGATTTTTCCACACACCTTTTACAAATGACACCCCCTCTGAAAGAAGTGGAATATGAAAGAGCATACCGCCAGCAGTAGTAGCGGCAGAAGTAGCCAATCCGGCTTTATCAAGTTCTTTATATTCTGCATACTTTGCGACAAATTCAGGGTCATCAATATTACTTGTTTTTCCGTTATAAGTATACGAAACAGGTTTAAATTTAAAAGAAGCATTTAATTTTGCCCTTTTAGGCTGTTTAACATCAAAAATTTCCCCGTTGATTACAGTCCCGTCTTCAAAAACAATGCCGTTTTTAAACTCGGCACGCTCAAGAACCATAACTTTCATGGTTTTCACAGGTCTTATGGAATTAAACTCACTCAAAGCTGATACTTTCACAGACTTGGCAGCATTAGCAGGAGAGGAAAACACACAAAGTACTAAAAGGGTTAAAAAATATACTGTTTTTTTCATATAAATAACCTTTATTCTGCTGAAAACTCACTTAATACGATTATACAAACGGTTTTTGTAATTGACAATAAAAAGTTTATCAAATTTAATAAAAACTGTTGAAAATAAAAATTTAGCATATTATAATTCTTATACAGTCATGAGGCTGTGGTTGAAAATTTAATAAACTAAATGGGATCGTAGCTCAGTTTGGTTAGAGTGCCTGCCTGTCACGCAGGAGGTCGCGAGTTCGAGCCTCGTCGGTCCCGCCATAAAAAAAAAGAAGCCTTAAGGCTTCTTTTTTTGTGCTGAAGTAATCACTATTTATCAACACAAATACATTTATTATTATTGCAAACCTCTTTTTATTTATTGACTCAAGGTCATTGACTTTAAGTCAATACATTGTATAATAAAAATAAAAAGAGGTAAAAACCTATGAATAAACGCCAACAATCGGCTATAAATACAAAGAAAAAACTTATACAGGCAGCATTAAAATTGCTTAAGGAAAACGGACTCAGCTCAATAAATGTTGAAGAAATAACAAAAGAAGCGGGTGTAGCCAAAGGAACATTCTATGTTTATTTTAAACGCAAAGAAGACATCATTGCAGAATATTCAAGATATCCATTTAAAGAAATTGACGATGAATTGAAAAACATGCAAGATACAAATTTAATTGATAAGTTAACGTACTATTTTCATCGTTTTATGCAGTGTGTTGAAGAACCCGGAATAAACATCTGCCGTGAATGGATAAAAGCCGTTATTGACCCTAACAACACGCAAAATAGCCAGGATAGCGGCAAATGGATTTATGACTTTGAGATGTTAAAAGAAATTTTACAAAACGCTGTACAAAATAATGAACTAAAAAAGAACACTCCGGTTGAACTTTTGACACATATGATTATTAGCCAATTATACGGAATGATGACCTGCTGGTGTATGTCAGATGGAGAATTTGAACCCTTAGATTGGACAGATAAATTTTGTAAAATACAGATTAAAAGTATATTGAATGAATATTTAATGTGAGGTAAATATGGAAGAACTTAGAGTTGATGTAAGTAAATTAACTGAAGAAGAAGCAAAAATTTGGAAAGAAGAAGTACAGAATGTATGGAAGCTGAACCATACAATGCCATATTCTGACGAGTATAATGAACTTTTAGATAAACTTATCCCAAACAGAGGTGAAAATGTTGACGTTAGAAGCCCAATCACAGGAGTTAATTTAGGAAAAGTTAAAATCGGGAATAATGTTGTTGTTATGAACGGTTCCTTAATGATGGCTTCAGGAGGCATAACGATTGATGATAATACAATGCTCGCGGCTAATGTTCAACTGATTTCTAATAACCATGATTTAGATAACAGAGCAGTTATAACCTGTTTACCGATTCATATTAAGAAAAATTGTTGGATTGGAGCAGGGGCAACAATCTTAAGAGGAATCACAATCGGAGAAAACTCGGTTGTAGGAGCAGGTTCAGTCGTGACAAAAGATGTGCCTGATAACACTGTTGTTGCAGGAAATCCGGCTAGAGTTATTAAAAAAATTTAAAGGAGAATAATTTATGAAAATTTTAGTTTTAGAAGGAAGTCCTCACAAGAACGGATCATCAAATCTTTTGGCAGATAATTTCATTAAAGGAGCCAAAGAAAGCGGACATGAGGTTCAAGTTTACGACGCTGCACATGCAAAAATAGGTCCTTGTATGGGTTGCAACGCATGCGGTATGAACGGTGCTTGCGTTCAAAAAGATGATATGAGTGAAGTAGAAAAATTAATTTTAAATTCTGACATGATAGTTTTTGTCTCACCTATTTATTATTTTGGTATTTCGGCCCAATTAAAAACACTCATAGACAGATTCTACAGTTTTAACACTCCTCTTATGGGTAAAGGACTTAAATCTGCTTTAATTGTTGCTGCCTGGGACGATTCAGAGCAGGTAACAAGTTTTGCAAGAGATCATTATCTTGGAATTTGCTCATATCTTGGTTTTGAAAACAAAGGCATGATTTTAGGCGGAGGATGTGGAACACCATCTATGACACAGGGTACAAAATACCCGCAAGCTGCTTACGAATTAGGCAAAAGTGTATAAGGAGACTTAATTATGCAAGTAAGAAAATTACGTGACATAGAAGTCAGCGCAGTCGGTATGGGCTGTATGGGCTTTTCACACGGATATGGTGTAGTCCCGCCAGAAGAAGAATCCATAAGATTAATACACAAGGCTTTTGACTTAGGCTGCACATTTTTTGATACAGCAGAGGCTTACGGACCTTTTGTGAATGAGGAACTCGTCGGTAAAGCTGTAAAACCTTTTAGAGACAAAATTATTTTAACAACTAAATTTGTGCCTGTTTTCCAACCGGGACAGGAAATTCCTGAGGGAAAACTTTCTAAAAAAGGGGTTACTAATGCCCTGAATGATTCTTTAAAAAGACTTCAAACTGACTATATTGATATCTATTACCAACACCGTGTTCCAATTGATTCTAATGTAGAAGAAGTTGCACAGTGGATGGGCGAATTCATTAAAGAAGGCAAAATCAGAGCCTGGGGCCAGTCACAGTCTACTGTCGAACAGATAAGAAAAGCGCATGCAATAACTCCTTTGACAGCAATTCAAAGCGAATATTCTATGATGGAAAGAATGTTTGAACGTGATGTTATTCCAACATGCAAAGAACTTAATATAGGGTTTGTTGCGTTTTCGCCAATGGCAAGCGGATTTTTATCAGGGAAATATGACAAAAATACTCAATATAAAGGGGATGATGTCAGACGTGTAATAACACGTTTTGCACCTGAAAACGTTGAAAAGAATCAGCCTCTTTTAGATTTGCTGCACGAGGTTGCCAATAAAAAAGGAATTACCCCTGCTCAAATATCTTTGGCTTGGATGTTAAAGAAGTATGATTTTGTAGTACCTATCCCCGGGATGAGAAAAGATGAAAGGGTTATCGAAAATCTTGGTGCTGCCGATATTGAATTGACAGATGCAGAATTTGAGAAAATTGAAAAAGAACTCGACAAGATTACAATTTATGGAAACAGAACCGATGAAGATATTCACAAATTGGGTACAGTAAAGGCGATTGAAACAAAATAGCAGAAAAGGAATAATCATATGCAAACAGTAAAATTAAATAATGGGCTTGAAATGCCAATCTTGGGTTACGGTGTTTATCTTGTTGAACCAAAAGAATGTGAAAGATGTGTAACTGACGCCCTTGAAGTGGGCTACAGAATGATTGATACAGCACAAGCCTATTATAACGAAGAAGGTGTTGGCTCTGCCTGGACAAAATCCGGAATTAAAAGAGAAGATTTATTTTTAGTATCTAAAATTTGGGTGACAAATGCAGGTGAGCAAAAAGCCTATGATTCTATTTTAAAATCATTGGATAAGCTACAAACCGATTATCTGGACTTAATGTTAATTCACCAATGCTACAATGATTATTACGGCACTTGGCGTGCAATGGAGCGTGCATATAAAGAAGGAAAATTAAAGGCAATAGGGCTTTCAAATTTTATGCCGGATAGATATGTAGATATTGCATCCTGGTTTGAAATTAAGCCAATGGTCATGCAACTAGAAACTCACGTTTTCTTCCAACAGCAAGAAGAGCGCAAATGGCTTGATAAATACGGTGCTCAAATTATGTCATGGGGGCCTTTGGCACATGGCATTGACCAAATTTTTAACAACGAAACTTTAGTTGTACTTTCAAAAAAATACAATAAAACCGCAGCCCAGATTGCTTTGAGATTTTTAACACAAGAAAATGTTATAGTTATTCCAAAATCAACACATAAGGAAAGAATGGCAGAAAACTTTAATATTTTCGATTTTGAGATAACTGAAGATGATATGAGAAAAATTAGAGCATTAGATACAGGAAAAAGTGACATTGTAGATTTCAGAAGTGCTGAAATGAGTGAATTCTTTGTAAATTATACAAAAGAGCATGGTGAAGTTTAAAGATTCTTATATAACATAGTTTTGTTATTTCTTTGTGCTAAAATTTTAAAATATTTCACAAAAGCAAGAAATACCTGTAAAGCATTTTTAAATATTCATTATAGGTATTTGCTATTTCTTAAAAAATCGTAAATACTAAATTTATGAATAATAAAGAATTTTTACAATATATGGCAACTCAGAACAAGGTCAAAAAAGGCACTGAAGTGTTTGAAAAATTCAACACACAGAGCCAGGAAGCCTTGAAAATAACAATGGAGCTCAATAACAGGTATCATACACCGGAAGAAATTGTAGAAATTTTTTCAAAACTTACTGACAAAAAAGTGGACAAAAGCTTCAGACTATTTCCTCCTTTTTACACGGATTGCGGAATAAATATCACTCTTGGAAAAAATGTTTTTATTAATGCGTGCTGCAAATTCCAGGACCAAGGCGGAATTGAAATAGGAGACAACGTTTTTATCGGCCATTCTGTAGTAATTGCAACGTTAAATCACGATATCAACGTAGAAACAAGAGCAGATATGACTCCTAAACGGGTAAAACTCGGCAACAATGTATGGATAGGCTCTAATGTGACAATTTTGCCGGGTGTAACTATCGGTGATGGTGCAATAGTTGGTGCTGGTTCTGTTGTTACAAAAGATGTTCTCAAAAACACTATAGTAGCAGGGAATCCGGCAAAAAATATAAAGGAATAAAATTATGTACAAAAAAATAATATCAACTATAATATTAACAAGTTTGGTTACTTGTCCTGTTTTTGCCAAAAATAGCTACAAGGAGGCTAATATGAAAAAAATTACCCAAACTGCAGGAAGAGCCCAACTTGGCACGTTTGCTCCTGAATTTGCACATTTTAATGACGATGTTTTATTTGGAGAAAATTGGAATAACACTGATATTGATTTAAAGACAAGAAGTATAATAACAGTTGTTTCTCTTATGTCACAAGGAATTACAGACAATTCTTTAAAATATCATCTAGAAAACGCAAAAAAAGCTGGAGTAACAAAAGGAGAAATTGCTGCAATAATTACTCATAACGCATTTTACGCAGGATGGCCAAAAGCATGGGCTGTATTTAATTTAGCCAAAACTGTATGGGCCGAAGATAACACTGCTGCAACACAAAAAGATAAATACGCAAATACAATAATGTTCCCAATCGGTGAGCCTAACAATGCTTATGCAAAATATTTTGTCGGTCAAAGCTATTTGGCTCCTGTTTCACAAGAACAAGTAAAAATCTATAACGTAACATTTGAACCAAAATGCAGAAATAATTGGCATATACACAAAGCTAAATCAGGCGGCGGTCAGATGTTAATCGGCGTAGGAGGCCGAGGATACTATCAGGAATGGGGTAAAGAACCTGTTGAAATAAAAGAAGGAACCGTTATTCACATTCCTGCAGGTGTAAAACATTGGCATGGTGCAGCACCGGATTCCTGGTTCTCCCATTTAGCTGTTGAAATTGACGGGGTGGAAACATCAAACGAATGGTTGGAACCAGTTAGCGATAAAGATTACAACAAGTTAAAATAAATTGAATCAATTTATTAGACGCAGACAGTTTGCTTAACGCTATCACGAGCAAATATTATTATACACGTATGGAAATAAGAGTTTTAAAATATTTTTTGACTGTAGCTAAGGAATGCTCTATAACACGAGCTGCCAATGTTTTGCATTTAACACAGCCTACATTATCCAGACAATTGCAAGATTTGGAAAAAGAATTAGGGCAAAAACTTTTTATAAGAGGCAGCCACAATATCACACTCACACCCGAGGGAGTCATCCTTCGCAAAAGAGCAGAAGAAATTATCGATATGGTAGAAAAAACACAGGCTGAATTTAATGCAATAAGTGAAGCTGTCAGCGGGGACATTTATATCGGAGGTGGAGAAACAGCCTCAATGAAATACATTGCGGAAGTCATGATGGAGCTGCAAAAAGAATATCCCAATATAAAATTTCATATGTACAGCGGAAATGCAGAAGATGTAACAGAAAAGCTGGATAAAGGGCTCCTTGATTTCGGGGTATTGATTCAGCCTATTAATCTTTCAAAATATGATTACATTACAATGCCGCAAAAAGAAATATGGGGCGTAATAATGAGAAAAGACAGCCCTCTGGCTAAAAAGCAAAAGATTACCCTAAAAGATTTGACAGACAAACCCCTGATTGCATCACGACAAATGTCAAAAAAATATTCGGCAGATAGCGGCTTTTTAGACTGGTTTGGCAATGAATTTGATAATCTGAACATCACTTCAACATACAATCTCATTTATAATGCCTCGATAATGGTGAAAAAAGGGATGGGTTATGCCATTGCACTGGATAAACTTATAAACACTGACTCTGACAGTGAAATCTGCTTTAAAGAGCTAAACCCTAAACTAACCTCAGGGCTTGATATTGCATGGAAAAAAGGACAAGTCTTTTCACCTGCTGCAAAGTTATTTTTGGAAAGACTTAAAGAAAAATTTCTCGTTTAATAACTTATGCAATCATTTCATTCTGCCTTACCAAAATATTTGCCTTACAAGTCATGACAGAGTCTTCTAATACAATATTTCCAATACTGTCAGCTGTTATTTTGCCTGATTTTGGATTTTTTACAGAATCAATACTTCCCTTAATATCAGCCTCAACATCAGAATATTCAAAAGCCAAGTCTGTATTTTCCATTGTGCAATTAATAAGTTTTAAATTTTTGCAATAACACAAAGGTTGTGTACCGATAATTTTACAGTTAATCAAGGTAAGATTATCAGAAAACCATCCAAGATACTCGCCTTTTACAATCGAATTTTCAACAACAATATTTTTACTGTGCCAGAAAGCATCTTTTGTATCAAGGTTTGAGTTTGATATATGCAGGTTTTTCATATATTGAAAAGAATATTTGCCGCTCATTGTCAGGTTATTTATTTCAACATTTTTGGATTCAAAAAGGAAATAAACAGCATCTATTTTGGAATCGCTGATGCCAAGCCCCTTACATCTCCAGCCAAATTCGGGCGAGGATATATCACAATTCTTTATTTCAATATTTTTACATTCTCTAAGGCATTTAACACCGTTAATGAGGCAGTTGTCCAAAACTCCATTATCAGAATACCACAGAGGAGCTCTGGTTTTGTCATCCATAAAAGAATCTTTGAGTACAAACTTTTTTGCATGCCAAAGAGGGTAACGCAAAGAAAATGAACAACCTGATACAGAAATTTGCTTGCACTCTTTCAAAACAGACTCGCCATCTGCGGGGCCTTGGAATTTACAGTTCAACACTTCTGCATTCTTTAGATTGTACAAAGCGCGTTCTTGGTCAAAAGTTTTTTCGGATATAAGATTTATCATGTAATGCTCCAGTATATAATATTTGAACCTTTATTTTTATTATTTACTATTTTTTAAAAATAACAAATACTTATATTGGATTACACACTATACCCGCAAGGCATATCACACATGTTTTGTATATTGTCTGCAAGATATAAAAAACTTTCGATTAAATAGCGTTATTCAAGCCTTTTTCCAGCTCTCGTTTTGCATTGGATATAATGCCGTCTATCATTCCGTATTCACACTTTAGTGAATAGTCCAAATCTTTTGTACATTGTGAAGAAGAAGAAAATTTACAACAAAAACAACCGCTATTTTGCTTTATATGTTTAAGAGAAATTACCAGAGCTTTAGCCAACAGTACTCTATCGGCTGAATAATCCGTTTCAATCATGGTTATATCCTTCTGTTAATAATTTGATCCAGCACTATTTTCTAGAAATGAAATTTCTAGAAAGGTGGTTAATTAACATAATCAAATTTTATGTTAAACTAAACACATATATTAGCTTATATGATAATAGAGGATTTTCTCCTTATTGTCAAGGATTTTTTCCTTAAGGCTTTAAAACGGATATACATTTAGAAATTGCGGTTCTAATAAATTACGATGTCACAAGGCAAAGACAGAATAAAACAAATAAGAAAATCATTGGGCATGTCTCAGTATGAATTTTCAGAGAGTATTGGCATCCCCTGTACTACTGTCAACAGTATTGAAGGTGGAAAACAAAAACTCTCTGTACGTGTTGCGCTTGCAATGAAAGATAATATTGTCAGACAGCCTGACGGTAAATTGAGAATAGTAACAAAAGACACACCTCCACAATATGATGAAGCTTCTTTGTGCATGGATTGGCTTGTTGCCGGACTAGGCGAGCCTTTTGACAAAACAGTGGGCTCAAATGCAGGATGGTTTAATTGTGATAATAATATTTCACTGCCAACAGGCGAAAATATTGAATTTTATACAATGAATGACGATTCTATGTATCCTTTGTTCTTGCCAAACGAACATATTGCTGTGGATAAAAATCTAAACAGAGTACAAAGCGGGCATGTTTATCTAATAAATTATGCTGGCATTAAGATGTTACGAAAAATTTATATTGTTAATAAAGAAAAATATAATTTAGTTGCAATCAACGAAAAAATAATCTTGCCTCAAGAAGTACAGACAGATGAAATAGAGATTATAGGGGAGTACATATACAAAATAGCCATCGCCAACGAAATGACAAACTATTGATTTTAGCATAATACTTATGTTAAAAGTGATAATTGTAAATTTTATTATGGAGGATCGATGGGAGAAAAAGCATTCGAATGTGCAGATATACTAAAACCCTTATTAAAAAAATATCTGATTATAGGTTTCAGTCTGGTTATTGCAATAAATATAACACTATGCGTAGCAGGTTTTATTTGTGTTTACTATAAATTGAAAAAGAAAGTTTATCACACATACTTTATGACAAGAGGTGCGCTCGAAAAGCTCTACAATGTTGATATAACTCTGGACAAAAGTACAGGTCAAATGGTAATCAAAAAACATTAAACTTTATAAGGCGTTTTTTTCATCAATTGCACTAATAATGTCTAATACAACTTTGTTATAAGGAACAGGTATTGAATATTTTTTTGCCGATTCTACAATATAGCCGGCAAAAATACCAACTTCAGTCTGTCTTTTGGCATCTATATCCTGCAGCATAGAGGTACGGGTTTCAGGCAGCATTGTCTTGATAACATCAAGTACCTGAGCAATAAGCTGATGTGTGTTTTTCACCCCCATAGCTTTTGCCAAATCTGCAGCTTCTTGCATAAGGTTAATTGCAAGATTGTTTGCTCTTTCACTGTTTTGAAAAACACCATAAGAAGCATTTAACACGGCAGAAGCCTGATTGTAACCTACATTAACAAGAAATTTCCACCACCTTGAATAATCCATATCAACAGGTATTTCATACGGTATGCCTGTTGAATCAAAAAACTCCTTAACCTTTAATACCTTTTTAGAAAGCTGTTGATTGTCCTTTTCACCAAAAACCGTCTTATAAACGCCATCATGCACAATACTGCGGCCTTGTCTTGTGCTGGTATGTCCAATGTAATAGGAATAAAGCACCTTATCAAATCCATAAACAGACGCAATCACATCTTCACTTGATATACCGTTCAAAAGAGAAAGAAAAACGGTATTCTCATTTACAAAGTTCTTAACAGCGTCAACAGCCTCCATAAGTCCGCTATTTTTTGTGGCAATAATTATCAGGTCTGCATTAAAGCCGCAATAATCTCCTGTTATATAGTCAAAGGAGTATTCCTTATTATTAAATACAGTAGGATTTGTTTTATATTTTTCGATTCTCTCTTCATCGAGTAAAATCTTAAGATTTATATTGCCGGCATCCGCAATACGGGCCGCATATATTGTCCCGATTGCACCAAGCCCGCAGATAATGACATTTTTTACCTTATTCATAGCTTTATTTTATTGTAAAAGTTGCATTAACAACAGCATTGATTTTTTTATCTCTTGCAGTTGTATTATATATGCCATAGTCGGAAACATCAGTAGAATCTTTTGCCACAATCTGGAAAACACCCATTTTAGCAGAATTCATAACACCTATGTGAGAGCCTGTGCTTTTCACCATGCTTTCGGCTCTTTGTTTTGCATCTTTTGTTGCCTGTGCCAGCATTTCAATTTTTAATTGATCAAGGTTCGAAACAAAGTAATCTACTGTATTGGAAGTGATTTCAACGTTTTTATCCACAAGTTTTACAACATCCTGGGAAATCTTTGTAACCTTATCAACATCGGAATTGGAGACCTGAACGTTTTGAGAGAGTCTGTAGCCGTCCACATCATTTGAATCATAGCCGTTTGAAAGTTTTTTATAAACCGGATAAGAAGAAACAGGAGTAAATTTAATATCCTCTTCTTTCATACCGTTTGCAACAAGAAAATCTTTTACCGCAGCTTTATCAGCATTGATTTTTGTATAACCTGATTTCAAATCTTTGCTTCTTACTTCATAATAAGCTTTCCATACAGCAATATCTGATTTTATCTCTTTGGAAGCAGAGCCCGTTACACTCAATGCTTGATTTTGTAATTTTTGATAAGAAACCATTGCATGTGCAAATATGAATGTTGAAACAATAGCACCAATGGCAATAATGATACCAAGCAACACAATTTGATAGTCTTTGATTTCTCTTATATCTTTCATAAGCCGAACTCCTTATCACAATTTTTTCACACAAAATTTTAAACTCAGTATAATTCATTTTTTGATTTTTTGCTATTATTATTTTATGTTCAGACAACTTACGCCGATAATTTTATTGACTATCTCCAATGTATTTATGACATTTGCATGGTACGGTCATTTGAAATATAAAAATACAGCATTGTGGCTTGTTATACTTATAAGCTGGGGCATTGCATTTTTTGAGTATTGTTTTCAGGTTCCTGCAAACAGAATCGGCTACGGTTATTACAATGCAGTACACTTAAAAACAATCCAGGAAGTTATTACACTTATTGTGTTTTGTTTATTCTCTGTATTTTATTTAAAAGAAGAATTGAAGTGGAATTACATTGTCGGCTTTTTATTTATAGTGCTGGCAGTATTTTTTATATTTAAAAAGTGGTAAACCTTAAAAGATTTACCACTTTAACTTTTATAGTATTTTATTATTTTTTAGCAGGAGCTTTGTGACAAGGACAGTTGCAATCAGCAGGTTCTTTTGCTTTTGCGTCATGGCAGCTGCATCCGCAATCCGGAGGGCATACCGGTTTTGGACCGAATTTAGGATGATGAGGTCCTCTTGGCCCCATTTGTTCCATTTCTGCTTTCATTTCTTCTTTGATTTTTTCAAGCTCAGCTTTTTGATCTGCTGTCAATGTAGCTTCAAATTTCTTCATGCTTTCTGTTCTTATTGCTCTTTCTTTTTCAAAGAGTTCGTTCATTTTTGCACGTTCTTTGGCTATTTTTTCTTTGTAAGGAGCTAGAGCTTTCTTTTCATCTGCTTTAATTTTTTCAAGTTGTGCTTTTTGTGACTCGGTAAGTTGAAGTCTTGCTTCAAAATCAGCTTTTCTTGCTTCTCTCATTTTAGCGCGTTCTTCAGGACTCATCGGTTTTTTGCATTCCATAGGAGGTGCAGGTTTGTCACATTTTTTTGCACATGGTGTTTGAGCTTTTACAGGGCAAGCTGCCATAGCCGGAACACTAAATAATGCAGACAATGTAAGTGCCATTGTACCCGCCATAAGTGTAGTTAACAATGTTTTTTTCATTTTTTTCTCCTTTTTCAAGTTTTACACAGTTTTTGGATTTATGTGTAATGATTCTTAACCAAATAACATATACCAAGTATAATAATCTTTTAAGATGTGTCAATAGCCCTTAAACTTGATTTTTATTACAACTTTGTAATACATTAATAAGTTTAAAAAAGAATAATAAGTGTTGTCAGTACACTGTTATCATCCCGATTTTTAAAAATATAGACAACTGGGTGATATATTTTAGCACCGAGAATTACTATAGTAGTTTTATCTAAGGTCTTAATATTAAAGAAAAGGAGTTAGTTCAAGTTGGCAATTGACAAGAAAATTTCTATTTATGTAGTCGAAGACTACCTGTTAATCCGAAAATCTTTAATACACATCCTGACAAAGGAGCCTAATTTTGAGGTTTTAGGTGATTTTGAGAACGCAGAAACTTTTTTAGAAGTGTTTAGCAAACACCCATCCGATGTTGTCCTTATGGATCTGGGTTTAACAGGTATGAACGGAGTTGCGGCAACAAAAATAATCAAAGAACAACATCCGGAAACAAAAGTGGTGATTCTCACCTCGCACGATGAAAGCGAAGAAGTAATGGCAGCATTATTCTATGGAGCAAGTGCTTATTGCCTTAAGGATATAGATTCATCAAAACTAAATTCAGTGATTATGGATGTAGCAAACGGCGATTTGTGGCTGGATTCCAAAATAGCATACGTTGCAAAAGATTTTGCCCCAAAACCGTGTTCTACAGATTTAAAAAATCTATATAAGGATAAAAAAGTAATAAATTCACTTACAGAAAGAGAACGTGAGGTATTAAAATATATAGTTGACGGCAAATCCAATACTGAAATAGCAGAAGAAATGTTTATAAGCATGCACACAGCAAAAGCTCATGTGGGAAATATCTTGAACAAGTTATCAGTCTCTGACAGAGTACAAGCAGCTGTAAAAGCAATAAGAACAAGAATTGTAGATTAGGAGTTTATTTTGATTAGGAAAAAAATATACAGGCAAATTTTGTTTTATGTATTATTTGCCCTTTTTATCTGTTGGACTGTTATAGAGCCAGAGATTCATTTATCAGTAAAATACGGCTGCCTGATAATATTGTTTGTGTTTCTTGTTCACTCTCTTGTTGAAAAAAGACATTTATACAAAAAACTTGCAGTTAAATATAAAAACCAATCAGATCTGCTGAATTCTATTTTTATGAATTGCCCTGATTTAATTTATATGAAAGACAGCGATTTGCGATATATTGATTGCAATCCTGTTATGAAAAAAATGCTATGCATAGACAATGAAAGCAGCATTGCAAAAAAAACTGACTTTGATTTTTATTCCAAAGAAACAGCAGATACAATACGTTCATATGACAAAAAAGTTATTGATAATGCAGGAATAGTGTCATATAAAATCGAAAAACAAATGTTTAATGGAGAAACAAAAATCTATGACAGTCTGCTTGCTCCAATTGTTAAAAAAGATGAAATATCAGGTGTGCTTGGTATTTTGCGTGACGTAACCACGGTGGAACAGCTAAAAGAAAGAATACTAATTCAAAACGCACAGTTGAACAGTATTTTGGATAACATTCCATTTATGCTTTATATGAAAGATTTGGAAGGCAGAGTAATAACCTGCAACAGCCGGGTAGAAAAAAACATAGGTATCTCAAGAGAAAAACTGATAGGCTTGCCTTCAACAAACATATATGTGGAGAACAATGCTGAAAAAATTAAACAAGAAGATGAACAAGTCATAAAAACCAAGCAGGCACTTATCATCGAAGTACAAAGCAGTACCTACACAAATACACCTGTTTGGTATGAAGTAACAAAGTCACCAATCCTTGATATAAATAATGATATTATAGGCATTATTGTAATTGTTAAAAATATCGACAGTGAAAAAAGAAGAGAAGAACAAGAAAGAATTTTGATGTCGACAATTACGCACGATTTAAAAACACCCACTAACGCACAAATAACAGCTATGGATATTCTTCTTAAAGAAACGCTGGGCAAGCTGAATGACGACCAAAGAGAGATTATACAACATTCTAAAAACTCTAACGTTTATATGAAAAATATGATATCAACATTGATTGCAGCATACAAGTCAGAAATCCAATCAATTATCCTTGAGCCACAAACATTTGACTACGAAGATCTTGTTAAAACAACTATACAAGAACTTTCTATGCTTGCATATACAAAAAACCAAAATCTGGTTTTAGAATCTTCTTTAAAAGATAATATGGTAACAGCAGATAAATTACAGCTTAAAAGAGCAATGATCAACCTTATTGCCAACGCTATTACTTATGGTTTTGAAAATACCAATATTGTTATCAGTTTAAAAGAAGTCGATGAAAACGTATCATTTGACGTGACAAACAACAGCCATTTTATTCCACAGGAAAAACTGGCTGAAATATTTGAAAAGTTTAAAACAAATGTAAATGCAAAATTTGAAAAAGCCAGTACAGGACTTGGTCTTTATCTTTCTAAAAAGATTATCACAAAACATAACGGTCAAATGAGAGCACAAAGTTTTGAAAACCAAACATGTATATTCGGTTTTACGGTACCTCGCGTATTTAAAGAAGAAAAATCACAAAGCAAAACAACTTACTAGTATTGTCCTGTTATCTTGCAATATACGTTATCAATATGACTCAATTCCTTGTGCAAGGCATTGAATACGTCTTTAATCACCCGAAAAGAGACTTCTTTTAAAGGCAATTCTGCTTTGCAAAACGGAAGAAAATATAAATCCAAATCAATACACCCGTCTTTGTTAGGATAAAAATAATTTATATCCAGTTTTTTTGCACCAAGTGATTTATAAAACTTTATTCTCCTGATTGTATTAATAACAGATTCATCCGCTTTTTCAACCTCAAGATAAATACCTTTGTAAGTATTAAATTGATTTATCAAGCTGTCAAAAATCATACGGCCGTATCCCTTAGATTGGTATTGCCTGAACACGGCAATGTAATCGAGCCACAAAACATTTTCCACAGAAGATTCATAAAGGAGCAAATAACCTATGCGCACATTATCATCTACAACGCTTAAAAGTTTGTACTGCCCCTGTTCAAAAAGATTAATAAAGGTGTTATAGTCTTTCATTTCACATGCAGGAAACTGTTCAAGCATATCTTCATATACATCTTTAAAATTTTGAATCTCAACAGGCTCAAGCTTTAACATTAAAACCCTCTTTCTGAATTGTCTGTAAGGCTATTATAACAAAATAAAATGTGGCTTATAATCCCATTGTAAAATATGTGAGGAGCATTGAATGCTAACAATTAAAAATCCTGATTTTGACGGCAAATTTTACCCTAAAGACACGGTAGAGCTTGAAAACCAATTAGAAAAAATGCTTCACAACACGCATTTTGAGACAGCTGTCAAAGCTCGCGGGCTGATTGTACCGCATTCTGGTTATTTTTATTGCGGCCAGCTTGCGGCTGATACATTCAAATACCTAGACAGGCATTTGAAAAACATTTTTATACTTGCACCTGCTCATTATATGGAGATTAAGGGTATTGTTATTTGTAATACACTAAAATTTTCAACCCCACTCGGGCAAATAAGCGTAAATAGTTTGCTTAATAACAGTCTTTTAAACTTCCCCGAAGTTTTTATTGATAACGCAGCTTTTGAGAAAGAATACGGAATCGAGGTTCTGCTTCCTTTTATCCAAAAACTTCTGCCAGAAGCGAGAATAATTCCCATAGTGTATAACGTACGCAAACATTGTGTATTGCAAAAAATAATAGAAAATTATTTTGACGAGAAGACAAACGCTTTTATTGTATCATCTGATCTCAGTCATTATTATCCCAGAGAAATTGCCGAAAAACTTGATGAATACACTGCAAGATTAATTGAAAGCGGTGATATAAAAAACCTTCTACCTTCTCAGGCTTGCGGCAGTAAAGCAATAATGGCGCTCACAGAATTCGCTGTATCCAGAGGTTATTCTCTTAAAAGAGTAAAACTCGCAAACAGTGCAGCAAAAAACCACGACGATGCTAGTGTGGTAGGCTATGGAGGATGGTATTTATTTGACGGGTGAGAAATATGTTATAATTTCTTTATGAAAACAAATCTATTATTAACTGCATTAATATTTTGTGCATTTACCATGCAAGCAAATGCCGCATCGATGTTTGACGAAAGCGGCAACTATTCCGGAAACTGGAAACAAATGACAAATGTTTCTTCCGGCAAATCCACATCATCGTACAGCTCGTCTGCATACAGTTCATCAGCCTGGTACGCAAATAACAAAAAAGAGAGAGTATCAAAAGACACAACTTATTCTGCACAAAGCTATACTCAAGCTAATACAGTGCCTTTTAGATATAACACATTGAATTATACAAGAGTAAGAAAAGTCAAAGGCGGATACGGTGATTATAATGCAAAATGTTCAGACATCGGCGACGTAAGCTTTTGTCATTAACTTATAAAGTTATGTAACAATTTCACCAATATATTAAATTATTTTGCCTGAATTTCCGATATACCAATTGGAAGCGGAATAAACAGGGCAAAAATGGCAGATCCGATAATAGTTAATCAAATAATTAAGACCATGGGCTTAAACGGTCAGGCTGAGCAAGAAAAACGTGCTGAGCTCGAGAAGCTTTCTAATGCAGAATTGACAAAAATCCTTTCTAATTCCAAAGAATTCGATAAAACATCTACCGGTGTTTTTTTATCCCTTGACAATAACAATTGGGACAAAAACATCAAAATGTTCAACCCTGAGATTATCGCTTTCCAAGACACTGACTTTTCTTCCTCCTCTTCAAACGAAAAGGTTTATACATCTACTCAACAAAAGGAGCTCGACAGATTTCTTGGTGATTTTTTATTTAATTCCAGCACTGCCGGACTTGCTGAAATCACTGATTATAACAAAAATGTTGGGTGGGCCAATATTACTGACCGTGCAGTAAACGGTTTTAAAGTTTTGACAGGACAAGAAGACCGTATAGCGCTGCAAAATCGGTTGAGTGAAGAACAAAAAGAATCAAAAAAGCTTAAAGACATTGCCAACAAACGCCCTGCTGTATTTGAATCTATGATTGAAAGAAAATACGGCGTGCCATATAGCCATAAAAACGTAGAAGCCCTAAAAAACAAAGCAGAGGAATATACACGCATAACTGCGCACCATGAAAAGTATCAACAGCTTTCTCAAGGTTTAAAAGAGCTCAAAAACATAATTAGAGAAGAACAAGAGTACAATCAGGCACGAAAAAACCTTAAAGGTCCGGCTCTTGCAGCATTGACTCCGCCAAAAACCTCTTCCAATCAAAAATTCGGCGAGATTATGCTCAATTTTTGCAACGGAGATAAGGAGCTTCTCAATACGTATATGCAAAAGCTCAATGCTGATTATTCCAGCAGAGACGAAATTGTAAAAGATTATCCCAACATTGTTTCAAACTTAGAAACTCAAATGAAAACCGCTTATGAAAAAGAATTAAACGGAAAAGACTACGCCTTATATACAAACGAATTTAACTCTGCATGCCAGCGTGTAATCGGAAGAAAAGACGCAAAAACAGCCGCAAAAAACTTTGTCGAAAACGCAAAAACACAAGCTGCGTATACTGAAATAGGGTTAACCATTGCAACATCCCTTCTTCTGCCTGGATCTTCCGCTGTCAAAGCAACAGCACAAAAACTTGGCCATCAAGGAGTTAAAGCCGCAATGACTTTTACAATGGGAGCGGCTCCTGCTACGCTGGAAACGCTTAATGCGGCATCCAGTGAGGCTGGTTTTACTGACGAAAAGATTGATGCAATAAAGGAAAAATTCAAAAACGGAATGCTTTATGGAAGTTTTGGTGCCTATGCTTCTGGGCCCTTGGGGCAAGCTGTGGAAAAAGTACTCTCAAAAAACCCGGCTGCTTTTTCTAATATAGTTTCAAAAACCATGGCTAAAACTTCTGAAACAACTGCTGATGTACTGTTTGACAGAATGACAAGTGACTTATCCTTTAGCGAATCTCTTAAACAAAACGGAGGCTTGAACTTTGGCATGATGTTTGCCGGAGGTATTTTGTCCAAAGTCTTGAAGAAAAATTTTCAAGAATTGACTGTGACAAAAAACTCTGACGGTTCATTTTCTCTTAAAGATACTACTGGAAAAGAGATTCTGAATAATGCAGATGAGAATACTCTTATGGGTTATATCATCGGACAGACTGTCAAAGAAACAAAGCAAGAGGGAAATATAAGAACAGTTAAATACAAAAATGTATTCAAAAAAAATGATGTTTTTGTTAATGATGAAAAAATTGCCTCCACAAAATCCGAACTTCTAAAACAAATTGCATCACAGGGACATAATCCAAAAGCAAATTCAGGACTGGATCTTGAAATTCGACGTTTTATTGATAGCCTAAAAACAAAAGAGGACTATCAAAAAGCCTCGATACTCTTCAAAAATTCAGAATTAAATTATGATATCAGAGAAAATTTCCAATATCTTACAGACATAAAAGATGCGGAAATTATGGCAATGCTTATGAAAAAAGGCTATGGCCGTTCCGGAGGAGCAGATTATCAGTATAAAAACATTATAAGTGAGATAAAGAAAAATCCGCTTTTGTATGAGCTTTATGAAAAAGGTTTGCCCTATGTAAACAACAAAGATAAATCGTGGGTTGGAAATGAAAGCTATGCTCTTGTTGATGTCTCCTCATCAGTAAAAACACAAGAACAACTGCAAGCTGTGTTGAAACTTCTTGAAGAGGCTGACTCATCCGGGCAGAGATTTGCATATAAAAGAGGCCTGATTAAAAACACTCTGGAAAAATATGTAAAAACTCCTGATGACATTGAAAGCTATGTGAACTTTGTGAACAAATTTACAGAGCTTGATGACCACTGGTATTTGACAAGCATAGCTAAAACAGACGAAGGAGTTGACGCAATATATTCCCTTTTTGACAACTCCAAAAACGCAATGAATAAGGAGACCTTAAAAGATATTATTAGAGCAATCGGCAACGATACTGATCTTATGAAAGGAGCCGCTTCATTGCATCAAAAAGGAGTGAACGGATTTATTATATCCGATTTACTGTATGCAGCAAAAAATTACGATGGAACAACCAATATAGAAACTCTAAAATCTTATGCACAGTATGACAACAGTACTGATATGGTGCTTGATGCAATAGAAAAGAACGGAAGATACTCTGCAAATCTTACTTTGCTCAAGAGCCATTGTACAGATAACAATGGCAATTTTGATAAACAGACTTTTGAAAAAGCTCTGAGCTATAGAAAACAAGGCGAATTTTGGGAATATATCAATAAAAATATCGACAACTGCAAAAAAGCTGACGGAACAATTGATAAAAAATTATTAAATACAGTTGATGAACTTACAAACAGCGGTTATCCATTGTTTATAACACAACGATTAATACCAAATATGAGAAATATTAATGCATATTCGAAAGAGATTTCTTTTGATGAAGCCGCTGAACGTTTCAAAAGAATTGCAAAGAATAATCCTGAGTTTATAAATAAGCAAACAATAAACCAATCTATAGATATTCTTGAATCATCAACGGATTTTTATCGAAATCCGCACAGGTTTGATGCAGCGCTAAAACTTGCCGAAAACGGTGTGTGCCCTGCTAAATACCTTTTTGACAGCTCTTCAAACTATGAAAGATTATTCAACAAGTGTACACTTGAAGATGGCACAATTGACAATAATGTTATTGACAAGGCAATTGAGCTTCATAAACTGTCAGTACCTTCTCTAGCTATTGACGGAAACATTGATATTGATTTAAATAGGCTGAAACAGATTCACGCCGAAGGATATCGAAGCTATGAACTGGTACAAATGGTTGGAGTGTCTGATGATGCACACAAATTTATACGCGAAAATATAAAACCGGAAGATATCACGGCTGCGGATATAAAAGTCATTGATGCAGCTCTGCCCTTCAAAGATTTTGATTCTGTCAGAGAAATGTCTTTAGAGCAAAAAAGAGACTTTTTATCCTGCCTTTTGAAATGCAATACTGATTTACTGGATACAAAAAATGTTTCCGGGTTGATAAAAATACTCCCCAACACAGCAGAAAGCTATATAAAAACTATCAAACAAGTCTCTCAAAGCATGAACATCCGTTTTGAACCGCTGGCTAAAAATGATATCAATGTCTTTGACAAAAATTTGAATTCTTTGACAAATACTCTTAAAAATACTGATTTGTCTGACCTTGAGCAAATTAATCTCCAACTTTCACAAAAGAATTTTGTATCTCAAGTTGAAAAGATGTGTTCATCTTTGAATAAAGAAGAAAAATTGAAAATATACGATTACTATGGGTTTAATATAAAAGATGGAAAGCTTTTAGGATACCCCGATACAAGAGCAAAAGATCTCTCGCTTGCTGATATTACCGATTCAAATACAATAGATGTTTTAAATCGTATGAAACCTCTTGTCAATGATTATACAAACAACAATTTTATAACGGTAAAGGACTATCCTCAACTTACCAATGACTTGAAAGATATATCAAAACTTATGCCTGAAATTTTCAGACAAATAGATGGCTCAAACTTACCTGTAACAACAGTCAAAACACTTCAAAAAGTTGTTCAAAAACCAAACTTTGATGCACTTTCAGATTCAGACAAAAAAGTCCTGACAATGGCAGTTTTACTTCACAATACGGACAATACATCCGGCTCTATACAGGGTTGTGCATTTGACGGGTTCTTTATCGGTCAAAAGTTAGGCTTGTCTGAGGCTGAGGCTGTCAAATTGTATAAAGTTATAGAAAGCTCAGATATAGTAGAAAAATTTATGAACACTGAAAAAAGAGAAACAATTATTCCTACACGCGGGCAGATTATCAAAGGTAATGACAGAGCCAACAAATTTGACCTGATGGCATTCAAATTGAAAGAAGGCAATACATTTGAGCTTGCGCAAATGCTCTACAGCTCAAAAGAGGCTGACGGCCTGACAAGAAATTTTGACAAAATGCTAGAAAACAGAATCAAAGAAATCAAATCAGAAGATTTTATACTCCCTCAAACATCTCAGTCCGAGCTTTACCAAAAAGCCAAAATTCAGACTATCAAAGATTATAACGTAAAAGTTGTTAATGCCTCTGACATAAAAGATTTTTATGCCTTTATTCATACACCAGAAGTCTCCTTTGCATCGTCTTCAAATACACCAAGAGAAATGAAATTCTCAAATTTTGATGCCTTTAAAACACTTGAAGATGACAAAGTCATTTGCACCAGCTACATCGGAAAAGACAGCTATGCAGCAGCAAAGGATACTGGCTTTATTTTCAATGTTGCACCGGAACATCAATACGCTGCATACGGACATGACATGTTTTCTTTATCCAAAAATATTCCGGATATGCTTGTCGAATACTATAGAGACAGAGGCTACAATGCACTTAGAGGCAAAGGAGAAAAAGCACAACACAGAGCAATGGTATCTGATAACATAAAAGCTATAAGAGGACTCTCAAATGAAGAATATATAAAACGTCTTGATAATATAAAAGCCAAAACACAGGGGCAGCCCCTCACAATGGAGCTGTTAAGCCAAACGGATCCGGAGTTTGCAGACGCTTATAAAGAACTGCTTGCAAGAAAAAATGCTCAAAGAGGCACAAATTCCGCTCTTTTGAGAAACGACAAATGGTGGAATGAGGTTCTTGTCAGCAATCCTGAAATCACAGCTATTTACACAAAAGACCTTTCAAATCTTCCCGATGAATATCTAAAAAAAGCACAGGAAGAAAATCTTCCGATTGTTGTTTTGAAATAAAACACATTTTATCGTACGAACTTAACAAACTGGTTAAATGACTTTGTTTGTTGTAAAATATTGGTAAAGATAGAATTTAAGACTAATTGGGGAATAATTAAGCATGGCAACAGAAACAAATTACGGTGCTGATAATATTAGGGTTTTAGAAGGGTTAGAAGCCGTCAGAATGAGACCCGGTATGTATATCGGTTCAACTTCTCAAAGAGGTTTGCACCACTGTATTTATGAAATTGTAGACAACTCTATTGACGAATCTCTGGCAGGATATTGTACACAGATTACCGTGACAATTAATACTGATGAAAGTGTTACCGTAGAAGATAATGGTCGTGGTATTCCTGTTGATATTAAACCTGATTCAGGCAAGTCAGCATTGGAAATTGTACACACAGTACTGCACGCAGGCGGTAAATTTGGAGATGGCGGCTATAAAGTATCCGGCGGTCTTCACGGCGTTGGTGCTTCTGTTGTAAACGCATTATCCGAAAAATATGTTGTAGAAGTTTCAAGACAGGGCTATGTATGGCGTCAGGAATACCTTAGAGGGGAACCGACAGCTCCTGTTGAAAAAATTAGAGAAACAGACAAAACCGGTACAAAAACAACTTTTTGGCCTGATCCTGAAATTTTTACAGAAACTACTCACATTGACAGAGATGTTATTGCCAATCGTTTAAGAGAAATGGCATTCTTAAACAAAGGCCTCAAAATCAGATATATTGATGCCGAAACAAAAACAGAACACGATTTCCACTTTGAAGGCGGTATCGGAAGCTACGTTGAGTTTTTAAACAAAAATAAAACAGTATTGTTTGAACAGCCTATTTACATAGACAAAGCCGTTGACAATATGCAGGTTGAAATTGCTATGCAATACACAGATGCCTACAATGAATCAGTATTGAGCTTTGCAAACAATATCAATACTCACGGCGGCGGTACTCACCTTACAGGTTTTAGAAACGGTATCACTCGTGTATTAAATGATTACGCAAGAAAAAACAAACTTTTAAAAGAATCTGAAGCAAACCTCTCCGGTGATGATGTAAGAGAAGGTTTGACAGCAATCGTATCAGTTAAACTCCCCAACCCCGAGTTTGAAGGTCAGACAAAAGACAAACTCGGCAGCTCTGAAGCAACAGCAGCAGTGCAAGATGCTATTAGAGACAAATTGCAAGAGTGGCTTGAGTTTAACCCAAAATACGGTAAAATCATCATTGAAAAAACATTGCAGGCACAAAGAGCAAGAGAAGCTGCAAGAAAAGCGAGAGAGCTAACCAGACGCAAATCTGCTCTTGAAACATCAACTCTTCCCGGCAAACTTGCAGATTGTTCCAACAGAGAGCCTGAAAAATGTGAACTCTACATAGTAGAGGGTGATTCTGCGGGCGGCTCGGCTAAACAGGGAAGAAACAGAATGTTTCAGGCAATTCTGCCATTAAGAGGTAAAATTCTTAACGTAGAACGTGCACGCCTTGATAAAATGTATGCAAACAACGAAATCAAGTCAATGGTTCAGGCGCTTGGTATTAACATAAGCAAAAACGAAGATGATGTTGATATTGAAAAACTCCGTTACCACAAAATCATTATCATGACCGATGCCGATGTTGACGGTGCTCACATCAGAACACTATTATTGACATTCTTCTTTAGATATGCAAAACCGCTTTTGGATAATGGCCACGTCTTCATTGCACAGCCGCCTTTGTACAAAATTACAATCGGCAAACAGGCTGAATACCTCTACGATGACAGAGCGCTTGACAAAATGCTCAGAGAGCGCGGTATCAAAGATTTAACTCTTTATAACAAAGACAAATCAAAAAGCGCAACAGGAGCAGAGCTTGTAGAATTGCTTGCCAATATGTCAACATTCTATCACTCATTCAATAACCCGTTGATTAATGCAATTCCGTCTGTTGTTATGAGGGCTTTGATACGTTCAAATATCGAACCTGAAGACTTTGATAATCAAGAGACAATGCAAAAACACACTGCATACATCAACCACTATCTTGTTGACCACGCAGAAAATTACGGCATTGAAGAAGCTAAAAACTACAGAGTTGAGCTCAAATTCAATACAGAAACTCAAAAGTATAATCTGAATCTCCACCTTGAAAGAGAGACAGAACAGGTACTGCTTACTTCAATTCTTATCAAATCAAACGAATTCCAGAGAGTAAAAAATGCTTATCCTGCAATCAGAAGCTATTTGATAGAAGAAGAAAAAGTGCTTGTGCTTGATACAGGGTCAGAAGAGCTTCAAATCACAGCTTTTGCAGAACTGCAAAGAGTTGTTGAAGAAAGAGGTAAAAAAGGTCTTACACTTCAACGATTCAAAGGTCTTGGTGAAATGATGCCGCAACAGCTGTGGGAAACAACAATGGACCCGGCAACAAGAACACTGCTTAAGGTAAATGTAGAAGATGCAATGCTTTGCGACCAGTTATTTGATATTCTTATGGGTGACAAGGTAGAGCCCAGAAGAGACTTTATTGAAACAAATGCTGTATTTGCACAAAATATTGATACCTAAACTCAAAAAATAAAAAAAGACAGCCCTTTTAGAGGGCTGTCTTTTTTTGCTAAGAATTATTAAAAGTGTTTAAATAACTATCAAAAAATAATATTTAGCGTTTTATATTAGTCATACGAAACATTAATAAAGAGAGGCCATTACATGACAATTAACAAAATTAACCTGCAAAGCCCCGTGCAAAATTTTGCTATGCAAAACACCAAAACACAGCAAAATCCTGCATTCAAAGGCAGAACTGACATAATACAATATGCATTGCATATGAAAAACCCTAAAATCAGTAACCACAGGTTTAAAAACAACGTTTCTTATTTTCTTAACGTATCAAAGGGATTAAGCAAATACACTACTGCATTTAAACGCTACAAAATGGACTTTATGTTCGATTTATCAGAAAAATATTATTACGATATACAAAAAGAAGGTGCAGAAAAGCTAAAACTTAACAAAAATATTGTTTTTAGAATATATGACAAAGTGAAAAACCCGGGTGATTTACATAAAAAACTGATAAATGGCCAGTACAATTTCAAACAAATGGAAAATATCGTAGATTTGACTAATGATAACCCGCACAACCTTAAGCTTGCACAAAAACTCCTCACAGAATACCCGCAACTTTCTTATGAAAAACTTGAAAACTTTTTAAAAAGTCCGTTGTCCAAACAGATAAACAAAAACTACAATGACTACAAACCATACCTTAAACTTCATATAAATCAAGATGATGTAGTACAGGGTCTGGAACAAAAAATAGAGCAGGGATATGATAAAAAATATTTTGTAGCAATGAATAAACTGTTTGACTTAAAAGAACGCTACCATGTTATAGAACAGCTTGATACAGATAAGCTGCTAAAGAACTATACAGAAGAAAAATTTGAAGTTTTACACAAAACGGCAAGAGCCTATGCATCAATAAGCAAAAATGAACTTGCCGAACTTGGTGGGGATGACAAAACTATAGAATTTATTTATAACACCACAACCCGTCAAAACGCTCCTTACAGAAAAAAAGTATTGGGCTTTGTAGAACGCAATATCAACTTCGAAAATAAACCTGAAGCAGCTCCTATAAAAACTCTGCTGGAAATTTTCAAAGAAATATCATTGAACCCTAAAGCAAGAACATACCTTGAGGCTTTTAATACAAATACATCAAGATTTGCACCTGCATCAGGAATCAAAACTCTTGATGACCTCCTTGCTGCAATGAGAGAAGGTATTAAAGAAGACCCATCTAAAAGTAACTTTTTCAAAAACTTGTTTAAGAATAGTTAACTTTTGTTTAGAAGAAATATTTTAACTAGCAAAAAATATTTTTAGAGGTTTTAAAACTATTGGACAGAAAACTTCTGTTAACATGCCCTTTAAAAAATATTTTTAGCGGGTTAAGATAATAGTCTCAAAGGTATTTGACTAAAGTGATAAAAATCGGACAAATTGACACAAAACATCAATACGGTCTGAAGCGAAAGGAATTCCGCCAATATTCCGCGGCAGAAAGTTCGCTCCATCTGGGTAAACTACAACAAAGTCAAATACAAAATAGCTCTATATCAAAACCCTTGCAAGAAAGCGCACACGCGCAAGTTTCTTTCAAGGGTTTTAACATTTCGGCTGCAAAAAATGCATTCCGCCCTGTTATAAAAATCATCCCCGAAAAACACGCTAATAAAGTAATTACAACGCTTGAATCGATTAGCAAAAAACAGGCTGTATATTATCAAGAGATAAGAAATAACTACGTCAAATACATAAAAGAGAACAAAGAATTCCAAAAAGCAAACGGTATTACGCAAGAAATGATTCAGGAGTTTGACAGAGGCAGCCTGCCTTCACTGCCTAAAAAACCCGTGCTTTTAAAGTTTGCAAATCAGGTAGCTTCACCATTTAAGGCTCTTTACAGATGGGGAGAAAAGCTTGTTTTGCCAAAAGATTCACCAAAACTAGCAGAAAGAGCAAAGCGTGAAAAAATCTTAAAAGATTTTTCCGCATACGAAGGGTTGTTGAAAGCTCATCTTATCTGGGAAAAAGATTACAGAATTGCTACCGGCCTGCCAAAGCTCCACCCCAACAATGATTTCATAATACCTGATGAAGTTTTGATAGGCAAAATCAACAGGAGAAGAAACAAAGTTGTTGACCCCAATAAAGGTAAATACTCATCAAACTCCCTGATGATAGGTAACAGATTTATTTCCGGTGTTGTGTATTCTTATTTTCTTGGTACAGACGCATACAACACCACAATGAGATACAGTGATGACAAACACGAAGCCGCTGCACAAAGAAAATCGCGTATTGCACAGGAATTTTCAAGAATCGGATTAAACATGTATATCCAGAACCTTCTTGTCGGCACTTTTGAAACAGCAGTAAACAAAAGCCTTGCAACGGCAATGTTTGTTTCAGGTTCTACGGTAGCTTTTTCAGAAATACTTGGCAGAAAACTCGTTGGCAAGCCCATTATGCCTTCTGATAAAGAGACACTTGACCGCCTTGAACAGGAAATGTATCAGAAAAAAGGCATTCTTCCATCAATTGGAAGGCTTATGACCAATGTCAAAAAGAAAGATACTGCACCTGTTGCTCCGCAAGCCGGTGATATCGAAAAAATAACTTATAAAAAGACCAAGCCTAATGAAAAAACATTCAGTGCTTTTTCAGGCAACTCGCCAAACAAAGATAAAGATGCTTCCACCCCTTCATTTAAAGGCTATTTTAAAGTTGATAAGATGTTCGAGCGTCAAAAGCTTAAACAAATAATACATGTACTGGAAAAAGCTGATGAACAAACAGCACAGCGTACTAAAGAAACAATATTATCAGCCTTTAAAAAGTCAGAATATTTCAAAACAAACAAACCCGCCCTTCCTAAAAGCTTTGAGGAGCTTATCAACAACCAATCATTAGAGCAAATTCCGGTAGGTTCAAAAGACACAGTATGGGGCAAAGTGACAAAAAGCGTACTTGTTCCTGTTAATTTTGTAAAAACCATTGCAAAATCAACATCAAAAGGCACCAAAAAACTCTTCAACATGATTACAGGAAACAAAACCAACCCGCTTAAAGAAGAACTGGAAGCTCTGAGAAAAAGCAACAGTGCGGAAGATAAAGAAAAACTAAAACAGTTTAATGATTTTCTTGCAAAAAGACTCAAAGAAAAAGCCTGGACTATGTCAAAAGTACAAGACAAAGATGTAAGAATCTACAAGGAATTTATATCTTTATCAAAAAAAGAAAAAGAAGAAATTGAAGGGGCAAAAAACATCCTTTTATGGCTTGAAAAACAACTGTTAAAAGAAAAAATTACAATACAGCCTGACGGAACTCTGGCGCAGCAAGACATAGCTAAGGTTGAAAAAATATTTAAAGAATCGGTAATGAGAGCAGACGGAGCAAAACAGCTTGAATACGATGGAAACACCTTTGCACAGGCAAACATAAACCTTTCACGTGCAATCACAACTCTATTTCTCGTCACTGACGCATACAACCTGACTATGCAATACAGCAATGACAACAAAAAAGATGCGAACAAAAGTGCTAAAAACAGAGCTGCACAGGAAATTTCAAGAATCAGCGTATCTGCTTACATAATGGCATTTGTTCACAACCTGCTTTCAAAACTTTGCAACTCCAGTCTTGGCGGTGCATTTACTTTGACAGCATTAACATCTTCCATTAATGATTCACTTTCAAGAAAAGTTGTGGGTGTTCCTCTAACAGCAAAAACTCAAGAACAACTGGAAGCAATAGATGCAAAAAATTCGGAATCAAAAAGCCCGATAAAAAAAGCACTTGCATATTCTATAGGCAAAAAAGGATTAATGCCTGCCGCTACAGCAACAACAGGCAGCAATCAAGCTTCAAACGATGAAATAGACTACTTTAACAACGACTTTTTCATAACTCCTGAAATCAATTAACAGATGCCATGCAGCTCTTAATTTTTATATAATTTATCATTTGTTTATATTTAATATAAAATAAGAAAATGGAAGGAAAATATAAAGACCCTGAATTTGAACATTATACAGTAATGGCTCACGAAGCTGTTGATGCGCTCAATTGTGTACCAGGCAAAATTTATGTGGATGCAACGCTTGGGGGTGGGGGCCACAGTGAACTTATTTTAAAAAAAATTCAACCCGACGGACAATTGATTGCATTTGATATAGATGATGATGCAATCGCTTCTTCTAAAAAAAGATTAAAGGATTACAAAAATTTAACAATAGTAAAAGAGTCTTACTCCAATATTAAGAAAGTTTTACAAAATTTAGGCATAAAAGAAATCACCGGGGGAATTGTTTTTGACCTTGGCGCGTCCTATCATCAACTCACAAAGCAAGAACGAGGATTCAGCTTTATGAAAGACGCCCCTCTGGATATGCGTTTTGACAGAGATTCAGATGTTAGTGCTTATGACATAGTCAATGGTTACAGCGAAGATGACCTGATTAAAATCATTAGCGAATATGGTGAAGAAAAATTTACAAAAAGAATTGTAAAAAATATTATAAACTACCGACAGAGTAAAAACATAGAAACGACGGGCGAATTGGCACAAATTATAAAAAATGCCGTTCCCAAAACAAAAGAAAAAATTCACCCCGCAACCCGCACGTTTCAAGCAATTCGCATAGAAGTAAACCAAGAATTACAAAATATTAAAAATACACTAAACGAAGTGCTTACTTTATTATCTGTTGATGCTATAATTAGTGTAATAAGTTTTCACTCTTTAGAAGATAGACTTGTTAAACAATGCTTCAAGTATTATGCGTCAAAATGTCGCTGCAAACCGACAGACCCGGTTTGTCACTGCAAGCCTCCAATGCTTGAGTTAATTAACAAAAAACCGATAACGGCAACAGAATTAGAGACTAAGGAGAACCCTCCGTCAAGATCTGCAAAATTGAGGGTAGCTAAGAAAATTTCGTCATGGGAGAACTAAATTGACAAGACCTGTAATTGATAAGCGCAATCAATATAATAACTACAACAATCATTATACAAATGTTCAAAACCCTATTAAAACACCCGTAATAGACGGATACTTCCCCACCCACAAAACTTATAAAGAAATGGCAATTACACGAGTGAACAGATCATTGTGCTCAATACTTATTTTATTTATTTTAACTTCAGCAGTCAGTTATTATTTTGTAACTGCCAGTGAAATTACGTTGAACAAATACAGAAAACAGGCACTTGCTCTTAATGACGAAAATGTTGAGCTCCAAAACAAACTTGATTATTTAAAATCTTATTACAATGTTGATAAAGCTATGCAAAAACAGCACCTGCTTCAAAAAGCAAAAAATGTAATGGAAGTAAAAGATGCACCTGCAACAGCTCCTGTTAGAAATACAGCACTTGATAAAGTGGCACAGGCATCACAAAAACAATTCCAATGGTCATTGGGATTTTAATAGCCTAAAGTATTTTTTTATTCACTAACCAGGTCAGAGCGCAAGATTTTTGCTCCACCCAGATAAACATGCTTTATTTCATTCTGCTTTTTGTCAGTGTTTACAACCATTAAGACTCTCAAACAGTGTTTTAAACTTGGTTCTATGTCCATTTCATTAACACAAATGAAAGGTACATACTGAACATCAAAATTGCGACGCACAAACTTTGCAGGGAATGCAGATTTGATATCTTTTGTTAAAGTAAAGATAATATGCGAGATATCTTCGGTTTTTATACCATTTAACTCTATCATCTTGGAGTAAAGCTCAATAGTTGCTTGTTCGAGCATTTCCTGATTATCTTCTTCAATTGTAATAGCACCTCTTATGCCTCTTGAGAACATAAAATTACTCCTTACTTAAACATATCGCTTACTTTAAGCTGAACCCCGTTGGTCCAAGCATACGCATCCATTTTTGGTTTTCCTTCGGGTTTCAATTCTGTTATTAACAGTATACCTTTTTTGGCAGCAACCGCAATCCCATCTTTGGAAATTTTTACAATTTTACCGGGATTATCGTTAACAGATTCATTTTCCAGCACAGTGGTTTTAAGAATTTTTATGTTCTTTCCGTCAATAGAGCTGCAAGCACAAGGCCAAGTGGTCATAGAACGTACATGGTTGTGCAATTCCTGAGCAGAGCGGTTCCAATCCAGCAGAGCGTCTTCTTTTTTAAATTTCTTTGCAATAGTAACAAGGCTCTCATCTTGTTTTTTGGGTGTAAGCATTTTGTTATAAAGCTGTTTAATCGTCGGATACATAATAAACGGAGCCTTGTCGCTTATTATTTCCATAAGCTCTTTATCTGTCATATCAGGTGTAATTTTTATTTTTTCCTGAATACAGATATCACCTGCATCAAGTGCTAGTACTGTTAACATAGTTGTGATGCCTGTTTCTTCTTTACCATCGTATATTGCACGCTGAATAGGATTGGCACCTCTGTATTCCGGAAGCAGTGAAGCATGCAGATTTATAGTAGCAATCTTTGGAATAGCAAGAATCTCTTCTGTCAAAAGCTGGCCAAATGCAAATGTAATGAAAAAATCAGGATTCAATTCTCTAAGCTTTGACTTCAATGCCTCATCATTTTTTAAAGATTCTGTTTGCAAAACCTCAATATTATGAGCCAATGCAAAATCTTTTACAGGCGGCGCAGTAAGTTTCTTTCCTCTTCCACAGGGTCTGTCAGGTTGTGTAACAACAGCCTGTATGTTCAAATCATTAAAATTCAAGAGTTTTTGAAGACAGTTTACGGCAATCTCAGGTGTTGCCATATATACAGCGTTAATCACCCTCACAGCCCTCCGGTACAACTGTCTCACCAGGGTTTGCGGGCACAGATTCCAATGCTTTGTCCAGTTCAGGTTCATTGAGTATTTTGTCAGCCTCAACAGGAGACAATCCTTTTTCTGTCAGAATTCTATCTGCTTCAAATCTATTTCTGCAGTGGTCAATAAACAGTATTCCGTCCAGATGGTCAAACTCGTGTTGTATAGCTCTTGCAAGAAGGCTTCCTTCTTTTCCTTCAACAATAAAAGGTTTTCCGTGGATATTAAGAGCTTTTACCGTAACATCTGCATATCTTTTTACATCGGTATATGCCTCCGGAAAGCTCAAGCAACCTTCATAGCTGCTGCAAGCACCAGATTTTTTAATGATTTTAGGATTAATAAACACCATAGGGTTTAACGGCTCGTTGCCTGTAGAAACATCAATAACAAATACCCTGAGGTTTTCTCCAATTTGCGGAGCAGCAAGCCCAACACCGTTTTGTGCATACATTGTATCCAAAAGGTCATGAACAAGAGTTTGTATTTTTTTAGAAACCTTTGAGACTTCTTTAGACTTTCTTCGTAAGGTTTCATCACCATATTTAACTATTTTCTTTATAGACATATTTTTATCCTTTAAAATCTAATCTTAATAAAAGAATAACACAGTTTAAGGTCTATCTGCATCAAGCTCCTGCCTTATTTGCTCCACAGTAACATATTCTACAGGAGAGTTTTCATCTTTTTGCAGATAAACATCTTTTATACCTGCCTGCACAATGAATCTTTTGCACAAAATACAAATGAAGTTGTGACCGTAAATATACATTGTAGCGTCTTTGCATCTATCTTGACCCGCTTGTATAATTGCATTTTGCTCAGCATGGATACTGCGGCACGTTTCATATCTTGTACCGGACGGAATATTGTTTTCTATACGGTAACATTTTCCAATTTCGTAGCAAGAGGTAACCTTTGAGGGTGTGCCGTTGTAACCTGTTGCTTTTATTTTTTTGTCTTCTCCAACAATAACTGCACCCACCTTTGCTCTAAAACAATTTGAGCGGCATGAGCAGGTTTTAGCTATTTCCAAAAAATATTCATTCCAGGGTTTAATCATCTTTTTATCCTTATCTTTGCTGTGTGTTTAATAATTCCATAAGTGAATTGAGTTGTTGTTGTATTTGTTCTGTATCGGTCTGAGTGCTGCGTCCAGACGAATTGTCAGAGTAGTTATCATTCCTCAATTTATTTTTCTGTCTGGATTCTCTTGCCTGTCTGATTTTTGATAGCCTTTGAGAAGACGCATTAGAAAAAGACTCATTCTGCTGCCGGGAAGGATCTTGCATGCTGTTAAGCTGTGCTGCCAAAGTCTGCAATAGATTCATTAATGTTTCTTGCCGTTGTGACATTGCATTGAAATCATAATCATTGCCCTGTGCAAAAGACGTATTGCCGTCTTCTGATATCCAGCCTATTACTTTGCCATTGCGGTCTTTAAAATACATAGTACCTGTTATAACAATGCCCTGCTTAACATGCCCTGTTGCATCACCCAGTTTGATATCTCTTTGAGCAGAAGGGGTAACAGCAGTTTTTACCATTGTATCTGCAACCCAGATAACTTTTGAAGGATTAGGACGAGACTTTTTTGTGATTACAGGCACTGTTGCAATAGCAATGATGCAGACAATTAATAATGTAATTAGAGCTTCTGCCAGTGAAAATGCCAGTGTTCGTATCATCTTCATACCCTTTTATTGTCGACAATATTAATATTTTATGTGCTTTGAACGCCAAAGTAAAGGCTTTATTACATTTTGAATTAAAAAAAAACCAACAAACAGATGAAAAAAAAGGCAAAAAAGTACTTGCTATAATTTTGTATTCCAATATAATTAAGAATGTACATTTTAAGAAAAGGGGTTTACATACTATGAACAAAGAAGAATTAGTACAAGAAGTTTCTAAAAAATCTAAAGTTACTCAAAAAGAAACAGCTGAAATCATCAATGCTTTGATGGAAACAATTGAAAAAACAGTTGCTAAAGGTAAAAAAGTTACTTTAGTAGGCTTCGGTACTTTTGAAGCTAGAAAAAGAGCTGCTAGAACAGGCCGCAACCCTCAAACTGGTAAAGAAATCAAAATCGCTGCTAAAACAGTTCCTGCTTTCTCTGCTGGTAAAAAATTCAAAGAAGCTGTTGACGGCAAAGTAGCTGCTAAAAAATAGTTTTTCTTTTTAAAACTAAAATACCTGAACTTGACAGTTCAGGTATTTTTTTTACTATTTTTATCGGATATTAACCGAAATATCTTTTTAATAAGCCCTGGAATGCTTGACCGTGACGAGCTTCGTCTTTGCACATTTCGTGTACTGTGTCATGAATAGCATCAAGGTTGAGTTCTTTAGCTCTTGAAGCAATAGCTTTTTTAGCTGCACAAGCACCTGATTCAGCTTCTACACGCATTTCAAGGTTCTTTTTAGTAGAATTTGTAACAACTTCACCAAGCAGCTCAGCAAACTTAGCAGCATGTTCTGCTTCTTCCCACGCAATTCTTTTATAAGCTTCAGCAACTTCAGGATAGCCTTCTCTATCAGCTTGTCTGCTCATAGCAAGGTACATGCCGACTTCTGTGCATTCACCAAGGAAGTGGTCTTTCAAACCTTGTTTAACTTCTGCATCAACATCAGCGCCTACACCGATTCTGTGCTCATCAGCCCAGCCGATTGCTCCTGCGCCTTCTTCTACTTTATTAAATTTTTCAGGACCAACACCACACATAGGGCATTTAGCCGGTGCAGCGTCGCCTTCGTGTACGTATCCGCATACTGAACATACAAATTTTGCCATAATTAACCTCTTTCATATTTACCATAATTCACCATTAAGAAGGACCTTAAGAAATAATCTTATTAAGAATCATTCCTAATAAGATTATTATACACACTCTTAATTGAAAATGCAAGCACTAAATAAAATCAAGCAAACCGCCCTACTACAACGCGTTTTACACCACTTACATCATTCAATATTTCTATATTTGAAAAATTGTTTTTCTCCATAATATCTTTTATCATAAACGCCTGCCCGTCACCGGCTTCAAAGAGCAAATAGCCGTTTTTATTCAAAAAGCTGCATGCCTGATTTGAAATTTTCTCATAAAATTCAAGTCCTTCTTCATCTGTTGTAAAAAGAGCTGACGATGGCTCGTGATCTTTTACTTCAATTTGGAGCGTTTCTTTTACATGAGGTGGGATATAAGGCGGATTAGAGACAATCATGTCAAATTTTTCTTCTTCTCTAATTTTTGCAAAAAGGTCGGACTTTCGAAAAAGAGCTCTGTTCATAAGGTCAAGGTGCATTGCATTATTCAAAGAGACCTTTAAAGCACCGTTTGAAATATCAACACCAAGAACCTGGGCATTTGTTTTTTTTGCAATCATGCAGGCTATACAGCCGCTGCCTGTGCCTATATCCATTATCTGCTTTAATTCGTTTGCTTTAATAATTTCCACCGCCTTATTAACAAGCAGCTCTGTTTCCGGACGAGGAATAAGGGTATCTTTAGTTACTTCAAACTTGTTACCCATAAAGTAAGCATAGCCAAGAATCTGTGCCATTGGCTCGCGTGTTGTAAGCCGTCGTGTAACAATGGCATCCAGTTTTTCCAGGTCTTTTGGCGAAGGCATGACACCGATTATAAGATCTTTGGGTGTCAGACCACACAGGATGTCTATAGCAAAATCTATTTCGGCAGACGCCTCTTCAACGCTAAAACCGCATTGAGTATATCTTTTAATCAAATCCGTTTTCTTTAGTGTGTTGGTTTTCATCTTCTATAATTTTTCCTATCAGGTTTTTTAAATCCAATCTGGACAAGTCGTTTGTATCTTTTTTATCCAATTTATATTTTTGGCACAGTTTGTCATAATAATACAGCTGCTTTTTAGTTGGTTCTTCTTTTGAAAGTTTGAACTCTGCCGCTTTTTTGCGTTGTTCTTTTGCCAGTGCCTTTTGTTTTTCCAAAAAAGGTTTTTGCGCCTCTTTGAGCTCAAGCTGTTTCAGATTTTCTTTAATCAAAATTTTCAGCTCTTTCAGAAATTTATCATTATCAAATTCCTGTATAATCCATTCAAAATGAGGATTTTTTTGCTCGTAATAATATTTTTCATCTTCAATAAAAAGCTCAAGTATATCATCAACCGACAGGTTATTGGCATTGTGTTTTTTTACAAAGCTTTTTATAAAACTGAAAAGTGACGCTTTTTGGTTTTTTGTAAGCTCTAAAAAAAGTGTATTTTTAAGGTAATACATTATCTTAATTACTATATTAAATCATTGATATCAAATTTTTTGGACAGATTGTCATTTTTAAAACAGGCCAGTTTTTTGAGTATCGGGTTTGTAGCCTTATTCACGTTTTGATTTTTTGCTGCAGATGTTTCAGAGCTTTTGAGATTTTTCTCAACAGCCTTTTTCTCCAATATTTTTGTGATATCTGAAACCTTGTCCATTTTATTATTTTAACTCATTTTTTTGACTAATGCTATATATATAAAAACTTAGCACCACAAATTATTGCGCATCATCTTCAAAAAGCATGCGAGCAAGAAATATGTCTTTTTTTGTTGTTATTTTAATATTAGAATAGCTGCCCTCAGATACAAAAACCTTCATGCCTGATGCTTCCACCATGCCTGCATCATCAGAAAAACTCTGCCCCTCGAGCTTTTTGTGCACATCCATTATCATTTCATAATCAAAAATTTGAGGCGTCTGAACAGCCCAGAGAGTGTCTCTATCAGGAGTATTGATAATCTCCCCGTCCTGTTTAACAACTTTTATTGTATCCACAGCTTTGACCGCAACAATGGCAGCTTTCTTGCTCATTGCAAGCTCAAGGCATTTTTGTATATCCTCATGCTTTATCAAAGGACGTGCTGCATCGTGAATAGCCACATAATCAGGATTGTCGCATGCTTTTAGAGCATTAAACACCGAAGCCTGTCTTGTTGCTCCGCCTTGTACAACCTTGACGTTTTTTATATCATACTTTTTAAGCAAATCTTTTATTTGAGGCTCCAGGCTTGCTGATGCAGAAACTATTATCTCTGTTGACATAATTGACTTAATTGGCAAAAATGCCTGTATTGAACGGATGATAACTTCTTTTTCATCAATTTTTTCCAGAAGCTTATTGGTTTTTCCATACCGGCTGGAAGAGCCTCCTGCTGTAACTATTACAGATAGCTTTGTCATCGTATTATTCCTCAAAATGCTTAAAACTCTTTTGTTCAAATTCTTTTTCTAACGCATTAGAAAACGGCCTGTCAGATACTGTCCCTATTTTAATAAATTGTGGATTATTAAAATATTTGTACAAAAATGGGGGAATTGTAAATATAAGCTCAAAGTCTTCTCCTCCCCAGAGGGCATAGTCTTTCCAGTCTTTTGGAAAAGTAGTCTTCAAGTCCTTGCCGGCCGGAATTGTTTCTATATCAAACTCGAGATTACTTGCTTTAGAAAGTTTGAAAATTGCATCCTGAAGCCCGTCTGAGGTGTCCATCATCGCCAATTTTTCTATACCCGCATCTTTCAGGGTTTGCATGATATATTCGCTTTGCTCAATTGCCGGCAGCGGCACAAGATGTTTATTGATAAGATTTATTGGTTTATCAATACCGTTTTGTAAAAGCGCGAGACCTGCTGCACTGTCTCCGTGTGTACCGGTTGTAAGAATTATATCGCCTTTTTGTGCAAAGCTTCTTGACACTTTGACATTGTTGTATTTTTTCCCTATTGCACAAATAGAAATAAAATAGTTGTCAGCACCTGTTAAATCTCCACCTGCAACTTTTACGCCGTATTTTTGGCAGCTGTCTTGCACGCCTTGATAAAAAGATTGTACAAAATTTTCATCTGATGCTCTGGGCAATGAAAGCGATACGGTTATATAAAGAGGGCGGGCTCCTGCGGCAGCCAGATCGGAAAGATTTACATTAACTGCTTTTTGGCCGAGTTTAAACGGTGTTGTTGTATGTGTTAAAAAATGCACGCCTTCAACCAGAGTATCTTGTGTTACACAAATATCAAACTCTTCCAAATAAGCGCAATCATCGCCGATAAGCGATGAATCCGCCAGTGTATTTTGTATAACCTTAAGAAACTCGAGTTCTCTCATAGGTTAATTTTAACATAAGATTATTCTTTATCTCTTGCACTAAGCACAAATTGAGCACACAATTCTGCTATCACAAGATAGATATAAAAATATACAATAGGAATAAAGATTATTCCGACAATAGTTATCATAAGTATTGAGCAAAGCAGCTGACCAAGCATTGATATTGCAATGAACAATAAAATCAAAATACAGTAATTACCGACATTATTTTTTAACATATCAAATGCTTTTTTAAAATCAACAAAAGAAAGTATTTTTAAATCGCTGAAAAAACAAGCCATCATTAAAGGGCAAAAAACTATATAGAGAATATAAACAAAAAGAGTCAATGCTCCGATGAGTGTGATAAGTATAAAGAACATTGTATTTAAAAGTCCGCAATCAGGACAACCATGAACAGCTGTAATGACCAGCCCTGCAAAAACAGATGTCAGGAGTATAAGGGGTATTGTATAAAGAAAATACCCGACAAAATACTTTAGCCCTGTTATTATAAATCGTCCAAATTCTGACCAGTCCGGCAAAAGGGAGTTTTGGTAATTGATTCTTTTATTTGAAGTCTGGGCCATATATCCTGCCAGTACAAGGCTTAGTATAATAGAAAAAACAAAACAAAGGATAAACGAAGTCAGCCCTATAACGCCTGATGTTGTAAGAATCAACAAAAATACAGGTATGATAAATATTGCAAACGTAGCAAGCAACAAGCCTCCGCCGGCAAGAATTTTGTTTGACCAGCCGGGGTCTTTTGCAATATAAGTAAGAGCCTTTTCAAAATCCAGATTCATTGTTTTTCTCCTTCATTAGCAATTATTCTTCAACAGTAGTTCTTTTTGATTCTTCTTCAATTCTGACAAACTGGGCTGTTATATCCATCATTACGATTTGAAAATAAAGAAATACAAATGGAATGAGTATTACACCTATTATAGTTAAAACCAGTATGATAGAAGCAATGTTGAGAACAACGCCTACAGCTAGTATTAGAAACAAAGCTGTAAAATATTGTTTCCAGCAGCCTTTTAGCATTCTGTAGGCCTTTGCAATATTTATAAAAGAAAAAACGTTAAAGTCTTTGAGGAAGCTTGCATTAAAAACAAAATAGAACACAAGAAATATCAAATAAAAAAGGTTGTATAATGAATTCACCACTAATGACGCGATTGTATAAGAATCTGCGCCGCCGTGCACTTTTGCACTGACCTGAACAATAAAGCTTAAACCTGCCAAAGCAAATACCGGAATAAAATACAGCCAGGCACCAAGACAAGCCTTAAATCCTGTAAAAAGAAAAGAGCTAAAGTCTTTCCAATCCGGCAAAGGGGCATTTTCATTACGTATTCTGTCTTGTCCGTACTGCAGTGTAAAACCGTATACACCAAGCGCTGCTACAAGAAATAACGCACAGGGCAATACTGCAATCAAAAAACCGCCAACATTAAAAGCCCGTGTAAAGAGTACCGCAAAAACGCATATGAGCATCAACAAAAATGCACCCAAATTCATTCCTGCACCAATTAACAGCTTTTTCAGCCAGTCCGAATCATTTTTAATAAAACAAAACGCTTTTTCTATCTCAAAATTCACAGCTAAACTCCTTGCACATATTTCACTATGTGCAATTATACAATGTTTTTTATGAAATTAAAACTGCAATGTTTTGGAATAATCGGGTATAACGAATTTGTCGTTATTTGCATCTTTGTTTGTAAATACTGCATAATCCTTTAATGAAAGCTCCTTGGCATTGTCATAAAGGTTCATATCAACGTATTTTTTATATAAATCTGTTAAATCACCCGAGTAATTGCCCATTTTTTGTGCGAATTTTTTAATTTCTTCTTTGCTGGCACCTGCTCCGTAGGCCTTTGTTTTGGCATCTGTTCCGGAAGGTCGGATTTCTATAAATTTATCATCAAATTCCAGATATGTTCCGTCGCCCACAAATTTTACATCTGCAAGATTGTCAAAATTTAGGTCTTTGAATGTATCGGCAAGTATCTCTCTTATTTGTTCAAGGGTCATTTTGCCAGCCTTTTTAGCCACAGCCATTGTCAGATAAAATACATCATTTTTTGTTCTTTGAGCTTCACCGGCAACTTTTGCCTGTTTGAGCTTTTCAATATCTGGCTCTGACTCATTGTAATAAGAAATATCTTCTCTTATATCAAATTTTGAGATAATTTCATTGTTTTTGAACACATTGTCAAGATACTCGGACATAGACGAGCCCTGTTTCTTAAGATAAGCAGCAAGAGCTGATGCAACAATAATTGCTTCTGTTGCACTTTTTTCTCTCATTGCAATTGCAGCTCTACCGGAAAGAGATTTAATCAACTCTTCCGAACCGATAATCATACCGCCGGATTCTTCGCCTCCAAAGATGAGTTTGGGGTTTACGCCCAGGTTAATATCATTGCCGAGAACATCTGTTACTACAACTTCTTTATCCGGGTTGTCCATAATCTGCTTTTCGACTTTTTTCATTACGTTTGCAATTTCCTTAAAGCCAACAGGCACATTAACAACCTTGATATTGTTTTTCTTTGCCCATTCATCCCACGAGCGAGCAGATGCCGTTGTTTTTATCATAAATCTGGGGTGGTTTTCAAACAGGCCTTCGTTTTTCAATTGCTGCATCCAAAAATCCATAATCATAAGGAAGGATTGATTTGCAGTAAATACTGTAAGAATTCTGCCCTTGTCTAATGCAACATAGTCTATGCCAAGAGACTTGAGATATTGAATCTTATCATCAGATTCAATCTGGCACACAGTCAATCGGTCATGGTCAGGGTCTGTGATGAGTACAGCTGTGCCTATCGGGCAGTTTTTAAGGTTTTCATCATAATGCAATGATTTTATTACAGGGAAATAAGGTTTTCCGTCTTTATCTTTAGAAAGCACTGTTGCATCAACAGAGTAGTCATAGAAGGTTTTATTCCCTTTAGGGTCTGTATCATATTTTCCTATCGAATGGAAAAACGGATCTTCCTCTTTATTCATCCAAACGTATTTATCTTCGATACCCAGTTCTTTGAGTATTCTGCTCAATGTACCGTATGCGGAGCCGCCTACGTTTTCGATAACAATTTTGTCATCAGAATTTTTTATCAAATTAAGATTTGCATCTTTGGCAACGCCGTCAAGCAGATATTGTTTATACAATTCTACACCGTCATTGAGTGACTTCATTTCTGCCTGAGAAATAAGCGGATTGTCATTGGCTGCAATTTTGATATCGTAATATCCGTTTTTTTCAACTTCGTCAAAAATATATTTAATTTTATCAACAAAGAGCATTGATTCTTCCGGCAAATACTGGCTTCCCTGTGAATTTAGATCTTTTGTTGCATTTTTTACAGAGATACCGTGGCTTGAGGTAATATATTCACCGCCAAGCAAATCCAGCTTGAAAGCAAGGAATGATGCCATCCAGATAGGAATTGTTTTTCTATCAACAGGCACAAGTGTTTTGATACCGTGTGCTGCCTGTATACGGGCAATCAACTCCAAAAACTCCTGTGAATTGTAGCGGACTTCACACCCTGCGAGTTTTATAATTTCATTATCCGGATAAAGCTCTTTAGCCACAAGTGCTTTAGCTTCTGTCGCAAGCATAACACCAATCAAATTGATGGGGAAGCGGGTATCATGCGGATAAAGAATATTTTGAGGCCCTCTTATGCCGGCAGTGGAGACTTCTGCCTCTTTGGCATAACCCTTAAACCAGTCTTTCAGGTTCAATCCGTCGGGATTTGTTTGTTCATTATACGGCTCCAGATTTTCTTTAGTCAGTCTGAATGTAAATTCGTTTTTATTCCCAAGGTCGACAAGTTTATTCTTTTTTATATAATCAGGTGTTTTTGAATCAACAGATTCAAAAAGGGACTTTTCCAGTTCACTGTGTGGTTGCTTATTAATCATAATTTCGGCTCTCCGCTATTTATCCGTTTAATAACTTATCTATTATACAAAAATTATAAAAAGATGTATATTAATTTATGTGGTTAATATAAAAATACTAACATTAATGATAGTTTGTAAAATAATAACAATGAAAGGATTATAAAAATGGTAAGAGTCGGTGTTGTAGGTGCAATGGGAAAAATGGGCCAGGAAGTAGTAAAAGCCGTATGCAATGATGACACACTTGAGCTTGTTTGTGCTGTTGATGTAAATCAAATTGATATGGAAGTTTGCCCGCCAAAATCTGTCAGAATAATAGGAAATTTAAAATCTGCAATAGAAATGCACAAACCTGATGTAATGGTCGACTTTACCCAGCCAAAGTATGTTTTTGAAAATGCTAAAACATGCCTGGAAAACGGAGTACGTCCGGTTATTGGCACAACAGGACTTTCTGATGACCAGCTAGAAGAATTGAACGCATTGTCACAGGCCAAAGGTTTGGGATGCTTGATTGCTCCAAATTTTTCGACCGGAGCAATTCTTATGATGATGTTTGCAAAACAGGCTGCAAAATACTTTGACAACGCCGAAATTATTGAGCTGCACCATAACCAAAAAAAGGACGCTCCATCAGGAACAGCCATTAAGACAGCTCTTATGATGTCAGAGTCGACAAACATGACATTTGAAACAGGCAACTGTGAAGAAACAGAAACAATTCAAGGCGCAAGAGGCGGAAAGTCATACTCTGACATTCATATCCACTCTGTCAGAATGCCGGGTTATATCGCATCTCAGGAAGTTATTTTCGGAGCATCCGGACAAATTCTTACTATCCGCCATGATTCTATGGACAGACAATGTTACATGGCCGGTGTAAAGCTTGCAATCAAATACATTGCTGAACACAATGAATTTATTTACGGGCTTGAAAAAATTATGTAACTAAACCCATCCAAAAAACAGGGCGAGAAGATATTTTTTTAAATATCTGTGTTTAAAAGCGGAAAATTTTCTATGCCTTTTTAAATCTGCCACAATTGCTTCCACGGGGTATTGTGTATTTTTCCTAATTTTATTGAACCAGAAGCTTAATATAAAAGGAAAATAAATCCACAAAAGACAATATCTTTTAAACAAAAGGCAGGGTTCTTTTACTTTTGGCTTGAATAAATCAATCATATTGTACTTAAAGATGTCATGATTATATTTTGCACAGTACTTAAACCCCTCCTTGCAAAGCACTGCTGTTAAGCCCATTTCATAATTAAAAATAATATCTTTTTTGCTGCTTTCTTTTTTTACAGATAAAATAAAATCTTTAAAAGCATTGGAGTGCAAAACCTGTTTTTTTAAAACAACAAAATATGACTGCACATGCATATTTTCAGCTTCAGGCACTTCATAAAGACTGTCTCCATATCGATTTTCGTTTGAAGCAAAACCCCAGAAGTCACAATCTTTTGTATTCATTTCTTCAAACAAATTTTTTAAAGAGCCAAACGGGCCATAGCAGCTGTCATTCAACAATATCAGATTGTCTGTATTTTCATAAAGGCCGTTTTCCATAGCCAGTTGTATGCCTCTTTTATAAGAGCCAAAGTCATACTCACCGTGTTTTTGTGCCAGTGTATAATCAACAATACCTTTTAGTTTTGATATTTGCTCTTCATCAAGCTCACAATCCGAGACAAAAATGATTCTATCTGCAATATTTTTTAACTCTTTTAAATAAAAAAGCACATAATCGTCTATTATGCAGTCTTTATCATAATGTGCAAAAATTGCCGTATTATTTGTTGATTCGTTTACCATTGGTACCATTTCCCAAGCACGCACAAACTTTTTTCTTTTAAATGGATTTTCAAAATTAATTTTCTGATGCTATTCCATCTATAATACAAGCAGTAATACCAATAAAGCAGATTATTCTTACCTTTACAGATAAATCTTGTTTTGTTTAAATTAAACGCCAAATAACTTTTTGCATCAATTCCACGTGCATTTTTAATATAACTATCAGAATGAATACGCCAGTTAGTGAGTTTTTCGTCTAAATAATAAAACCTATATTTATTAGCGATTTGAGCCCAGAGATAATAATCTATTAAAGGAGGAACAGGAGAGTTAAAATCAACATTTTCAAGTACTCCTTTATTCAGCATCACTGTTGAAAATGTTACAATATAATTTCTCTTCATCAAACAGTAAGATAAATCCAAAGGCTGATGTTTGTTTTTCAAGACTTTATTGATAATTTTAAAATGTTTATTTAAACGTTGTTTGGCAGAGTCGTCTCCAATCAGATTTACGTCGTTGATAATAAATTTAACAGCAGGGTGTTTTTTAATTACCGCAACTTTCTTTTCAAGATAATCGGGTGTAATTGAGTCATCAGATTCCAGAAAAACAATCCAATCATTTTGAGCCTGTTTCAATCCAAGCAGCAATGTTTCTTTAAGACCTTTATTCACATGATTTTCATGACTAAAGAGCTTAATTCTCGAGTCTTTTTGACAATATGATTGTATTAAAGAAACAGAGTTGTCAGAGGAACCATCATCCACAATAATCATTTCCCAATCCTGATAAGTTTGAGCAATAACGCTTTCTATTGTTTCTGATATATATTGTCCGTAGTTATAACTGGTTGTTATGATTGATATTTTCAATATTTTACCTTTACCAAAAGAATATCAGTCTACTTAAAACTTATAACTAGCACAAAGTGTATTTTATTGCAAACAATATTATCTTTTATACAAATCCTCAATATCCTTCAATTTTGACAAAACATCATTGCTATTAATACTTTTATTTATTTTGTATGTCGCATCATCAACTAAAGCATTATTACCTGTTACTATTGCAAAATTATCCACTGTTTTTTGATTAGCAAATTTTTCTATAGCACAAACAGAGTCATAAAAAACAACTCTTTTTATATAAGGGTTCAATGATTTGAACATATTTAGATATTTTGAATACAAGAAATTAATTTTTGTTATATACGGCAGATTCATAGAATCAATACAATTTTTAAAAAATTCTATACAAGTATCTCTTTTTCTTAAAGCACCGCCATAAGATTTCCAATATGAAGTATGCAAGTCTTCTGCAATATATATTCCACCGGCATTAAGTTTTTCAACAAACAAATGCTGAAATGTTTTTATAATATCTTTGTTTATATGTGAGCCGTCATCGACAATAATATCAAAACTCAAGTCTTTTAATGCTTTATCCAAAAAAGATTTGTCAGTTGCATCGCCTAAAAAGAAATGAATATTATCACCAAACAAAAGGTCTTCACATTTTTTATTAATATCTATTCCATAAACCATTGATCCCGCGGGAAGATATTTTGACCAAATTTCTAGTGAACCACCGTTTTGTACACCGATTTCCAGGAGATTAACAGGCTTATTCGCTTGAATATATGGCATTAATATTTCATCGTAAATATACAAATAATGAGACCATTTGTCAGAAACATAATTATTGTGTTGTTTAAAAATATCAAAATATTTCATTACCACTCCTTATGAATAGCTATTTGTAATAAAAATGGCAGGCTTTGTTTGAGTAGAATCGAATCTTCAGAAAAGCAATATAAAATCAAAGCCTACCCGCCTTTCTTAATTTTGTTGTTCCAATAAATCAATTTTTTATTATTGTAATAATTTATTTATATAACATATTTAATGAAATATTTCAATATTTTAGTGAATAATTTCATTGGCTTTTAAATAAAATACATATTAATCTAAAAATATGGACCTAAGAGCCAAAATAGGGTATAAACTTAAACAATTACGACTGGAAGCTGACATCTCGCAAGAAAAGCTTGCAGAATATCTTGGTGTGCATATACAGGCCATTGGCAAAGTAGAAACAGGGAAAATTTTTATTAGTGAGAAAGTGTTGATAAAAGCATGCAAATTTTTTGATGTAAAACCGCGCTACTTTTTTGACTTTGATGATATAAAACTCCGCCAATCTGATACAGAGAGAATAAGTGAAATAACAGAAAAGTTACAACACTCAAAACCAATATTTATAAAACAAATACATAAAATAGTTAACGCATTATATGAAGAAAACTAAAAAAGACCTCATCAAAAGAGGTCTTTTTTAATGGCTCCGGGACATGGATTCGAACCACGATTAGATGATCCAGAGTCACCTGTCCTGCCGTTAGACGATCCCGGAATGTCGTTTAACAACAATTTTATTTTAGCACTTAAGATACCAAGGTCAATAATTTTTTATAAAAAATCACATAAAAAAAGACGCTTAAAGCGTCTTTTTTAAAATGGCTCCTCGGGTGGGACTCGAACCTACAACCCTTCGGTTAACAGCCGAATGCTCTGCCATTGAGCTACCGAGGAATATCTCGAAGGTTTCATAACCTTGTAGAATTATTATAACAAAACAATTTTTCTTGTAAATAGTTTTTTTTAATATTTTTTTATTAATTTAAAAAGCCCGTCCTAAAAGGTTTTTACATTATTGTTAACAAATCTAAACAACATGCTCCATAAAAAAGCAACTTTTTGGGCAATATATACTTTATATATATGTAAGAGAAAATGAAGAGAGAAATTATGAAAGCTTTATTAGTTAAATTTTTAAATAGAAACAAAAAATTCAACGTAAACGATCTTATATAATCTACTTTGTATTGGAAAGTAATGAAACAGTAGCTATATCTACTTTAGACTTTCCCTTATTGCTTTTAATTTTTTAATGCACTCATTAATATCATTAAATGGCAAATCATAAAGATATTTTTCGTCCAGATCCCACCATTTTAACTCAAGTAATTGCTTAATGATTTCTGGCGAAAATCTATATCCGATTATTCTATTTGCTCCAACAACAATGGCATAAGGAGGAACATCTTTTGTGATAGTGCTGTTTGCTCCAATAATAGCCCCATCACCAACAGTAATACCGTCCATAATTACAGAATTAACACCTATCCAAACATCATTTCCAATATGACATGGTAAATCAAAATTATATTTCAGCTTATTTTCATCTGGAATACTAATAGAATATAAATCTGAATCAAAATATACAAATGGATGCGTTGTTAATGCATTTTTTGGATGAGATGTAGGTCCAATTTCCACACGTCTTGATATTGAACAATATTTTCCAATAGTAGTATTGGCAGAGCCTATTAGGCAATTACGACCGATATATGAATGCTTTCCTAATTGAGGATATAGATATTGTTCATACAAATCGGGGTTATTCTTTTTTAATAACCAAAATTTTAAAAACTTTAGCCTAAATATATCTATAATTTTCTGCCCAAATTGTATTCTCAAAACGATTTACCTCGAATATTTCTTAATTTTTTTATGCATTGGTAAATATCATCAAAAGGTAAATCATATAGATATTCTTCATCCAAGTCCCACCATTTTAAAGTTAACAGTTCTTCGATAATTTCCTGTGAAAATCTATAACCAATTAATCTATTTGCACCAACTACTATCGCATACGGGGGAACATCTTTTGTGATAGTGCTGTTTGCTCCAATAATGGCCCCATCACCAATAGTTACACCATTATTTATTATAGTTTGAGTACCAATCCAAACATCATTTCCAATACTACAGGGTTTGCAACAATCAAAATTTACTGTGCAAATTTTGTCAATCTCAATATCACTATAAACATTATTTTCTTTTAAAAACTGAAAGGGATGCGTTGACAAAAAATGTTTTGGATGAAATTGAGCACCAATGCATACATTAGTAGCAATAGAACAGTATTTTCCGATTCGCGTATTAGGATGTGTTATGCATGTACCTATGCTAGGAACACCAATATAAGAATTTTTCCCAAGTTGTGGATACAAAGTTTTGCAATAAAGATAATAATTAGAATTTCTTAATCTATTCAATCTAATTTTTTTAAATAAGCTATTAAATCTTATTAGATTAATCAGTTTTTGAAAAATAACAACTCTCATTACTCATATTAAAACATGGATTTTTCCACCTGTAAACACATTTAAGAGTGACGGGGTTTTAAGCATGATATAAAAAGGTGTATTGAGAATGAATAATATAAAAAAACTGCTTGGCAAAAGGATAAAAATTCATAGGGAAAAAGCGAAACTAACTCAAGAACAACTTGCAGAGAAAATTGGTATCAATAGCCGCTCTTTGTCATTAATAGAATGTGGTTCAAATTTTATAACAGCATCTACTCTTAATGCAATATCAAATGCACTTAATGTAACACCGAAAAAACTCTTTGATTTTGATGACGAATTTGTTGACCCCAAAATAACAAAAGAAAAATTATTCGATTTAATAAACAAAAATGAAGATAAAATTCAAACTATATACAATATTGTAAAAGGGTACTTAAACTAATTTATATCCACAATTGTCACACCATTGCCACCTTCTGTGTCTTCTCCCTGCCGGTACTTTGCAACGTATGGGGAATCGCTTAAATAATCGCGTATTGCAGAGCGCAGCTGACCTGTACCATGTCCGTGGACAATTTCAACAGGAGAAAGATTTACCATACTGGCTTTATCCAGAAAAGCATCCAATTCTGCAAGAGCCTCGTCGACCCTGTAGCCGCGAAGGTCTATTTTGGGAGACATATTTATACGCTCTATCACAAACTTTGAATTTCCAAGATTAATTTTCTTTTTGATAATATCTTTTTGGCGTTTTAAACTTTTTGCAAGCTTTTCTACTTTGATAGTTGATTGCAACTGGCCAACAAGTATTTTAATATTTCCTTTTTTATCCGGCAGCGAATTGATTATTACATCCTGATCAAGCCCTTTGATAATGGCCTTTGCACCAATTTTTATGTCATCATTATTGAGCTCTGTGTATTTAATATCAACTTTAGAAAACTCATCAGCTAATGCTTGAGCTGCTTTAAAGCCTTTTTGCGACAATTTTTTATAAGAGTTAACTGCATTTTCTTTGGTTTTGTGGTGGTTAAGATTTTCCAACACTTTTTTAATTTGAGCCTTTGCATCTTGCAAGTTATCTTCATACCGGCGTTTGTAATCTTTCAGAGTCTTTCTTTTTTGCGCATTAAGGTTTTCAAAAAGCTCATTGTATTCTTTATACTTAGCCTCAGAAGATTCCTTAAGAGCTTTGGCTTCTTCTGTCAGACGATTCAGTTCAGAATATTTGACCTGTAATTCGCCAAGTATTTTAGATTCGTCTGTAATGTCAGACTCATAGTTTTCTTTTGCTTTGTTGATAATATCTTCCTCAATACCAAAATTTTTGGCTATTGCAAAGGCGTTGGAAGCACCCGGAACACCTATCCTTAACTTGTATGTCGGGCTAAGAGATTCCATATCAAAATCAACAGAGGCATTTTGAAAACTTTTATTGTTAAAAGGCAGTGATTTTAATTCGTTAAAATGGGTGCTAATAAGAGAAAGAGAACCTTTTTCTATAAATTTTTCCATTATAGCTTTTGCAAGGCTGGCGCCCTCCTTGGGGTCAGTACCGGCAGCTATTTCATCTATCAAAATAAATGTTTCAGAGTCCGCATTATCAAGAATTTCTTTTATATTTTTAACATGCGAAGAAAAAGTTGATAAACTCTGAATAATATTTTGGTCATCCCCGATTTCTGCAAAAAGCTTTTTAAAAGGATAAACCCTGGCACTGAAACAAGGAATATGCAAACCTGCAGCGCTCATAGCAATAGAAAGACCTACTGTTTTTAACACAACAGTTTTTCCACCTGCATTTGAACCTGTAATGATAATAGATTTATAGTGTTCTCCTATAGAAAAATCATTTTCCACAACTTTATCTAAAATTGACAACAAAACCGGATTTTTCATAGATTTTAGCTCAATAACAGGTTTTTCCAATATTTCAGGCTCACAGGCATCAATTGCAGTGGAGTATTTTGCTTTTGCAAAAATAAAGTCTAATTCTATTAATGCCTCAAATGAAGATTTTATCTCTTCGTAATATTGTGCTATTTCTGATGACAACTCTTTTATTATCTTTTGGATTTCAGATTCGATAGAAATTTCCAATTCTCGTAATTTATTATTTAGCCCGACAACTTGCTTTGGTTCAATAAAATAAGTTTGGCCTGATTGAGATATGTCATGCACAATACCTTGAACTTTGTTTTTAGATTCAGCCTTGACCTGAAAAACAATACGGTTGTCGCGTAAGGTATAAACATTGTCTTGGAGATAAGAGGTAAATGCAGAATTTTTCATCAAATCTGAAATTGTATGTTTCAAATTTTCATTTGTATCTCTTTGCGCCTGATAAAGCGATTTTAACTCAATTGAAGCAGACTCTTTGACATTAAAGCCCGAATCAAATATATCCTGTATTTTTTGTTCTAAATCTGCAAAAACAAACAATTTGTGAGTAAACGCAAAAAGTTTGTCCTCATTTTCAGCATATTTATGCAAAAATGATGAAAACTTTCGTGAATCGCACATGATGCAGTAAATATTTTTTACATCTTCAACACACAACGTAATTTTATTTTTTAAAAGACTCAAAGCATCTGTGATATCCTCGAGCCCTGACACGGGTATTGAAGAAGCACTAAGCCTGTATGCATTTTGAGCCTGTGTAGTAAGGGTCTGTGCCAATTTTATTTCATTCGAATCAACAAGAGGCAGAACCTCAAGACACCGTTTTTTTCCGAGTTTGCTAACAGCAAACCCGCTTAAAATTTCCAATACCTTATCAAATTCAATTGTTTTTAACGTTTTATTCACAGCACAATTATATCATGGTGGATTACTTTTGTTGTTTACGATATTATTTTAAAAGAGAGTATCGGAATTTATAAGGATAGAAGTATATGAAGTTAAAAGACACATTGGCGCAGAATTCTTTTGATTATGCATATTTGACCAGAAGAATGTATAAATACATCAAGCCATACATGTTTAGAATTGTTTTGGGATTTTTGATAGCATTGCCTGTAGGCGCACTGGATGGTGTCATTGCTTATGCACTTAAACCTTATATGGACGAAGTTTTAATCAAAAAAAATATGCTTCTTGCCTGCATCATTCCTTTTGGAATTGTAGCATTTGCCGCTTTACAGGGCGTTTTAAGATATCTTAATGATTACCTCACAAACTGGACAGGCCAAAAAGTTACAAACGATGTAAAACTTGGATTATTTAAAAAGCTTGTTCAAATGGATGCAAAATTTTATGATGACAACTCATCGGGTATTATTTTGACAAGGTATCTTTCTGACCCGGAAACAGCATCAAAAGGGATATTGGACAATATCAAGGCTCTTATGAGCTCCGGCATAGGTGCACTTGCTTTGATTGGTGTTATGTTATACAACTCGTGGGAGCTGGCATTAGTCGGTGTTGTGGTACTTTGCGTTGCGTTTTTGCCTGCAGCATTGATTAGAAAAAGAATCAAGACTGCCTCTAACAAAACAATGAAAATCGGCGGCAACATAATGACCGATTTTAACGAAACAACACAGGGCAATAAAATTGTTTCAGCATATAATCTTGAAGACTATCAGTATGAAAAATTTCATCAAGAAATCAAAGACGGGTTTGATGTTAACATGTCCCTTGTAAAAAGAGTTGCGTGGATGTCGCCAATCATGTATACAATCGCATCTATAGGGATAGCTTTTGTAATGGCGTTTGGTACATATCTTGTACTTTCCGGCAGAATGACAAGCGGCAGCTTGCTTTCGTTTGTTACTTCATTGTTATTGCTATACAAACCTGTAAAAACACTGGGCAATACTCTGACAAATATTCAAACAATTTTCGTTTCACTTTGCAGAACCCTGGAGCTCTTTGATATAGAACCGGAAATCAAAGATAATGAAAATTCCGTTGAAATTTCACAGGTTAAAGAAGGTGTTTCTTTAGAGAATGTATGTTTTGAATATGTTAAGGATACACCTGTATTAAAAAATATAAACTTATCTGCACGTGTTGGAGAAACAGTTGCGATTGTAGGAAATTCCGGAGGCGGAAAAACCACCATTGCAAACCTTATTCCCCGCTTTTATGATGTAACATCAGGTGCAATAAAAATAGATAATACAGATATAAGAAATATAAAAATCAGCTCACTTAGACAGCATATATCAGTAGTTTTCCAGGATAACTTCCTGTTTTCCGGTACAATTAAAGAAAATCTTCTTATGGGCAATTTCAAAGCAACGGATGAAGACATAGAACGTGTTGTAAAAGCAGCACATCTTGATGAATTTTTAAGCGAAATGCAGGAAGGCATTGATACAGAAATAGGAGAAAGAGGCACAACGCTCTCCGGTGGCCAGAGACAACGTGTGGCAATAGCAAGAGCAATGCTCAAAGACTCTCCGATAGTAATCCTTGACGAGGCAACATCTGCACTGGACAACAAGTCAGAAGCAATTGTACAAAAAGCTCTGGATAATCTTATGCAAAACAAGACGGTTTTTGTCATTGCGCACAGACTTTCAACTATTAAAAATGCAGATAAAATTGCAGTGATTAATGAAGGAGAGCTTGTAGAGCTGGGTTCTCATGATGAACTCTTATGCAGAGATAACGGATTTTACAAACGCTTGTACGAAATGCAGTTTGCATCAAAAGATGCAGCACTTGCTGAGTAACATTAAGAATTGTAACATTTTATATACTTTTTGAATATTGCGTATATCATTTGTTTTTATTTATATAGATGTGTAAATAAAAAAGAAACAAGGGTGTGCGTTATGGGCGGTAATCCATTCAGTATTACTTCAACAGATTTATTAAAGAAAAAACAAGGTGTACAAGGCCAAGATGGTGTTGAGCAAAAGCAAAGCACCCAGGAAACCCGTGAAGCCAAAGAAAAAGAAAATCTGCAGCAAACCAATGTCTTGCAAGCATCAAATGGCGGTTCAATGGCCACTACTGATGGTGTTTTCAAAAACTATGACGGTTTTCAAAGAAGCACAGTTGCACCCATCGAAAAAAATAAAGAAGAAGAAGAAGCTTCCAGTCTTTTAGATGCAACAGGAGCAGCAACAACCAAAGCAAAATCTAAAAAGTCTGATTGTGAAGATTACTCAAAGGCTGCTTCAGATGACCAACAATCAATACAAAATGCTGTAAAAAAAGAAAAGACCGAGTCTAAAAAAATGCAGCAAAAAGTCAACCAGAATACCCAGCAGCAAGATGCTCTTAAAGCAGAAAACGATACATTGAAAGACGATGTTGATTCTTTAAATGATGAAATCGCAGAGCTTATGGCAGAAGACGGCCAAGACTATACTCCGCAAGAAGCCCCGGAAGCTCAACCGGTAGCAATGCCTCAAGCCGGTGGAAATGCAGGTTCTGAAGCAGTTGTTATGGTATCAGCTGATAACGGAGACGGCGCAAATTCAGGCATGTCAACAAATGTTGCAGCCGGCAGCGACGCAGCAGGCGGAGGCAATAATGTTTTTGCAATGAATTCAATACCAGCTCAAGGCCAACAAAGTGCAGCACCAACATCAACAACAGCAGTAGCAGCACAAAATTCAGGACAGACACAAAATGCTCAGGCCGGAAAAGGTCAACAAGCTCAACAATCCGCAGGCAAATCCGCATCAAATGCAGCAGGCGGTTCACTCAATGCTTTTGGATCTTCTCTGGTTTCGGCAAAAGGAAAAAATGCAGACAAAATCAATGAAAAACTTGCTCAATTAGGTGAAAAGAATTCAACAATAAGTTCTAATAATTCAAGTATAAACGCATTTACTTCCTCGAGCTTGAAAACAGCTAATTCATATAAATCATTCTTAACAAGTTCTATCTCACAAACAAATGCTAAGAAATCAAGCAATGCTTCAAACACAAATGCAGCAAAAGCAGCTCAGACAGTTGGCCAAACAACCAGCTTAACAGGCGGAGTAGCAACAGCTGTTGGTGGCGCAATGCTTGTATGGGGAGATAAAGCACTTGGTGCAAAATTAGTAGCTGGCGGCGGAATTGCAACAGCAGCAGGTACAAGCACATCAGCAGTAGCTTCCGCAACACAGGGTGATACTCAAGCCGCTGTGAAAACAGCTACAGACGGATTAAACTCCTTCTCTTCTGGCATGAACACATACAATACAGAGATGGATAAAATCAAAAACAGTCAAAAAACAGCTTAAGATAAAATAATTAATTAAGAGCACCTGATTTTTCAGGTGTTCTTGTTTTTTGAGAATCCTGTAAAAAACAAGCTCCAACAACACCGGAGAAATCACCGAGTTTAGCTTTCTTAAACTGAATTTTTGATGCAGGGATAGGCAAAGCTTTAGCCTTTGCTTTTGTTATTGTACGTTCATAAAATTCGTCCACTGCATCTATCAGACCACCACCCATAACTATAAGTTCGGGATTATAAAAATTTATAATTGTTGCAAGTCCGTTAGACAAGTAATCAGATGCCTCAAACAGAATCTGCGTAATAAGCTCATCCTTATGTTCAAGTGCTTTTCTAATCATTTTGGAGCTAATAGCTTTGTCATCACGCATAAATTCCGTTATCACAGAGGGACGTCCTTTTTTTAGCGCACCCATAATTCTGGCCTCAATAGCAGTACGTGAAGCATATGCCTCAAGGCAGCCGTTGGCACCGCATCCACATGGACGGCCTCCGGCATCAACAATAATATGGCCAATTTCACCAGCTGTGCCTGTAGCGCCGTGACGCACTTTTCCATCGCACGCTATACCGGAGCCTATACCGGTACCAACAAAAATACAGACAAAATCATTATAATCTTTACCGGCGCCAAATTTCATTTCTCCAAGAGTTGCTATTTCTACGTCATTGCCAATAAAAGTCGGTATGTAAAATTCTCGTTCCATTATGGCTTTGAGGTTTAGATTTTCGCAATTCAGGTTAGGAGCAGAAACCAGTATTCCCTTATCTCTGTCCACCTGACCAGGTGCACCTATTCCAATAGAATCTATCTGTGCAATATCGAAATGAGAAGTTTCTAAAAGCTCTTTTATGGAAAGTTTTAACTTTTCAACAATAGTTTCCGCATCTTTTTCCTTGCCTGTTTTTTGTTTTATTGAATAAAGTACTTCACCGTTACCTTTATTAACAAGTCCTGTTAAAATCTTAGTTCCGCCTAAGTCAATTCCTATCGCATAATTTGGCATATATTAAATTGGCTCCGTTTGTCTCACTGTATTTAAAATTATAGCATATTATACGGGCATTTTATAAATAGTCGTAAAACACTTACTTTGTAAATTTTTGAAACTTTTAGAAAAGCAACTTACGAAATTACGAATTTTCCATTTTATGATATTTATGTAAACAAATTGGAGGAATAATGAAAATAAATTTTAAACTTAATACAAGTAATAAAATTCAGACTAAGGTGCCTATAAAAAATAATGCATTAAATAGAAATAGACAAGAAATTGCGTTCAAAATGAAACAATTTGAAATACCAGATGAACAGACTAAAGATTTTATCAATGCTGATTATTTAAAAGCAAATTATAAATCAAAAGCAAATATAGTATATACACAAAAGGCATTTTTGGATAGTAATGCAAATATTAATCATTTAAAACTGACAGAAGCAAGACCACTCTTTCAACCGGACGAAGTTTTTTTATATAACTAAATATAACGAAACCGTACCTGATCTTGTATTAAAAAATAATGCGCATATAAATGAGCTAACATCAAATTTTAACAACCCTAAAATAAAGTTTATCTGTGATATGGATATACCTAGGATAACACATGATTTGACAAAGAATAGCGAATATAATTTTGTACTAAATAGCGATATAAATGTAAATAAAGTATTAAAAGGGAATATATTTGAACTTTATTCCTTTGCGAATGCAGATCAAATTAATGCTAAAAAATGTATTTTAAATCATATGAGTTTCGTAAAAACAATAAATTCTGATGTTGTAAAAATAAATGATGAAGCCGGTGCAAAATACATTAATGCAGTAAATACACAGCTTAATCAAAAATCTCATGTTCACTCAATTTTATCCAATAACTGTGAATTGTGGAACAACTCACACGCATATGAAATTTATGGTCGTAATACAATAATGTTGCATCATAATTCAACAGCAAATAAAATAAAAACTGATTTATTACAAATGAATGACAGAGCTTATGCTGTAGATGTATCAGCAAAGAATACAATATTATTGAATAATTCAAAAATTAAAAACTTGAATGGAATTGAAAACGTAAAATTAAAAAACAATGCAATTGTAAATAATATTATAATGAATGGAACACATAAGCCTTCTATAGATATATATGATAATGCTAAAATAACAGGTTTAATTAAATTCGAGGGAGCAACTGGCAGAGTAAATATTCATTCAACAAATAACAATATAAATATGGATCCTTTTCAAATAGAAAATGGCGAACTTTTCATAAATGACAAAAAATGGGAGCCTCGGGGATTCGAAAAGATTATGGGAATGAAAGAATTAAAAAAAGTACTTCGTGAAGATATCATTAATCCTCTAAAATACCCTGAAAAATATAAAAAATATGGTATACCTATGATTAATGGGCTACTTTTATATGGTCCACCTGGTTGTGGAAAAACATATATAGTAGAGGCTTTAGCAGAAGAAACTCAACGAAATTTTATTTCTATAAGACCTAGTGATATCGCAAGTATTTATCAACATGAACCAGCGCAAAAAATTGCAGAAAAATTTATGGAAGCAAAAATAAATGCGCCATCGATTATATTTATAGACGAAGCTGAATCCATTGCTCCAAATAGAGATAAATTGTCACAAGATAATCCAGATTATAGTGAACAAGTTACTGAGCTATTACAACAATTAAATAATATTCATCAAGAAAATATAGTTGTTATTTTTGCTAGTAATGAACCACAGAATATAGATAAAGCTATAAAAAGGACAGGACGACTTGATAAAAAAATTTATGTAGCACCACCAGACGAAGAAGCGAGAAAAGAACTACTAGAAATGTATTCGAAAAACAGACCTTTAAGTCGTAATATTAACTTTGAGCTCATCAAAGAGAAAACCAATCATTGGACATCCTCCGATATTAAAGCATTATCTGATCAAGCAGCTAAAGAAGCATTAAAAAATGATGAGTTGATTGATACTAAACACTATATTGAAGCAATGAAACAGATTAAACCTTCATTGACTCAAGAACAAATAAAAATGTATCAAAATAAAATTATAATGTAACAATATGAAAGAAAATTAGCAAATTTCTATTTTTCATGATTTATACTTTATATGAATAAAGGAAAAAGAAATTATGGATACAATAAATAAAAGCAGCTATACAAAATATGCAATGTATACAGCATTACCTCTTGCTGGAGCAGCTGCGGGGTTGGCAGTGCCGGTAAAAGATAAAACAACAAAATACCGTTGTGAGGCTGTCAAAAAACATCATGTCAATATAACTGTTGACAAAGATGGTTTTATTCATAAAAAAACACCACGAAGCATATCTACATTTCTTATTAAAATACCGAATAAAAAACAAAAAATTATAAATTCAATAATTGGTGCTATTTTAGGTCTTGGATGTGCTGCATTAATTAACAAAAAATGCAATACAAAATAATTTATTTTCTTATGCTAAACTCGCATCCGCAGTATTGTTGACGATAAAAGTTATTACTTTTAGCAATTTCCATTGTTTTTAAGAAACCGTTTTGTTTTTTAAAATCTTTTTCTACAAATTCAACACCATACGCTTTTGCTGCATTTTTGCCTTGTTCAAAAATATTTTTTGAAACTTTATGCGGGCTAACACTCAATGTTGTTGTAAAAAAATTGATTCCCAATTCTTTTGCTTTTTGTGCTGTATTATTTAATCTATACTCAAAACACTTATTGCAGCGCAGACCTTTTTCCGGTTCTTTTTCAAACCCCTGAACAAAAGCATACCACTTTTCCGGTTCATAGTTATCAATTATATATTCAAAACCCTTTTCTTCGCAGTATTTTATAAGTTCATCCCGTCTTCGCAAATATTCCTCTTCGGGATAAATATTAGGATTGCAAAAGAAAACTACGGGTTCGTAGTTTTCTTTTAAAATTTCTATGGGATAAGCCATACATACTGCACAGCAGGCATGTAAAAGAATTTTTTCCATTTATTTTTATTTTCTTTCTTTTGCACCCGCATTTATCAATTTTGCTTTAAATTCTTCATAAGGCATTATACCAATTCTGGTTTCCTGATTTATCCTAAAAGCAGGAGTGCCGTCAATACCAAACTGAGTTGCTTCTTCAATTTCTTTTTGCAGCTCTTTTGCAACTTCTGCACCGTGTGCATCTTTTTTGAGTTTTTCGATATTAAGCCCCTTAATTTGAGCTGCATTTTGCAATATGGAATCTTCTCCACTAAATTCTTTATCAAAAAGCATATTATTCATATCCCAGTATTTGCCCTGATATCCGGCAGCGATAGCATATTTAGCCATAAGGCAAGAACCTTCGTGCATTTGTTGTTTCAACTTTGGATTGCACTCCATATCCAAAGGCAGGTTGTGATGCACAACTTTTATATTAGACAGCTCGCCGGCTGCTCTCAGCGTCATTGTGTTCAATACAAAACAGAACGGACACTGATAATCGGTATACTCATGCAAAACAAGTGTGGCATTTTTATCACCAAGAATGTTTCCTGTTATACTTTTACCGGCTTTTGACGGCTTTGAGAAATAGTCCATTTCTTTTTTCAGTTTAACCTGTGGAGCCATAACATCGCTTAGCGTTGTGTAGGTCAAAAATCCAATGGCAACAAGCACCAACGCTGAAAAAGCAAGGGCATACTTTTTGACTTTTAAAGCTTCAACAAAATCTTTGAAACTTGTTACAAAAACATCAATAAAACTTTGATTTTTCGGTTTTGCAATCAAGCCAATCAAAAGGTTTAGAATATAAGTAAAAAAACAAAGAATGCAAAGTTTGTGGATTTCAAAAACAGAGATTCCCGCCAGAATCATTGAAATCAAAAACGCGATTATACCCAGAGCACAAATATACGACTCGGGGTTTTTAAACACGTCAAAATATGCAAAAATTCTAAAACCTTTTATTTCAATATTTTTGAGTTTATCCACATATGTAAAGAACAAAAATACAAAGTATAAAAACAGCCCCCATAACGCAAGAGGCACACCAAGAAATTGAGAATGGCCAGTCTTTGCAACACCATCACAATCAATAAGATCATTTATGGAACAAAAACTTGAAAGCGCATAAGGGTTAAAGTTTGCATCCCAATATATCATTGTTAATTTAACGGAAGTAAGAAAACCGACAAGAGCGATAATTGTCAATACAATTCTTTTGGTTAAACTCATTTTTATACCTCTTTATCCTTAATTTTGTCTATACATTACAGACGACGCCATAGCAATAGTTGTCCAGAACAAAAACTGCACCTGTGGTCTGAAATATATTGTATCAAACAATCCGTGTGTCATCACACCTATAATTGTTAATGTTGCCGCACAAACCACAATCTTATCGGCTAGCCCGTCGGCATTAGCCTTTGTTGTAATACATTTATATGCATCAAATAAGAACAAGCCAATAAAAGCAACAAATGCAATCAATCCGAAAATTCCGCTTTCTACAGCGATTTCCAAAGGCACGGAATAAGTGCTCAACGCATCATATCCTGTAAGCATGTAAAGGCCGTATATTTCTCTAAAAGTTTGATTTCCCGCACCTATGCCAAGGATACAGTTGTCGCAAAACATATGCCACGAAGAATTATACACATTCATTCTAAAAGAAGTGGATGAATCGCCGCGCAAAATAAATATCGACAAAAGTCTTTTTGTAATTTTGGGCACAGCTATCAAGACTAATGCAAAAAGTGAAATAACAGCTATAACAAATTTTTGCCAAACAGATTTTAGTTTTTGCGCGGTGTTATAGTCTGTTTTTATAACAAGAGTCACTATCGTAATCATACCGGCAACAATTGCAGCCAAAGCAAGGTATGCACCGCGTGAGCCTGTCAAAAACACAGCAAGAGAGCACAAAGCAAAAAAGGTGAGTGACGAAAAGAATGTTTTAAAATTCTTTTGTACCAGGCAAATTGCACCTGCACCCAGTATGTATGGTATACCTGCAATCAAATAACCGCCAAGCAAATTCGGGTTGAGAGGTTTTAAAGTACCATAAGCTCTTGCAATGGCATCTTCAGGATTAATGTAGTTAGAATCCTGCCAGGTTGAAATCTGCTCGACACCTGCAAAATTCTGATATATAGCGATTATCGCCTCTGCTGAACATAAAATACCTACAAGCAAAAATATGTAGCGTATTTTGTTTTGATTTGTCTGAAAATAATTAACTGCACAGTAGTAATAAAATATATAAATTACTGTTTTTAAAAATCCGTGAATGCTCTGCGGCAAGAGTGTTGAGTTTATTGTGCTTATAAAGCATATTGCAAAATAAACAAATAAAGCAGCATCAAACTTTGTCAGTGCAATTTTGGCCCCTTTTTTGGTAAACAGTTTTAGTATTGTCAAAAGTACCACTATTATTGCAAAGGCACCGATTTTTTCACTGGGCATAAAAGTTGATGCAAATAAGGTAAGACAAATAAATGTCAAAATGACTTCATCAATTTTGCCAAGAAAAAAACTGTTTTTAGTAATCTTTTCCAGTTTGTTTTGGAAATAAGCATAAAACTTATTTTTCAGGTCAATAAATTTAGATTCTATCATAATTATTCAGCACTTTTTTCCACTTGTTTTTCAGGTTTTGCTTCTTCTTTTGGCGCATTTTGTGCCTTTGACTGAAGAGCATCATCCATCTGTGATTGAAGTTTAGCCTGTGTAACAAACTTGTTGATTTCTTCAACCTGTTTGTCTTCAAGAATCTGAACATTCGAAATTGTTCCGCCTATACGGTAGTTGAAACCTTCAAGCACGATAGGCAAACCGATCTTTATTTTATTACCGCCAACAACAGCACCGTCTTTGGTAATTTTAGCGTCGTCAATTAAAGTAACAATAAAGTCAAACTGATACGGCATAGAATAATCATCAATAACAACAAACGGCTGCTGAGGATTATTGATAGGGAGCACCATTTTTTTTGCCTGATAAGCAACATCAATAATTTGCAGCTTTGTATAAGGAACGTTTCTTATTGTAATAAAAGATTCTTCGCCTATTTTAAACGGCATTTTAGAATCTGTTAACGAAACGCTTTTTAACATAACTTGAAAAGCAATTTTTTTAGTAGCTTCCACAGGTGATTTGGAAAATTTGTTTTTGCCCAAATATGCGAGAGCACCGATAAGTAAAACCGCAATAACCACGGCAATTATTATGTAATCCAAAAGTTTTAACTGTTTCATCTTAAACTCCTTATATTTACACTTTGATTGTATAGTTTTCCATATTCATTTTGTTAAGACTTGCTTGTATTTGCTCTATAGATGTTGTTGCACAACCAAAAGAACGGATTACAATACTAGCCGCAATGTTGCCGATAATAGCAGCATATTTTGGAGGGGCACCCGCAGCAAGCGCAAGGGTAAATGACGCAACAACAGTATCTCCGGCACCGGTAACATCAAAAACACTTGTTTTATTAAATACCGGTACATCCACATGTTCTGATTTGCCTTTTTCAAATACAGCCATACCGTCTCCGCCTCTGGTCAGCAAAAGAACCTGTGCATCTGTCATCTCTAAAATATCAGAGCCGGCACGGTTAAGTGTTTGTGCATCTTTAATAAAATAACCTGCAGCTTTTTCGCTGTCCGGTTGGTTAGGAGTAAGAGCATAAACGCCCTTGTAGCGGAACATATCTTTTTGTACATCAGCAACAACTATTTTTCCGTGATGTTTTGCACAAGCAACCGTTGCCTCGATTACCCTGTCTGTCAAAAGTCCGATATTATAATCAGACAAAATTACTGCATCGTGGAGAGGTACGGCTTTTTCTATATTTTCAATGATTTTAGCTTCAATCTCTTTTGAAGGAGCAGATGTATCAAGACGATCAATTCTTACAATCTGCTGGGTCACAGAATGAAAACTAGCTCCGGATATTCTTGACTTTACAGTAGTTGGTCTCAAAGGGTCTTGAACCATAAATTCAGTATTAATCCCTGCTTTTTTAAAAGCGTCCAAAAGCATAGGCCCGTGATGGTCACTACCGTACAAGCCTATTGCAGAAACTTTACCACCGTTTATTGCCGCAAGGTTATGAGCAGCGTTTGCAGCCTGACCGAGAATAATTTTAGTATTTGAATGTCTTAAAATTAAAACAGGTGCTTCTCTTGAGATTCTTTCCGTATCACCGTAGACCATCTCATCTATGCCCATATCCCCAATAATCAATACTCTGGGTTCTTTTAACTTTTGAATATAGCCTTCTAATTTTTCTTTATCAAAATCAAACATGTTTCTCTCTCCATGCAATATCATATAATTGCGGGTCATTATTTACAAAATATGTAGTATAATATATTTAGTTTAGCACAAAAACAAAGTAAAGTTTGTAAGAAACCAGAGGAAAAATGGCAAACAAACCTGACGATTTTCACAGTCTTGATTTTGATGAAAAGCTTGAAATTGAAAAACTTCAAGCAACAATCAGGAGCATGAGTAATTTTTCCGATGATTCAGAAGGATTTCTTTCTCAAAGCCCAAAAGCATTGATGGAAGGAGGCCTTGGCGACAGCGATCAACAGTCCGAAAGTGATGAATTTGATCCATATGCAGAAATTGAAAAACCAGTTATTCGCAATCAAGGCCCCAGGGCAAAAAAATTCGTTGTAATGGTTAACCCTGAAAATGTTGAATACTTTGACAAGATCCCTCTAGAAGAAAGAACACGACTCTTCAACGATTTGTTATCTGCACACAAAAAAAGTCTTGAAGGTGAAAAACAAAAAAAACATTTGATAAAATTTTCAAAGCATATGTTTGTCGGAATAATGACAGTTTTGCTTTCTTTGCCTATAATGTTTGTTGTGGTAAACAAGTCAATTGAATTGACAATAAATAATTACAAAGATGTACAGAATAATTTTGAAAAGCTTTACGAAAGCAAAAACCATGGCAGGTTCAATTCTGTAAGACGTACAATATACTAAAGGTTTTTAATGATTAAGGATAGCTCACTAACTAACATTAAGTTTGAAAACAAATTTTTCTTTGCCGGAATTTCGCTTGGTTCTTGCTCAACCAATGAAACAGGCGTTGCAATTATCGACAAAAATTTGAATATCATTACACTTGACAAGCTCTTTTCTATGGAAGATGTAAGATTCTTTTTTAAAAGAATGGCGGGTAAACAAAATGCAATTATAAATATTGCTTTACCAGAAAACCCTACAATGCTTAATGCGAAATGGAAACTTACTTCGCGTCAGTATCAGCTTGTTCAAAGCAGTGAGCTGATTAATCAAGATAGCGATTGGATTCAACGATATTCGCACAGAGGTTGTGATTTTTTTGAAGAATTAAAAAATCAGGGCATTGACATTTTCAGGTATGATATACACGAATTGAAGTCATTTTTAGGTTTGTCAGGAGTGTACAAAGACCGCTCTCCTGTTGACTGTAAAGCTCTGCAAAGTGCACTAAAATACCGCTTTGGATTTAAAGAGCTCCCGTCTAATATGCTGCCGGTATCTCAACTGGAAGCAATCCTTGGTGCATATTTAGGAATTATCATGGCTGACACAAAAACAGGATATAACTGCAAAATAAAATCACAATATAATAATATTGAAGTTATAGGTTTGGATTTATAAAAAATCACTTTACAAAAAAAAATTAGCATGTATGATAATAATTGTCCCAAGTTTTGAGACACAAAATCCCTGGGGGATTAGCTCAGCTGGTAGAGCACCTGCTTTGCACGCAGGGGGTCAGGAGTTCGAATCTCCTATCCTCCAAAACTTAAAGATAAGAGCCGAAAGGCTCTTTTTTAGTGCTAAAAATTTCTTTTTTGTTTTATGTTTATTATTTAAAAAATTTACACAATTAAGAATTGTAAAAATATTTTTGTGAAATAACAAAAAAATATTTTCACAATTTATAAAACATATAATTTAAATACAGTATATGACTAAGCACAAGAAAAGAGAGAACGTATGAAAATCAATTCTATTTCCAATGGTTATCATCAAACCTTATTAGTGAACAAACAGCAAAAAGCTCAGAATAAAGTTGTTGTTGATAATTCAAACAGAGGCTATGAATTGCCATCTTACCAAATGATTGCAGCAAACTTGCCGCTTAACTCATTGTCTTTTAAAGGTGCATTTGAATCAAAGACAATTTCAAGCATGAATGATAAGTACATTAAACAAATTCAAGATGCAGAAGAGGAGCTTCGTGTATTAAAAAATCCTGTCAACAATCCGTCATTGAAAAAAGCCAAAGAAGAAAATGACTTCTATGATGATTTTGAAAAAAATAGAGACATATACTACAATCTAGCAAACAGTGGTGCAAATTATGCAGAAAGACAATGGGAGAATGAGCATGGCTGGTGGTACAGAGCATTCCATGGCAGTGAGCTTGAAGAAATAAGGTCCAGTCATTTCAGATCATATTATAAAAAAAGAGACAGATATTACGAAATTGCAAACCGCTATAGCTTGAACCAAACAATAATTGACAATGCAGCACAAAATGAAACAAACCGACTGAAAAGAATACAAGATTTAAATGAATTAATAGACAAAAACAAAAAACTAATCGATTATGCAAACTTACAAAATTCTATTAATGAAATGTTAACAGGAAGCGGCGGAATCGACGACAGACTTGCCGGGTACAAATTTGTAAAAGACAAAATAAGAAAATTTATTGAAAATATTAAAACAAGCAAAGATAATGAAAATGCCTATGTGCAGCCTTGTGTTCTATTGTATGGCGCAACTGGCACAGGAAAAAGTACCTTCTTAAAAGCGATTGAGTCTATGAAGCTGGACAACGTTGCTATTGTCAGATTTGATGAAAACCAAGATGTTCCGTTTATGAAACGTTTTAAAAAAGCAGTAGCAGCAGCTAAACAGAGATATTTTAACAACCAGCAGCGTACAATTCTGCTTATGGATGATGCGGAAAAATACTTTGCAATGTCAGAAGGTGAAGCAAAAACATATTATCTAAACGAACTTGATGAAGCTGACCTTATAAAACTGAAAACAATAAATGACTCTGGAACAAACAAAGATGTAAAAGATTTTAAATCAATCCTTGATGAATTAGCAATGGTACCTACAGATGAAGAAGATGAAAACTCTTTCAAATCTGCAATGAGTATTTTTATCACAACAAATCACCCCAATATTATTGACAGACAATTGATAAAAAGACCTGAAAAAATGGATGCCTACCATGTAGGACCGGCAAAAGGGCAAGACCTGAATGATGTTGTGAAATTTTATTTTAAAGACAAAGTGGATACAATAAACAAAATAAAAATATTTAAAGACCGTCCTGACAGAAATGATGCAATAAACGGCCTGAGCGGTTTGTCAATTGATGCAAAAGAGTCTGTAAAAAAACTGTTCAACGAAGGCAAAGCTGATATGCTTTCAATTGACCCTGACAGTGTGGATTATGATGTTCTTACAGCAGATATCCAGCCAAATGAAGAAGAAGGTGCATTTTCTAATGTAATGATTAAATCAATAGCAAAAAATGCGTTTGAAAAATATTTGGAAAATCCTGAAAATTCTTTTGCCCAGTGTTTTTATGAAGAATTAACAAATTCGAAAAGAGATATTGAACCGCAAAGATATCAAAGATATATAGAAACAGCAAACTATGTCAACCTCTTTAAAGAAAACGTTAAAATAGATCTTAATGATGAATACGAATTTGTCAAAATGCTGCAAGCCAGAAACAACAACTTCCTGAAAGTTGATACGAGAAAATATCTTGAATCTTACATTAATGATATGCGGGTAAGACAAGAAAACCTCGAGGATAAATTAACTAAAGGTATTATCTCTGAAAACGAATGCGTTGAACTCGAATCTTTACGAGACCATATGTCTTACGTCAATGACCCTCAAAAAGTTAAGGATTATTTAAAAACTCATAAACCTAAAAAATAAAGAGAGATATCAAAATGAAAATATCACTAGTAAATTACACAAATTTTGACAAAAAGCAAGATTACAAGACCTGTCTGCAATCACGCAGACAGGCTGCCACAAAAAACAACTTTCAAAACAACTGCTTAATGCCCCAAATAAGTACTTTATCTTCAATAATATCTTTTGGCAGTGCTGCACAAAAGCAGGAAGTTAGTGAAGAAGCATTGAAACAAGATGCACAGGTGTTTTTAAAATCACTGGAAAAAGAGCAGGAAGATATAAAAAAAGCAAGATTCTTATATTTTGATAACATAGATATAAAATGCAGAAAAAAACTCAAAGACAAGGCTCTTTTTAGACAAATAGATCCTATTGATGCCTTTAATGCTGTTTATGAAGATTTTTCACCTTATTATATAAAAAAAGGAGAAATCAAGCAGATTGAAAAATACAGCTCATCGCTAAATTATCTTTTCAACAGCTTTTTAAACGCACAAAGTAAATTGGAAAAAAATGAACTGAAAAATATAGCTTTACAAATAAAAGCAGAAATGCAAAAAGACATGCTTTATGCCGGTAAGTACAATAAAGACCGTGACATGCAAATATCTGTTGATGAATACTTTTATCTTTTAGGCAATTATCAAAACCGTATTAAAAAATTCATGCAGCTTGCAGATAAAGATATTGCATACACAGAAGCTTTAAAAGTCATCGAACCTCTTTGCAACAGAGAAGGCAAAGTAAGACATATAAAATATACAGGTTATGAAAAAATAGTTAAATTTTTAGATAAATTTGAAAAGTTTAATTTTGAGGATGCTATTTTTAAACCAACACCAAAAACTCCTGATATATCTCCAGCTGTGAATAAATCTGAACCAGTTGAAACTGTCAATACCCCAAAAACTGAAACAAAACCTGACTCAGTAAAAACAAATAATACTACAGAGGCCAAGCCTGCTACCGGTGTAACTCTTAAACCCATCAAGCATGACTACTCGCTGCTTGATGAATACAAACGAAGAGTTAAAATACATAAAGAGTACGCGGAACCTCTCAGAAATCGTGCTAAAACTCCAGAAGAAAAAATTCAGGAAGAAAAATTAAGAAAAGCATGGCTAGCTCTTCGTGAAAAAGCTAGAGAAGAAAACATTTCCTTCGTCAGAATTAAACAGGAATCTGATTTTTCTTCTGACCCTGTCAAGAATAAACAGGAAAAATTTCAATACATTGCTAAACAGGTTTTGCCTTATCTTAATGTCTCTGAAGCATCTGCTTTGGATGGCCTTGAAATGTTTGCAAAATTTGGTACCAGATATGTTTATCCAAACGGCAGAAAAAACTATGAAATTTTAACAGAAGGTATCTCATTTAGACCTGATGAAGAAATGACAGATAGATTGTTAAACAAATTTTTAGATGTCTGGGAAAAAATATCTGAAAAAAATATCGACAAATACAAAGACAACGAATATTTGTGCGATGTGCTTGTATATTTCACACGTTTAAAGAAAAACATTGAAGAAGATACTATTTTAAGAGGTTTAAAGCTTCTTAAAAAACTTACCAACCAAAAACAAGACGTCGACAGAATTGAGTATTCTCTGATTGGGGATTACCATGCTAAATATAAAGACAGCAAAAAAATCAAAGATGCTATTGATGATTTAAAAGATTATGTCAAAGATTGTCCTTTCTATTACAGATTGCCTGAAGACAGATAATTAAATTATGTAAATTTTAAATTTCTTTTTAGCAACAATTCTTTTTCTCATGATTTACAATTACTGTAACTAAGGATTTTTTTCATGACTATCTCTTCTGTAAATTTTAATAAATTCTTCGACTATGGGATTAATAAGCCTCAGCAAAAAAACTCACAGCCTGCTGCTTCTCAAGCTCCAACGGCTGCTGCGGCTACTCAGCTTTCCGAGAAAAAAGATTCTTCTTACAAAAACAATCTTAAAACTCTCTCCTTTATTGGCGCTGCCGCTCTTTTGATTCTCGCTATACTCAAAAGAAAAGCTATTGCTAAACTTTTCAAATCTAACAAAAATATTATTTCTGAAAATCAAAATAAAACACCAACAACAACACCAACTCCTAAACCAACACAAAAAGCTCTTGATGCCCCTACTTCTGTGAATAAATCTGAACCAGTTGAAACTGTCAATACCCCAAAAACTGAAACAAAACCTGACTCAGTAAAAACAAATAATACTACAGAGGCCAAGCCTGCTACCGGTGTAACTCTTAAACCCATCAAGCATGACTACTCGCTGCTTGATGAATACAAACGAAGAGTTAAAATACATAAAGAGTACGCGGAACCTCTCAGAAATCGTGCTAAAACTCCAGAAGAAAAAATTCAGGAAGAAAAATTAAGAAAAGCATGGCTAGCTCTTCGTGAAAAAGCTAGAGAAGAAAACATTTCCTTCGTCAGAATTAAACAGGAATCTGATTTTTCTTCTGACCCTGTCAAGAATAAACAGGAAAAATTTCAATACATTGCTAAACAGGTTTTGCCTTATCTTAATGTCTCTGAAGCATCTGCTTTGGATGGCCTTGAAATGTTTGCAAAATTTGGTACCAGATATGTTTATCCAAACGGCAGAAAAAACTATGAAATTTTAACAGAAGGTATCTCATTTAGACCTGATGAAGAAATGACAGATAGATTGTTAAACAAATTTTTAGATGTCTGGGAAAAAATATCTGAAAAAAATATCGACAAATACAAAGACAACGAATATTTGTGCGATGTGCTTGTATATTTCACACGTTTAAAGAAAAACATTGAAGAAGATACTATTTTAAGAGGTTTAAAGCTTCTTAAAAAACTTACCAACCAAAAACAAGACGTCGACAGAATTGAGTATTCTCTGATTGGGGATTACCATGCTAAATATAAAGACAGCAAAAAAATCAAAGATGCTATTGATGATTTAAAAGATTATGTCAAAGATTGTCCTTTCTATTACAGATTGCCTGAAGACAGATAATTAAAGTTAGTTAAAGTTATGAAGATAGCCAGAGTAAATTTTAATAATATAACCAAACCAAAGAGAAAAGAAAAAGCAAACGTGACAATAGAACGTTTGCAAACCACTGGCTTAGAAAGATGTTTTGTAGTTTCGGATTTTAATACCACGAATATTATTTCATTTAAAAATAACTTTGCTTATAATTCACAAAATCTTCAAGAGGGATACTTAAAAGAAAAAAAATATATAGCTAACACTCTTTTATATCCTTTAAAAAGTAAAGACACGTATAATGCTGTAGCCGTTCCGCCAATTTTTTTGATTCATACAAGTGACGACATTGTTAAAAATAATATCAGAAATGAAGTTGTAAAAGACCTTTCTCCACATTGCAAAATGGTTTACTGGGACGCAAGGATAAAATCGGAAGATTTTTTAAAAGAATTGCGAGAACAAATGCAGGTTTCAAAAACCAATTATCTTCTAAACGGGGAAAGAACAATCATTTTTATTGATAACATTGAAAAGTACATCGGCAAAAATTGTTCTGAAAACATTGCAAGTATGAAATCAATAGCGGATTATTGCTCTAAATCTCCGATATCACATTCTGACAGCAATGCTGCATTGAGTATTATATCTTTTACAGACAAACCTGATTTGATAGACAGTGAGTTGTTATTTAGACCTGAAAAAATCTATTCAGTTGCTTTTGCTCCTCTTAAAACAGAAGGGATTAAGAATCTTCTTGAAAAAGAAACAGAACTTAAAGAAAAATTTTTCTCATCTTTAAAAAAAATGCCAGAAGATGAGTTAAGAAAACAAGATCTCCCATATCTTTCCTGGAAAAATTTGCAAAGATTAAAAGCAAGCAGCAATATATATTCACTTACAACGGACTCTAGCAACATACCTTTTGAAACAATTGCCTATTTTGCTTCACCGAAAGAAGAACTGGGAGCCTTCACCTGCAAACAGCTGCAAGATATTGTGCAAGATGCGTCGTTTAAATATATTGCAAATACACACAAAAGTTTTGCTACTATTCTTATTGAACAAATTGCAAAAGCAAAAAGACAAATTTCACCTGAAAAATTAAAAGAAGAAATAAAACTAAAAAATTTTATTGAATTAAAAAAAGATAAAACTGCAATTAAAGAAATAACCAAAACACAAAATCTTTTAAAAATGCTTAAATTAGGATTTTTGAACAAAGAACAAAAAAACGAACTGGCAGAAAGATTGTTTGAGTCTAATGTCCGAAGAATTTTTTTAGAACCCCCCAAAAACGGTGCATTGTTGACAGAAGAAGAAGTTTTCGAACATAAAGAGCTGCAAAAATTATTAAATGTTGAAAAAAACATAAAAAATCTTGAACTTGGCAGACTCTGCTCACATATTGTTTCTGAAAGAATCAACCCAATTACTAATGATAGATACAAGTTTTCATACGGAAACGGAATTAACGATTTTGTTGACCTTTATTTAGGTTCATTTGGCTGGGATGACCATACACTTTGGATTGATTCCGGAGAAATATCAAAAATTGAAACGGTAATGCATTTTATTGATGATATAAAAAATAATACGCCTTTTAAAAATATTCAAATTATTGAATTTCCGCTAGATGGAAAAAATGACAGAGGTTATACTCCTACAGGCCGAAGAACACTCGAAGATAAACCCATATATCAAATTAGCATAAAGGAGAAACAGATATGAAAATAAACGGAATAAACAACTTGTCGTTTAAACAAAACCCCAATACAAATAATAACAATAACGGCTATCTATATTATAACGGAGATACAGCTGTGATTCTTACTCAGCAAGAAGTGGACTGCTATAACAAAGCACAAAAACAAATTCACAAAAATACTAAAGTCATGGCATTAATTGGTGCAATCGTAACACCTATTGTTAGTAGTTTTATTATGAAAGACCGCAATTCGTTAGGCGCTATTGCTGTTGCTATGACCATAGCAGGCGCAATAGGAGGTTCTGCACTTGGTTGGCTTTATTCTTTCATTGACAAAAAATGTGCCGGTCAATACATTCCAAAACAAAAACTTATTTGGGAAAGAGCAATGGCAAGGCAAAAACAGGCCAATATGTAAAAATTTGTAAAAAACTTTTTATACCTATAACAAAAAAAATTATGTCCGGTTATTAAGCAATAAACGAGGTGAATTATGAGAGTATATTTTTCAAATATTATTACACGTCATAATACAAATTTTAAAAGAGATATTAAAGAAGATGAATATGTCCATGTTCCTTTAATATGGGATAATACACCGGATGAGTTTATTAAAAGTACGGCGCAGACTTCTAAAGCAACGGAGCAGCCTGCTTACAATGCAAAAACTCAAGAAAACAGCGGTTCAAAGTTTTCAAAATTCAAGAAAAATGCTACATATATCGGAGGAGGTTTGATTGCGGCTCCAACAGTAATTACATCTACTGTAAAATCATATTCTAATGCAATTAAGGAAAACAAAGAAGCTATAGAATCAGGAATGGAATCACTTGCTGAAATAAAAGATAATGCAAAAAGAATCTTCCATAAAAATGAACAAAATAAGACCGAAGATGTTTCTTCACAACATATAACTAAAACAGAAGAAAACACCTTTAGCAAAGATTATGAAGATGACAAGCCTTTATCTACTTTGATAACAGATGAAGAACCGGAAGATGAGACTACATCGGAAGAGCAGTATGACAATGAAGATGATTTAAATTTTGATGCAGATTATATAGGATAAGATCAAAAGGCGGAAATTTTGTTAAATTTATATATAAACAACAATTATTTAGCTCTAAAAAATCATTTTGATCATACAAAACCTTATCAAAAAAAAGATTTTGTAAAAAATGTTTCTGTGCCTCAAGAATCCGATATCGTGGAATCTGCAATTAATGCAATTGATTACCCGATAGATGCAAACCATGTTTACACTTCAATTGGTAAACTCTTCGAAAATGCAAATATGTATGACAGAGCAAGAATGTTTTTTACAAAAAATTATGAAAATCTCATACAAAAGTCCGCACCTCAAAATGCTCTCAATGATGCGTTACTTGATATAGAGCGAATTAATAAGAAAACATTTGATATAACTGCATAAAGGCAATAGCAAATGAAGATAGAAAGCGTAACAAATAAAAAATACCACCCTAATTTTAAATCCTCATCAAACGGGGATTATGCACGTCTTTCCGGAAAAAATATATTTGACAAATACAACGCTGAACGAGCACGCGAAACACAAGAACAACAGGAAAAATACACCGAAGTTCAGGGGATTATATACAACTCTATAGGTAATCTTGCTGCATTAGGAAAATATGATGCGGCAAAACTTCTTTTTAAAGAAATAGAAAATGAAGAAGAATTAAAAACAGACTTTGTACTTTATGAAACAATGGCAAATCTTTACAAAAAAGAAAATGATCTGCACAAAGCCGAAGAGTTATTTGAAACTGCATACAATAACTCTGCCGCTGCAGAGATACACACTTTTGCCAATATTGAAAAGAATTACATTGAAACGCAGATGCTGCTTAATAATAACAATACAGAAGAAGCCTTAAAGGAATTAAGAAATCGCAATGATATTTTTTCTGATATTTCGTTTTTGGAGCTTGACGCTTTAAATAATTTGAAAAAAGGAGAAAAGCATAAAGCAAAAAATGAAATCCTATCTGCTTATTTTTTGGCACAAAATAATAATATAGTCGAAGACGATTTATATTACAAAGCAGCTGTGGTATATTCCTCTATCGGTAATTGTGAAAAGAGTAATGAAATTTGTAAAACAAGACTTGACAAATTAAATAAAGAAAAAAAGATATATACACATGAATTTTTAAATTATCTGACGCTTTTGGGCATAAATACAGCTAATCGTGCATCTAATGAAAAAGATGAACAAACTGCTTATGAAACATTAAAAAATGCCCGTGATATCGAAGAAAAAATACCCAACAAGAGTTTAAAAGAAACAATTGAATATAATCTATTGAAATTAGAGTTTAAAAAACCAGATAATAATACATTATCTAAAACCAACACTTTTTTGGAAAACAACAAAAATGTTAGATACAAAAAAGAACTCTCATTACTGGCGGGTGATTATTGTGTAGACAAAGACAATGAGCTTGCTCTTTTATATTACACGAATGCAGAAGAGTGTATGGATGAGCAAAAGGATACTGAAAGCTCTCAACGTTTGGCGTTGTATAATAAAATAATTGCAGTTGCTCCTCAAAAGTATGGTGAATATCTCAGCAAGATTAATAATCTGTCTGAAAAGAAAGATTTATCTGTTAAACAGCTGATTGATATTTTAGAAGAAAATATCAACAAAAAAGATTATGAAAACACAATCAAAATTGCTAACGATGTAATAAATAATTCCCAGAGTACTGAAAAAAATAAAGAAATAGCAAAGACATACAGATTGTTAGCAAATATTGAGAAAGGTGGTAATTTTCACCAGAATGTATCACAACTTAACTCAAATCTTGATAATTTAGATGCCTTATATGACAAGGAAAAAAGCAATGACAAAGATGGTATATTGAGCAAACATCTTTATCGTGCATATACAAGGCTTTCTTCCATAAATTATGACGCGTCTGCATATTATCAATCAGCACAAAGTGCGCAAAAGGCTCAAAAGTATATTGATTCTATGAGCCCGAAAGAAGAGGATTTGAAAAAGTCAAAAATACTTTTAACTATGCTTTGGTACAGAGCAAAATGCTACTATGACGCAGAAAAAAGTTGCTTAGAATATCTAAAAATGCTTACAGGAAAAGAGGTTTCTCAAATAAAAAATAAACCGGTTAATTTAATTTTGAAAGAAAAATCTGATGAAGAAAGCAGGAAAATAGCTGCTGCAATCGAAACACTCGGTATTATTAACCTAAAAAATAAAAACTATCAAGATGCCAAAGAATACTATTCACAGGCAATTGATTTGCGAGAAAATTTACGTAAGAAAGATTTATATCTCGCTAATGATTATGCAGCACTTGCCAGAATTGCAATTGTTGGCTATAACCCTCTTAAAGAAAATCTATCATCAAAAGATTTACATAATAAATGTTTGGCAATTTTAAAAGATAAATACCCTAATGACAGTATAACCAAAGAGGAAGAGGAATTTCATAAAAAATATTATGGAATATCATTGGCTTCCTTTGGTAAATTTTTATTTTGTAGAGACGCTAATGCAATAATAGATAAATTTAAGTGCTACAACAAGGAACTGAATATATGCGAATAAGTCCTATCTCACAATACAGTTTAAACAAATATCAACAGGTTCCAGTGCAAAAAACATTTGCTGTACAAAATACTGTTTACAAAATGTTTCCTTCTATGCCGTTAAATTATTTTTTAAGTTTTAAAGGATACTCAGAAGATAAAGAGTTTCTTGAAAAAAGCTCTGAATTGCTTGAAAATTCTATTGCCAGAGTCGCACAAAAGTATCAATTCGGAAATCCTGAATTTGAGGCTTCTCTCAATATTTTGAAAAAAGAATCACCACAGATTTATAAACAACTCATTGAAAGAAAAGAGCTCTTCAAAATTTATGAACAAGAGTTTTCAAACTTTAACTCAACAGTAATTGAATCCTTAAATCAGGTAAAAAATAATGAAAAACAATACACTGATTTTTGGAAGCAAAACAGTAAAATTGGCAACAAAAAAACTATTGATATAATAAATGAAGCCATAAACAACCAAAATACAGATATAAACAAAGTAATCAGTAAAACCGGCAAAAAGGATTATGAAAAAATAAAAAATGCGTTGATTTTAAGCTGGTATGAAAACATTTTAAGTGTGCCCCCAAAAAATATTCAGGTTTCAATTATAGAAGAAAATCAAAAGAACTATGAAGCTCTTGTCTCACTCTGCGGCGAAAATAATGCGAAAAGATATTTTGACAGTTTAAAAAATAGTTTTTATGAAGATTTTAATAAAAGAACAATAAATAAAATTTTTAACGAAAAGTTAGACAATGAAAAAAGACTCAACGGTTTTAACGAAATAGTCTCATATATAGAAAATTCTCTTGAGCAGGATACACCACAAAAGCTCTCTCAAAACCTTAAAACTATTTCCGCTGCCCAAAATAATCTTGACAAAGCAATTCAAAAAGAGTCTTTTCAATACTTTAAAAATGATATAAAAAATTTATACAATATCGCAGTAAATAGCTGGGAAGAAAAAGAGCTGCCGTTTTTATTGAATAACACGTTAAAAAAGCAGATTTATAACCTTAATGCGGAAAAGAAAAATCGGCGTATTAAAAACTTTCAAAACTATTCCGGTCTTTCCGTTGAACAAAAATATTTTGTTTCCACTTATTACACTGCAAAAAACAACAGCTATGAAAATAATGATTTGTTAAAAATTATGATAGATGACAGGAACATAGATAACCCTGCAGTAATAATTGATGCAATGAGCCTAAAAATAGATAATGACAGGGATGTCTACTTTCAAAAACTTGACAATTTCCCTGAGCTTTTAAACTTCCTAAAAGACGACAGATACATAGATATACCCGACAGAGTTACACAAAACCCGAATGACTTTTTCTCTTTTATAAATATGTACCTGTATGTTTTGAACAAGCTGGAAGAATATCAAAAATACTCTGATGAATCAAAAATTGAGTTTTTAAGCTCACTTACAAAAGAAGAACTTCAGCTTGCTTCAAACGAGATAAAAGAATTGTGGATAAATGAAGAGCTTCCGTTTGCTGTGCAGGCAGAAGTCCGAAGACAGGCTAATCTTACAAGCATAAATAAAAAAATGTTTGATGAACTCGTAAAAGTAAATCTTAATTTAAATGACATTAAGATAAAAATGGATAATTTTTCTTACACATTAAAGGATCTGCTTGAAAATAAATATATAATCAAAGATCCTGAAGAAATGGAAAAAATAAATCAAAATGCCTCTACTCTTGTTGCTGATGCAGAAAGAAAATACAACTCAATGTCAGAAGAACAAAAGGCATCAGTTGACAAATCTCTTCAAGAAACATTGCCGCTTGTAATCGACAACCTCATAAAAAATGAAACCGACCCAAAATCAATAGAAGAACTAAGCCTTCTCAAAACAAAATGCAAAACCTCACCCAAAGCTGCAAAAGACAGTTTTGGATTGATTAAAACAATCCTTGTGGGCAGAGCTATGAGCTATGGAATACAAAAAGGTGGAACAAAAGTTACAGGCCTGTTCTCCTCATCAAAACATCTGCCTGGTATGGAGACAGGTATGCATATATTTAATACTGCTGGTTCAGGTAAAGCCGCAGCCGGTGCTTCAGCAAAAAGCGGTTTCATTCCTGTTGACCCCATGACTGCTGCTATTGTTGCGGGGATTGCTCTTGTCACAGCTACTGTTGTCAGTGCAAAAAAAGCAACAAAACTAGAAAAACAACAAAGAGAAATAATAGTTGAGTTGAAATAGCAAGATGAATATTACACCTATCAAAAACATTAATAGTTTTTTCTTTATCTCCCATGACAGGGATAATACGCGCATTTCATTTAAAGGAGGTAATATCAATGAAAATGTCTTCTTAAATGAAGAAAGAGACAGTTATTTAAAAAAGATTTTTGACACTACTGATTCAGAGTCTTCTGGAATACAGTTTTTTAACAATTTTATTGCAGAAAATCGGATAAATAACAGTTTGAAAGAGAAAAAAAGCTTTGACTATGAAAATGCAATAAGAAATATTAAAAACCAAAATTCTTTTGATGAAGAATGGGTGCGCAACAATATTTTTATATTTGAAAAATTATACGATATCAATTTGCCAGAAGGTGTTGATTACAACCTGCTATCAATGTACAAAAAAGACTTAAACAGAGACAAAATACCAGTGCTTTTGAAGCTGGAGAAGGAGTATTTGAAAGAAAAGCTCGGTTTTTTACATAATAATATTGCTCAGATTAAAGAATGGAATGACAAAAATATAAACGATTTGAATATATCGGTTATAAAAAAAGAACCTATACCTGGTATCTGGGTGCTTTCAAAATCCATTGAAAATTCTGACAAACCGTCTTTTAACAGTTTGCATAACAAAACTAATGCAAAAATTTTTGAATTTAACAATATAAATGAGTTTGAGTTTGAAAACAATTTAAATCAAATAATTCAAAAAGCACGCAATTCCTCATCTTCTGATAAAGATAAAAAAACTTTAAAACTTATTTTAGTTGATAATTTATATAAATATATAAACAAAAATCCGAGAAATCTTGATTATTTAAAATCACAACTGGAAAGCCTTAAACAAGAAAGAGCTAATTTCGGTACGGCGATAGCTATTCTTGACTTTGAAGGATTTGACAGCAGTGCGTTATCACCAAAGATTAAACATGTTTTAAAAAATATTCCTTTTTATGACGAACAAAAAGAATTAATAACAGACAAATTTATAACACCGTATCTTAACAATGATACGGCCAAAGTTCAATTCCCTGTGCTTTTTATTGATGGAAATTCTAAAAAGGATATTGTTTCAGTTATCAATGCATATAAAGAGGACTTTGCACTGCCTTTACTAACAATTAAGCAAGATACAAACATAAATGATTTTATAGAAAATATTAATAACAAAATTAATGATTCAAAACTATCGCATAATAAAAAACCTGTTATATTTATACCCGGGTTATACAAATATACAGCATTTAACAAGGAAAACCTGAACTTTATAAATAATATAATTAAAGAACAAAAGGCTATATTTGTAATATCAAGTGATTACCCTGAAAAATTAGAAAATATTATTAAACAGGGAAATTGCCTTAATATAACACTCAATCAGCCTGACAAACCACAATTTGTCAATGCACTTAAACAGTATATTGACAGAGCTGATGATTGTATCAATGAGATGATAAACAAAGGCGCAAATATCCCAGCGTTAAACATTGATATTAATTGTGAAACAATTATTAAAAATTTAATAAATATCAATAGTAGTGTAGGTTTTTCTGATTTGAACGAAATTGTAGAAAATGCCAAAAAGAATTATTTAAAAAATCCCCAAATGCCTTTTTCAAAATATTTAATAAAAGCAGCAGAACCTTATATGGAAGATTGATTATGAAAATAGCAAATACTCCCGCAAAAAACAACTCATCAAACACCACAACAAATTTTAAAGCGTTTTATTCGCCGCAGCAGATTCGTGAGCTAGAAAGATTTATATTAGCGAACAAACACTTGAATCCTCAGGTTAACGGGCTTGAGATTATGCGAATGAGAGAAAGCATTGATTCTTTTAATGCGTTTTATAACGGAACAAAAACAATTAATCCCATCAATATTTCAAACGAATTATATAGAAAAATGAGAATACCTTCTGATTTTAAAGGAGACAAAATTCTTGCCGGAGCTTGTGCTTTGACAGCAAATATTTTTCACAAGTTAAATCTTCCCCAGCCTAAAGGAATATATAAAGAACCCTTGGAAAAAGGGGTGCTTGGAAATTGTAACGGTATGAACAGAATAGTAAAATTTACTACTGATTTTGACTGGTCAATGGCTCAACTCGAAGCTATACAGGCAAGAATTACGAATTTCTCTTCGTCGGGACATTTTTTGAAAAACTTTTTACATGAATTTTTTCATAATGTTCAGATAAAACAGTTGCACGAATTAAGCCAGCTAAGAGCATCAAGCAGTCTTATCAACTCGAAAGTGTTCGAAATCCTCGGTTATAATCCTGATTTGAAAACAAGAAGTTTATGGCAAAACGGGTTAGAAATCAAAAACCTGCAAGCAAAGTCATATATAAAAGAAAAGGTTTCAATTTACGGATCTACACTGCCTGCTGAAGCATATACAGAAACTACTACAAAAATGGTAACAGATACTCTTGATAAAAGAACACTGCGCCCTACTCACAATCCGTTTGTTTTCAAAGATTTTACACAGGATAAAAAGCTCATGGAAATGATGGAAGATTTTTATAATGGAAGATTTGAAAAATATATTTAAAAATGGATAAAATATGAAAATAGCAAAAACACAATCTAACAGTAACTACAAAAATAAAACGTCCTTTAAGGGACTTATTCCGACAGAGCGTTTGAAAGAACTGGCATCAAAAAATACTCCGGAGGCTAGAAAAATGTTACATTCTTGTCTCGGATTTAACGCTGTTTATAGAGGAGCACAAGATTTGAACCCGGATCGTATTTCAAGAGAAATGGCAGACAAATTCCATATTAATACCGAGTTTGGGAATAATCCAATTGTGGCAGCATTTAGTGCATTGACTGCCAATATTTTCCACAAGCTTGGTTTTGCCCAGCCAACCAATGTCTTATTAAAAAACTTCGACGGAACAAGATACAAAAAAATGCTCGGAGTTTGTGCAACAAACCCTTATGATGATGAGTTATACAGAAAATTTGGAAAAGACTTTCCTTTAAGGAGTGTAATTCTAAATGAGGCAGTCAACTGGTACAATATACAAGAACAAATGATGCATCTTAAAAACTTAAGACATTCTTCAACCGGACATTTTTTGAGCCCTTGCATCCACGAATTTGTGCACAGTGCACACCTTGATAATCTTATAAAAAAATACGGTAATGGCAGTAAAATAATGCAAAAATTTCAAAGAGATTTTAAAAATGAAGCTACTATTTCTTTAATAAAAAAAGAAACAGGAAACTACGGAGCAACAAAACCCTGTGAAATGGTTGCCGAAGAAATGACAGAGCTTATCGTAGACTCATTAAACCCGAAAACAATCATGCCTGACGAAATGATATTCAAAATGCAAAGAGCCAAGGAACCTTTTCAAATGGACGTTTTGATAGATGCGTGCTGGAGAGGAGATGTTACTCAAATAGAATTATTTAGAAAAAAGAACATTACTATAATTGAACGCATTAAAAAGCTGTACGGTTAATGCTGGATAAGAGTATATTTTTTATCAGGTTTTGACCAGTTTTCAAGTTTGAAAATATCTTCTTTAACGCACCATAAATCAGAATCCTTGTCTAATGGCTTGTATCTATTGTGGAATTGAGAGGGGTTCCACTCTCTGTGGTTAATTAGTATACAGGCACCTTGTTGCTTTTCTTTGGTGTTAATAGATTTTTCTGTAAAAGGATTTTTAGGATTATCAACAACATTATCAAGAGCAATTGAAGGCACATCAGCATTTGTCATAAAACGGTTATCGGTTTTTATCTCGCCTTTGGAATTGAAGTCTTTTATAAACAAAACAGGGTTAAAATTCATAATACGAGAATCTATTGAACGGTCAATATATGGGTTATGTATATTCAAACCACCATGGTCAGAAACAATTATTATTTTAGTGTTGTCATAAACATTATTTTGTTTTAAATATTTGAGATAATCACCTATTAATAACAAAGCTGCAGCATTAAGATGATAGTGCATAAGTGAATAACTGTCTGCATTAATCGGTTTACCGGGGTTTGGGTTATCAGTAAGCTTATATGATGGATATTCCAAAAAAGATTCCGAGTGTGTAAGCTCATTATTGATAACAATAAAAGAAGATTTTTTTGAAGAAAAATCTGTTAACTCAGGTAAATAAAACAATCCGGCATACCCCTCCAACAAATATGAAGTTAAACCGTTTTTTGTACTGCTTGTATTTACGTTTAAATAATTACCATCATTATAAACAAAGTTTTTTAATGCAGCAGGAGCAACTTTCATAAAGCTGAAATAAAGCATATTTCTGCCCAGAATATTTGCAACAGATTTATCCGGTTTCAGGTATTTAGATTTATAAAATTTTCCTAATTTACCTTTTAGTTTTTCATACTTTACCCCTCTGTCAACAAACATTTTGGAAGGTGTAACATCACTATAATCGCCCCATGGTGCATCAGTTACAGTAGCTTGCCAGCCTTGATTCTTGAAAATAAGGGGCAAAAGCAGTAATGCCTCATTATGCTTATCTTTCATCAACACTGTATCACGTTTGTTAAGGTTAATCGGGGTATATTCATATCCTCCCATCAAAGCAGGATAAGCAAGAATTGTGTGTCCGTAATATGACACAGTATTTGGATAATAAGTAAAGCCTGTATATATTTTTTTGAGTTCGGGCTTTTCTTCAAAAATGATAGGCAGATAAGAGCTTATTGCTCTGTCTATCATAATAATGATTACATTCTTTTTGTCTTTGCTCAGACTGTATACGCTCTTGCCTATTGAATTATGGTTTACTGACACACTGTATTTTTTGTATATGTTATAAATCTTTGAAATGTTAAACACACTTATTACAGAAAAAGAAATAATCAAAACCGTCATTATTTTTTGCAGCAGCCCTGTTTTTCGTTTAAAAAAGAACATTGCCGTAACCATAAAACATAATATAACCGCCAGATTATTGAAGAATATAGTGTTTACATCATAGCCCTCGTTCCATACAAAGTTATAAGAAAGAGTATTAGACATAGTCCCCTGAGGAGAAGGAACAAAAAGCAAATTAAAAACAAAAGACGCAAGCATACCCGCAAATATAACAGGCAAAATCTTTTTTAACTTTTCCGAAGAAAAATAATACAACACCCAACCCCAGAAAATAAATATACCAAAAGCTCTAATCAACGTAATGCACAAAAACGGAAAAGGAGAATTATAAGGTTCTATAAAAGAAAACTCTACAGGAGATGACGCTATTAAATTTGATGGGATAACAAATCCAATCAAAAGCCACAGAGCAAAACAAGTAGTAAAATATAATTTTTCAGAATCGGCTTGAAAAAGCCAATCAATCTTGAACACAAATTTTTCACGGTTCTTTAGGTAAAACAAGTAAACCAAAAAGATAAAAGCAAAAAATGCGAACAATACGCTCAAACAGTAGTCATACACCTTAAACATATAAAACAAAAACACCCCTGCAGAAAATAAAAGCAAGGTCTTAAGAAAAGCTTTTGGTTTGGCAGATTTGAGTCCGATATTTTTTATCAATGAAAAGAAATTGTTAAACGTCCAATATAAAACAAGCCCGGAAGGAGAATTGTACAATATTGCAAGAAAAACCAAAGCTAAAGTCCAAATTTGTATTTTATCTTTTTTTGATTGTTCCCTCGAATAAATAGCACCGGCAACAAGATTTATCACGGTCATAAAGATAGGGAGCACATTTACACTGATAGAGCCGATATGCAAGAGATTATCCGGCTTTGACAAGTCCTCGATAATACCCATAGACAGCCCGTGCAACAGCTGCAAATGGCTAAAAAAGAAATAAGCCGCCGTAAAAAATGGAATTTGCAATAATAAACTCAAGCTGGTCCTCAGTGACATTATCGGGTGATAATTATTCTGGCGATAATAAGTCGCCAAAAGCATATGTCTTTCGTCACCTTTAAAATTCTTTTTTATACACTCAACACGTTTTGACATCTTGTTTTGGATGTCTCGTTCCTGTTTTTGGAGCTTTTCAGCATTAATATACAAAGGCAGACATATTAGATTAATCAAAAAACTAATAACAAATATTGTCAGGCAAATATTGCAGCAGAAAAAATCGAAGAAAAAGGAGAATATTGTTTCCAAGCCTGCATAGAGCGGATATATTATTATCTGAAATAAAATATTCAGCATTATGAAAGCTCCTTCTGTTTTTTAATCAAGAAATCAGCTACATTTTTAGCGCTTTCGCCCTGTTTTTGCCAGGCAATATTCTTTGCTTTTTGTATTGCATCAAAAACTTGTTGGTTATTTGACATGTTCTTTATTATAGAAACAATATTTATAAAATTGTCTTTTGTAAGTTCAGTGCCAATTTCTCTTATTGCTTTGTATCTCCAGGGTTCTTCATCCAGATCACTCATGTCATATATTTCTCTGTTCATTTCCTGATTTACGTAGATAAATGGTCTGTTGAACAAAAATGCATAATCAAAAATAATACCGGAAAAATCGCTTATCAAAACATCCGCCTGAGATAATATATTGAGATTGTCAACATCAAAATTCCAGCTTATATTTTGTTTATCTTTGTATCTGTTTTTAAGGTTTTCTATAATATCTTTTTCAACAATCAATGACTGTGGATGTGGGCGTATAACAATATTCCAATCAGACTCTGCAAGTAAATCCAGCAGGTTTGATCCATATTTTTTTAAAATCCCGTTTTCACCCCAGCTCGGCGCAACAAGAATCTTAAAATCGTCATTATTTTTACTGATTGATTCTGCCCTTTTTGCCAACAAATCCATATAGGTGCAACCTGTCACAACAAGCTCTTTGGGTTTAAGTTTCCGTTTGCTTTCAATTTCTCTTATCATAGGGATTTGAAACTCTGCATCGCAAAGCACTGCGTCATAATAGTCAAGAGAAAACAGTCTATATACAAGAGAAGATGTCACTGCATGAAATATATGACAATAGTATTTTACATATTTTGAGCGTTTGAGTTGGAAAACATCAAGACCCGGTGTAGTCATAAGGCAAACATCTGCTTTTACAAAGGCAAGTTTAAGATACGCCTCAAAACTTTTGCCGATATACTCACCTTTTACATAATCATAGTGGCAGTCAAAAAACGGATCATCCGGTGAGGATGTATAAAATACGAGCGGAATTTGTCTTTTTTCAAATTCATCCAGCACAGGTTTAAATACATTGAAGTACTGTCTTCCTTCAGAATAGATAAGAAAAGGTATTCTTGTATCTTTATACAAGAATACCTTTTGTGAGAACAAAAGCATTTTCAGTTTAATGATTAATGAGTTAAACAAAAAAAATATAGTTGCACTAATACCAACAACAACAGAAAAAAGCATACTGCCTGTACCAGGGTCAATATAAGCACACGCAGGATATTGCCAGCAAAAAACTATTAATATTGCCAGAGACAGATTTTTTATTTTATCAAACTGCCGCAACAATTGCATAAAAATGTGTATTCTCCCATCTGTTACATTCTTTAGGGTAAATATCAATGACTTCTATTGTTTTAAACCCTATGCTTTTTAACAATTCGGCTTCTGCGTCTATATGTCTGTATTGGGAAAAATAATTACACTTTAACTCTTCAGAGAATCCCTCTACTGTAACATCTTCCTTTAGGCCAAACTGGTGTTTAATTATCAACTTTCCGTTTTTGTTCAAAACTTTTTTGTATTTTTTATATAAAAATTCAGATTCTGCACGATTAAAATAATGTGTTACACCAAACATCAGAATCAAATCATAAGTACACTCCGGCTCAAACAGCATAATATCAGAGTTTATTACCTCAATATTGGAAGATTTTACAATAAAATCAGAAAACTGTTTAAACTTTTCAACAGCGGTGATAAATTTTACCTTGTCATAATACTTGTTTAATGTAATCCCTGTGCCGGCAGCCAAATCCAATATTTTTGTATTTTCATCAGCATAGTTTAAAATAAAATCTCTGTCATAATCAGAAAAATCATTGATATCAGAAACTTTTGAAGCCTTTATTGTAGGATTAGACTCGGCTTTACTTTGCCAGTATGTTAAGCTTTTTTTGTTGTCCATTTTAATGAATCTGTCTCATTTGTGCAATTTTTTGTATAATTTTTGAAGAGCTTACCTCATTTGTGTAAGGAAGGTAAACAACACTAACGCCAATTTCTTTTAACTGTTTTTCCCAGACAATATATCTTTCATCACCATACCAGTCAGAGCCGACAAACAGAATATCAAACTTATATTTGTTGTAAAGTTCCACTTTTTCGAGTGTATCTTCTGGCACAACTACATCACAATATTTGCAGGCTTTTAATATTTCCATCCTGTCATTCAGGGCATATATAGGTTCTCTTTTGTTGTTCAGCATATACTCATCAGAGCATACTCCCACGATTAAAGTGTCACACAGTGCTCTTGCGTTTCTTAACAGGTTTATATGACCAATATGGAACAAATCAAAACATCCCAGAGTAAAACCCACAACCCTTTTTGTCTTGTCTGACATAAATCTCCTTCAAGCTCTTGCATTTTTAAAAGAGTAACATTATACAAACCAGCTTATAATAAAAACTGATTATAAACAACAGAATATTAAACTCATAAGCTATATAAATACTCATTTTTGCAATTGCATATGACGATGAATAAAGCTAATCTTTTTTTGTGAACAGAATTATTAAAAATACAATTTTACAATACATACCCTCTGAAATTGCTGAAGAAAAAGAAATAAATCCTGCCAGGATATTTGCATACAATAACAACGAGATAAAAAACAAAACAGCCGTTTATGTAACAGAAAGAGAGATAAGAGCAAAAGACAACTTTGCTTTGCAATTTGCAATAAAAAAATCAAAAGAAATGCAAATGCAACTTCGGATAATACACCCGCAAAACAATTACAACAAGGATTTTAGCGATATAAAAAATAAATTTATACAAAACCGACTTGAAGAAGCAAAACTTGATTTTGAAAAAACCGGACTCAAATTAGAAATATTTAAAGATGATTGGCCAAAATTGCTACAATATCTAAAAAAAATCGACACAGGATTGTTGATAATTGATTTTGATCCTATTGTAGACAGAAGTTTTTTAAAAAACGCACCCTTTAAAGTGTTAGAGATAGACGGGCATAATATAATCCCTTCTCGTTTTGTCTCTGATAAACAAGAATATAATGCAGCTACACTCAGAAGAAAAATTTATTTTAACATATCAGAGTTTTTAACGGATTTTGCAGAAACTTCAAACATCAAAAACGAAGCTGATACTGTTTTAGAACAGTTTTTATCCGAGAAACTTCCATTCTATGCACAACTAAAAAATGACCCATCAAAAAACATGACCTCAAACCTTTCTGCATATATTAACTATGGTTTTATCTCTTCTCAAAGAATAGCGCTTAAAGTATTAAATGCTGAGTGCGACGACATTAACAAAGAAGTTTTTCTTGAGGAATTAATTGTAAGAAAAGAATTGGCGGATAATTTTTGTTTGTATTGTCGAAATTACAAAACATTTGAATGCACACCCCAATGGGCGCAACAAACATTAAAAGCCCATCAACACGACCTGCGCAGCCATCTTTACACATTAGAAAACCTTGAACAAGCAAAGACTTATGACTCATTGTGGAATGCAACACAGATTCAATTGATGGAAAAAGGTAAAATACACGGTTATTTGAGAATGTACTGGGCAAAAAAAATTCTGCAATGGTCAGCCACTCCTGATGAAGCACTAAAAACAGCCATCTACTTAAATGACAAATATGGATTTGATGCTCCGTCAGCGAACGGCTACACAGGGATATTATGGGCAATAGGCGGCCTCCATGATAGAGCTTTTCAAGATAGGATGGTTACAGGAAAGATAAGAATAATGACAGATAAGTCCATAAAAACAAAATATGATATACAAAATTACATCAACAGTTTTGCTTCTCCAACAAACGATTTTTAATCAAGCTTTCTTTTAAAGGTCCATCCTGCAAGAGAAAGAGTTATTATTGCAATAATAATAAGAGGCACAAGGTTTAAAGCAACATCTTCTATCCCCATACCTTTTAAAAATATACCTCTTGACAAAACCATAAAAAATCTCACAGGGTTTAAAAGTGTTAAATACTGCAAAAATACAGGCATATCTTCTATTGGAGAAATAAATCCCGAAAGCAAAATAGCCGGCATTTGAAACGTTATTACCCCCAGAATAGCCTGCTGCTGCGTTTTGCAAATAGAAGATATAAACAAACCCACACCTACTATTGAGAGAAGAGAAACAAATACCGATATCAAAAATAACAAAACAGAACCCACAAAAGGAACCTTAAACAATACAATAACAAGTATTGTCATAATACATGTCAGGGTCATTGCTATTACAAGTGGGGGAATGGTTTTACCGAGTAAAATCTCAAAGGAGGATAAAGGGCTTACTATAAGCTGGTCAAAAGTACCCATCTCTCTTTCTCTTGCAATGGAAAGCGCAGTCAACAAAAGTGTAATAACAAGTGCCAGCATAGCCACAAGAATCGTCAAAATATACCATCTGTACTCAAGGTTGGGGTTATACCAGTTTCTTACAACAGGGTTGATAACAGCAGAGTTTGAAGCTGAAATTTCCCTATTATACGAGGCGATTATTTGAGAAGCATATCCACTTGCTATTGACGCGGAATTTGTCTGCCTTCCGTCAGCAACAATCAAAACATCAACCGGCCTGTTTGACTTTACGGCGGAAGAAAAATCGTTATTTATATAAATACCAATTTGTACTCTCTGGGTATCTATTTTCTCTTTAAAATCCTTTTCGTTATCCAGGATATAAAAACATCTGAACCGAGGTGAGTTTTCAAACCTTGATAAAAGCTCGCGCGATTCTACAGAGTTGTCTCTATCAATCACTGCAACATCAATGTTTTTTACTTCCATTGTAATGGCATTTGCAAAAACAAAAAGCTGCAAAAGTGGAAGCGCGATAATTATCCCTCTGCTTTTAGGATCTTTCCAGATAGTTATAAATTCTTTTTTTACTAAAGCAAATACACGTCTTAAAAAATCTCTTATCATTTATTAAGCCTCATATCAGTGTTTGCATATACTGCCGCAAATAAAACCAGCCCGAGTATTGTCAAAAAAATTGAATTTACTATAACAATTTCCCATACAGTGCCGGCCATAAATTCACTTTCAATAAAAGTTATAAAGTATCTGGGAGGCAAAATTCTTGTTAAATGCTGGAAAATTAAAGGCATTGAGTTTATCGGAAACATAAGCCCTGACAACAAAAGTGCGGGCAAAAAACCTATACCTAAAGAAACCTGACTGGCAAGAAACTGATTTTTTAATTTGGAGGAAATTAAAAGCCCTATACCTGATGAAGTGAATAAAAACAAAGAACAAACCCCGAACAAAACAAAATAATTGCCCCTGAAAGGAACTTTGAAAACAGCTGTACAAAGAAAAACATTAAAAGCCATAGAGCACATTCCCAGTATCAAATAAGGAATATATTTACCAAGAACAATATCTATTTTTCTTACGCGTGTGCTCAAAATTGCTTCCATGGTGCCTCTTTCCCATTCTCTTGCAACCACAAGAGCTGTAAGAAGTATGCCTATAAGTGTCATGGTAATAGCCAGAGAGCCCGGCAAAATAAAATAATGACTGTTTAAATCCTGATTGTACCAAGTACGAATCTGTGGATTTATCACAGATTTTTGTGCATTTTGTGAATATCTGCTTGTTTGAAGCCATTGGTTGGCAATTTGCATTGCGTAGTTTTGAACATAATTGGCTGTATTGACCTCTGAACCGTCAGTGATAATAAACAAATCCGCACTTTGGCCACGTGAAAGTTTTGTAGAAAAATCGTTAGGTATTACAACTGCACCTTTTATTTTTGAACGGACAATTCCCTGCGTGAGCTCCTGCATATTGTCATATACTTTTGAGCGTACATATTTGCTGTGTCCGTAAGATTTTACCAGTGTAGCGACTTCTGGATTTGCATCATCATTTTTTATACCGATTGTAACTTTTACTGTATCAAGGTTTATTCCGTACATATAAATCAATATGGAGATTAAAGGAAGCACAAACGCAATTATTATACTGCTTGGATCTCTTATTATTTGAAAAAACTCTTTTTTCAACAAAGCATTAAGGATTTTCATGATTTTTCACTCTCCTTAATCAAATTTATAAAAGTATTTTCCATATCATCAGCACCCGCCTTATCTTTGAGTTCCTGCGGAGTTCCAACAGCAATAGTTTCACCTTTATAAAAAAGGCTTATCCTGTCACAGTATTCTGCTTCATCCATAAAGTGTGTAGTAACAAGAATCGTCATGCCTTTTTTTGCAAGCGATGTAATATGGTTCCAAAAATCACGTCTTGTAATAACATCAACGCCTGATGTAGGCTCATCCAAAAACAATACGGGTGGATTGTGAATCAAAGCACACGCCATAGAAAGTCTCTGCTTGAACCCGAGCGGCAAATCTTCGGATTTTTGATTTTCTATATCTTTAAAGCCAAATACTTCAATAATTTCATCAACACGTTTTTTTCTATTTAAGAAACTTATGCCGTAAGCTGCCGCAAAAAATTCCAGGTTTTGTCTGACTGTCAGTGTGCCGTATAAAGAAAATTTTTGTGCCATATATCCCAGAAAAGAACGTGCTTTTTCAGGATTTTTTAATATATCTACTCCCATAATCCTTGCTGTGCCGCCGGAAGGTTTTGTAAGGCCGCACATCATTTTGAAAGATGTTGATTTGCCGGCACCGTTAGGGCCCAGCAGCCCAAAAATTTCTCCTTTATTTATGCAAAAGGAATTATTTTTTACAGCGTAAAAATCACCGTATTTTTTTTCAAGATTATCTGCCTCAACAGTGCACGTTAATGAAGACTGAAAAGGTGTATAGTTTTTAGCAATCAAAGACTCTTCTTTTTTGTATCCGCCCATAAGCTCTATCACCTTATCCTCAAACTCAGGTGCAGTGGCCGCAAGTGAATGGGGAGAACCGTTATATATTACTTTACCTTTATCTAGCACAACTGCTGTGTCAAAGCTGTGTGCCTCGTCAAGGTATGCAGTTGACCAAAGTACAGTCGTTTGCGGACTAATCAGGTCTTTTACCATTTTCATCAGGTCACGGCGGGAAATCGGATCAACACCTACGGAAGGTTCATCAAGAACAAGAAATTCAGGAGTGCCCATCAAGGCACACGCAAGACCCAATTTTTGTTTCATACCGCCGGAAAGCGCACCTGCCAGACGGTTTAGAAAAGGCTTTAGACCTGTAAACTCCAGCAGTTTATCAAAGTCATATGGTTGATTTTTCAAATCAGCATATAATCGCAAATTTTCAAGGATAGTCAAATCCTCATAAAGGCCAAATTTTTGAGGCATATAACCAATGAGTTTATTCAATTGCTCCTTTTGAGTAAAAGGATTTAACCCTAATACACTGACCTCCCCGTTATCTGGAACAAGAAGTCCAATTACCAATCTTATCAGGGTAGTTTTACCTGCACCATCTGCACCTATGAGGCCGGTAATTTTGCCTTTTTCTATGTCCAGAGACAAATTATCAATTGCAAGTGTCGAATCAAATGTCTTGGTTAAATTTTTGATTTGAACCGTATTCAATTTACTTCACCAGATTAATTTTTATTGTAGTAGGCATACCCTGACGAAGAAAATCATCTATTTCGTCAACATATACACGGATTCTGTATACGAGGTCCGTCCTCAAATCAGTTGATTCAACTGTTTTTGGAGTAAATTCCGCAACAGGAGAGATGTATCCGATTCTGCCTTCGTATTCTCTGTTTTGCCCGGTTTTAGGGTCTTTTGAATCGGTAAGTACTCTGGCTTTCATACCGTATTTGATATTACCCAGATCAGACTCGTTAACATAAGCTCTTATCCAAACAGGTTTTGTCTTTGCAATTGTATAAACAACCTGTCCTTTATTAACGGTTGCTCCAGGTTCTTGCACTCTGACTGTAATAGTACCGTCATCAGGTGCATATATTTTTGTATAATCAAGCTGGTTTTTGGCGAAAGTTTTCTGCGCAACAGCAGCGTCATAGTCTGCTTTTGTTTTGTTTTTTGTATTTAAAAGCGTGTCACACTCCTGTTTCGACACAGTACTATCTGCACACAGTGGAGCCTGACGGGCATATTTCGAAGATGCATCTTTACTCAAAGCAGAAGTTTTTAAGACATCAGCAGCCGCTTTTTCCAAATTTGATTTATAATCCCTGTCATCAAGCAAAGCTACAAGTTCGCCTTTTTTTACACTGTCACCTTCCTCTTTAAGCATCAAAGAAATCTGTCCAGGTACCTGAAAACTCAAGTCAACCTGTCGTATTTCAATGTTACCGTACAAAGTTAGCTCATCGGGGTTTGGCTTCTTTTTTGTCAGCAAATATACTGCTGCCGCAATAATCAGCAAAATCAATATTGCAACAATGGCTCTTTTTTTCATAACTTACCTCCGACAGCTTTGTAAAGAGTAAAATAATCTACAATTTTTGCGGTTTTTGCCTGTGCGCTCTGTTGTTTTGACGCAACCAGATTGCGGTATTGCACCAAATAATCAGATGACGATATCACTCCGCGATTATATTTCTTTTGTGAATTTTCAAATATTTTGGCCTGCGAAGCCTCTGCCTCTTTAGTATTATTTTCAATTACAACATCATGTTTTAATATACAAAGTGCAGTATTAACTTCCTTTACAGCATCAAGGTCAATTTGTTTGTATTCTTGAAAAAGTTCCTCATATTTTGCTTTTTGAATCCTCAAGTTGGCGACTTTCATTCCGCCTTTAAAAATATCCTGCGTAGCCCCTGCAAGCAATGCTGCCAGCGAAGACTCCCATGAGAAAAATGAACCCGGCGCAATTGTATTAAAAATCCAGACACCCGTTATATTAAACGAGGGCAAGAATTCTTTACGTGCAATTCTTACATCAATTTTTGCCTTTTCCAGATTCTTTTCTGCTCTCATCACATCAGGGCGGGAAAATATAACATCAGATGATATGACCGTTGGCACATCAGAGTTGTAATTTAACGCTTCAAGTTGTCCGCGTTTTAAAGTGTGAGCACATTCAGGAGGAAGTCCGCATAAAACAGCCAGCTGCATAAGAAGGGTATCTCTTTCTTTTGAATATCGCTGCAAAGATATTACAGCATTATCAAGATTCTGCTTCGAAAGATTCAACTGCGAAGTGTCAATGACCCCTCTTTTAAATTTTTTCAAGTCAGAATCATAAATGCCGCGATATGATTGTACAGATTCCTGCTGCAATGATATCAGGCTGTCATACTGCAATATATTTGTATAAACAGAAGCCACATCACCCAACAACGATAAATAAACTGCCTTTTCATCGTACAAAGCAGCTTCATAAGCTTTCTTAGCACTTTTTGTTTTATCTCTATTTTTTAACAGGAAGTCAGGTTCATAATTTGCAACAAAAGGTAAAATAAAAGCATTCTGGCTCAGTTGAAAATTGTCAAGGCGAGGCACATGCACACCCAGATAATTTGCACTGACACTCAATGAAGGTAACTCTTTGCCCAGAGAATAACGTGCCTGCTGCCTGTATTGCTCTACAACATAACCTGCTTTTTTGAGATTGTGATTGTTTTCCATAGCCTTGTATATATAAGAAACCAGATAATCATCATTGAATCTTTCAAAAAAAGCGGGGTTTAGACTTTCCTTATCAATAGCCAATGCACATTGAGAAAAAGAAAGCAGAGCAATTGTAACCAAAAACTTTTTAATCAATGCCTGCCTCCTTAATCAATGCTTTTACATAGAACATTACATTATCCTTTATGATTTTAATATCTTCTTGAATAAAATCATCCTGCCCCAACAACCTAAGCGAAAATGCGGGCAAAATACGCGGAGAATTAACCTGTGAGGTAATAAAAAGGGTTTTTAGTATTATTTCTCTGTCAGATTCATCTTTGTCAAACACAGCCGCAATAAGCTGCCTAAAATACTTGATAGCCGGTGATTGAAGAACAAAGTATTTATTTTGCTGTTCTTTCAAAAGGATTACTATCAAATCAGAGGAAATATTCTTGTAAAAAAAGTCCACAAATTTATCCAGCATCAAAAACAGTAAATCCAGTTGTTCTTTTTTTGACATACTTTTTACAGGTTTTGTAAAATCAACAAACGTTTTTAGATAGTTGCACTGACATTCAATAAGATTGTCAATTATGCCCTGATATAGCTCTTTTTTCCCGCCAAAATAATATGACACCATGCAAACATTTACATTGGCTTCTTCACATATATCACGGACACTCACACCGTCAAACCCGTGTTGCGCAAAGAGTTTTGTTGCTGCGCTAAGTATTTTTTGTTTAGAATTTTGTGATTTTTTCTTTTTCATAAAGTTATTATAAAACAAACGTTTGATTTAATCAATTGCGCAAACAAAAATCTTTATGATTTGTGCATTTATAAAAGTTTTTTATAAAAGTCACATATGCCGTCTATTTTGAAATTATCCCAGCCAACGTTATTTTGCATACAGTTTTTTACCATTTTATTCCAGTTTTCAGGCTGTTCACGATACACTTTCAGGGCCTGTTTTAAAGCAGACAAAAGAAACTCCTGTGGATATTTTGCATCCAATAACGGAATATCTGTCTTAAATCCTGTTTTTTCACAAACAGTATCTCTTAGCCCCCCGGTATTTGAAACAACAGGAATACATCCGTATCTCATTGCCTGCATCTGCACCATTCCGCAAGGTTCAAAATAGCTGGGCATAACAAGGATATCACTCGCTGCCATATAGGTATAAACGGGCACAAAGTCATCGATAACAACTACTCTTCCTTTAAAAAGTTTATGGCTTTCACAATTTTTAAGTAGTTCATTAATATAATCATATTTTCTGTTTTTTGATATACCTTTGATACATATAACAAACTGTACATGTTCGTCTGCAAGCAAAATAGGTTTTATCACCTTTATAAAAAGATCGATCCCCTTCTGGCTTATATCAAAACGTGATGTATTATAAATCATCACGGAATCAGGGTCTTTGTTCAGGCTGCCGAATATTCTTTTTTCATCAGAATCAGATACCAAAAATTTCCTGTCAGGATTGCTGCCTTGATTATTGTTTGCAAAAAAATCTTGCACAAAAGCTTTGTTTTTCTTTTTACACTCATTTGCGTCATATAAAGAGTATGGGAATTTAACCTGTTCACAATTACACGGGTCATACCGTTTTTCGCATATTCCACACGTAACACCCGCACCTTTGTTTCTGTTTCTGTACAGGGTTTCAAAAAGCAGTGTGGAGGCATAACTTGCGTTTGTAATAAGCTCCTTATAAAAAGACTCTGAATCCGTCAGCCAGGCATCAGAATTTTTTATCGCATACAAAAGTGTATTGAATCGTTCTTTTGTGACAAAGTCAATGTCAAAGTAATTGGAGTCCAGTCTTTCTTCAAGATAATCATTGAGTTTCGTACAAAGATCTTTATTATTGAGGCGAAAATCATCATAATCCTGCAATGCATTTTTTATTGTATTTTCTGAGATTTGGATATTGCAAGCTGACAGCGTTTCTTTTATAAAATCTTTTTCAAAAAGGTTCAAAAAAGCATAGAAAGTATCATACTTGCCTTGATATCCTGTATTATGAATTGTCATAACAGTTTTCATGTTTTTGTAGAATTTGTCTTTATGGCAGCTGTCGTTTAGCAAATGTGTGACAAAACCAACGGGCCAGTCTGTAAGGTGAAGTATTTCCGGTTTAAAATTTTCTTTTTTTGCAAGAATTTTTAAAAGCGCAAGTACACAACTACTGTAGGCAATATACTGTTTACCGTAATTATACTCAGAGCCTTCGTATGGTTCTTTCATTAAAGAAAAGGCAGGAGAATACACAGCATATGTCTCCACTTCGTTGTCAGGAAATTTTACCTTGTACAAATTTGCATAACTTTTGTTTAATCCATACGAATAATCTGCTTTTATATTAAGGTCTTCAATTTCAAAACCATTTAGGCTGACAGTGTTTCGGGCGTTATAAATTGGAATAATTATCCTCAAATCAAAATCAGGATATTTTTTCTTTAAAGCTTCTGTAAAATCTCTGTTTATATCACTCATTCCGCCGGCTTTAGAGTAAGGTGCACATTCCGGAGCTATGAGCAAAATTTGTCTTTTTTGTTTTTTCAATTTATTAGCTTTAAAATTTTTAAGAAATGAAATTTGACTTTTTGTGTCAATTTTATAAGCACGAATTTCTCCCGTTTCCACTCCTTTGAGCACCACAGTATTGTTTTTTAACGCAGTTTTTGGAGCTTTTTTCTTATTTTGTGATAACGTCAAAAGAGGCAAAAAAGTATATTTTTTATCCCTTGGTACACAGTTTTGAAAATCTCTTATTGTTATATCTTGCTCAAATTCACCCGCATCAAGATTTATCACAAAGAGGTACAAGGGTTTTTTGCTTTTGCTATCAACATACATCCAGCAGGCATGCCTGTCGTTTTCGCTATTAAGCCAAAAAACACGTGCACCTTTTATTTCTTTTGCAATTTTTTCGTACAGTGACCTTATTTCAGATATTTTGACAAACAGTTCAGCGTTATCGCCCCACTTAAATGCATTTTCCTGATAATTTGTATAGATTGAGCTAAAATATTCCTTTTCTTTTTTGCAAAAATCCTTGAGCTCATATCCTATTGCGCAATAAGAAGGAGAATCGCAGAACAAACCCGTGAAATATCTGATTGCACAAGACATAACAGAAGAATAGAAGATTGTATTTTCCTGTCTGTCTGAATCATTTGTAAAAGATGTTGAGCAAATCTTGAAGTTGTAATTGTAATAGTTATCGTTTCTTGTTTTCAGGCGATAAATATACTCATGGTTTAAGAAAAGATAGTTCAAATCCCCAAGCACAATATCAAAGTCTTTATTTTGCAAGTCCTGATAACCGTCTATGTAATAATCCATATTTAAAAAAGCTTCTGCAAGTACTGCAAAATAAGGCTTTTGCTCATTGATACGGGATTTTATAAAACGCCATATTTCCTTTTGGTTGCAAAAAATCTTTTCATTTTTTTTATGCGAATGTGATTGCTGGTTATGAGCCATATCCGCACGCATAAAATCAAAATTATACTCTTTTTGAAAATCAGCATAAATGTCGGAAATAAAGCTCCATACTTGCTCTTGAGGTTCATCACAGAGAGGATAGCCGTCTTTATCAATCCTGTAGAGCTTGAACGGAGTTAACGCTCCGAATATTTTTGCCTCGCTGGACATATTTTCTACTTTAAACTCTGAATGAGAGCCTTGAGAATCTTGTACTATCTTGTCAAATACAACAGGCCGGCTTGGCGCATGTTCTGTCACAGGAATAGTTTCAAAGCCTGCTGAACGCACAAAATTGATAAGAGATTTTCTGCGTTCAAGCCGGAGGTTGTCATCATTGCCAAACAAAATTTTATCAAGATACAAAACATCACTGCCGTCTGTAAAAAGCTCTGTAATCTGTTTTTCAGTCAAAAAAGAGGTGTCAGCGCAGCCATTGAGCTGCAAAAAAGTTTTTATACAGATTTGTACCTCTTTGTATATCGAGTTGAAATCGAGTTCATAACCCGAATATTGTCTTGATTTAGTTTTATTGAGTTTTACCCATTCAAAATATTGCGGGTACAAAAATACAAGCTCACTCCAGCGCTCTGTATGCAAAAGAGCATCAAAACAGACAACTTTCCCCATTGCATGAAGCACATTAATCACAAGTTTCAGCTGTTTTTCAGGCGTGTCATAACCAGAGGCAGACAACTCATTGTCCATAAACTCTTTATTTAGCCTGAAATTGAGCGGAGCATAAAAACCGCCGTCAATACCCGGAGTCCACAAAGGCATAATATGGACACATTCTTCAGGAAAAGTCATTGCATATTTTACAATTCCCCAAAAAGTTTTTGTAATTCTCGGGTTTATGCCCATTATTTTAGCGTTATGAGACCAAGTTGTATCTTTTTGTCCTTCAAGAAATCCCGGATAATTTTTAGATATATCAAAGGCCTTTTCAATTTCTTTTTTATCAACAATCTTTTTTAAAAGGTCTAAAGACTGATTGAATGACATATTCAAACAGTCTTTAGGGTTTAATTTCAGATATTTTGCGTTTACCATAAGTAGTCGGGATAATTTTCTTTATAGAATGCTTCTATTTTTGCCATTATAGCATCAAGCTGGGGATTAATTCTTTCAAAGTCCTTATTAATCTCTGCCTGATTCTTTTTCAGCTTTTGCATATACGTTTCAAGTTTTATCTTTTCTGTCTGAAGATATGCAATTGTATTATCTTTTTCTTTTAGTTTTTTCTTGTTCTCTTCAATAGAGTCTCTAAATTTATTGATTTCATACAGGTTATCGTATTTATGCTGTTCTGTTTCTTCCAAATTTTTGATATTTATTTTTGCATGAGTAATCTGTGCATTAATAATATCTTTTTCGGCATTATAACTTTCTATCCTTGATTTTGTAACTTTTAACTGATAGTTCGTTCTTAAAATTTCTTGATTATTATCCCTGTTTTTTCTTAAATAGATTTCTTTTTCACCGGATTTATCGTCCAGCTCTTTTAACAGCTTGTATTTAGCCGCTGCTTTTGGCAGCCTTTCTTTTGCACGCTGTATTTGTGCTTCATAGGCAGCTTTTTTGCTTTCGGATTCTTCAAGTCTTCTTCTGTTTAAATCGTAATAATAGTCTGCTTCTTCAGATTGTTTATCAAACTTGCCTTCTTCCCACACGTGATATTTTTTGGCTTTTTCAATACGTTCTTTTTCTTCTTTTGCTATTTCAAAATTTCTTCTGTTTTCATCTACAAAATATTTGCTGACGCCAAGACTCTTTTTAGCATTTTTTTCCAGTTTTTCAAAGTATTCAACTTCTCTTACAGCCTCATTGGCAAAGTTTTGGTAACCGTTTCTGTAATTGCCTTTTAAATGTTCAAGATTCAAGAACGGTTCATTTTTTGTGACAATATAGTGATATTTTCCCTTCATCTCATCTGTAATAAATTCGCCCTCATCAGCATAATAAATATCCAGATGCGCGTCATTATATGAGTCTTTCCATATTGATTTATATGTTCTGTGCAAAGACTCATCAGGGTTTGATGAAATCCACGAAGAGCTGATATAAATCCCGGAAGTACCAACATTTATTCTTCTGTCTATGACCTCTCTTCCCTTAAAAGATATTGAGGCAATAGAATTGCTCAAAAGAGCTTGCGAAGCTTTTTTAGACATAACTTCTTTTTGATTAAACTCCTGAACGCCAAAACTTACCAGATTTTGTTGCTGTGTTTTTTGTTTGTCCTTTTTGTTTTTAGCAAACACGTTTGAAATAATTTGATGTACTTTCATCTCTTCTCCTTATGTGTTAGTTGTCAAATAAGCTGCAGTATAAATCCGGCCCCAATGAAAACATAAATTCATCATTGGTTTCGCCGTAATCATTTATTGCTTGTTTCAGGTTTTTTAAAAGAAACTCTCTTGGATTATCTGTGGATTTTACTTTGTATATGCCTTTTGAATCTAAAATTTGTCCTATTTTTCTTATATTATCCAGAGCTTTTTCATTGGAACAGACTATAGCACAGAAGGGCAGTTTTTTTAATGCTTCTAAAGTGTCATTGTCTGACAAAATTTCTTCTATACTTTTGTTTTTGTCAATTTTTACTCCATACAAATCAAGATAATTTAAAGGATTGAGCATAGGTTCGTCATTAAAACCGTCACCTGCTGCTACCACAAAGTCATTGGTGTTGTTTTCAATATTTTTACGGATTTCATTTTTTACGTCATAAAGCTTTGTAATCTCAGAACCTTCGATAAGAGGCTTTATTATAATTGTATCAGCTTTTTTATATTGTTTTCCGTTGGTTGTATAAATCGGAAGAAAATTAAACGGGTCATCTTCAAATGCATTTACTGATACTTTTATATTATTGGCATCAACAAAGTCTTTTATGCTTTTGGCAATGCTGTTTACATCATATTTTTTTGAAACCGCCATTTCTATAACAAGAGGTTCGGGTTCTGAAATAGATATGTAACTGTTTTTATCATCAAAATCTGATTTATCCAATACATATTCCAGAGATTTGTGACCGTATTCGTGACGGTTTTTATTAACACCGGGTTCTACAATGTACGCTGATGGATAAATTCTTTTTACAATCTTTTTGATATTATTACTCAAAAAATTAATATCTTTCAGGTTGATGCTTTCTTTAATGGGATTGTTACGTACGGTATCTTCTTTAATTTCGTTATTCGTGCAGTTGTAGCGACTTGAGCCGTCTCTTGTAATAAGAGCCTGAGGCTTATGAATATAAAGATTTTTTTGCTCCAAATTTTTTACAAAATAATCATATTCATTTTTGCTGCGTCCTGTTGTGATAATGAGTTTTACCTTATCTTTAAAGCTTGAAAAGAAATAATCTATGCCGCCGTGCATGCGATAAAAGTCGTTTTGTTTGTTAAAACAATCATTATTGCAAACATCTTCGTGCGAAAACGGCATAAACGTACCGTCAAAATCCGTATATAGAGTAGTTCTTCCGGATTTAAACGAAGGTGATGAATTATACTGTTGAATAGCTCCTATGTACATAACACAAAATCCCTTTAGGATATATTATCAACTTTAGCACATAAATACCTTAAGTTAATCAAAACATTTAATTTGCATTTTACAAAATTTTACATTTGTAATAGCAAAAAAAATCATTTATAATACTTACAATTAATTGAAAGATGGGGTATATGAGCATGGCTATTTCTGCAATCCATGGTACAACGCTAAGGAATCATTATACTAATACCGTAAAAAATACAAGACCGGCTAACAACTACGCTTATGTTACTTTTCAACATCAATCAAACGATACTTTTGTAAAACAAAAACATTCAAATATTTCTTTTAAAGGCTACGATAGAGCAGCAGCTCAACAGTTTATTGAACAGATTGAACAATCAAAAGCAAAACATCTTGCAAGAGGCTGGCAATGTGAGTTTTACAAAATAAATGACGAAATTGGCATCAAAGCCCCCAAGCCTCTTCATCCAGAATATCAAAACGCAGACTTTAACGGATATGGCAATGTAAAAGAGTTTTTTGCATTAAAAAAAATCAATGAAATCTCACCTGATATTGCAGTCACCCCTTATGAAATAATAAATAAAAACGGCAAAAATTATCTTGTCGAAGAAGTCCTAACCGGAGGCCACCCCTACAAAACACAGCTGACAAAAGGACATGTAACAGACATTTTAAACAAAGCATTTACTCTTGATACAAACGGTATAGTTAATAACGATTTGCAAGGCGGAAATATAATATTGACAGGCAAAGACAAAACTAAATTTATTGATTTTGGTTCTTTTTCAATATTAGAGAACAGCGGTCATTATATAAATTCCGACATAAGACCCGCTGAACAATACCAGAACGGAACAATTGCAAATCTAGTAAATTCGACCAAAGAAGGACGCTTTATGGCAACATTCTATTCAGATTACCAGCCTGATTTTCTTATGCGTTCTGACAACAAGTTTTTGAAAATGGATTCAAATGCAACTGTTTTTGAATACAGAACAATTTATGACTACCTAAAAACTGGACATGATGAAAAACCGAAAGATTTCTTTTCAAATTACCTCAAAATAAAATCAGAACAATACCACGGCAAAATGATAGAGTTTTTGGAATCATTAAAACTGTCTAAAACAGACAAAGCACAACTCGATATGAGAAAAAATGCGGTTGAACAGGAAAAAATCTTTAAAGAAGTTTTTGCAAATCCGTCTGAAAATGTTATGAAAGCAGAGCTTGGAAAAATGCAGCTCAAGTGGCTGGTTCTGTGCCACGGAGATCAACAGCATAAAACGTTCAGCTATTTCCAAGATTATCTTAATATGATTAACACCTTAGAACAAAATGCACAAGGTACAGAAAAGAAATATTTCGCATCTTTAAAAGAGAGAATCTCTGCTTTAAACTTTGAACATGAAGTTTTTAAAGGCAGAGAGTTAGCTGATGACGAAAACTTAATAAAAATCATATTTGAAAACGTAAAAGCTAAAGCAAAAGAAACAATAAATAAAGCAACGCAAGACATAATAGAAATTATTGAAAAACCTTCTCCAATACCCCCGGAAAAAGCAGGTGGCAAAAAGACTGCTGCTTTGTTGGGGCTTACAGGTTTACTTGCAGCAGGAAGCGTTTATGCTTATAAAAATATTAATGAGAAAAAGCAAAAGCAACCGGAGCTAAAACCCCGTGTGCTTGCTCAATCAGCTTAATTGAACAATGAAAGCTGGCTTGCGTCATCAGCCACATTAGGGCCGTTTTGTTTTTGCGCTTTTTCAAACCGACTAAATTCGATAAGCTCTTTTTCAATTCGATCCAAAAACGGAGAAATTTCCAGATTTTTGAGTGAGCCAAGCCAGTTTCTTTTTAACGCTCTTGTTAAGAACAGTCTTTGTTTGGCCCTAGTCATACCAACATACAAAAGACGTCTTTCTTCTTCTCTTTCTTGCACTGATTGAGCTCTGTACAAAGGCACAATCCCGTCTTCAAGCCCGGTAACAAAAACACACGGAAACTCAAGCCCCTTTGATGAATGGAGTGTCATTAAAGCAATTCTGTCAGCACGCTGGTCAAGGGTGTCAGATTGTTTTAGCAATGAAATTTCGTGAATAAACGTTTTTCTTTCAGGAAATGCAATAGCGTGTTCTTTCAGGTATTTTATTGTGTAATCTTCAATCTCTTCTTTAAAATCTGGGCACAATCTTTCAAGCTGCACGATTACAGGCTCTGTGTCATTTAGTTGTTTTAAGAGTTTACGCACACTTTTGTTGTCACACAGCATATCATCAGAAAGTTTAACAAAAGGCATTCCTGAACGTTCAAGAGCCTCAACAATAGGTTTTAGCTGCAGAAGTTCTGTACAAAATAGCAAAATCTCCGAATGAAAAATCCGCCATTTGACCGTCTGCTCTTTGAGAATCCATTGAGAAAAAGCTGTTTCCGCCAATAAGATTTTCTATAGCACTCACCACAAACTCGGCCTCTGCCTTATCCGTAGGTGCCGTATGTATAGTAATTCTTTCTTTGGATGAAAGATTGCGTGCAATAATGTTGTCAGACTTTATTAACTGGTTAGAGGCTTCTACAATGCTTTTTGCACAGCGGTAGTTATTTTTTAGATTAATAATATTTACATTTGGATAGTCTTGAGAAAAATTGTTGAAAAATTTTGAATCACCGCCCCTAAACCCGTATATTGCCTGATTCGGGTCTCCAATTGCACATAAATTAGCATCGTTATCTGCCAGAAGTTTTATGAGTTTGTATTGTTTTTCATCAATATCTTGATATTCGTCAACAAAAATATACTTAAAACGTTCTTTATAAACCTGATTAATCTCCGGATAATCCTCAAAAAGTTTAACTGTTAGGTTTATCAAATCATCAAATTCTATCAAATTATCAGGGATTTCATCCTGTTTATATAAAGATTTTTCCTGTGGTGTAATCACACCAAAATCCTGACTAAGACCTACCTTTTCATAATTTTCTTTTAATATTTCCAGACACATTGAGTGAAATGTATGAATATTAATTTCATCAGACTGAGCGTTCAATAATTTTTGCAGTCTTTCTCTCATTTCCAAAGATGCACGTCTGGTAAAGGTTATAGCCAGACAGTTTTTTGCAGGAATATTTTTGTCTTTTATTAAATAAGAGATTCTTCTTGTAAGAACAGTCGTCTTGCCGGAGCCTGGTCCAGCTATTATCAATAGCTGGTTACAAGGATTTTCTACAGCCGCCTGCTGGAATTCATCAAGAGAAGCTTTTTTAGGTTTCGATTCTTTTGAGCTGGAAGTGCTGTGTGTTTTCTCAAAAACGAATTCCTGTGTTTTTACTGAATATTTATTTTCTTTTGCCGGTTGAGTTTTTTGTGTTTCCGGTATTTTTATATCCAGTTTTAGATTTACAGAGTTTTTTTTTAAGATTTCATCTTCTTGAAAAAGCCTTATAACACCGTATTCTCCATCATACCCGGGATGTCTGATAACTTTGTTTACACGCAGTCTTGATATACCTTCTGCCAGCATAGGAGAATCTTTAGAAATTTCTTCCACAGGGACCTGTGTCAAGATAGACAGTTCTGATCCGAATTTGAGAATAAGCCTTTCATATTCGGCACATACAGACTTGCTCTGTACACCTACTTGCATAATCTCTGATAACATTTCAGGAAGAGGAACAAGACTCACGACTTTACCGGCTGTAGTAGGTTTGAATGTGCTGTCAAAGGGACGATCGGCAAGCTCATTGACTCTATTTAAAACACCTATTGTAAGAGGTTTTCCGCACACAGGACAAATACCGTTGTGTTTTATTGTTTCTTGCGGAGAAAAACAAATATTACATTTTCGATGTCCGTCTTCGTGGTATTTGCCTTCTTCCGGGAAAAATTCAACTGTTCCCACATAACCGCTGCCTGTTTTAAGTGCATTCATTATGCTGAAATAGTCAGGCTCTGTATCAAAGATTGTCGCTTCTCTTGCAAGTTTTGAAGGAGAGTGCGCATCAGAGTTTGATACAAGTCTGAATTTATCAAGCTTTGACACCCGCCAGTTCATTTCAGGGTCAGAAGACAGTCCTGTTTCTACTGCAAAAATGTGATCTGAAAGGTCAGCGTAACACTCTTCTATAGAGTCAAACCCCGATTTTGAACCAAGAACTGAAAACCACGGTGTCCATATGTGTGCTGAGATAATATATGTACCATCGCCTGACTCCAGAGTAATTTCAAGAAGGTCTCTGGAATCCAGCCCCAGAATCGGGCGTCCATCTGATTTTATATTGCCTATAGCACCCAGTTTTTGTCTGAAATTTTGTGCAATTTCCATATCCGGAGCAAAAACCACATGGTGCACTTTTCTTGTTTTATCGCCTTTTTTATAAATTGTAGAAATTTCAACAGACAAAATAAACCTTATTGGCGTTTTTAGGCCTATTTGTTTTTCAATTTCAGGTTTGAGTCTGTACGCACCGTTATTATCAGGCACAAGTTTTTCCTGAATTTCGGCAAACCATGCCGGATGTGTAAAGTCACCCGTTGATATAACACTCAAGCCCTTTTTTTGCGCCCAAATTGCCAGCTCTTCGAGGTTACAGCTTTTGCTTGTTGCCCTGGAATACTTTGAATGAATGTGCAGGTCTGCATAAAAATACATACTTAACTCCGATACTCTCTTAAATAGTTCTTTTATTATACAGAAATAAAAAGACATGATAAAGTGAATTTATGATAATTAAAGAAATTTTATGTGATAAAAAGAAATACTTAGATTTGCTGTTAATTGGTGATGAGCAGGAAAGTATGATATTAAAATATCTTGATAAAAGCCGTATTTTTGGACTTTATGATCCTGAATTGAAGGCTATTTGTGCTGTTGAGCATATGCCCGATAAAAGTGAAAAGGTTGTTGAAATAAAAAATATTGCAGTATACCCTAAATACCATCACAAAGGTTATGGAACAAAGCTTTTACAGCATATTTTGAGCCTATACAAAAGTGAGGCCGACAAAATATTGGTCGGAACAGGTGAGAATGAACAAACACTACGCTTTTATAAAAAGCAGGGTTTCATGTATTCACACACATTAAAAAACTTTTTTATACAAAATTACGACCACCCTATCTACGAAAACGGGAAACAACTTGTAGATATGATATATTTATCAATTAATCTTAAACATCCATAAATTTCAGATGGTCACTTACTGAAAAATGAGCGGTTGTGCAAGCTCTTATATCTTCAATGGTAAACAAAGGGTTAATTTCTGTCAGAACAAGTCCGCAATCACTAACTTTAAAAACACAACGCTCTGTTATAATCATATCAACCTCTTTGTATGCAGTAAGAGGAAGAGTACATTTATCCACAATTTTTATCTGGCCTTTTGATGTATGTTCCATTGCAATAATAACTTTTTTTGCTCCTACAACAAGGTCCATAGACCCGCCCATGCCAGGAACCATTTTACCGGGAATAACCCAGCTTGCGAGGCTGCCTTCTTCATCCACCTGCAGAGCTCCTAATACCGTAGCGTCTATATGGCCGCCTCTCATCATAGTAAACGCCATTTGCGAGTCATAAAAACAAGCACCGTATTTGGCCTCTACGTATCCGCCGCCGGCATTGATGATTCTTTTATCAATATTATCTTTTTGTTGATCTTTTCCAACACCTAAAAGTCCATTTTCTGATTGGAAAATAACATGCATATTTTCAGGAACATAATTTGCAACAGCAGTAGGAAGGCCGATACCGAGAGTGACGACATCGCCTTCTTTAAACTCTTTTGCCGCTCTTTTTGCAATAATTTCTCTGATTTTTTCTTTTGACAGCTCTTTGTGCGCTGCTGAAATAGGGTCTGTAACGACTTTTGAGTTTAACTCTTTTTCAATTGTTTTTTGTGCGGTCAATTCCATTTAATTGTCTTCCTTTACAACAATATAATCCACAAAAAGCCCCGGTATAACAACTTCATTGGGGTCTAAACAGTCAACGAGTTCGTCGGCTTGAACAATCACTGTATCGGCAGCAGTTGCCATGATTGTGTTAAGGTTTCTGGTTGTGCCGTAGTAAGAAACATTGCCGAATTTATCCACTTTTGTACCGTAAATCAATGCAAAATCAGCACCCAGCGGTTTTTCGAAGATAAATGTTTTTCCATCGATTTCCATTGTTTTTTTATTTTCTTCAAGCACCGTGCCAACGCCTGTCGGGGTCAAAACACCGCCAAGCCCTGTTCCTTTGGCTCTGATTTTTTCAATCAACGTACCCATAGGCACCAGCTCAACATCCAACTCTCCGGAATGCATTTGCTTGCCTGTCTCAGGATTAGTACCAATGTGTGAGGTAATTAGTTTTTTTATCTGTTTATTAACAATAAGCTTTCCCTTATCAGCGTGAGGATAGGTTGTATCGTTAGATATCATTGTGAGATTGCCGATATTTTGATTAACAAGTTCATCAACCAAAATATCCGGGGCTCCGCACTCCAAAAAACCGCCGACCATTACGGTTGAGCCTTCTTTTATAAAACTTATTGCTTCCTGGGCTGATATAATCTTTTTCATACGCATTCAGTCCTTTTTCTCAATTTTATTATAAATATTTATTTTGTAAAAATCTAACATATTTCTTCACTTTTAATATTTATAACTAATCTTCGTAGGAAATTTCTATATCATCAGAACCTTGAGCAGCGCCGGTAAGTTTTTGGTTGTTATATTTCATTATTTCATCAAATTTGGCTATAAGTTCTTCTTTAAGCTGTGTTGATTTTGCATTAGTCGTTGTATCAATTTTTTGAATCAAATTATACAAAGTTGTGTATTCATCAAGCGAAGTTTGTATTTTAGCAATATCTTCATTTGCCATTCTGCCAATATTATCAAGGGCATCTGAAAGCATCTCGTTTATAAATACACTTTTTGCAATGTCAGGATTGAGCGCTATCATATCTTTTGCACCGTCAAGCTTTTCCAGTACACAGGAAAGGTTATTTCTTCTTCCCAGGCCTTTAGCTCTTTTGATAATTGCTTTTTTAACATTGTCTATGCGTTGTACATAATCATCACTGTTTTCAAAAGACTCATCAAGTTTTGCGGTTTCTTCCGTGATAATTTTATTTTGCAAGTTTGTTGTAACCAGAATATCTGCCATTTTATCTATCAGTTTTTGGGCATCTTTAATGCTTAGTTTTTTATTTTCAAAATTCAAGAATTTTTCGCTAAGCCCCAGTTTTTCTATAAAAAGAACAGCAGTGGAATAATCATTTGATAGCACGAGGTTTCTTACCATAAAATCGATTGATTCATCATCTGCCATTGTCAAAATTGTGCCTTTGTCCGTATCAACAAGACCTGTGTCATAGTTTTTGAATTTTGAAAACACCATAGCCGTGTTGCCAAGCTCGGCTGCTCTCATAAGCAAATCCTGTATTTCCGCACGAGAAGCAAGGCACAAAGCAGTATCTAGGTAATCTTTACAAACCTGTTTCTCAAAGTTCAGTCTTCGTTTCTGATCTTCATCTTTTGCACAGGCAATTTCGCCATCTTTTGCACAAAGAGCTACAAACCTATCAAGGATGTCTTTTGGATTGTTTAGAACATGGTATTTTAGATAATCACTTCTGAATCTTTCAAAAAGCATATCTTCTTTTTCGTCATTATAGGGTGCTTTTTTAGACTGTTTAAAGTTATGCGAAATATACTCTTTCAACGTAGTTTCAAAAGCCTGTGAGTATAGAGGGTCGATATATTTTTGAGAATAATCATTGATAATTTGTTCCAGCTGTTCTTTTTGTTTTTCAAAAGCTGTTTTTATTTTTTGATGCCGCTCTAAAGTCTTTTTATCAGGGTTTTGTACCTTAGAAAGACCTGCAAGCTCTCTTTTTATTGCATTTATATAAATATGCAAATTGTTTAAAAAGTCTGTTTTGATATTTTCATCACAATTGTCATTGCCATATGATGAGAGTTTATTTTCAAGCTCTCTTCTTTCTAGCAGCCTGTCATAATAAGGAATGTCTGATTTGAGCTTTTCATTCAACCAGTTATTCAAATCAGTGAACAAAATATTTCTATATCTGACAGGTATATCTGAGTTAATTGAGACTTTAAATCCTTCTTTCAGACCCTTAATGTTAGTTTCGATATTGCTTAACAGCATATCTTTAGGGTTAATGTTTTCAACAGCATCGACTTCTTTTTTCCATTGTTGGAATAAATTTTTATATTCCTTTGCAAAAGAAGAAGGCGGGAGCTCTATCATAGACTCTGCTGCTTCAACAGACTGAGAAATATTGATATCATTATGCATTATAGTAATAAATTCGCCAAGCATTGTATTCAATACCGCAAACTCTTTTTTGTTCAGTTTTTTATTATCATCAAGAGTGTTTAAGAAGTCTTCTATTCTGTGTGTTGCCTCATAAACATAGAGGTTTATTTTCAAATCCTGAACAAATTTTGATACCTGATTTATTGAAGTTTCCAAAACATCAATTTTTTTGTCTATAATTTTATCGTTTATGCTGTTAATTTTAGGATAAGCAGGAAACACGCCGTATTCCCTATAGTTTTTATCTTTGTATTTGTTAAACAGTTTTTGAGCATCAAGGGCATCTAAAGAGCTGTCAAAAGAAAAATACAAATCATCAAATGTTCTTGTGCCTTTATAGTGCAAGCCTCTTGGCTTTTTCTCGAGCTTTTTATACTGGAAAGCATCTTCGTATTCAGACATATCAAGAAGGTTTAAGAAGTTCTTTTGATAAATAATATTTGAAACAGTGCCTGTTACTTTCTGGTTAGAAGCGGTATAAAGCTTTAAAACATCATAGGCATTTAAATCTTTATACGCCATATCGGAATTTTGAGCATCGGCTGTCGCTGCATTGAATTCTGCCGTTGTCATATCCTGGAGTTTTCTATAAATTTGAACAAATTCTTCATCAGTTGCAGGATTAAATTTTTTATCTATATACTTTCTGATTGCATTGTTTAAAGGAGTATCCTTTAAAAGATCTTTTTTATTGAAATACAAGGCTTCATTGATATCTTTTTCAAGATATTGTTTCAGCTGCATTGCTGCTTTTAAAGAGTTTACATTTTTAGGTAAATTTGCATTAAACTGCCTGATTATGTTGTTCACAAAGAAGTTAACAGTGTTTTTAAGACTTCCGTCAAAATCGGCAAGTCTGTCTTTTGTGTAAACTGCGGTATTTTCTATTATCTTAACCTTTAGGTCTTCGGAAATTTTTATATTATTATTTTTTAATGTCTTATTAAGAATTTCAATAACGTGATTTTTATTTCTGTTTAAGGCATATGCTAAAAGTATCTGCGGGTCTTTTGCAAAAGCATAGTTGAAGTTTGCACGGGCGTCTGCCTTTTGTTGTTGTCTTATTTTTTGTAGCTCTTCGAAACTGTTGATTTTACCCATTTGCTGCCAGTAGGACAAATAACTGGTAGAAAGTTTGATTGCAGCTTTTTCGAATGTTACTTTTACAGGATCGTTATCAGGCAATGCATCAAATTCTTGTTGTGAGGTAATGCCTTTATTAAAAGGAGTTTTTTCAAGTCTTGCGTCAAGCTGGTCTTTTTCTGCCATATATTTTTTCATATAGGCTTCTTGCATTGCTTTAACAGATTTTATTTTGCTTAAAGAAAGAGCTGACGCTGCTTTTTCCATATCATTTATATAATAATAATCCGGCAAAAATATAGTATCTTTAATTCCAGCAGCTATTTCAGCAGCTTTTTGTGAAACTCCATTCAGTATAATATCTGACATAAGGCCGAATTTGTAATCTTCTTTGGCATCTATATCCGATAGTTTTTTGATTATACGTGAATTAATTCTTTCAGGTTTGTTGTGTCCTGTTTTGTAGAACAGATTGTTTGTGTAGTTACCGTTTCTCCATTTCGAATCTGTTATGTATCCCAGCTCACCGCCTCTTGAATCTTTATAATCGGTTCTTGTCAGGCCTTCTGTATCAATCCATATATTTTCTTTTTCCGAAGGTCCCCAGCTGTTATCATGGAAGAGTATATCCTTGCCGTTTTTGTTTGAAATTTCGGCAATATATTGAGCGTGCCAGCCGGGTTTGTCATGGAACACACTGGTGCATGAAACGCCGGAATGAGGGGTGTTCTTAATTATATTTACAGCTTTTTCAAGGTCATTTTCTTCATAATAAGGTTTGTCTGTCAGCTGCTGTAATATTCTTGACTGCTGCATTGAGTGAAGACCGGAAGAGCCTCCGCGCTGCACCCAATAACGGCCTGTGTTTACACCTATTTGTCTGGCCTGTTCTTCCATCGGTTTTTTAATTTTACTGAAAACAAAATTTAATTCCTTATTGGTAGAAGCGGCCATTTCATTAATTGATTTGTTAATTTTTTGCAGTGTTATCTTTTCAGAAGGCGTGTATTTATACAATGAAGGATCTGATATCTTACCGGATCTGGATGAAAACTCGTCAGAAGATCGGATTTTATCAATTGCATCATATCTTTTTTGCAAAGCAGTAAGCTCTTTTGCGGGAATAATTATGTTTTTGTTTTCCAGGTTTTTTAATATCAACTCACCTACGTCTGCGCTGTTTATGATATTTCCGTTATCATCTGTTATTTCCATCTGGTTTCTAAGCATTGTTATAAAGAACGAAAACTTGTTAAAATCTTCGGACAATTGAAAAAGAGCTTTTTTAGAATCAATGATATCTGCATTTTCGTCCAGCCCGTTGCAAAGATTAAACTCTTTTATTATAGCGCTGTTGAAAGCATCCTGTGGTGCATCCATTGCGTCTGCCATTATATTGAATGAATCAGCAAAAGCTTCCAGTCTGTTTTTCAGGCCTACTTTATTAAAAATTTCTGTATATTGTTTTTCATTACAGTTATTTTCAAGAATATTTTCATATTCGCTTAGTTTTGCTATTACCTTATTTTTGTCAGGTTTCATGCCCATTGTAAGAGCAATTGATTTTAGTTCGTCTTTATCACCTTCTTGCACTGCATTTTTTATGGTTTTTATTTCACCGGCAAGTGCGTATATTCTGTTATCAAGACCGAGTCTTTGATAAAATTCATCGAGCTCTTCTGTCAATGCTTCTTCAACAGTTTGTTTTACATCTTGGAGCACTTCAACAATTGTATCTTTGTCAGGTGCAACTCCGTATGTTTTTGCAAAATGATTGATGAATCTTTTATCACCCGTTTTAGCAATGTGTTGAATAGATTTTTCTATGTTGTCCACAAGAAATTTTTCGGTATCCACAATATTGTAATGAATCATATAATCAGCTCTGGTATCTTTATCATGCAGAGCAAATATTTTGCTTGTACGATAAGCTGCTGCAGCATCAAACAGCCTTCTGTCAAATCTGATTTTATCAGGCAGGGTATTTTCCGGCCTAATTTGCATTGATAGTGAATTATGCATCAATATCAAATCTTTAATATCTGTGATATTTGAATCAAGCGCTTTTGAATTAATTTTATTATTGAAGGTATCTGTAAGATAAGCTTTGATTTTACGTTCTTTTATTGATTCTTCTTCATTTGGAATAAATCTGTAATTTTGAAGTCCGTCTTTTATCTGCGGAATTTTAGCTGATGTTTTTACCTGTAGTGAATATAAGTTTGATATAGTGCTATGAAGCTCTTTATCTGATAAAGAAGACAAAACTTGACCAAGTTTTGTCTTCAAACTTGCAGTTATATCCTGTGCTGTTTTAATATCAGAATCAAGGCGATTTTGAGCATCGGAATAGTTTATCTGCTTTTTCAATTTTTCAAGCTTGGCCCTGTCAATATTATCTTTGGCTTTTACAAGTGCCTGATAATAAGTGTGTTTGGCCTGTAAATCAGCTTGTTCCAGCCTGAGCGGATAGTGAGTGTCTTCAAACGAAGCAAAATGTTCCTGGTCAAATGCTGTATAAATCCCCACAGGTTTATTGTCCAGACCTGACATATCAGCAATATTCATCCACTGCATTGTAGCAGCATCGACTATTCTGTATCCTTTATTTTGTGCAGCATTATAATCTATTGTTATTTTGGGAACAGGAATTTTTTTACCTTGCCCTAGATGCTCCAGATCATAGACCATTATGTTGTCTGTATTATCCAATTCCGAAAGTATTGTATCTACATAACCCGGTTTGTATTCATAAGACATTAATTTTCTGGCAATAGAAATTGCAGCGCACATACCGTGGTGTTTCTGGTTTATTGCTTTAGTATTAGGTATTTCGGAATTATCGGTATTTACTACAATATCGTTTAACATTTCAGCAAGCACAACAGTTTTTTTGTCTTTAAGCTGTTCATTAATTTTATATTCCGGGCTCAAAAGATATTCAAAACGGTTGAGTATATATTTTTTTTGTTTGATAGGTATTTCTGATGAAACTATAAAATAGTTAAGGTTTCGTTCAATATTTTTTATATTTGTGCTGGCATTATTTTTAAGCTGAGATTTATCGATATTTTTCAAAATATAATCTTTTGATTTAAGAATATCTTTTTCGTCTTGAGACAATGGTTTTTTCGTATTTAAAAGTTTTTTAATCTCAGGTTCGTATTTTTTTTGTGTGACAGGGTCAGACACGCTCAAGGATTTTTGGGCAGCATCTATGAGCTGTTTTTTCCAATCATGTCTTGGTTTTAGGCCTGTATCTATAGATGTTGAGTAGGTCAGGTTTTGAGCAACATCCAGAAGAAATCTGACGTTTGATTCTCCTTTTTCTTTGCTAAGGTTTTCTATAGCAGCAGTGATTTTTGTTTGATTATTTTCCGTTAAAGAGTAATCATTGTCTTGTTTCAGCTGCTGTGTTGTATTTCTGTCTTCTCTTCGACCATTAAAAGTAACTTTTTTTATAGGATTGGTAAAGTTTAATAAATTGATTTTCATATTTCACTCTGACTCTGTACACAAAATTTTGTTAAGAATATAACGCTTAAAAAATTATTTTTTTGCTACTTTGTAAAGGAATATAAAGCTTATAGTTTTTTAGGCTGAAAGTGTAATTTTTGTTGTTATTTTGTCGGATTAAAAAAATTTTTTAATAGTTTAGACTGAAAACGGATAACAAAATAAGGAAAACAAAAAATGAAACACGAAGAACCTAAAAAAATAGAAGACATGATAGATTTTAATGATGAGCATGTTAACAAAAGAATCATCACAGAAAACGGAGAACAAAAAGCTATTTTGTTTGCTCTTAAAAAAGAACAGGAAATTCCTTTGCATACATCACCTGTAGATGCATTTATCTGCGTAATTGAGGGAGAAATTGATTTTATACTTTATCCGGAAGAAGAATGCGGCTGTACAGGAGGAACCTGCGGACTCCACGCACCTGAAGACAACAGTGTTGAAGCATATGTTGTAAAAAAAGGAGAAATGTTTAAATTCTATGCAGAAGAAAAACACTCTGTTCTTGCAAAAAAAGACACAAAAATGCTGGTTGTAAAAATATAACAAAAAAGAGCCGTTTGTTTATCCAAACGGCTCTTTAAATTATTTAATTAGTTATTTTGAAATTCTACCAGGAACAACTACTCCGCCTTTTAAATTCTTTTTGTAGAATTCAACGTGCGGCTGCAATACACTGTCTAAAACTTCGGGGAATGCTGTATTTGTCATAACTTTTTCAACAATTTCCTGATACACAGTAGCAAATGCTCTCAATTGAGTCATTGCACCTGCTGCACACGGAGTCAGGCCCATACCTTTTGTTTCAATATTTTCAACAAATGTAGCACCTGTCACCTCGTAAGATTTTGACAATGCACCGATATAAGCTTCGGCATTTTCCTTGCAAACACCGTTGTCAACAGGAACTGTCAATGCAAAAACAAGTTTGTTTGCAGGGTTAAAGTGAGCTTCTGCACTGTGGTGCATAGCGTCAGGCACTTTTGCAACCTGTTTTAATGTATCTTTAACAGATTCATTTTGCATTTGAGCGTGCCAGTAAACAGTGTTTTCAAAAATAGCACCCATATACTGGTGAACAGAAGCACAGATACCGTTGAGTTTTGCATCTGCCCAGAAGATACCTTCTTTTAAAGCGTCATTTGAGTCCAAGTCAGCAGTTAAAGAAAGCTTTGACATGTTTTGAGCAGCTTCGAGCATTGCTTTCATATCTTCTTTTTTCATACCTGCAAATGCAAGTGTGAACAATGCGTGGTCATCAAAAGCAGAGAATCTTCCGCCAACATCATCGTGGATGAACAAATCACCGAGCCAGTTGTTTTCGTTTGAAGTTCTTCTTAATTCACTTTTTTCAGCATTGGCATCAGTTACGGCAATAAAGTGTTTGTTAGCTGCTTTTTTAGCTTCTTCTTCTGTTTTGCCCTGTGCTTTGTATGCATCTTCAAGCATTGCAAGCACTCTTAAAAAACCGTCTTTTGTTTCAAATGTAGAGCCTGATTTTGATGCAATCATAAAGTTAGATTTTGTAACATCATTTCCGAGTCTGTAGAGGAATCTTTCAAGACTTGCAGAGTCTACATCGGAATAAAACTCAACAGCGTCGCCTTTTACATTAAGGCCGTTTATAGACAGCATATGTTCAACAGTGTGTTTTGAACCGCCGATACCCATAACGCTCAGTTTTTGAGCACCTGTTTGTGCTTTTAATTTATCAGCAAGGTTGTAGATTTCATCAACTCTTTTTAATTGCTCTTGAGGAAGGTTAACCCAGTTTAAAAACTGTCCTTTTTGATTTGCTCTTTTAGCAAATTCATTCACAAATTCAGAAACTTTTGATGAGTATTTTGAAAAATCCACACCCGTAAAATTTGTTTTAATATCCGAACATTTTGTCATCACAACATTTCTCCTTATAAAAATGTACTACTTTTAAAGCTAATCACTTTCGGCAACAACATCAACGAGCAACTCGCCGTAGCTGTTAAAGTGGCCGGAAGTTTCTTCAATTATGTATTTTAAGTCAGGTTTGCCTTCAATGGCTTTTTGGGCGCAATCAAAAGCTTCTTCCAGATCTTTAAAATCTTTTATCAGAGTTTTGGTCAAATCAGCCCCTCTTTTTTGAGTATAAACTTGAAACATAAGATACTCCCTTTCTTTTTTCTATTTCTATAATACTACAGAAAAAAAAGTATGAATTTTGTTTGAAAAAATGTATAATTATTTTATTGTGAAAGAATTAACCCTGTCTGACAAAAAACAATTATTCACTACCATATACAGCCTGTATGCGGCAGGATTTTCTTATACGGAGATTTTTAAAACAATAGAAACTTCCGTAAAAAATAAATCTCTTGTAATGACAGCATTTTTATTAAGAAACGGAATAGAAAAAGGCACACCAATAAGAGACCTTATTATGCGTTATAAAAAAGTAATAGGTGTGCAATATGCAATGCTGTTTTGCGCGGGAGATAAAGCCGGGAAGCTCGAAGATGCATTAAAAAACATCCTCAAAGATATCGAGCGTGCCCTCAATTTGAGAAGCTCACTCATTGCCTCTTTAACATATCCGGTGCTATTGTTCTTTATGGCAATAGGGGTTTTGATGTTTTGCCATTTCTTTTTCTTTAAGATTTTTGAAAACATGATGACAGGAATGTGCCCTTCGCAGATAATGGGACTGTTGATAAGTGCTGTTACAAAGATAATAATTGTTTATGCGGTTATTTTATTTTCAATAGTTTATATTGTAAAAGACAAAAACTTATTTAAAAGCGCTATGGATTTTATTACAGAAAAGACTTTTTTGTCCGGTCTTGTCAACAGTATTTATTACTCAGGATTTTTTTCAGTACTGGCAGCATCATATGAGGCAGGTATGCCGATAATAGAGGCAGTAGAAACAGCTTCAGACATATTCAGAACAAAACGCGCACAACAGGGGATGCAAAAAACAACTATTGCATTAAAAAACGGCACAGATGTAACATCTGCATTTCTTACATCTATGATTTTTGACAACTATGTTATGTCAATGATTGCAACAGGAGAAAAAGCAGGCAGGTTGGGCAAAACATTTGAAAACGTTTCAGCCTTTTACGAAAAAAATGTTCAGGATAAAATTAATACCATAATGAGTCTTGTACAACCTGTGTCTATTGTTGTAATAGGACTTTTGGTAGGATATATAGCTGTTATGTTCTACGCAAAGCTCTATGGTGGAATAATAAAAGGATTTTAGGAAAGTGTTATGTTAAAAAGAATATTTATATTAATTACGTTATTTTTTATTTCAAATACCGGTGTGTTATATGCATCGGAAACTGATTTGCAATCAATTGAAGCAAAAATTGAAAAAGAACAGACAATTCAATCACAAATAAATGATATTGGTTCAAAGCTGCTAAATGCAAACAAGATAGATAAAAGAATAGTCTTTGTTTACGACGAGAATGCAAAAGAATCGTTCTTAAAAATAGATCCTTCTGTTACAAGCAGACAGGTCGTTGTTTATGGCAGCGCATACAAATTTGTTCAAAACGATGATGAGCTTGCTGGCTTTTTGGCAAGAGGAATTTTAACCGCATTAAAATCTTATGACGGGTATTTTAACGGTTATTTGAGCGCACTGCAGATAAAAGCAGCCCCGAAAAAATTTGAAATTGTTGCAGACAAAAGAGCCGTTGATTATATGGTAAATGCTGGATATGACCCCATCGGGCTCATAACTTTTATACAAAAAAGCTGCCCTCAAAAAAGATTTGACAAAATTTCCAACAAAAATCTTGCCTCTAAAAGATTGGCAATAATTTATGAATACATTTATACAAAATACCCGTATTTTCTTGTCAACAACAAGTATTTTGAAAACGAACATTACCAGAATTTTCTTTTAAACTCTCAAAACAACAGAAGAATGCTGCTTGAAAAAATTAAAACAGGTTCAAAGGAAGAGTTAAAATATGAATAGTAAAATTGCAATAACAACAGCTGTTTTATCTATACTGATTACACTTTCACCGGTTTGTAACGCAGCAGATACACTGCAAGATGAAATAGTTGAATCAGTACTTAAAAATAAAATTGTAGAATCTCCCTACAAACAATACCATTACAACTACGAAGACACAAAGCGCATACCAGTGCAATTGTCTGTCATTGCAGATATTGATTCCGAAAAAGATATAGTTGAAGGCCAGACTGTCATATTTAGAGTAAAAAACAATGTTTATCAAAACGGAAAAAAAATTATCAAAAAAAATGACCTTGTTCACTCCAGAGTCGAAACCATTATAAAAAGCGGGATGAATGGCATACCGGCAAGTATTATATTCGGAGATTTTCAGTTTGAAAATCTGGACAGTGCAAAATTCAGTGATACTTACGAAAAATACGGACAGGACAGAAGTCTCTGGGTGTTTCCTTTAAAATGGGCGCTCACACCGCTTCCACCAACAGGCTCGTTAACAAATTTCATAAAAGGCGGACACGCTAAGCTCAAAGAAAAAGAAGAAATCACTATATATTACCATCCAAACTGGTAAAACTATAACAAAAACTGGGTTCCCATCATCAGCCTGTGAGAGTCGACTTTGTTGTCATTTTGACAGTAGACATAGTTGAAAATAAGCTTCATAGCCTGACCTTTTAAATAGTAGTTTGCCCCGAGAGTATATTCTCTTTGATTGTTATTTTTTATTTCTCTGTCAGGATCAAACTGGTCGTATCTGGCAAGGATTTCCAGTTTTTTGGTGACATGATACGCAACAGTCCAGAACAACCCCTGCGAGCGCCTATCTGTCAGACCAGATCCGCCGTTTGAGCCGTTAGATCTTGCGTATTCAAACTTTGTCCAGAATTTTTTGTATTCATATCCCGCATAAGCACCTGTGAGATAATAGCTCATACCGTGCTTTTCACCTGACTGAAGACCGGCGCCTGTAACGAGTTTTCCGTATTTGCCGTCAGTTTTTCCAAGCGGTTTTATATTCATCCAAGCATCAAATTCGTGGCCCGGAAAAAATGCAGTAAAGTTTGTTGAGGAGCTGTAAATGCCCACATCATAATCCATCAGGGAATAATCCCCTCTTACTCTGACCCCGAATTTACGGATATTGGCAAGATTTCTTGAAATTTGCGACCTGTTAATAAAAGCCAGTGTATAAGGTGATTGAGCGCCTTCAATACCCACACCGGGTCTGGAATTACCCACTAATATACTTGTATGTGGAATTCTTGTGGTTTCTACGTACAAATCCTGAAAAAACGGTTCCATAAACGGCATATGGCTGCTTCTGTGAGTGGGGTCAAGCATTATTCTGAAGTTTTCTTTTCCGCCTCTAAATTTACCATCAATCAGAACATTTATAAGGTTTACATCAAATTTGGAATCGGTATCGCCTCTTTCAGGTATTGTAGTAGAAAAATTCTGCTGAACAGCTGTCCAAATGTGCAAACTTTCAAGCGGTCCTGTCTCTGGTTTCCAGGTTAAATAATCTTTTAACAAAGCCTGAGGTACGTCAGTTCTTTCAATTTCCAGATTGTATACATCTTGGGCGGCCTTTTTTATTGCATTGAACAAAAAGAACTGGGAAGACGCAGCGCCCTGTGTGGGATCGTAATCTGTAATGGAGCTTCTTAAAGGCTCTTGCAGCTCCATTGGAGAGGGTTCTTCTACCTTTGGTGCATTTATTAAAGGCTGCGGAATTTCTTGTGTATTTTCAACATTGCTCAACAGAATATTTTGGGCAAAAGAATGTTCAACCTCGGGCTCAAGCGTAATAACTTCCTGTGAGCAAGCACATAAAGAAGTTGTCATATATATAAAAGCTAAAAAAAATAAAATCTTTTTCACGTTATTAATATTATATTATTAACTAAAAAAGAGGTGAAATATATTTCACCTCTTTTATTTTTCTACTATTTATTTTCTTCCATATCAGGTTCGTTATTGTATTCATTTTTGTCTGATTTGTGATCATCTCTTAAATAAGCTGTCCAGAACAAAAGAACAACAAATACAATTGCACCTACCATATTACCGATAGTTACGGGAATAAGGTTGCTTGTAAAAATTGATTTTATATTCAAAGTTGCAAGCTGTTGTGCTGTTAATCCTGATGCAGCAACAATTGAAGCAGTATGTTTTGCAAACAAACCGTTAGTTAAAAAGAACATGTTTGCAATACTGTGTTCATATCCGGAAGCAACGAATGTCATAATAGGAAAGAATATTGCAAAGATTTTTCCTATAACAAATCTTGATGAAGAAGCCATCCATATAGCAAGACATACTAACCAGTTACAAAGTATACCTCTTGTGAAAGCTTCCACCCATGTAAGGTTAACTTTTTGATAAGCAGTTGTAAGACTCAAAACGCCAAGAGCTTCGTGAGAGTTGTGAGAACAACCGGAGTAATAAATCAACAAAGCAACAAGCAATGAGCCTACAAAGTTGCCGATATAAACAATTGTCCAGTTTCTTAAAAGTTTTAAAAAGCTTGTTCTTTTTTCGATAACAGAAAAAGTCATCATTACGTTACCTGTAAAGAGTTCTGCACCTGTTAAAACAACCATCATCAAACCTGTGGCGAAAGTCATCGCGCCTACAAGTTTAGCAATCCCCCAGCTGAGGTTTTCTGCAGTGCCGGTCATAACTGTTAAAGATACTTGAGCACCGAATGCAATTAAAGCACCTGCTGCAATAGCAAGTACAAATGTTTTTGATTTTCTAAAATTAGCTTTGGCAGGCATAACCTGTTCTGCCAGTTCATGAGCAACACTGTTTGGTGTCATGCAGTCTTTTGCATCAAATGTTTGATTAGCCATTTTTATCTCCTTTTGGCTGTGTTTTAATCTACTATTCTAATCCAACTCATACTAACAATCCGCCAGGTGTAAACACGTGGCGTATCAGGCGTTATAAAAGCGTCTTACTAATCTTAAATTGTTAAAACAAAAATTGAATAACTTCATTTTTGTTTGAGCTAGTGCAAAAAAAATTTTAAATCTAAAAATTTTAAATTACAAGAAAAATTTAAAAAAATTTATTATTAATTTTTTCTTGACATGCAAATTTGTTAGATTTAAAACAGGGTGTGTTATACACATTTAGTCGAACATTATAAATTTGGGATGGAATATTTTATGAATATTTTTTTTCCGGGGGTAATCCTCCTTTTGGCAAGCGGTTTTTTTGCACTGTTTTTTGCCGATAAATTCAAAGTTAAAATTGTTACTTTTCTCAGCGCAATAGCAGCAGTATTATGCTGTCTTCCTGCTGTCAAAGTAATAGCAAATTCTTGCACTATGATTGAAACCTTCAACTTCAATCACATTTTTGGACCGGTAAATTTTGTAATAGACCCGCTGAGCGCATTTTTTATCCTCGTTATTTCAGTAATGAGCCTAGCATCAACAGTTTATGCCAACGGGTATCTAAAAGGTTATATAGAAAGCGGAAAACGGGTTGGTGCTCATTTGATATTTTTGAGCACATTAACTGCGTCAATGCTTCTTGTGGTAACCTGCCAAAATGCTTTAGTGTTTTTAATTTGCTGGGAAATAATGTCTCTAAGTTCATTTTTCCTTGTAATATTTGAAAACGAGAAAAAAGAAATTTTAAAAGCGGGCATAAAATATCTTGTATTTATGCATATTTCTGTAATTTTTATAATTCTTGCTTTTGCAGTGCTTTCAATTAAAGCTGGAAGTTTTGATTTCTCTTCGTTCAGATATGTGCTTGAAAACAACGCACACCTTGCAAATATTGTATTTATACTTGCTTTTATAGGATTTGGAACAAAGTCGGGTTTTGTACCTTTTCACAACTGGCTGCCGGACGCACACCCCGCAGCACCCAGCCATGTGAGTGCTGTTATGTCAGGTGTAATGATAAAAACAGGTATTTACGGAATTTTGAGAATTCTTTCACTCATCGTAATCCCTTCAAAGCTTATATCTTTCGGGGTGTTAATAATCTCACTCTCCACAGCTTTATACGGTGTTTTGTATTCAATAAGCCAGCAGGATGTAAAAAGATTCCTTGCTTATTGCAGTATTGAAAACATTGGTATTATAGGTACAGGCGTTGGCATCGGCATGCTCGGCCTGGCTTATAGCAGCAGTATTGTTGCATTGCTCGGTTTTTCCGGTGCAATTCTCCACATATTAAACCACTCTATATTTAAAGAAATACTGTTCTTTGCTGCCGGCAGTGTTTATACAAAAGCTCATACAAGAGACGTTGAGGTGCTCGGAGGCTTGATAAAGGCCATGCCGGCAACCGCAATATTTTTCCTGGCCGGTTCTGTTGCAGTTTGTGCATTGCCGCCTTTTAACGGATTTATCAGTGAATTTTTAATTTACTTTGGCATGCTGCGAGGCCTGAGTGTAAACAACTTCTTTGTAATACTTACGCTGTTATTTGCAATTGCGGCTCTGGCGTTTGTCGGCACAATGGCTATGCTTGCTTTTACAAAAGCATTCAGCATAATCTTTCTGGGCAGCCCGAGAAGTGAAAAAGCACAGCACGTAATTGATAAAAAAGAAGATGCCTCATTATCAATGACTGTTCCAATGGGATTTTTGTCATTGCTTATGCTTTTAATAGGGCTGTTTCCGCAGTATGTATTTAAGTATTTGCATACGCCTGTAAATGTTTTGCTCTCGTTTAATGCAGTGACTATAAGCTCTGCAACAGCAGAAATATTGCAGCAAATCTCTACATTTGCACTTTTATTCCTTGCTTTTATACTTATTCTTGTTTTGATAAAGCTGAAATTTGGAACAAAAGTACAAATGCACGAAACATGGGGCTGCGGTTATGACAGGTTGAACAATCATATTCAATACACTGCTTCGTCTTATGCAAGTCCTTTTCTGTCTATGTTAAGACCTTTGTTTAAGAAAGTATTTGATATTGAAAAACCCAAAAAACTTTTCCCGCAAAGTGCGCATTTTAACTTGCAAATAGACGATATTGAAGAGGCTTATGTCATCAATCCGATTGTAAAATTTGATGAATGGTTCCTGTCTAAATTTGAAAAAATGCAAAGCGGAAACATTCAGACGTATATCAAATACGGTTTGATATTCCTTGTGATTATCATTGTCGGATGTTTGTTAATCAAATAGAAAAATAGGATAAATAAAATGTTAATGAAACTTTTAAATTTAATAATTCTTTTATTTGTTCCCTTCCTTATGATGGGAGTGATTAAAAAGACAAAAGCCTTCTGGGCAGGAAGAAAAGGCGTATCATTATTCCAGCCTTTGTACGACTTTATCAGACTTATGAAAAAAGATTTTGTCATAAGCAGAACAACCTCTGTTGTTTTTAAAATAGCACCTGTTGTTGCAATATCATCAGTACTGGCCGCGTCGCTGTTTGTTCCGATGGCTACAGGCACAGCACTTATCAATATTCAGGCAGGTATAATAATTTTTGCTTATGTATTAGGGCTTGGAAAATTCTTTTCGCTCATATCTGCAATGGACACAGGCAGCAGTTTTGAAGGTATGGGAGCTTCGCGTGAAGCTTGTTTTACAACCATTGTTGAACCCGCATTTTTTATGATTATTGCTTCAATAATGGCATTGACAGGAAACTTTACCTTTACGAGTTTGAAAGGAATACTCGAAAACGCAGGCAGTTACGGAATATTAATTACAATATTTGCCGTAGTAGCACTGTTTTTAATGATATTGATTGAAGGTTCAAGGGTGCCTGTTGATGATCCCACTACACACCTTGAATTGACAATGATTCACGAAGTAATGATTCTGGACAATTCAGGCAGCGACCTCGCTCTTTTAACCTGGGGCAATTCAATAAAAATGCTTTTAATTTCGTCTTTGATTGCCAATATTTTAATACCGGCACACTTTAGTGAATTGGTATCAACAGCTTTGTACTTATTTATAATTTTTGCAATCTCCGTTATCATCGGTACGGTAGAATCAGGTATGGCAAGAATCAGAATGTCTCACGTATTTGAATTTGTATTCATCATGAGTTCTTTTGCTCTTGTTGTATTGTCACTGGTTGTTGCAAGGATGTTTGGAGGCTAAGGAAAACATAATGGAAAACGGATTTATACTATTATTCGGACTTTCAATGCTGTATCTGGCAGCGACTAGCAGACTTATCTCTCACATAAGACTTTTGATAGCTCAGGGAGTGCTGCTGTTTCTTATCTGCTGTTTTGGACACAGCGAACACACAGGTGTTTTAAACTTTTCATTTTTAACTCTGGAAACTCTCGGGGTAAAAGCAATAATAATCCCCTGGTTTTTATACAAAATATTACACAAAACAAACTCTAACAGAGATTTTGCGCCCAATGTACCGCATTTTTACTGTCTTGTTATAGCAAGTGTTATTCTGCTTGCAGGGTTCCTTGTTTCAAATTACTGGTTCTCTTCAGTAAAAATGATTTCGCCTATTTACTTTGGCGTGTCTGTTGCAACAATTGTAATAAGTCTCTGGCTAATAACAATCAAGCACAAAATCATTTCAAACGTAATCGAGTTTATTACAATGGAAAACGGAATATTTCTGCTTTCTTTATCCGTTGCAAAAGAAATGCCTATACTTGTAAATCTGGGTGTTTTGCTTGACGTATTTATTGCGGTTTACATTTTAGGTTTGTTTGTAAATGTAATCAACAAAGAATTTAAAGACCTTGAAGTGTCTAATTTATCAGATTTAAAGGACTATGAATACAATGATTAACACTATTTTAATTTTTCCGATAATAGCAGGCATACTTATGCTTCTGGTTAGAAAAAGAGCCTTTGATAACCTGCTTTTGAATGTATATGCAATCATGCATTTTATTATCACACTAATGCTCACTTTCACAACAAAAATGAGCGGAGCATCGCATTACTTTGCTGTGGACAACACAAACAAGATATTTTTGCTTGTGCTCTCGTTTGTATTTTTGATGGTGACAATATACAACAACGGATACTCAAAACATCTGCCTTCATTCGGTGTACAGGTGAAAGACACAAAAATATGCCTTTACTGGTTTATGGTACTGACATTTGTATGGGCAATGACTGGTACTATTTTGAGCACAGACCTTGGCATTGCGTGGGTATTTGTTGAAGCAACAACATTATCAAGTGCTTATTTAATTTTCTTTAACAGAACAAAAAATGCAATAGAAGCAGCATGGAAATATGTTTTTATCTGTTCAATAGGTATTGCGTTAGCGTTTGTGGGCATAATTTTCCTGAACATATCAACAGGCAACATAAACACATTAAACTATGCTATTTTGTATAAAAATGCTGCTATGTTTGACCCGATGTGGCTTAAACTTGCATTTGTATTTATGGCATTTGGTTTTGGTGCAAAGATGGGTCTGGCACCAATTCATTTTTGGCTGCCTGATGCTCACTCAGAAGCACCGTCTCCAATTTCAGCATTGTTGTCAGCTACTTTATTGAATTCTGCTTTTCTCGTGATTGTCAGAGTGTTCAAAATAATGACACTTGCAAACTGTGATTCTTACGCAAGAATGATATTAATGCTTATGGGCTTTTTATCCATCTTTATCACAGCAGTTTTTGTTTATCACATAAAAAATTACAAAAGAATGCTGGCTTATTCATCAATTGAAAATATGGGTATTCTTGCAATAGGAACAGCTCTTGGCGGGGCCGCATATTATGCTGTTATTCTTCATTTAATCGGTCACTCTCTTGCAAAAGCTTCCTTTTTCCTTACATCAGGAAATATATTGGAACTTTTTGACACAAAGAGAATAAAATCCGTTCACGGATTAATGCACGCAGACAACAAAACCGGATGGTTGTGGATAATCTCATTCCTAGCAATTTGCGCATTTCCGACATCAGTATTGTTTATCAGTGAATTTTTGATAATCAAAACAATGATTGTACAAAAGCATTATGTGCTGTGCGTTTTGTTTGCACTGCTATTAACAATAGTACTTTACGGTATTGGCAAGGTTGTTGTTAAAATGGCGTTTGGTCAAGAAAGTAAAGACAAAGAAAAAACAGTGGGAGAAAACAAAAAGAAAGTGACTATTTCTATGTATGTTCCGCAGATGATAATGCTATTGATAGTATTTATTCTGGGTGTATACGTACCGCCGGTATTGAATAGAGTAATAACACTGGCCGCAGCAGGATTTTAAAATCAAAAGGACAATATAATGAACTGGATTAGAACAAAAAATAATACAAAAATAAACTTAAATGAAATCCCCTGTCTTGAAATACAGGAGTTGAGAAAAGAAATAATACAAGAACAAAAACGCCCCGTTGCCTTTTTTGGCAAAGACTGGGGTAATGAAAGAGTAAGATTGTTTGTTGTGCTTGCTGACGACAAACAAGGCGAGCTGCTTGTGTCTTCTGCCCTTTTTAGAAGTTTTGAAAAGTCTTATGAATCACTTACACAAGAGATTCCCGCTTTTCATATTTTTGAAAGAGAATTTTATGAAGACTTCGGCATAGAACCGTTACACCATCCCTGGTTAAAGCCTGTTCGCAAAAACCAGAAAGATTATCCTTTCTTTGAAATGCAAGGTGAAGAAGTCCACCAGGTAGGCGTTGGACCGATTCACGCAGGAGTTATAGAGCCGGGACATTTCAGATTTATGTGCAACGGAGAAACTGTTTACCACCTCGAGATTATGCTCGGTTATCAAAATAAAGGTGTGGAAAATCTCATTCTTAAACATCCTTCAAACCAGCTGGCAGAATCGATTGTCGGTGACAGCGTAATAGCCTACAGCACAGCTTATTCCAATATTATGGAAACCTTAAAAGATATAAAAATATCAAACAAAGCACAGTTAATAAGAAAATTGGCACTTGAGATGGAAAGAGCAGCTATTCATATAGGTGATATGGGCGCTGTTGCGGGAGATATCGCATATCTAATGGGTGCTGCGGTATTTGGAGTGACAAGAACTCTTGTTATCAACACAATGCTGGAGTTTTCCGGCAGCAGATTCGGCAGAGGGCTCATCAATGTAGGCGGGGTTAATTTTGACCTTGACCATGAAAAAATTGAAAGAGCTCAAAAAACTCTTGAAAAAGTTGAAAAAGATGTTGAAAGAATGGCAAATACAATGCTCAAAAACTCCTCTGTTATGTCAAGATTGGAAAAAACAGGCACTGTAAGCACAGAACGCGCTCTTGAAATCGGTCTTGTCGGAATGGCTGCCAAGGCTTCAGGGGTTGAGCTTGATACACGTTTTGATTTTCCTGACAAATGGATAAATGAATTAAACATTACAAAAAAACCGTTTAAAGGTGTGGGAGACGTATTATCAAGATTCAAATTGAGATACAAAGAGGTTTTGGAATCTCTTGCAATAGTGAGAAAATGCTTTAAAGAACTGGAAAAATACGCTGATGAACCGGTTATGACATACTCTGACAACAAAAATGCAAAAGACGCTTTTGTCATTTCAATTGTGGAAGGCTGGAGAGGCGAAGTTGTACATATTGCAATGACAGACAACACAGGAGCACTTACACGCTACAAAATAAAAGACCCTTCATTCAACAACTGGTACGGACTTGCTCTTGCTGTAAGAAACAACGGAATATCAGATTTTCCGCTATGCAACAAAAGCTTTAACCTGTCTTACTCAGGAAATGATTTATAATACACAAGGAAAATATAATTATGCTAGATACATTAAAATCAAGAATTTATCAGGGGAAACAGTTTATTAAAGACATCCCGAATGCTCCCATGAGAGAGCAGTTTAGAGGTTTCCCGATATTAAAAAATATTGAAGGCGCTGATCTTCAAAAATGCGTTGACGCTTGCCCTACGGGTGCACTCAAACTCAACCCGCTTTCAATTGACATGGGCAAATGCACTTTTTGCGGAGCTTGCAAAAATGCCGACAAAAGCAATTCAATTGATTTTTCAAACTATTACAAGCTTGCCTCAACAAGCCGTGAAAAATTGATAATTACAGAAGGAATGACACCTGAAGAATACGAAAAAACAGCAGTGGAAGTAAGAAAAGAGATTACCTCCGTGTTTTCAAAATCCCTGAAATTAAGACAGGTGTCAGCAGCAGGCTGCAATGGTTGCGAAATGGAGCTCAATGCTTGCTCTAACTGCAACTTTGATATGGGAAGATTCGGTATAGATTTTGTTGCATCCCCGCGGCACGCTGACGGGATTGTTATAACAGGCCCGATTTCTAAAAACATGGCATACGCTCTTGAAGACTGCTACAAATCTGTTCCAGACCCCAAAATTGTTATCCTTTGCGGAACATGTGCAATTTCCGGCGGAATTTATCAAGACGCAGAAGAAATAAACAGAGAGTTTTTAGAAAAATATCCCATAGATTTATATATACCGGGATGCCCTGTACATCCTTTGACATTTATAAACTCTGTATTGAGCTTTATAAGAAATAAAAAATAAATTAATCTGCTTTTAAAGCAGTAACAAAAGCAATGGCCTTGTCTTTGTCATGTGACATAGACAGGGCTATTTCTATATTTTCTTCGCAGCCAATCAAATTAACATACGGAGATCCGTTTTCTCTGCGTAATATCTCTATTTGAGAATATGATAAATTTTTGTTGAGTATATTGCTTAAAGCCTTAACAACAGCCTCTTTTGCGCAAAATCTGGCAGCAAGATGCCGTGCCGGCTGTGCATTAGAAAAACAATAATCCAATTCATTTTCTGTATATATTTTGTTTAAAAAATGAAAATCATTTTCAATAGTTTTATTTTCAAAACGTGAAATTTCTTCAATATCTACGCCAACTTGTTGCATTTTTGTTTTTCCTAAAATAATAATTACAATTTTGTTAATTATAAAATTTTGTAAATAATGATAAAAACTGTTAATCTATCTTACTATTTGTATTATAATACAAATGTTCCATATAAAAAAATATATTAAAAACAGATTAAGAAGAGTAGACTTAATGCTGTCTGTAAGGAAAATATTTCTTAGAAAATATTTTTAAGTTTGCGTATGTGTAAAATACTCTAAATTTATCTGTATTATGGCAAAAAATAATGATTGAGGAGTTAGAGTGAATTACCAATTAATCAATATGCAAATATTTGGGGATGAAAGAGGGAAACTCGTCTCACTTGAAGGATGCAAAAATATTCCATTTGATATTAAGAGAGTTTATTACATTTTTGACACTCTCCCTGACCAAAATAGAGGTATGCACGCACACAAAAACATGGAACAAATCATTGTTGCTATGGATGGTGCCTGCCAATTTATTCTTGATGACGGTAAAAACAAAGAATCAGTCTGGCTTAACAGACCTGATGTTGGATTGTATATTGGTAAAAATATGTGGCGAGAGATGAGACATTTTTCTTACGGCTGTAAGCTTATGGTTCTCGCCAGTGATTATTATGACGAGAAAGAGTACATCAGGGATTACGATGTATTTTTGAAAGAGGTTTCGTTATGATTCACGAGTTGTCTGATGTACAAAGCAAAAATATCGGAGAAGGCACAAATATTTGGCAATATTGTGTAGTGCTGCCCGGTGCAGTTATTGGCAATAACTGTAATATTTGTTCCCACTGTTTTATAGAAAATGACGTAAAAATCGGCAATAACGTTACCGTTAAATGCGGAGTGCAATTATGGGATGGTGTGGAGATTGAGGACGATGTTTTTATCGGGCCGAATGTGACTTTTTGTAATGACAGATACCCAAAATCAGGAAACAAAAATTTTAAACTGGAGAAAGTTGTTGTAAAAAAAGGCGCATCAATTGGCGCAAACGCAACGATTTTACCGGGTGTGACGATTGGAGAAAATGCTTTGGTTGGTGCGGGTGCTGTTGTAACAAAAGATGTGGATAGGGATAGTAAAGTTATAGGACAAAATCAATGAGAATAAAATTGTTTCAAAATATAATCGATATTCTAAGAGGGAAAAAACATAAAATAAATGAGAATATATGTAAACCCAATAATTGTACCAATGCTTGTGAAATAGAAAAATTAAGGAAAATCAAATATAAAAAGTTAAAACAAATTTTAAAAGAAGAACAAATTAATGATGAAGGCAAATATAGCTTTATTAACAAAGAAACTATAGAAAAGTATCAAATTAAAGATACAAACAATATTTCATCCCATCCATATTGCCAAGAGGCCTTAGAAATAATAGATAAATACAAAGATGGACTTATACTTGATTGTGGAGCAGGCTATCGTTCTCACTATTATAAAAATGTTATAAATTATGAAATAGCAAATTATGAAACAACTGATATATTAGGTGTAGGTGAAGAATTGCCTTTTAAAGATAATTCTTTCGATGCAGTATTTTCATTCGCCGTTATGGAACACGTCACAAATCCCAATAAATGTATGCAAGAAATAGCTCGAGTTTTAAAACCTAATGGAATTTTAGTTTTTGATGCTTGTTTTATGCAACCTTGGCACGGCTACCCAGATCACTATTTTAATATCACTCCATCAGGGGCATTATTATTACTATTTAATGCAGGATTAAAAAGCAAAAAACAATGGGTATCAGATAATTTTCATCCAATCTATACATTAAAATGGTATTTGCAGCTTTGGCATAATGCATTATCACAAAATAATAAAATTGATTTTGAAAATCTAAAAATAAAAGATATTTTAAAAAGGCCTATAAATAAAGCAATATCACAAGAGTGGTGTAATTTATCAGAAACAAATAAATATCTTTTATGTGCAGGAACTAGAGTGATAGCAAAAAAGGACTAACATAATGAAAAGAATTTGTCTATTTGCAGGTTATAGTAATTATGGAAAAATAGAAGATTACGTCATATATTATCTAAAAAAGCTATCTGATATATCTGATGTTTATTATTTAGCAGACTGCAATATTTCAGAAAATGAATTATCTAAGATTGATGATATAGTTGTAAAAAAATATGCATACAAACACTCAAAATATGATTTTGGCTCGTGGCAAGAACTTATAAATAAAATTGGATATGACATAATTTCACAATATGATGAATTAATATTATGTAACGATTCTTGTTTTGGCCCGTTATATAGTCTACCCAATATTTTTGAAGAAATGAATAAAAAAGATTGTGACTTTTGGGGAATTTCGGAAAATATTTACGAAAAAGTAAAACATCTTCAATCTTATTTTTTAGTTTTTAAAAATAATGTATTCACTTCTAATACATTTAAAACATTTTTTGACAATATTAAGTTAGAAGAAAATAAAATGGACATAATTTATAATTATGAATTAACATTGACAAATATTTTAGAAAAAGCAAATTTCAAATCACAAGCTTATTTTAATAGTCAAGTTATCAACCATTATATTTCTCCCCAAACAACATTAAATAACCTTGATAATTGTTATTACTGGCGACAAAGTATAGCCAAAGGTTTTCCTTTTATAAAAAAAGCAATATTTACTTCCTTAAAGGACTCATATTATATTGAAAATCTTTTTGGGTGGGAACATTTTTTACATAAGTACACTACATATGATACAACGTTGATAAAAAAATTTTTAAAAGACAACCAAATAAAAAACTATAATAGTAATTTTCAATACTTGATAAAAAAATTAGTATATGATGCGAAACAAAATAAAAAACGTAAAAATAAAGACTTAAAAAACAATATTAAATATATAGCATTATATTTACCACAATTCCATACATTTAAAGAGAATGATGGATGGTGGGGCAAAGGCTTTACGGAATGAACAAATACAAAAGCGGCAATACCATTGTTTGAAGGACATTATCAGCCACATGAACCTCACAATGATATTGGTTACTATGATTTATCAGACGTAAATGTAATGATAAAACAATCACAAATGGCAAAAGAATATGGAATATATGGATTTTCGTATTATTATTACTGGTTCAATGGTAAAAAATTAATGGAAAAACCATTAGAAAACATGCTAAACGAACCTAACGTAAATATACCTTTTTGCCTATTTTGGGCAAATCATAATTGGACAAGAAGCTGGGATGCAGGAAATAAAGAAATTCTTCTTGAACAAACATATGATGATGTATCTTATAAACGATTTATAGATGATATTATAAAATATTTTAATGATAGAAGATATATCAGAATAAATAACAAACCTGTTTTATTAATATATGAAGCAGATAAAATCCCTAACCCGAAATTATATATTAAAAATTTACGTAATTATGCAAAACAACAATATTCTTTAGAGCTTTATTTAATATCAGTACAGCAAAATAACACTACCTCACCCAATTTGTATGGATATGATGCAGCGTTAGAAACAACGCCAAATTATTGTGCAGGAAAAAGTGTAATAAAAAGCAACAAGCCTATAACACAAAAAGATGTAGAAATAACATTTTATGATTACTTGACAAACATTTTTACTTATTTATTAAGAAAAGAACCAAATTACAAGTTATATAAATGTGTATATCCTATGTGGGATAACACTCCTCGCAGAAAAAAGAAAAAAGGCTGGTTATTTCTAGGAGCAACGCCTGAATTATTTAAAAAATTTTTAATTGAAATGACAAAAAAAACAATAAATACATTTGAAGAAGAAGAACAATATCTATTTATAAATGCGTGGAATGAATGGGCAGAAGGCACACATCTTGAGCCTGATAAAAAATATGGTTATACCTTATTAGAAATTTGTAATCAAGTATCACAAATGAGCTTACAACAATTAAATACACAGGGATTTAATAAAAATGATTATAAAAAATACAAAAATATTTTATATCCAATAAAACTTTTTGCTAAACACACATATGGAGATATAAGAAAATTCAAAGTTTTAAATTTTACAATTTATAAATATAAAAAGAAGAAACGCTATGATTAACTTCCTAAACCTACACAAAATTAACGAACGTTTTCGTAATGAAATAGATGAAAGAATTAAACAGGTTTTAGACTCCGGGTGGTATATACTTGGCGAGCAGGTGCGGGTTTTTGAAAAAAACTTTGCTAACTTTTGCGGAGTCAAGCACTGTATTGGTTGTGCTAACGGACTTGATGCACTCAATCTCATTATCAAAGCGTATGGGTTTTCAACAGGAGATGAAATTATTGTTCCTGCAAACACTTACATTGCTTCTATTTTAGCCATTTCGCAAAATGGGTGTAAACCTGTTCTTGTTGAGCCTGATATTGACACATACAATATTAATCCTGATTTAATTGAACAGAAAATTACAGAGAATACTAAGGCTATTATGGTTGTGCATCTTTACGGACAGGCTGTTGAGATGGAGAAGATTTGGCAGCTTGCAAAAAAGTATAATTTAAAAGTCATTGAAGATTCTGCGCAGGCACATGGCACGATATATAAAGGAAAAAGGGCTGGTAACTTAGGTGATGCCAGTGGTTTTTCTTTTTATCCAGGGAAAAATCTTGGCTGTTTGGGTGATGGTGGATGTGTTACGACTAATGATGACGAGCTTGCTTATAGAATAAGAGCTATAGCAAATTACGGTTCTGATTACAAATATCATCATATATTTAAAGGCACAAACTCAAGATTAGATGAAATACAAGCTGCTGTGCTGGATATTAAATTAAAACATTTAGATGAAGACAATAAAAGAAGAAGAGAAATCGCAAAATTTTATAGAGAAAATATCAAAAACCCGAACATCATTTTGCCGCAATTAAAGGAAGAGGAGAATCATGTTTGGCATATTTTTGCGGTTAGGGTAAATGATAGAGACAAGCTAAAAAAATATTTGGAAGATAATGGAATAGAAACTAATATACATTATCCAACAGCTCCTCACAAGCAAGAATGTTATAAAGAATTGGAGCATTTATCTTTCCCTGTATCTGAAAAGATTCACAAACAGGTTTTATCTTTACCTATTAGCCCTGTGTTGACTCGTAATGAAGTAATGCAAGTTGTGGAGGTAATTAATGGATATTTATAAACAATATGATCTTATTTTTTCAATAGGAGGGAATTGCGCAGCTGCACACAATCTTAGATTGCGAGGATTAAGAAAATTTTCTCTTCCTTTTGACTGGACATACATAAAAGATGAATCTGCTTTATATAAACTAGCTGATGAATTTGAAAATAATTTTAAAAACTCTTTAATTTTAAAGAATTTACAAGAATTGTCTAAAGAAGAATATAGTCAAGCTCACAGCGATAAATTCCAATACAAAGATTTGGCAACAGGATATTACTGGGTAAATCATTTTTCTCAAAAGATTGATAACAATATAAAAGAATACACAAGAGTAAAACGAAAATTTGATAAACGAGTAACAAGACTAGATAATTATATAAAAAAATCAAAAACAATTTTATTAATTCTAAGTACAGATTTGTCTGTAAACATAGAGCCTTGTCGGTATTTAATTAACAAATTAAATGAAAAATATCCAAACAAAATATTTGACATAAAAGTCTTGTCATTTGGTTGTCAAGAAAATATAACAATAGAAGAACCCAATATTATAATAAATCACTATAAAAGAGAACTCAATCTCAATGATTTCATTAAGACAAATATTGAGTGGGAGTTTCTAGATACAATAGACTATAATCCAATTTTATTGAACAGCTTTTTCAATCTAATGATAATAGAACCCCAAAAAAGAGGCTTGGCTATACATGTTTTGCCAAGTATAAAAACTATTTTTTACATAAAAATATATTTTATAGGTTTCAGACTGCAATTTGTTTTAGGAAGAAATAAAAATGAATAAAGCTTTAATTTCTATACTTATACCTGCTTATAACCATGAAAAATATATTCAAGAAACAATACAATCAATTATCCAGCAATCATATCAAAATCTTGAACTCATAATAATAAATGATGGTTCTAATGATACAACTTGGGAAAAAATCAATGCAATGAGAGAACTTTGTGAGAATAGATTTGTTAGGACAATTTTTAAAACACAAACAAATAAAGGCACGTGTGATACACTCAATCTTCTTCTTAAAGAAGCTCAAGGAAAATTTGTTTATATCATAGCATCTGATGATAAAGCTGAACCATTTGCAATAGAAAAGTTATATAATTTTTTAAATTCTAATTCTGAATATGCTCTATGTGTTGGTGACAACCAATTCATTGATGAAAATTCAAATATTTGTTTTTGGGATAAAAACAGAAACATCGTTTATAATAAATCGTCAGCAGTTTTTAAAACATTCGGTGAATTTTTACAAAAAACACAAAATCTAAATTTTAACACCGATGAATTTGGTACATACAATACGTTATATCCAAGAAATTATATTCCAAACGGATATTTAATAAGAAAATCAATATTTACAAAGACAGGTTATTTCAAAAAAGAAGCGCCTCTTGAAGATTACTATATTATGATGCAAATTTCAAAATACGCAAAGATGAAATACCTCGATACAGTACTATTTTCATATAGATGGCATTCTTTTAACACTATTAAACAAACAAAAAAAATTGGAGATTATATAAGAAAAACAAGAATCTGTGAAAACAAACTTTTAAATAATTCTAATATTTTTTCAATGCGACCTGAAGTCGCCGATTTTTGCAAAAACGGTTTTTGTTATAAAACAAAAAACTATATAGGGGTAATAACAAAAGAAATTTGGATGAAACCAAACCAAAGAATAAAAAAGATAAAAATACTTGGGTATACTATATTAAAAAAAATAAAAAGTAATAATGAATAAATTCCCCCATATAGCCGATGAGTAGGGCATAAATACTTTCTATAATATAAATAAATATGGGGAGAGTATAATTATGGGTCTTGAAATAAACAACGGGACAACTCTACAAAACGGCATAATTAACAGCTTATATACAAAGGTTCAGGGATATACATCTAACCTTTTGAATACTGATACAAAAGATTTTGCTGATTATTTAAGAAGCAACTTTGATGAAATAGACAAAAATTCCGACAATACACTGTCTAAACAGGAAATTGCTCTGCAAACTTTGAAAGACAGAAAAAATCCGGAATTACAAAAGGTTCTTGAAAATAATAATGTTAATAAACTTACTGAAAATGTAGACACAGATAAAGACGGAAAAGTTACATACAGTGAAGTGAATCCTGATTCTAACGTACCAAATATTTTAAAAGGTGCATTAAGAGAAATACAAAACACCAAAGATTGGGGATTTGGAGCACAAAATTTAGCGCAAAACCTGTGCAAAAATTATTATGCAAGCCCTGCGATGACGCAGCTGGCAACGCAAGCTATCAGCTATGTTTTGTAACATTAGCCTTATAAATTATTGCCAAAGAATTAATTAATCGTTATTATAAAAGTCGGTTTACAACACAGGCGACAATAATAATGATTAATATAGATTCACTAAAAAAAGATTTTTTGGCATCAGTTATAGTATTTTTGGTAGCAATGCCGCTGGCTATAGGTATTTCAATAGCATGCGGATTGCCGATTTATTGCGGGATAATCTCCGGCATAATAGGCGGTATCATTGTTGGAGCATTATCTGGCAATTCTTTACAGGTGTCCGGGCCGGCTGCCGGTTTAATATTGATTGTAGTAGATATAATTCACACTCTCGGAATAGAAAAACTTTTTCTGATAATATTTGTTGTAGGTTTAATGCAAATTTTATTCGGCTTTTTATCGTTGGGAAAATGGTTTAGAGCTATATCACCTGCAATTATACAAGGTATGCTGGCAGGAATAGGGATATCAATTTTTCTTTCACAATTCCACATTATGCTTGATAGCAAACCGCAAAATACATTTATAGCAAATATTCTCGACCTTGGCAGGGTAATTTATCACTCTGTTCTGCCTATGAATGGGTCTGCTCATCACCTTGCAGCAATGGTGGGGCTTTTAACAATCTGTATAATTGTGGTGTGGGATTTGCTTCCGTTTAAAAAGCTTAAAGCTGTACCGTCCGCTCTTGTTGCAGTTATTATCGCTTCTTTGTTTGCAAACTTTATGCATTTTGATATTAATTATATTCAGGTTGGACAAAATTTTTGGAGTGAGGCTATATTCATAAAACCCTCATTGTTTGCACATATACTGGATTTAAAAGTTTTGATAAGCGCACTAGTAATAACATTTATCGCCAGTGCGGAAACTCTTTTGACGTCAACTGCAATCGACAAAATGAGCTCAAAATCAAAGACTGATTATGATAAAGAAATCATTGCACAGGGCGTAGGAAACGCACTCTCAGGTGTGGTTGGAGGGTTGCCAATCACAGGAGTTATAGTGAGAAGTGCCGCAAATATTAATGCTGATGCTCAAACAAGGATGTCTACAATACTTCATGGTTTATGGATTTTACTTTTTGTGAGCTTTTTCCCGGCAATTTTAAACTACATACCAATATCTTCTCTAGCGGCAATCCTTGTATATACAGGGTACAAGCTTGTTGACATTCAAGCAGCAAAACATATTCTAAAACTCAGCAAAGGTGAATTTGCAATTTATATTATCACGCTGGTTGCAATATTATTTACCAATCTCTTTGAAGGAATTTTGGCAGGCTTTTTCTGTGCTCTTATAAAAAGCGCATATAAAGTTTTAAAAGTTGATATTGACACTGAATACGATGAACAAACCAACACAATAACGGCAAAAATACACGGAAATATCACCTTTATACAGCTGCCCACACTCATAGAAGCACTTGAACGCTTGCCAAAGGACAAAAATATAACCCTTTGTGCAGAACGATTACACTACATTGACCATGCCTGCATAGACTTTATTAAAGAATGGGAAAAAGGCCGCAGAGCAGAGATAACAACAAAAGGAATGCCCTACGACGTGCATGTTGCATGGGAACAGATGAAAGAAACTTATCCATCATTCAAGTGGTGTCACTTCCACAAATCACATGATGAAAATGACACCCCTTCAATGCATTAATAATTTTATATTACAGATTTTCACTGAACATACTCAAGAAAAGCATAACCGTTGAAGTAAGTTTATCAACATTGACAAAGGCAATATCAACGATTCTTCCGTTGATATTTTTTACCTGCCCGTCAACATTAAAGGCTATTTCCTTATATTTTAAATCAATTTGTACATTTTGATTCAGTTTCAGACCATCATCGCTCACGGTATCTGCTGTTACAACTATTCCTTTTTTAGAAATTTTGATAACAGAATCAACAACAGGTTCTTTTATCAGTTCAGACTCAGAAGCACCGAGAATACGGTTTTCTTTATCTCTTACAACCCATCTGATTTGTTTTATGCCTGTTGATTTGTCGGCATCTACCGCAGTTGAATCTTTATTTTCTGCTTCTTGAACATATCTTGAAATAGGTATAACCTTATCTGTTAATACAGGGTCTTTTACCTGTCTGTTCGGGTTATAAGGATTTCTATCATCACTCGGATCCGAAGGAATAACCGGCACATCAGGGATGTCTGGCTTATCTGTTTTGTCCACAATTATTGTATCAAACATTTCCGAGTTAAACGAAGTATGGTTTGTATATTCTTTATCCGGTGCATCGTTATAATGCTTGTTGATTGCATAATCACGTTCAACATCAGTGTTATTGATATCCAGCCTCAAATTGTTATTTCTTATTATTGCTTTTTCACCAATGATGCCGCTTTCTATTACTATTTTTGAGAAAGCATCAGGATTTGATGTGTTAATCGAGTCAATAAATGCATAATCCGAATACAATTTTTTGAAGTTAGCTCCGTACAATGCATCACCAACAGAGTCACCCAGTGTCAGATGGACATTTAGTGCGTGTTTGTCATTTGCATCAGGAGAATAATACGGGTTGTGAGGGTCAGAACCTGCATCGCCTTGAGCATAGTTTGCACCTTGTATATCAAACTCTAACAAATCTCCGTTTTTGTTAGCATTGTGGAAGCCGGTTGCTTCGTTTCCATATTTATCAACTCTTTTTTGACCGGCAACAGAATCGTCTGATATATCATAAACCTGAGCTGTGATTGTATCAGCTTTTAGGGTAGCTTTGTTTTGAACATAAGCATTATAAATATCAAGCTTACTGTTAGGTTTCAAGTTTTCCAACTCTTCCGGGCTCATGCCTGGCGTGTAAGATCCGGACGGCTGACGTTTGGCATCGAGAACGGTCAGGTTTACATTTTCAGGGATAACATCCTGAGCTCTTTCAACTCTGCCAAGATTAATTATCGTCAACTTTTCATCATTAACAGTAATATTAATATCCTTTAAAGCCGCAATTTCTCTGATTTCAGTATTGCCTTCAGAGGTTATATCAATTGAGTCATTTCTGCTCAATGCCGATTGTATATTGAGTGCAGAATTGCTATTCATCGTTATATGAGAGCCGGCTTCAGCATATACATCGGTTGCAATATTCATATTATCAAGCGAAATCTTACCACTGTCAGAAGCCGCAAATGCGTACAGGTTGTCAGAAGTAATGCTGTTGCCTGTTATATTACCATTAAGAGCACTCAAAATGGCATCTTTTGCACTAACCGAATCGAGATTAAGATTGCCGTTAACTGCAAGCAAATTAAGAGTTTCTTGAGCATCGGCAGTAATATGGCCGCCGGCATTCACATGGATAGATTTATCAGCATCCAGCACAAATCCATCTTTTATTATGTTTCCGAGAGTATCATCAAGAGAACCTATATTGTCAGCCGAAAGCTCAATATTGTTGCCTGCACTGATACCACCTGCGTTTGGCACCGGCGCCTCTGATAGAGAGTTATTTAAAATATCCGCATTTTGTGCAGTGATTTCAATATTTTCATCAGCAGAAATGTTTGCGTGCTCTTTATTATGAGCAATATTTATATTGGAGCCGTTGCTTTGTACAGTAACGTTTTTACCATGGACAGTTCCGTCAAAGTTTACGCTTTGAGCAGCCTGTTTATTTTCTATTGAAATATCAGCACGGGATGTAATTGAAGCGTCCTTAGCAACTGTCAATGAGCCTTTATTATTTATAACATTAATATCAGAGCCTGTATTAACGTTTGAACCGTTTTCAAAAGTTATACCATTTTGTCCGTTGTTTGTTATATTAACAGTGCCGTTATCTCCGGCAATTGTGCCTTTTATGGAGATTCCGCTCTGATCTGAGTTTGACATATTATTCAGGTTCAATTCACCTGCGTAGAAGGTATCGCCCTGTTGTATGCCGTTTACGGCAAGGTTTGCATTTTCATCTACAATAAGACTGCCCTGTCCTCTGTTTTCAAACGTAATGGTTGTACCGAAACTTTCGAGGTCCATTGAAATATTCATATCCTCATCTGCACCATTTATAAAGGTGTTTACAGAGCCTACCTTGGCATCAATTTCTCCTGCCAGAATCATTGAGCCTGCATTATTTTCCAGCGTCATATTGCCGTTATTAATGATTGTTCCGTTCATTGCCAGACCATTTGCGCCGTTATTTGTAATATTCAGGCTGCCATTATTGTTGTTAAGCACAGCTGTATCTGCAATTATTATGCCCGAATCCGTACCTGAATTATTTGCTGTAATTGAAGAGTCCGCATTATTTGTCAATGTTCCTGAAACATTAACAAGGCCGTTACCAGTTATTGAGTATGAAGAACCCGTATTGATACTGTTCACGGAAACATTGTTGCCCTGTAAAGACACATTGCCTCTGCTGTTGAGAATTCCTGCTGAATTCAGGTCTGAAACAGACGAGAGCGTAATATCTGCAGCCGACACATTGCTATTCAAATTAAGGTCTGCATCAGCACCGCTTGTTTTAATATTTACAGAACCTGTTGTATTGTCTGTTTGAGCAATATTTAAATCCATATCAGGACTGTCTATATAAAGGTTGTTTGCATCCAGGAAAACACTGCCGCCTGAATTTAATTTTATATAAGAATCCGCTGTTCCGATATGGTTGCCTGCTTTAAGAGAGATATCTCCGCCTGCTTTTAGTGCAATACCTGCAATATTTTGTTCAATATTACCGTTTGCTGTATCAATAATTATTGAGCCGTTTGATGATTCAACCAGTGCATTTAACAGCACATTACCGCCGGTTGCGTTTGTAATGTATACAAGGCCGTTTGTATTTGAGATTTTATTAAGCTCTATATCACTTGGATCTGATGCGGTATTTTCTATATTCACACCATTTGCAGAGGTAATATCATTCAATTCAATGCTTCCTGATTGGCTGTTTTGAGCATTAAAACCACTGTCTCCGCTGCTTATGATATTTCCGCTTTGTTGGATAATGCCTCCTGTTGAAACAATTGACACATCAGCACCTGTTACATCGGAATTCAAAATAATTTCGTTTCCTGATAGGTTAGACAATGACACATCTTTGAGAGCATCAATTTTTCCCACAATAATACTGCCCGAAGCACTGTTATCATTTGCAATATTTACCCCGCCGTTTTGTGCAGTTATGTTATTTAACTTAATACCGCCTGAGACAGAGTTGGAGGCATTCAATCCGTTTTCGCCGGTTGCTGTAATATTACCTGCAATTTGGGAAATACCGCCTGTTGCAATAAGATTTATATCTGCACCTGAGATATTAGAGTTAAGTCTTATTTCACCCTCTGAAAGGTTAGACACAGAAATATCTTTTCCGGCTGTTAAATTGCCAAGTATGATACTTCCGGCTGCAGTTTCGTCATTAGTTATGTTTATGTTTCCGTTAGATGCAGTAACATCAACCAGTTCTATTGAACCGGCTGTTGTATTTGTAACATTTACACCGTTAGTGCCTGTACTTACAATCTTACCACTTTCTTGAGTAATTCCGCCGGCTGCATTAAGAGTAACGTCTGTTGCTTCTATTAATGAAGACAGTATCATTTCACCGCCCTGGGCAATTAATTCTATATAACCTGTTGCATTTAGATTTTTATTAACAATCAGGCCCTCTGCAGAGTTTAGTCTGATGTATCCATTGGCACTCATGTCTTTGGAAATTGTAATATTGCCAGAACCTGTTGTGGAAAGGTCAATATCTTTGCCTGCTATTATATCGCCGGTTTCTATATCAAGCCCTATGCCGTTTAAAACAACAGAACCGGCAGCATTTGCGTGTAAAGACCCCGCTACAAAATCAATTGCATGGCCTGTAAGTCCTATATTGCCTGCTGTACTTACAAGATTTAGGCTATCAACATCAAAAGATTTTTCAATACTATCTGATTGTGTAATATCACCGTTGGCTGTTAAATCTGCTGTTTGTCCCTGTATTAGGCCGTTTAATCTAATACCGGAATCAGATGTTAATTTAACAATGTTGTCAGCATTGATATTACCGATATTCAATGCATTTTCATTTCCGGTATCAGCGCCGTGGATATAAACATTACCGGCCTTATCAACATTCAATGCACCTGTAACCTTCATATCTATTGCGTTGTCAGCAGCACCCACATCACCGTTGTTTGCTGTCAATGTAACTCTGTCTGCTTCAATTGAAGGGGTTGTCAATGCAGTATCTTGTTTTATTCCGTTAGAAGAATTTACATTGACATTGTCGCCTTGAACAAGGCCGTTGAATGTAATATCGCCCTGTTTTGATACAAGATTAACTTCTGTAATATCTTGAGGTGTATCTTTAACTGTTTCTATGTTACCTATTTTAAATTCACCTGTAGTATTTTCGAGATAGAGCTTTTGCCCACGGCCCGAAACAGCACCACCTGCATTTGTGTTGATAAATTTATCTGCACTTCCGACAGATTTGCCGCCCAGGAATATATCCTGTCCTGCTATTACTGTGGCAGATGTATCCTGTTTTACGATGTTACCTTCATCCGAGTTAATAGAAACATTACCGTTAGAAGATTCTATATTACCTGTCAAATCAACATTACCGCCTGTTGCATTGACAATATTAAGATTTCCTCCGGCAGAAACAAGATTTCCAACAGCCACCAGTGCTGCCGAATCACCTGTATTAGTAATATTCATGCCTGTCTGTGCGGCAACATTGTTCAGTATTATGCCGCCTGATACAGTATTGGAAGCCAACACTTTGCCAGCCGTACTTGTGACAGAACCTGAAATTTGATTGATACCACCCTGGGTTTCCATTGTAATGTCGTTAACAGCCTGAATTATGGCTGAAAGTTCCAGCCCTTCTTTCGCACCCAGGAAAAGATAATCTGAGGAAGTTATATTTTTGTCCACAACAAGACTTTGTGCAGAGTTTAATCTAATATATCCTCCGTTTTGAGTTGAGAGTTCACTTTGGATAATAATGTTACCGGAGTTTGTTGTGCTTAAGTCAATGTTTTTACCGGCATTGATAGTATCGGTTTTTATATCCACATCAATACCGTTTAAAACTATAGAGCCCTTCTCTGCTGAGGCTTTTACTGAATCTGCCGCAAAAATCAGAGCATTATTCTCACGTCCGATATCTGTATTATTTGCAGTCAAATCGAGCTTGCCGCTTGCTGTTATAGTTTTTTCATCACCTTCTTGATAAATGCCGTCAGCAGCATTCAATGTAATATCAGAGCCGGTAATTTCTGAATTATCTCTTATGTTTATATCTCCGGATGTTGTAGTAGAAATATCAACAACACCGCCTGAGTTAATTCCTGCAAGGTTTATTGTCTTACCTGGGCTTTGTAAATAAACCGATGAGCCGGTAACTGTAACATTATTGTCAGCATTAACCTTTATTTTTTGCAACTCCTCGCCAACTGTTGAGTTTGCATTGAGTGTAATATCATTACCTGCTGTTAACAGCACATTTTCATTGCCGGCTGTGATTTTTCCATCAGAATCAACAACAATGTCAGTGCCTGCATTTATCAAAGCATCAAGAAGAATATCCCCTGTTTGTGAGATAAGCTCAACCTTCTCAGACGCAGTTATATCTTCGCTCAAGTTTAGGCTTTCTACAGAATTTAACCTGATATAGCCATCGTTGGCAGTGAGTGCGCTTTGTACAAATATTCCGCCCGAATTTTCTGTGGAAAGGTCAATACTTTTCCCGGCAACAATCGAACCGCCGCCTGAAGCGGAACCAACATAAATGTCTGTATCTATACCGTTGAGAATAACAGAACCCTGCTGTGCATTAGCTGACAATGAACCTGTTGATGAAAAATCAATGGCATTACCGGTTTCGCCAATATCACCTGTTTGAGCGGTTATGTCAAGGTTGTCTGCCTCAATTGATTTAGACAGAGTGCTGTCTTGTGTTACGCTTCCTTTCGCGTTTAGAACGATATTTCCGCCTTTCATCAGGTTTTTGATAACGATATCAGAACCGTCTGCAGTCGTTCTTATATCTACATTACCTGTCTGTGATGCGGTTATGCTGCCTGTATTAAAGTTTTTGTCAGAGGACATATAAATATTAGAAGCCTCTGCATTTACCACGCCTTCTGTGTTGACTGCAACAGAATCTGTTGATGATTTTCCGATATCACCTCCGCTTGAGACCAAATTTATATCTCCGGTAGCGGTGATTCCTATTTTGGAAGGGTTGTCCTGAGTAATATCTCCTGAAGCAGTAAGGTTAACAGTATTTTGAGATACTATTTCACCTATTTTTAAGCCGCCTTGTGTATTTTTAATAAAGATATCCGCTGCATTTGAGTTGAGCACATTACCTGCATTGATAGCAATTTCCTGACCAACAGCTCCAACATTACCCGCAGCATTGAGAGTAATATCATTACCCGCAGAAACAAGGCCTGAATTCTGAATAATATTACCCTGCGTATCAACAGTTACATCAGTTTGTGCTTTTACTTGCGCATTGAGAGTAACATCGTTAACAGCACCAAGAGTAACACTGCTGCCGGTTGATGTGATATTTTGTGTTACATTCAAGGCTTCTGCTGAGTTTAGTCTTATGTATCCATCTGCAGTAATAGCATTGATAATATTGATGTTGCCTGATGTGGTTGTGGAAAGGTCAATATTATTGCCGGCTATAATTTCATCAGTATTAATATCTGTTTCAACACCGTTTAAAATAACGGAACCGTTTTGTGCACTTGCTTTTACAGAATCTGCTTTGAAGACTATTGCATTTCCTTCTTTGCCCAAATCCCCGTTTTGTGCAGTCAAAGACAGTTTTCCTTGTGCAGTTATAGATTTATTAGCACCATCTTGATAGATACCGTTTGCTGCAGAAAGTGTAATATCTGTACCTGTAACTTCTGTATTGTCTTTTATGTTGATATCTCCTGATGTAGTTGTTGAAATATCAACAATTCCGCTTGATGTTATACCTGCAAGGTTGAGCGTTTTTTCAGGGCTGTCAAGATAAATCCCCGTACCTGCTGCAGAAACAGTTCCGTCAGCATTAACCGTTATTTTTTGAGAAGCTGAACCAATATCGTTTTGTGCAGTTAGGTTAATATTGCCTCCTGCATTAATTGCATGGCCGGTAATTGAATCTGCCTGTATTATTGCGCCTTTTGCATCAATGACAACATTTCCTGATGATGCATCAACAAGAGAGTTCAATATTACATCAGCATTCAATGCATTATTTATTATATTAACATCGGATTTTTGAGAAGAAACAGAACCCAGTGAGATATTGCCAGAACCGTTGTTTGTAATGGTTACACTGCCATCTTGCGCGTCAGATGAGGTGCCGGCTTTTATTTGTGATGAACCCACCTGCTCAATGCCGCCGTTGGCATTGAGTGTAATAGAATGACCTGCTTCAATGTTCTTGTCTATATGAAGAGCTTTTGCAGAATCTAGATTGATGTAACCGTTAGAAGTTACAAGGTTATTTTCAACAAATATGTTTCCGCTTTGCAAAGATTCATCTGTTAATTCTGTTGAAAGGTCAATATTCTTGCCCGCATCAATTGTACTGGTGTGAATATCCGTATCAATACCTTTTAATACAATAGAACCGTTTGTTGCAGAGGCACTTACAGAACCTGCTTTAAAAATAACAGCATTATCCTGTCTGCCAATGTCATTATTGGTTGTATTCAACACCAGAGCGTTTGAAACATCAATGGTTTTGTCTGTTCCTGATTGATATATTCCGTCAGCAGAATTTACTGTTAAGTTTTTACCTGTAACAAGTCCTTTCAGGTTAACTTGTCCGGAATCTTCTGTTGTAATCTTTATGTTTTCACCGGAGGAAGTAATATTGCCTGCATTAAAATCTGCACCTTTAGAACCGAGATAAATATCAGAACCCTCTGCATTTACCTGACCGGAGGCACTTACTTTTACAGAATTTGTATCCGTACCTATTGTATTAGAATTTGTATTAATATAAACATTTGCCCCTGAAACAAGAGCATTGTCTGTATAACCGTTTTGTGTCACAGCTCCGTTAACCTGCAAAGTGATATCGCCTGCAGCCTGGAGTTTGTGATTTAAGTCAAGAGCAGTATTCACTACAATATCAATATAACCGCCTGTTGTTGTAAGGTCATCATCTATTAAAACATTGCCTACACCAGTAGCGATAAGGCCGATATTTCCGTTTGAAAAGATTTTTGATGTACTTATATTTGTATCAACACCTTTTAAGAATAAAGAACCGTTACCGGAATTTGCAGTGATTCCGTTTCCAGATGAAAAGGTCAGGTATTGTGCCTCTGAGCCTATATCATAACCGTTAGAGAATACAAAAATATCATCTCCTGCAATTAAAGAGGTCTGTTCTCCAATTTGTTCAATATTTCCGTTTACATCAATTGTGATGTAACTGTTTTGTGCACTTAATACAGATTCCAAAGAAAGGCCGCCACCGCCATTTTGTATAGAAATATAGCCGTTATCAGAGGTTACGTCTTTAAGAGCAATTGTACCCTGTGTGGAATTTATTTCAATTGAAGAGTCTTCTCCGGTTGTATGAATTATGCCTTCAGTCTGTTGTATACCGTTTTCGGAGTTTATGGAAATAAGACCGTTTGCTGTCATATCACCTGAAATTTCAAGAGCATTTTCCTGTGATTTTGAAGAAACACTTATATCATTTTGAGCGTTTAAACTGCCTGTAACCAATTTATCATTAGACGTCAAATAAATATTATACGCATCTGCGTTGACTTTACCTGTACCTGAAACAACAAGTGCATTATCAGGAGAATCAGAACCTATATTTCCGTCAGTACTTGTCAGGTTAACAGAACCGCCTGAGGTAATCGCTGTTTTTGAATAGTCAGCCTGTTGTATGTTGCCTTCTGCTGTTAAGAAGACATCATTGTTTGCTGTGATACTGCCGATAGTTAAAGAGTCTTCGGTATCTGTAACATACATATTGTTAACAATACCGTTGAGTGTTCCTCCGGCATTGAGCAAAAGATGAGAATCTTCGCTGCCGGCATTGAGAGCATTAAGGGTAATATTTCCGGCTGCTGTTAAAGCTGTGTTTGTATTTGTTTCTCCCTGAATAATATTGCCCAAAGTAGTAACTGAAATGTTTCCATCAACAGCATTTAATGTGGAGTTTAACAAAACATTTCCCAAAAGAGCAGTGTTTTCGACAACAATGTTTCCATTATTAGCAACTACATTATCCAATGTAATATTCCCGCTGCCTTTATTGGTAATGGTGATATTACCGCCTTCAGGGTCTGTTGTATTTGTACCGCTTGTAAATGTTGTGCCCTGTTTTTGGACTATTCCGCCGTTGGCATTTAAGGTAATTGTTTTGCCAGCAGTAAGGTTTTGGTCAATATTCAGCTGCCTTGCAGAATCAAGACGTATATAACCGTTTTGTGTTTCCAAAGAATCTGCAACGGTAATATTCCCCTTGCCAAGAGCATCATCTACAATTTGTGTTGATAAATCTATATCTTTTTTTGCGTTTATAGTTGTAGTTGTAATATCTGTATCAATACCTGTCAAAACAACAGATTCAGATGAATCAGCTGAAACCGAACCAGCTGAAAAACTGATTGCATTACCCTGCTGACCGATACTTCCGTTTTGAGATACCAAAGACAACGCTCCTGTGGCATTAATTGATTTGATACCTTCTGTTTGTGTAATACCCTGTGCAGCAGAAACTGTTACATCCGAGCCGTTTACAAGTCCGGAAAAATGGATATTTCCGTTATCGGTAGTTGTGGTTGCAATGTTTATAACACCGATATTTTCTCTTCCGTCTTTATTAATACCTGCTATATTTAAGCTGCCCGGGCTGGTCAAATAAACATTTGTACCTTCAACAAGCACAGCACCGCCAAGTTCCATTTGCACTGCATTTTGTAAAGAACCGCCAACGTCACCGGTTTTGGCAATAAGAGTAATATCTTTAGCCGCGTTCAAAGTTGTGCCGCTATAAGAATCTGATTGTATAATACTGCCGTTTGCTCCTATATTTATACTTTCTTCAACCGATGTAATCAAAGCATTGAGTATTACATCCCCGCCGCTTGATACAATTGACACATCTCCTGTTGCGTGGATGTCTGTATCTATATTCAAGTCTCGTTCTGTTTCAACACGAAAATCGCCTTGAATATCAGAAAGGTCTGTATCAAAAGTAATATCGCCTTTGCCTGTTGTAGTAATATTCAAGTCTGTTCCTGCACTGATATCAGAAAGTTTTATAGATGTATCCTCTCCAGTAAGACTAACTGCACCGTCAGCTTTAGCAGACAGAGAATTTCCGGCAGAGACAATAATATGTTTATCTTCTGAGCCGATATCGCCTTTAGCAACGAGTGAGATGTCCTGAGAAGCAGAAATAGATTTATTTTCAGAGCTTTGTGTGATGTTGCCTTGAGAATCTATACTTACAGAACCGTTATCGGCATTGATTGTTCCGTTAATATTAACGTTACCGGGAGTCGGAGGCTCCGTGCCGTTGTTGTTTGATATGGTTACATTGCCGTTTGTGCTGTTCAGGCTGTTAATATTGACATCGCCGCTGCCGCTGTTAGTTATATTTATTCCACCGGAACCTGTATTTGTAATAACCGAGTCGGAATTCTGCGTAAAACCTTCCTGAGCATTAATATTTACGCTGCTGTTTGCGTTGATATTTTGATGAACAGTTACACCTTTTGAGCTTTCAAGGCTTACATCAGTGGCATTTGTGATTTTTGTGATATTTAAGTCAGAATCCTTGCTGGAAAGATACACTGAAGAGGCTTTCTCATTGTTTGTAATATCAATATTTCCGCCAATATCTACATTCAAAGACTGTGAAGCTGTACCTAAATCTGCATACGTAATAACGTTTAAGTCACCGCCTGCTTTTAAGGCTGTAAAAGTATCGTCTTTTTGCGTAACAGACTTTCTTGCAGTCAAGTCCATAGAACCAGATGCATCAATAGTGTCATTAATAACAAGATTTCCGGCTGCAATTTTTATGTTGCCACCCTTATTGGTAATTTTCCCAGTAGAAACGTCACCAAGGTTTGATGTAATATTTAAAGAACCTGAAATATTGTTGGTTATTTCGGTGTCTGCACTTTGGTTAAACTCGTTGGAAGCTGTAAGCTCAATACCGTTGTTTGCCGTGATATTATCTTTAATATTTATGATACCTGTGTCAACAGCTACAGAATCTGCATTAATTTGAGCACCCTTTTCCTGAGTGAGGGTATATGCAGAGTTGATAGAGAGCTTTCCTCCGGCATCTATTTTATTAGATAGTGTAACGTCACCCGCAAGGCTGCTTTGGCCAATGCCGACATTTCCTCCGGCTTTGATTCTGGAGCCGATTGTGATTGCATCTTTTGCTGTTGTATCAATATTTATGTTGCCTGTTGCGTGAATAAGGCTGCTGGTGTCTTCGGTTGTGATTTTGTTTGCTACAATTTTTACACTGCCTGTGTCAGTCATGAAGTTTGCATTGACAACGCCGTCTGTATTGACAATACCTGTGAGGTTACCGCTTCTGGTCAAAGCAAAACCGTCTCTGTTAAAACCAGAAACAAGCATTGCACCTTTGCCCAGTGTCAGGTTACCTGCTTCTCCTATGTTTATGTCATTTGCAGAAAAGATTTTTCCGTCAATTGTTGTTGATGAAGTTTCGCTGTTATTTTTTAGAGAAGTTATATTGTTATAAGAGATATTTTTACCCAGCGCAACAAGGCTGTCATAGGTACTTTTCAAAGGTGTTATTGTTTGAAGGCTGCCAACGTTCATTATGCCGGAAGCGCCGACAATCATCCCCATGGGAGAAACAAAAATAACATTGCCTCTGCCCGGTAATCCCTGTTTAAAAGAATTAAAAATACCATCAATTCTTACCTGGTTATCAACAAGGTTTACATATCGGTCAGCTTTGGCATCCATCATGTAATTCAAAATGTCGCCTTGAGTCAGCCAGAAATTGCCGAAATGGTGGAATCCTGTGCCGTTATTGATTTTACCGCCTGATATTGTAATTTCGTTGCCGTCAGTTTTGATTGTTGTACCAAAACCACCGCTGCCAACAGTGATGTCAGACGCACATGCAGTCTGCATTGTGACAAAACTTATAATTAAAAGGCTGCAAATAAATTTCTTAAAAATTTTCAAAAAATTTTTGCCTACAAAACCCCGTTTATCTTTTTGCATACTTCATCCTAACCTTCATCTATATATAATTATTATAATACCCTATTCAATATGTGCAGTAAACAAAATGTATGATTTTCTTCAAATATCTACAGAATCTGTAATATGTCTATACACTTTTATTGACTTTGAGTTGATGAGTAATATATATTGATATTATCTTGTAGGAATTGTTGATTAGGATGAAAAAATTACTATTCTTAATAAGCCTGTGTTTATTAAGTCAAAATTTTACCATAGCTTCGGAGAGTACGGGGAATACGGTGCCGGCGTCTGTGCCTGTACCAATGCAGCCTGTAAAAGAGCCGATACCTTCTTTTTCAGTTCCAATCATACAAGCTCCAAAAATTTTAGATAACGCAGAACCTGTTGTTGAAAAAGAAATCAAAAAAACAGTTCTGACGGGGCCTCCTGTCCCTGTTTCACAGCAAGAGCTGGAAGAACAATATATAGAAACAAAAGCAGAACAAGAAAAATACAAAATTTATGAACCACAAAAAACAATTCCTAAACTAAATCTGTGGGCAGAGAAAAAACCTGCTCGCCCCCCTGTCATTGTAGAAGATAACCTCTCTCAACCAAGCGACAAACAAGAAGTCAGAGCAACAATTACAAGAGTAGAATTTTCTCCTTCAAGAGTATTTACACCGGAAGAACTGCAACAGCTTGCTGCCCCTCTTTTAGCCCAGAGCGTAACAATTGAAGATATTCAAAAAGTTGTAAACAGTATCACAAGATGTTATATATTGGGTGATTATGCTACTTCAAAAGCATATTTGCCAGAGCAGGATTTATCTGACGGTGTTTTAAAAATCGGTCTTTTTGAAGGCACAGTAGGGAAAGTTACAGTAAAAGACAACCGCTGGACAAAAACAGGCTACATAAAAAATCGCGTTGCACCTGTGCCCGGAGAGCTTTTAAAAATCAGTGAACTCGAGCAGGATGTTATAAAGTTTAATGCAAATAACGCAATCAAACTCAAAGTAGGGCTTTCTGCAGGTGAAGAACCGGGAACAACTGATATCACCCTCAACGCACAAGACCCTTTTCCGTTTCGTCTTGCGTTTATGACAGACAATCAGGGCCGTCAAACAATAGGTACAACAAGATGGGGCGGTATGTTAACCGCAGATAGTCTTTTTGGACACAGAGACAGATTATCGTTAGGCGGATATCTCGGACGCGGCAACAGGACAGGTTTTGCGGATTACAACTTCCCGCTCAACAGATACGGTACAAGACTTGGTGCTACTGTTTCAGCAGGTAACATCTCTGTTGTAAACGGCCCGATGAGACCTTTTGGCATTGGCGGTACATCGCAGGTTTACTCTGTTTACCTGTCACACCCGTTTGTTGACAGGCCTGATTTCAACATAAGCTCGTACACATCAGGAAACTTAAAACGTTCAACCACAGATATTTCCGGAATCAAATTACTGGACATTGGTACGTTCTCTGTTACACAGGGCTTGACCGCAAGAAAAGATACACAAAGGGGTATCTGGTATACGGGCCATTACGGCTCTGTAGGTTTTAAGGCTCTTGGCGGAGATGAAGACTTCTTTAAATACGAAGGAAACATAACAAGGCTGCATGATTTTGGCCACGGCATAATCGGCCAATTCAGAGTATCTGGCCAGTATTCACCAAATGACAGACTTCCCTGGCTGGAACAGTTCCAGATTGGCGGCTTGTCTACAGTAAGAGGATATTCTGAAGGTCTGCTTCTTGGCAAAAGCGGATACTTTGCAAGCGCTGAAATAATAACACCTTTGCCATTTTTACCAAAGGCAATCGGCTCTGACAGGCTGGGTTATATTTACCCGAGAGAAATGGTTAAAGGTGCTGTGTTTATGGACAATGGTATGATATTCCCATACAAATACGGTGATGCAATAGATAGCGGCGACTTTTTAATGAGCTGGGGTCTTGGCTTGAGAGTAAACTTGAGCACAGATGTTGCAGCAAGATTTTATTGGGGATTTGGACTCAACAACAGATATGAAACAGATCAAAAAATGGGACGATTCCATTTTGAATTAACTTGCTCACCAGACATAGGCAGAGTTGTTGCGGGTAGACATCCAAAAACAAAAAATAAAAAGGAGAATTTATAATGAAAAAAATTATATTTTCAGTCTTAATTTTGTTTGCAATAAATTGTATTTCTTTTTCCAGCATATCTGTTGCACAGGGAGAAATGAATTTGCCTGCTGAAATAAACTCAAGAATATTTTCCACACAGGGAGCACAACCGTTAGACAATCTTGAGCGCACAAGGTATACAAACCAGGCAATAATGCAAATGGACTCAAGTCAAAGGCCGCTGATTAATAAAGACACAGACAACAAAGACAACATCCCTGTTCAAAACTCCAAGAAAAAAGGGTTGTTTGAAGGTTTTAGAGTAATCTGGTAAACAAAAAGGCTGCCGGAGAAATTGCGCAGCCCCACCAAAGGTGAATTATGGTATTGGTCTAATGTTAGCTTTAACTAACTCTTAATACAAGAGTAAGCTATAACTAACAATTTGTCAAGAAGAAATTTTATTAATCCCCGCCGATTAATCTCATCAAAATATCAGATTTGTTACGCGAAGACACGCTCATTAACGCCGCAGCGGTTTGGGTTAGGATTCTATTTTTTACAT